>Ga0181525_10001564_pt1 | contig 19435 bp, 12 predicted proteins | sample PEATcosm2014_Bin_48_FD_121100 | JGI IMG/M metagenome (GOLD analysis project Ga0181525, IMG submission 121100) | Peatland microbial communities from MTU Mesocosm Facility, Houghton, MI, USA - PEATcosm2014_Bin06_10_metaG | ecosystem: Environmental > Terrestrial > Soil > Wetlands > Peat | place...
AAGTCGAGCACTTCTTTTTGCCGCTTGGTGAGGGCCATGGTTTATTGTGAGGCGAACAAAAGGGGAAGTCAAGGAGAAATGGGATTGGGGGGGATTGGCTTTACTGGCACGCTTGTTGCATCGCGCAGTGGCAGGAATGCACCGCTACGTCAAAACCCCGCGCGAGCGCAGCGCTTCCTCCACCAAAACGATCAGCTCGGCTCGGGTAACGTTGAACCGGGCGTTACTGGGTTCCGCCTGGTCGGAGGAAATGTCTTCTGCCACCACTGGCCGCCCCGGCCCCATACAGTTGCGGGATTGGACGCCGTAACGCCCGCGCGCTTCAAACAATTTTTCCACTTCCTGTTTGGGCAGAACTTTGGGGCCGCCCAGCAGCTCGGCCACCAGCGTCACGCGCGCGAAGTGCTCCACTGTCTCCATCTTGAAGAAGGCCTTGTACACGTCCTCGCCGTAACACACCAATCCATGATTGGCCAGCAGGATCGCGTCGTAATTGGGGATGTACGGCTGCATGCCCGCGGTGAGCGCGGCCGTGCCGGGCAGTCCGTATTCGGCCAGCGGAACGCACCCCAGGCTGACGATCACCTCCGGCAGCAAAGCCAGATTGAGCGGCCGGCCGGCCACCGCGAATCCAGTGGCTACGGGAGGGTGCGCGTGCACGATAGCCGAGACATCGGGGCGCATCTGGTAAATGGTGAGATGCATGGCGATCTCAGTAGTACGTTCGCGCGCGCCGTCGATCTTATTGCCTTCCGAATCGCAGACGATCAAGTCGGCGGGCGTCATCATGCCCTTGCTGACGCCGGTGCAGGTGCACAGAATACGGCGGTCGTCCAGGCGCACGCTGACGTTGCCGTCGTTGGCCGCCACCCAGCCTTTTTGGTAGATCAGCTTGCCTACGTCGAGGATGTCCTGGCGATTTTGTTGCTCCGTCTTGGCCATCCGGATTTCAATTGTAGCAATCGCGATTCCGCCTGCATACAACCGGGCTGGAAATCGACTGTACAATGGGGTGCAGTGGACAACAGGCGGATGTGCCCCAATTGCCGGGCTTTTGTGACAACCAGCGATAAGATATGTCCGTATTGCCAGGCTCCTTTGGGTCCGCGCGCCGCGGACCGGCTCAATCCCGGCCAGATCCTGGGCGGCTTAATTCCGCACGCGCGGTTCACCACCGTTATGATCCTGCTGATCAACACCGCGCTATTCCTGGTGCAGACCTTCGTCCCCCAAGCCGGTATCCTGCAAGCCGGCGAGAGCGTCCCCGCGGCGTTTATGGAAGGGCAATGGTGGCGCCTGGTGACGGCCGGGTTCCTGCATGGCGGCGTGCTGCATATTCTGATGAACTCCTGGGTGTTGTTCGATCTGGGCGCGGAAGTGGAGTTGCTGTATGGAACCAGCCGCTTGATCATCTTCTACTTTTTCTCCACTGTCACTGGATTCGCGGCCAGCTCTCACATCGCCGGAGGGCACGTTTCGGTGGGTTCGTCGGCGGGCATTTTTGGGTTGATCGGCGCCATGCTGGCGTTCGGATTCACGGACCGCTCCTCGCTTGGGATGCAGGTGAAATCTCTTTACACCCGCTGGGTAATCTACGGACTAGTGCTGAGTTTCCTGCCCGGGGTGGATTTTTGGGCGCACGTAGGCGGATTCGCGGGTGGATTCGTGGCCGGATGGCTGGCCAGCACGCCGCGGGCGCGACTGATGTGGAAGGAGCCGTTGCTCAGGGCGCTGGCGGGCGTCTGCATCGCGCTCACCGTGGTGGCGTTCGGAATGATGTACATGGCGATCAGCGAGTCATCGCGGTTAATTCAGTAGCCTGGAGTATCGCGAGCGGGCAGCCGGTTTCTAGCGCAATTGCCCCGCTCCCCGTCACGGTTCGCCCCGCCATCGCGCGTTTTAGGGGCGAACCTTTCGCTCAGGCATCCCGGCCAGCCACCCCGATTCTAATGGGCCGGGCTGGTGACCGCCACCTCGTTGCTCGGTCCAGACGTGACCCCGATGGGATTGTAGGACTCCACTTGGTAATAGTATGTCGTGGATGGGAGCACGTACGGATCGGTGTAAGGGGGCGCTGTCACATCGGCATGGATGGACATCGATCCCGGCGAGGCGCCTCGTAGAATGCGATATCCGCCTACACCGCCGATTCCCGTGGACGGTATCCAATTGAGCAGTGTCGAGCGGGAGCTAACGGCAGTGGCAACCAGACTAGTAGGAACGGTAGGCGGAGTAATGTCGATCGTCTCCACCACCAGCGGAGCCGACCAGCCTGAAAGATTTCCGGACGCATCGCCGGCAATTATCTGATAGGTGTAAGTGGCGCCGGAAATCAGGCCTTGGTCGTAATAAACCCGGCCGGCGGTAGTGGCCAACAGAGATCCGTTACGGTAGAGTCTATAGGCTGAAACGCCGACGTTGTCGTTGTCGGCGGCCCATGCCAGGCTGACGGTAGTGGTTCCGATACCGGACGCGGTTGGCGCCGCAGGTGTAGCGGGAGGCGTAGTGTCGAGAGGAATATTCATCTGCTCCCAGGCGGTGCCGGTCCCAGTAAACGCACCCATTATCCAGGCACTGCCCGCCGCCGCATAAGAATCCGTCAGGACCGTGTTCGGCGGCAGCGAACCGTAGGTGTTGTAATCCAAATAAGCAAAGAAATAGTTCACCCAGTAGGGCGAGATGAACGCCAGCTGCTTGGAATTAGCGAAATTTACGATCGCCTGCAAGAATGCAATATCCACCGGCTGCCAGAAGCTGAAGGGGTCGCGGGGAAAAACCGTGGCGTAACCGAGAACGCCGACTTCGTTATCCCGAATTTTCATATCCCAGCATTCGCTCATGCCTACCTGTTTTCCGGCGGCGTGGATGGTATCGGCCGCCGCCAGCGCATTGGTGAAGAAACTCCCGTTCACCGGGTATATATGCATGTCGACGAAATCCATCGGCAGGCTGGCGAAAGCTTGAACGTATTGCATGTAATTTTTGGTCCACGTTCCGGCTCCGGCGCCCACCTGGACGTTCTGCACACCGGCCTGCTGCAAGGTGGTTAAAACCTGCTGGACAAGTTGGGTGGCGCCGGTAGCGTTGGTCAGGTTGGTTTGACCGCTGACGGTGGCCTCCGTGTCCGGCTCGAACATCACCGACATGTAATCCGGCTGGATGAGCTGCGCTACGGCTAAGGCGTTGGCCGCACGCCCGGTCATATACTCGGACCACGATAGCGTGTTCATGTAACCCTGATACTGCCAGACTTGGTTCCCAGCCAAAGGCATGCCTACCGCCGCCTCCACCACCAGTTTCATCCCACGGGCGCGAACATCCTGCGCGAGCTGCTGGTAAAAGCTCACGAACTGCTGGTACTGCGCAGGATTACCCGCGTACGCGTGGAAAGGTTGGTAGAGGATCGGGAAATTGATATGGACGGTTACCGCGTTGGCGCCGAGCGCTTGCAGTTCCGTGAGTTGGTCTGTCACGCCCACCGAATAGTAGTACGGCGCCAGCAGGCTGGTGTACTGGTTCGAGTTCGCCGCCTGGAGTTGCGGAGCGTTGAGATAAGGATACGAGCTTCCGTTCCCATCGGCTTTAACCGCCGTATTGAATCCGGCAATCTGGGTGGTGAGATTGTTATAAATGTCTTGATATGCGACGGGCACCGTCGGATTTTGCGCCGACAGAGAACCTGCCGTGAGTACCGCCGTAATGGCCAAAATATTCAAATGCATTTCCGTGTATTACTCCCGCTGTGATTTATGAAAGCAAGCACAATGAAGAATGCACCGTAATGCCCATACCGGGCCCGCCAGGATTTACACTTAGTCCTCGAAGCTCAGTGAGTTCGCCGGAACTCAATCACCTTAACCCCTGTTTGCGAGTAGGCATAGTTTGTTTCGCCGGCCGATATTGCAACGGTTTGAAACGGTGGAGGGGCGCGGCATCCGAGCAACTGAGCCACAGGTGGGAGTTGAATGGACCCTGCGATTTACTTAGTCCTGGCTGCGGAGGTGCGGGTTTGTAACCCGAATCGTAGTACAACAGAGTGGTTGCGATGCTAACCCCAGTTCATAGGCCGTTCGATCCAGTAGTTGTGCGCGGTCCCGCAGGCGCCTCCTCCAGGGCCAGTACTCTGCTAATGTTGTGATTTACTATTTATGACCGTAATCCCTAGCGGCGCGGCGCTCGGAGCTGAAATTCAGAACGTGGAACTGGCGCGCTTGAGCGATCGGGACTTCAACGAAATTCACCGCATTTGGCTGGATCATCTCGTGGTCCGATTTCGCTGCCAGCAACTCACCCTGGAAGACCTGATTGCGTTCAGCCGCCGGTTCGGCGAACTGGATTGGGCTCCGGTTCAGGAGACGGGACGCCGCTTCGTAGAAGGCCATCCGGAAATTTACGTGGTCTCTAATGTCATCGAGAATGGAGTCCCCATAGGCAGCCTGGGAGCGGGAGAGGCCGTCTGGCACACCGACATGTCTTACCTGGAGCATCCGCCCAAGGCCAGCCTGCTGCATGCGCTGGAGATCCCTGCTTCCGGAGGCGACACCCACTTCTGCAACATGTATCGCGCGTATGAATCCCTACCGCCGGCGCTGAAGCAGCGGGTTTCGGGTCTCGCTCTCAAACACGACGCCACTTATAACAGCGGCGGCTATGTGCGCCAAGGGCTGGCTGCCACCGACGATCCTGTCGCCTCTTCCGGCGTGTACCATCCGCTCGTCACCACACATCCTGAAACCGGCCGTCGCACGCTGTATCTGGGCCGCCGGCGCAATGCCTACATCGGCGGGCTCCCGCTGCCAGAGTCTGAGGCGCTGCTCGACGAACTGTGGTCCTATGCCACGCGTGACGACATCGCGTGGAGCAACCAGTGGCGGCCAGGCGACGTGGTCTTATGGGACAACCGATGCACCATGCATCGGCGCGACTCGTTCGATCCAAATTCCCGCCGCATCCTGTACCGCACTCAGATTAAAAGCGCGCCCGGCCTGCGGATGTGATCCACGCGCATGATCGCGGCGCCCAGCAACCCGGCGGCGGGCCGGTGCGGCTGCGGAGCCTCCAAGCCCCGCGAGTTGTTCTGGCGCTACTCTGCCTTTTGTACTTCATCATGTTTGTGGACCGCGTGAACATCGCAACCGTGGCTCCGTTGATCAAAGCGGATCTTAGGCTGAGCAACACTCAGCTCGGCCTGGTATTTTCCGCTTTCGCGATTCCCTATGCGCTGTTTCAGCTCATTGGCGGCTGGATCGGCGATAAGTTCGGGCCGCGCCTGACACTGTCGGCATGCTGCGCAATGGTTAGCCTGTCTACCATGCTTACCGGCGCGGCGGGCGGGTTCGCGTCGCTCTTCGCTCTGCGCCTGGCGCTGGGTTTCGCTCAGGGCGCCGCCTTCCCTACCGCCACACGAGCCATGTCCGCTTGGATCCCGGTGCGGGACTGGGGATTCGCACAGGGGATTTCGCATGCTTTTGGCCGCATCGGGAATGCAGTTACCCCGCCGATGATGGCCGCACTCCTTCTGTGGGTATCCTGGCGCCGCTCCTTCGCCATTCTGGGATGGGCCAGCCTGGTTTGGCTTTTCGTTTGGGTCTGGTATTTTCGCAACAACCCGGGTGACCATCCTGGCATTACTGAAGCGGAGTTGGCCGCGCTCCCTGAGCCCGGCAGCCGCAACCGGACGGTAATTCCCTGGCGGCGGCTGGCGCGGCGCATCCTGCCGGTGACGATAGTCGACTTCTGCTACGGTTGGACCCTCTGGCTGTTCCTGACCTGGATACCCGCGTTTTTCTTTGAGAACTATCGGCTGAATTTGCAGGCCTCCGCGCTGTTCTCGGCCGGCGTGCTGTTTGCGGGCGTAATCGGCGATACGGTGGGCGGCGTGGCTACCGATCGTTTGCTTCGCAAGACCAGCAGTTTGGTGCTGGCGCGCCGTTCGGTGATCGTAACCGGATTCCTCGGCGCTCTCGTCTTCCTGTGCCCCGTGGTGCTGTTTCACAACCTGGCGGTAGCCGCGGTGTGCCTGTCGCTGGCATTCTTTTTCGCGGAGCTGATCGTCGCGCCCATCTGGGCGGTGCCCATGGATATCGCTCCCCGTTACGCCGGTTCCGCTAGCGGAATGATGAATTTTGGATTCGGACTGGCAGGCTTGGTGTCGCCCTCCAGTTTTGGTTATCTGGTGGACCGCACCGGAAGCTGGGTTTTCCCGTTTCTCTGCTCAATACTGTTACTGCTGGTTGGAGCGGCGCTGGCGGCGCGGCTGCGGCCCGATGAAGCCTTCCAGCCCGATTGAGACTTTCATGAAGAGGCCTGCTCCCGACAAGTAACAATCCATTCATTGCGGTGCGAAGGCCAATAAGACGTTGCCCGGAATTCCCGAGGTTACGCTGTATCCCGAACCGATGAAAACCATTCCGCCCACGATGGCTGGTCCTATGGAACCGATGGAACCACCGTGTGCGCCGACACCATTTACAGTGGTGAAATCGCGGGCGGTGTCGAAACTCCAGAGTTCGTGACCGTCCGCGGATGCCAGCGCACGGACCTTACCATCTGTCCCTGCGATGAACACCGCTCCAGGAATCGCGCTACTCGCGGCGGCGTACGATATCCGGCTTTCCGGCAGCGCCAGACGCCTGGTCCAAACTTTCTCACCGGTGGCCAGTTGAAGGGCGGCGATGCCTCCCGTGGTCAATCCCACGTACAGGTTCTGCCGGTCCGCCGCGCCGCCCCAAACAAGGTTGGTGTTCCGCGTTCCCGGCTGGTCGGAGGCATCGGTCTTCCAAATTACGGCGCCGTCACGATCGGGATCCAGCGCAAAGACGATGCCGCTCTTGTTGGGCGCCAGCAGAAGATCGTGGCCGCCGGGTAACGTTTTCAAAATCGGCGAGGCGCCGAAGTCCCAATCGGGACCGGGATTGCCAGGGCAGTTTTCGGTCTTTTTTGCAAAACAGCCCCCCAGCGTCGCGTCGTTGGGCTCGGCTTGAAAATGCCACAGGAGTCTGCCGCTGTCCATATCGACAGCCAGGATGGAATCCGACGTTGCCGGGGCCGGCTCGGTGGCTGAATCGCCGGTTCCGAAATAGATTGCGCGGCGCTTGGCGTCCACCGTCGGCGAGTTCCAAACCGCCACGCCGGAGGGCGCCCATAGCTGCGTGCCGATGGAGTTTTTCCTGGTTCGTTTCGGCTCCGGAATCGTGTAGGTATTCCAAATCCGATCCCCAGTCTCGGCGTTCAGGGCGACCACGCTGCCGCGAAAGGTGCAGCATGGATAATCCAGCGTGGATGCGGAGAAGCCTTCGGAGGTGGAAACGGGTACGTAGAGCCGGCCCTCGTAAAGGGTGGGGGCCGCGGTGATACGCGCGCTGAAATGCTCCTCCACGCGCCGGGTCCACAGCAAAGCGCCAGACGCGGCATCCAGCGCATAGACATTGGCCTGCATGTCCCCCAGATAGACCGCGTATCCCGGCTGGTTGCCTGCGCCGGCGGGGCCGATCGTAATTGCGGTGCGTACCGCGGCTTTGGTTTGATAGGACCAATACACGCAGCCGGTCCGCATATCCAGCGAGTACACGTAGCCGATGTCGGAGCCGACGAATACGCGTCCTGCTGCGACTGAGGGCTGGCCAAAGGCCGAGACGCCCAAAGGAAAGCCGAATGCCCATTTGAGCTTCAGCCGGGGGACCTGTGCCGGAGTGATTCCAGCGGATTCGGCGTCTTGAAAGCGCGTGTTGTGAACGTCTACGCCCCAGCCATTCCAGGCCGGACTCCGGGCTGGATCCGGCAGCGCCTGAGCCGCGCAACGATTGGGCATCTGGCTGGCATCGCCCACGGCCGCGCTTCCGAGCGGCCGCCTCCCATGTATTCCGCCAGCCGTCGCTTCTGCTCGTCGCTCAAGTTTGCCGCTTGCGTTTGCATTACTCCTGTGGTGAGCGCGGCATAAATTCGTTCCGGCGGCATTTGCCGGATAGCGGCAGGACTCGGCGCGCGATCCACCGCTGCATTGCCGTGGCACTTGCTGCACTCGCGCTCAAATGCCGAGATGCCGAACTCAGTGCCCAGCCTTTGTTGCTGTGAAGGATTTTGCGCCGCGCAAGGTAGGGCCGAAATCAGAATCGCAGCGCTTGCACAATAACTGATAATATTCATCAAAATAATTGGTATCCAGCCTTAAATTGTTCGAAAGGCGATTGTATTGTAACAAGCCGTGTAACAAGCCGTGCAACAGGCCGTGTAAAGAGCAGCGGGCGCCGAAAACTTCGCCGATCAACGCGGCTGATAGAGGGAATCACAACTGGTCTATCTTGCGCCGATCTTGCGCCGATCTGGTTTTGCATGCAATCCGCTTTTTGCATGCAATTTAGAGATACAATCGTTCTGGCTGGAGGAATGTGACAGCATCTCGCGATCTACTGTTGTGGACGGCGGCTGTAGTGGGCAGCACCGCGGTCGCTTTCGCGCAGCAGGGAAAGCCCGCGGCGCAACAGGCTGTCATCGGAAAATACTGTATTACCTGCCATAGCGCGAAGCTGCGCACCGGCGGCCTTTCGCTCGAGGACGCCGATCTGAACGATGTTCCCGTTTCGGCCGAGACTTGGGAAAAGGTGATTCGCAAACTGCGTACCGGCTCCATGCCGCCGCAGGGAGCGCCCCACCCGGATGAAGCCACCGCCGGCGCTTTGACGTCTTTTCTCGAAGCTTCGCTGGATGGCGCGGCTGCGGCGAAGCCCAATCCCGGACACGCCGTCATGCACCGCCTGAACCGCGCCGAGTATGCCAACGCCATCCGAGACCTGCTGGCGCTGGACGTGGATGCCACCGCTCTGTTGCCGCCGGACGACGAAAGCAGCGGCTTCGATAACATCGCCGATGTTCTGCGGATGTCGCCATCGCTAATGGAGCGCTACCTGTCGGCTTCCTGGAACATCAGCCGTCAAGCCACCGGGAACAGGAACATTGAGCCGGAAACGGCCACCTATCGCGTTCGTCCGGACCTTTCTCAGGACCAGCACATAGAAGGGCTGCCGCTCGGGACCCGGGGCGGCATTCTGGTGCAGCATTACTTTCCCCTCGACGCCGAATATGTAATCAAGCTGCGCCTGTGGCGCAATACGTTCGACCTGATGCGCGGCATGGAGGATGCCCATCAGATCGAAATCAGCGTGGATGGAAACCAGGTGCGGCTGGTTACTGCCGGCGGCCACGACGAATTCTTGAGGATGACAGCCAATCCCGGCGTTTTCGGCGCCGAACTGGACGGCAAGCTGACGGTGCGCCTTCCGCTGAAAGCCGGTCCTCACGTTGTCACCGCGTCCACCATTTTGAGAAGCCACGCCGAGAAGGACGATCTGATCAAGCCGTTTCTACGGACCACTATCGACGGATTGGATATCATGGGCGATCCTTCGGTGGACAGGCTCACCATTGAAGGGCCGCTCAATCCCACTGGTCCCGGCCAGACGCCTTCGCGCGCCAGGATCTTCATTTGCTCGCCTCAATCCGACAAAGACGATCTGGCGTGCGCACGCAAAATCCTCTCCGCGCTGCTGCGCCGGGCGTATCGGCGGCCCATCCAGGATGGCGATCTGGAAACGCCGCTCAGCTTTTATCAGCGCCGCCGCAACGGTGACGGGAGTTTCGAGGCGGGAATCGAATCGGCGCTTCAATTTATCCTGGCGAGCCCTGAGTTTCTGTTCCGTTTTGAGCCCGATCCCAGTGGTTTGCCGGTAGACGCTGCATACCGGCTCGGCGATATCGCGCTTGCTTCGCGCCTGGCGTTCTTCCTGTGGAGCAGTCCGCCGGACGAAGAACTGCTGAAACTGGCGAGCGAAGGCAAATTGCAGCAGCATGCGGTGCTGCAACACCAGGTGATCCGCATGTTGGCCGACCAACGCGCCGACGCCTTGGTGGACAATTTCGCCGAGCAATGGCTGTTCCTTCGAAACCTGAAGAACTCGTCGCCCGATCCGCAGATCTTTCCCGATTTCGACGACAATCTGCGCCAGGCCATGCGGGAGGAAACCAAACTGTTCTTCCAGAGCATGGTTCGCGAAGACCGCAGCGCGATGGACTTGCTGAACGCCGATTACACCTTCGTCAATGAGCGTCTGGCCCGTCATTATGGCATCCCAAACATATACGGAAGCCAATTCCGGCGCGTGACGCTGACATCCGCGCTTAACTCCGATGTCCGGCGCGGTTTGCTTGGACAGGGCAGCATTCTTACTGTCACCTCTTATCCCAATAGAACCTCGCCCGTGCAGCGCGGCAAATGGATTCTGACCAACCTGCTTGGAATTCCTCCAACTCCACCACCACCCAATGTTCCGGCGCTCAAAGAAAACGGCGATGGCAAACCGCTGTCGCTGCGGGAACGCATGGAACAGCACCGCGCCGATGCGGTTTGCGCGGGCTGCCACAAAGTGATGGATCCGATCGGCTTCGCGCTGGAGAATTTCGACGCCGTCGGGCAGTGGCGCACTATGGACGACGGTTCGCCGATAGATCCCTCCGGCACGCTTTACAACGGGGCGAAGATCGATGGCCCGGTGGCGCTGCGCAATATGCTGGCCGGCCACCCCGACGTGTTCGTGGGCGTAATGACCGAAAAGCTATTGACTTACGCTCTGGGCCGGGGCGTTCAATACTACGACATGCCGGCGGTTCGCAGGATCGTGCACGATGCCGGCGCGGACGACTATCGCTTTTCCTCGTTGGTTCTAGGCGTCGTGGAAAGCGTGCCCTTTGAAATGAAAATCAAGACGGCCGGTTCGCCGCCGGACAGTTCCCGTTAAACAGTTCCCGTTAAGGAGACTCAGCATGAATTTCATCACCAGGAAGCACATGTCGCGCAGAACCATATTGCGGGGATTGGGAACCGCAGTGTCGCTTCCGCTGCTGGATTCCATGATTCCGGCCCAAACGCCTCTGGCGAAGACCGCAGCCAATCCGGAAATCAAGCTGGGGATGTGCTTCATTCCGCATGGCGCCGTGATGGCCAACTGGACGCCAGCAGCGGAGGGGGCGGGCTTCCAGGTGTCGCGGACGCTGGCGCCCGTGGAGCCTTTCAGGGACCAGATTGTGGTGGTGACCAACCTGGCGCACAAAATGGCGGCGCCCGGCGGCCCGGGCGACAATGGCGGCGATCACACCCGATCCCCTGCCGTTTTTTTGAACGGCGTGCATCCCAAGCGCACCGATGGCGCGGATATACAAGCGGGCGTGACGATTGACCAAATCGCCGCGCAGAAGATTGGCCAGCAAACTCCGCTGCCGTCGCTCGAATTGGCGACCGAGGACTTCAGCGGATTGGTGGGATCCTGCGACGTGGGCTTCAGTTGCGCCTATATGAACACCATTTCCTGGCGCACGCCCACCACGCCGCTGCCCATGGAGATCAATCCGCGAGTGGTGTTCACACGTTTGTTTGGAGACGGCGCGAACGCCGCAGAACGCCTGCAGCGGATCGACCAACAGCGCAGTATTCTGGACGCGGTGATGCGGCAGGTGAAGCATCTGGAAGGAAACCTGGGCCCCAGCGATCGAACTCGAATCGCCGATTACCTGGACACCGTTCGGGAGATCGAGCGCCGCATTCAACTGGCCGAAAAACAAAACGCCAACTCCACGCTGGCGGTGCCTTCCTCTCCAACCGGAGTTCCCGACGATCACCAGGAACATAGCAAGCTGATGTTCGATCTGATGACCATCGCTTTTCAGGCCAACATCACCCGCATCTCCACCTTCATGATGGCTCGGGAAGTGAGCTATCGCACCTTCCCGATGCTGGGGATTTCGGAAGGTTTTCATCCCGCCTCTCACCATCAGAACAATCCCGAGCGCCTGGAGAATCTGACCAAGATCAATAGCTACCATGTGGGCTTGATGGCTTATTTCCTGGGCAAATTAAAAGCCACGCCGGATGGCGACGGCAATCTGCTGGACCATTCGCTGATCCTTTATGGAAGCGGCATGAGCAACAGCAACGTACATAATCACTCGCCGCTGCCGGTGTTCGTGGCGGGCGGAGCTGCCGGACGAATAAAAGGCGGCCGCCACCTGAAGTATCCGGAAGGCACCCCGATGGCGAATCTGCTGCTGACCATCCTGGATAAAGCCGGCGTGCCGCAGGAGCGCGTGGGCGACAGTACCGGGATGTTGACCGAGTTGTGAGGAGAGGACCTCGATGAGAACATTTTGCATTCTTTTGTTGTCGAGTTTTGCGGCGTTCGCCGCGAGCAGTCCAGTGGCGGATGCGGTACAGAATCGCGACGCTGCCGCTCTTCAGGCGTTGCTCAGGCAGCACGCGGCCGTGAATGCCGCGCAGCCGGATGGAACAACGGCCCTGCACTGGGCGGCGCACTGGAACGATCCTGAAACGGTTGGCCTGTTGCTTAAGGCGGGCGCCGATGCCAAGGCTTCCAACCACTATGGCGCGACGCCGCTTTCTGAAGCCGCGATGCTGGGCAACGCCGCTATCGTCGAGCAACTGTTACGGGCCGGCGCCGATCCGAATACGCGCAGCACTGCCGACGGGGAGACTGTACTGATGACGTCTGCGCGCGCCGGGAACCTGGACGCCGTAATGGTTCTGCTGGATCACGGTGCGGACGTCAACGCCAAGGAAGCGTATCGCGGACAAACCGCTTTAATGTGGGCGGCGGCCGAACGTCATCCCGCCGTCGTTGGGTTGCTGTTGCAACACGGAGCCGACTGGAAAGTTCAATCTTCGTTCCGCGAAACCAAGATTCCCAAACTGAGCACCGCCTCTTCCATCTCACCCATCTCCCGCGGCGGTTTGACCGCCTTTCTATTTGCAGCGCGCGAAGGCGATGTTGAAACTGCAAAAGTGATGTTCGATCACGGAGTGGACATCAATCAAACCGATATCGACGGCGCCAGCGGGCTGGTAGTCTCGATCATGAACAAGCAGTACACCTTCGCCAAGTTCCTGCTGGACCGGGGTGCGGACCCGAACGTGACGGATGTCAAGGGGCGCGCCGCGCTCTATGCAGCGGTCGACATGCGCAACGAGGATTGGTCCGCGCTGCCGATGCGCAAAGAGCAGGATCCGTTACCAAGCATGGAGCTGATCCAGGCGATTCTCGCTCGCGGCGCCAAGCCCAACGCGGCGCTCACTCATAATCTGCCCGGACGCAGTGGCATGGATTACGGCGATGTGGCGCTGGACGAAGGAACCACGCCGTTCATGCGCGCTGCGCGGTCCGGCGATGCAGCCGTCATGCGAGTTTTGCTCAAAGCCGGAGCCGATCCTAAGCTCGTCACTAAGGATGGCAACAACGCGCTGCTCTTCGCGGCCGGCATCGGCTACCGCGACAAGAACACGCGCGGCACGGAAACCGAGGCCTTGGAGGCGCTCAAGTTATGCATGGATCAAGGGCTGGATCTTAGCCAGACCAACGGCAAAGGCGAAACGGCGCTGCATGGAGCCGCCAATCGCGGATCCGATGTCCTGGTCAAGTTCCTGGTGGAACACGGGGCGAGGCTGGACGTTAAATCCAAGGCAGGATTCACGCCTCTGGACATCGCGCTGGGAAAAGACAGCTTCGGCCTGCCGGTTCCGCACGATAGCACGGTCGCGCTGCTGCGCAGCTTAGGCGGCGCTGAGGGCACACGCTGAAGCAATGGCGAACCGAAGATGGAACAGTGCCGCGATCGCACTCGGCATCCTGGGGATCGCAGGGGTTTTGCAGGCGCAGAAAAATCAGTTCCCGTGGGACGATTATCGCGTAGAGGGCGAACTCACAACCATCCATGTTCAGGGCAACGTCTATATGATTCACGGGCTGGGGGGCAACGTAGCCGTCCAGATCGGCGACACGGGCATTCTGGTGGTCAATACGGGGTTGGAGCAAAATTCCGGCAAATTAATCGCGGCAATTCGTAAGTTGTCGGATAAGCCTCTGCAATACATCATCAACACCTGCGCGCATCCCGACCAGACGGGTGGCAACCAAGCCTTGCGCAAAATAGGAGTGACCATCACCGGCGCCAACGTCACCGGCGATATCGCCGACGCCGGGGAGGGAGCGCAGATCATTGCGCACGAAAATGTTTTGAATCGGATGAGCGCACCCACCGGCAAGATTGCGGCGGCGCCGTCAGGAGCTTGGCCCACCGATACCTATGTCTCCGGCCAAAAGGAAGTGTTCTTTAACGAGGAGCCGGTGGAAGTTCGTTGGCAGCCCGCAGCGCATACCGATGGCGATAGCCTGGTGATCTTTCGCCGCTCCGACGTCATCGCCGCCGGCGATATTTTCAATACCGACAGTTATCCCTTTATTGACGTGGAACGCGGCGGCAGTATCCAAGGCGAGATCGACGCTCTCAACAACATCATCGATATCGCCATTCCCAAGCATGAAGAGGAGGGCGGCACGTACATTATCCCCGGTCATGGCCGCATCTGCGACGAGTTCGACGTCGTTGAATACCGCGACATGGTGACCATCGTACGCGATCGCATCCAGAACGCCATCAAGAAGCGCATGACGCTCGATCAGATCCAAGCCGCAGGTTTCACTAAGGATTACGACGCCCGCTGGAGCGCCGCGGAAGGTCCTGGGAAGGCCGGTAACTTTGTTGCTTCCATCTATCGAAGCCTGACAGCTTCGGCGAGTCGATGAGGCAGATTCGTGAGCGTGATGCATGACTAAACGTAGTTTGCTGGTTTTGGTATTTGCGGCCTTGGCACAATCGCCTGCTGCGTGGGCCCAATTCGCCGGTTCTTTCAACTCGCAGGCGGGCGTAGATCTGAGTGGCGCGTGGGCGCCGGCGCCGCATGAGGAAAGTACCGGAAACCCGGCCATCGCGGATTACCTGGGTGTTCCGATCAACGACGGTGCGCGTGCCGTGGGGCTGGCGTGGAGTCCCTCCCGGGTTACCGTCCCGGAACACCAGTGTCAGGTTCACGTCGCTCCCTACCTTTTGGGCGGCCCTCTAAACCTGCGCGTCTGGGAAGAGCGGGATAGTCAATCCCAAAAGCTGTTGGATATCCGGCTTTATATCAGCACCTACGAACAGAATCGGACCATCTGGATGGATGGGCGGCCACAACCACCCGAGGCCGCCGCTCATACCTGGATGGGATTCTCCACCGGCCAATGGGAAGGCAGCACGCTGACGGTATATACAACTCACCTGAAGCCCGGTTATTTAAGACGCAACGGCCTGCCGGAGAGCGACCGGGCCACATTGATAGAGCACTTCATGCGGCACGGAGATTATCTGGTGCATCTGAGCGAAGTAACCGATCCGGTGACCTTGACCGAGCCCTTTGTGAGAAGCCAGGTTTTTCGCCGCATTAGCGAAGAAGGACAGAATTGGCTTTATCCTTGTGAGTCGGTGGTTGAAATTGCAAACCAGCCGCGCGGCGCGGTGCCTAATTTCCTGCCCGGTGAAAACCCATTTGTGGATGAATTTGCGAAGAAATACGGAATTCCGGTAGGCGCAACTTTAGGCGGCGCCGAGACCATGTACCCGGAGTTCCAGCGGAAGATGAAACAGTTGGCTTCACCGCAGAAGTAACAGCGGTAATGGAAGAGCGCCAATCGCAAAAGTCCCAAAAGACCGCTTACTGACGTGCGCGGCTCGGTGGTTTCATCGCGTTAGGGGGCGCGGCCGTCAGGGAGCCGGTTTTGACGCCGCCTGTTAGACATGAGAATGTCACCATCCGGCGGCATAATAAAGCATGCACCCCGACTTGGTTGAATACGGCCCCGTCCGCTTCGTTGGCGATCCGAACGCCCTGTACGATCGCCATCTGGTCTTCGACTACGCCATCGATCCCGATCTTGCGACGCCCCGCGAGCGCTATGAGGCCGTGGCCCGATCGCTGCGGGACGTTCTGGCGCTGCGATGGCTGCGCACCAAGAAGACCTATGACCGTGTGAACCCCAAACGTCCCTATTATTTTTCGATGGAGTACTTGATCGGGCGTTCTCTAGCGAATAACGTCACCAATCTTTTGCTCGATCCGGCGATGCGTGCGGCCTGCCGCGAGAAGAACGTGGATTGGTTCGAATTGCTCGATCAGGAACCCGACGCCGGACTAGGCAACGGCGGACTTGGCCGCCTGGCGGCCTGCTTCATCGAGTCCATGGCCACCCTCCAGATGCCTGGAATGGGCTATGGGCTGCGCTACGAATACGGCATCTTCAAGCAGGCGATCGAGGGCGGATGGCAGACCGAGCAGCCCGATAAATGGTTGCGCCGGCCCGATCCCTGGGAAGTAATCCGATTGGATCACGTGGTTGAGGTGAACCTGAATTGCTCGTTTCAAATCCGCGGCGGCTTGCTGGTTCCGGTTCCTCACAAGCGCTGCACGCTGTTGGGCGTTCCATTCGACCGTCCTGTGGTTGGGTACAGCGGCCGCACCATTAATACTCTGCGGCTGTGGGCCGCTGGGGCCACCGACTCCTTCGATTTCCAGGAATTCAGTCATGGCGATTTCGTAGGCGCTGTGACCGAGAAACTGGCGGCCGAATCGATCACCCGGGTCCTGTATCCGGACGACTCCACCACCATGGGACAAGAACTGCGCTTCCTGCAGGAATATTTTCTCTCGGCCTGCTCCGTGCAGGACGTGGTGCGGCGCTTTCGGGACTTCCACTCCGATTGGTATCTGCTGCCGGACAAAGTGGCCATTCAGCTCAACGACACTCACCCCGCGCTCTCCATCGCGGAGTTAATGCGCATTCTTCTGGACCAAGCCGGGCTGGACTGGGAGCGCGCGTGGTCCATCACCGAGCGCACGTTCGGCTACACCAATCACACGCTGCTGCCGGAGGCTCTGGAAAAGTGGCCTGTTTCTTGGTTCTCCGACATCATTCCTCGTCACCTGGAGATAATATTCGAAGTAAATCGCCGATTTCTCGACCGGGTGCGCGGGCGCTTTCCGGGCGAAGAGGCTCGCCTCCGGCGAATGAGCCTGATTGAGGAGGGGTTTCCCCAAGAAGTCCGAATGGCGAACCTGGCGATCGCCGGATCCCACAGCACCAATGGCGTGGCCGGCATCCATTCGCAACTCCTCCGCGACCATTTGGTGCACGACTTTGCGGAGATGTTCCCGGAGCGTTTTAACAACAAGACCAACGGCGTCACGCCGCGGCGCTGGCTGTTGGTGGCAAATCCGCCGCTGGCCCAGATCGTGACGGACGCCATCGGCGAAAGCTGGGTGGAAGATCTAGGCCAGATTGCGAAGATCAAGCCGCTGGCCGAGGATCCCCAGTTTCGAGCGTTGTTTCGGGATGCGAAGCGTGAAGCCAAGATCCGCTTTGTCCAATGGCTTAAAGCGGCTACCGGCCAGGACGCCGACCCCGAGACCATCTTCGATTGCCAGATCAAGCGCATTCACGAATACAAAAGGCAATTGCTGAATGTCCTTCACATCGTAATGCTGTACAACCGTTTGCGCGAAAATCCCGGCCTGGACGTGCCGCCGAGAACTTTCTTTTTCGCAGGCAAAGCCGCGCCCGCGTATCATTTTGCCAAAGTAATCATCAAATTTATTAATAATGTTGCTGAAATCGTGGATCGCGATCCGCTGACGAGCGGAAAGTTGAAAGTGATTTTCCTGCCGGACTACGGGGTTTCCGTGGCGGAACGGCTGATCCCCGCCAGCGACGTCTCCGAGCAGATCTCCACCGCGGGCTACGAAGCCAGCGGGACCAGCAACATGAAATTCATGATGAACGGCGCGCTCACCATCGGCACCCGCGACGGCGCAACCATCGAAATGGCCGAAGAAGCGGGGGAAGACAACTTCTTTTTGTTCGGGCTGACGGCGGATCAGGTAGTGGAGACCCGCCCGTGGTACAACCCGCGTTGGCATTACGATCACGATCCGGAAATTCGCAAGGCCCTGGATCTGGTCTTCTCGGGACACTTCAATCCCGGCGAGCCGAACGTGTTCGATCCGATTCGCGAGACGCTTTTCGAGCGGGGCGACTTCTACATGCACCTGGCCGATCTGCGGTCCTATAGCGACGCTCAAACCAGTTTGGGCGAACTCTATCTGAGCCCGGAATCCTGGAGCCGCAAAGCGATCCTCAACGTAGCCGGTTCCGGCAAGTTCTCGAGCGACCGCACCATAGCCGAATACGCATCCGAGATCTGGAACGTCATTCCCTGCCCAACGGTGTGAGCGTATCATGAGAAATCTGGAGGATCCGGAGAACGTGAGCGAAGCCGCTGCAACCCAACCCTTTCATCGGGATCATGATCTCACCCGCGTAATGCGCCCCATGTACGCCAGGCATTGGCTACTGGGGCCGGCGCCCCGCCACAGCATGCCGGCCGATGGTATGCCGCCCAGCACGGCCTATCATTTGATCCACGACGAATTGATCCTGGACGGCAGCTCGCGTTTCAACCTCGCCACTTTCTGCGGCACCTGGATGGAACCGGAGGCCGCGCGTCTGATGTCCGAGACGTTCGATAAGAATATGATCGACAAGGACGAGTACCCGCAGACGGCGGAGCTCGAGCTGCGTTGCGTCCACATGCTGGCCGATCTGTGGCATGCGCCCGATCCCGCCAGTACCATGGGAACTTCCACCATTGGATCCAGCGAGGCGTGCATGCTGGGAGGCCTGGCGCTGAAGTGGCGCTGGCGCGAAAAGATGCGCAAGCTGGGAAAGCCGGCCGATCGGCCCAACCTGGTGCTGGGCACCAACACGCAGGTGTGCTGGCATAAATTCCTGCGCTATTGGGACGTGGAGGAGAAGCCGGTAGCCCTGGACGGCCGCGAGTGCATCACCGATCCGGAGCGCATGGCGGCGGCATGCGATGAGAACACCATCGGCGTGGTGGCGGTGCTGGGCAGCACTTTCACCGGCGACTACGAAAATGTCAGCGAATTGAGCGCGGCGCTGGACCGCTTGCAGGAGCGGACCGGACTCGATATTCCCATCCACGTGGACGGCGCCAGCGGCGCTTTTGTGGCGCCCTTCCTCCAGCCCGGCCTGCTCTGGGATTTTCAGTTGCCGCGCGTGAAATCGATTAATACATCCGGACACAAATATGGTTTGGTGTATCCGGGCGTCGGCTGGATCGTCTGGCGCGAAGCGTCGGATCTGCATCCCGATCTGGTCTTCAACGTCGATTACCTTGGAGGCGCCATGCCCACGCTGGCCATTAACTTCTCGCGTCCGGCCAGCCAGGTGGTGGCGCAGTATTACAACTTGATCCGGCTGGGCAAGTCGGGCTATCGCGCCATCCACCAGGCGTGTCAGGATGTGGCGGTGGGTTTGGCGAAACAGATTGCCGAATTGGGTCCGTTCGAGCTGCTCAGCGACGGACGGGACTTGCCGGTTTTCGCCTGGACCATGAAGGCTCCGGCCCATTGGTCTCTGTACGATTTAGCGGACCGGCTGCGCGATCGCGGCTGGCAGGTGCCCGCCTACCGCATGCCCGCCAA
>Ga0181525_10001566_pt1 | contig 19408 bp, 20 predicted proteins | sample PEATcosm2014_Bin_48_FD_121100 | JGI IMG/M metagenome (GOLD analysis project Ga0181525, IMG submission 121100) | Peatland microbial communities from MTU Mesocosm Facility, Houghton, MI, USA - PEATcosm2014_Bin06_10_metaG | ecosystem: Environmental > Terrestrial > Soil > Wetlands > Peat | place...
CGCGAAACCCGAAAAACAGAAGGGATTGAGGGAAGGGGAGGGGGTGCGTGTATTTATCCCACCCAAAAAGGCGCCGCGCCCGGCAAAGAGGGGGCGCGGGGGGGCTAATGGGGAGGGAAGGGGGGGGGGGGGGGGGGGGGGTACCCGATAATCAAGTAGTAAACTCCACTCACCAACCCGAGACTCCTGCTGCAAGTTTATTTTTCGTCGGGGCCGATAATCCCGGTGCCTGCGCAGAGGAACAATCCTGGGCACCTCAATCGAGCTTTGATCCCTCCACAATTTGCGCTAGAGTCGAAGTCAACTCGGCTACGCGGTTGAGCAGGTACCGAAGTACTCTGGGACATTCCAACAAGTGCCGTATAATCAGCACTTAGGGCTCGGTCCGGATTGACATTACCGGACGGGTCACGATTCCAGGGGATATTTCTCTAGGCATGACGGCACACAGCGAACAGCAGAGCGCGATCGAGCAGATCAATATCCGGCAGGCAGTCGAGCACGCGGTAGCGCAAGCCCTGCAAGCGCAGTTGCCACAACTGAAATCGGAGATTGTGCAGCAAGTGCTGGATGCTCTGCCTGCTCCCGCGCCGCTTGCCTCCAATGACGCACCCGCTGCGCAAACTGATTCCAGCGCTCTGGTTCAAGCCGTATCGAATATTCATGCAGGTTCCACGCAGAAAGAAATTTTGCGCGCGCTGCTCGCTGCCGGCAGCGGCTACTGCTCACGCATCGCATTATTCGTCGTGAAAGCGGGAGCCGCCTCAGGCTGGCAATCGCGCGGCTTCGCCAATGACAATGACGATGACGATCCGGTCAAAGAGTTTGCGCTCGACCTGACCGCCGGCCCAGTCGCGCACACTTATCAGAATCGAATCGCAACGCCCGGCAACATCGCCGAAATGGGCCAAGCTTTCATGGAGCAATTCGGACGCCCGGATAACGAGCAAGTGCTGGTGTTGCCGCTCGCGCTCAAGGACAAAGTAGCAGCCCTGGTTTACGCCGACGGCGGCGACACCGGCAAACTCGATCAGGATGCCCTGGAATTGCTGGTGGTCGCCACCAGCGCTTGGCTGGAAGTAGTTTCGCTCCGCAAACAGGCGGCAACAAGAGAAGACAGCGCATCAGCATCAATGGCTCGGATCGAGCCTGCGGCTGCACCGGTACAAACTGTCTCTTCGTTTTCCGATCCCTTCGCCTCCCACGCGCCCAAGCACGTCCCCGACAGCGTTCCGCCTGAGCCCGAACCTGCAGCGGAAGTTGTAGAGGTGGCGGCAGCGCACGCCAGCGCCGCCGCGGCCCCAGCCGTGGCAACGGATCCTTTGGCAGCGCTCTCGCCGGAAGATGCCGACGTGCACCGCAAAGCGCAGCGCTTCGCGCGCCTGCTGGTGGATGAAATCAAGCTTTACAATCAGGCAAAAGTTGCAGAGGGACGGCGCCACAAAGATTTGTACGACCGTCTCAAAGAAGATATCGACAAGAGCCGTGGGACGTTTCAGAAGCGCTACGGCAACACGGCAGCGGCCAGCGGCGATTATTTTCATCACGAGTTGCTGCGCAGTCTGGCCGAAGATGACATCTCCATTATGGGTTCGAATTTCCACCGCTAAATCGGCGGCAGGGTTCTGGCAGTAGCGTGTCTCCGCGAAAAGAAGAAGCAGTGCAATCAGGTTCGATGAAGTGGTGGGTGTCCGCAGCCGCAGCTCTCTGCGGCGTCTTTGGCGTTCTGCTTCCTACAGCAGAGGCCTTGCCGCAATCTGCACCCAGTTCCGCGCAAAGCCCCGCCGAAACATCTCAGCCCAACCCGGCCGCGCAGGCTACTCCGGGCAACACTAAGCCCAACACTCCTGCGAAAGCTCCAGCGCACAAAGCAACTGCAGCCAAGAAGCCCGCAGCCAGCACCAGCAAGGGTCGCGCGGTCAGCACTCACAAGCACACGGTTTCTCCGCGGGTGCAGCGCATGCGCCAGGCCTTTGTGGCTTCGGCCAGCCTTCGTCCAATGGCGCAACAGCTTCTGCAGGATCGCACTCTGCCCGCCTACGCCGGAGTAGATGCCTATGCCCGCGCCCATGCTAAAGACGACGCCGGAGCTCTGGCCTGGCTGGTGCTCGGCTACGCGCACGTGCTCGATCGAGATTTTGCCAAGGCCATCGATCCGCTGAACCGCGCCAAGGTGCACGCCGGTGACTTGGGTGATTACGTCGCCTACTATCTCGGAACTTCCTACCTGCAGACCGGTCACACGGCGGAGGCCCTCGCAACCCTGGCCGACTTTGCCAAGACGCATTCTGATTCGCTGCTGGTGCGCGATGCGCAACTCCGCTATGCCGAAGCACTTCTGCTCGAAGGCCAGCCGGCGGAAGCGGCGGCATTGCTGGAGGAAATCCGCACCCCGGTTCGCTCTGATATAGAACTGGCTTTGGGCAAGGCTTACGCTGCGGCAGGCCAGCCCGCGAAAGCCACGGAAATTTTTGCCAACATTTACTACACCATGCCGACCAGCCCCGACGCCGATCCGGCCTATGCCGAGTTGAGGAAGTTGCCGTCAGTGCCGCCCACTGTTTTGCAGCTCAAGACACGAGCCGACGCACTGCTGAACAAGCACCGTTACTCCGAAGCGGCGGACGAATATCGCACTCTGGCCAATCAGGCCAGCCCCAGCGATAAGCCTGCCATGCAAATTGCCCTGGCGGATGCGCTGCACCGCGGCGGCCGGAACCATGACGCCAAGCTGGTGCTGGCATTGCTCGGTAACGAAAGCGGCGAAATCAACGCGCATCGTCTTTATCTGCTGGGGCAGGTAGCCTGGGGCGTGAACGACAACGACACTTTTTACCGTAGCGTCAACGAACTGCGCCAGGCCGATCCCACTAGTCCATGGCTGGAGCAGGCGCTGCTCTCGGCGGCAAACCTGCACCTGGTTCATCACGAATACGACCAGGCTCTTGACGCGTTCCGCGAAGCGCAGGAGCGTTTTCCGGGCGGCGCGCACGCTTCTTATGTGCACTGGAAGGCTGCGTGGCTCACCTTGCGGCAGGGACGCAACGACGAAGCCAAGAAAGCTTTCGAGGAACAGATTGCGCTGTATCCCTCGGGCGGGGAAACTCCTGCGGCTTTATATTGGCGCGCCCGGCTGGCCGAGGAAGACAACCAGCCCCTCATGGCTCGGGCGTTTTACCAGAAGATTTCCGATCGCTACCGCAACTTCTACTATGCGGAACTGGCGCGGCAAAGGCTGAAGCATCTTCCCGCGGCGACTGCCGATGCGACGACGACGTACGCCTTGCTCGACCGCGTGCCGCCGCTCGACAGAAACGGAAAAATTGCAGACTCGCAACCGCCGTCAGACGAACTGCACGTTCAGAAAGCTGAACTTCTGGCCAATGGCGGCCTGGTAGATTTTGCCGTGCGCGAATTGCAAGCCGCCGCCGCGGCTGACGGCGGTACCTGGGCTCCGGTGGAAACTGCGCAGCTTTACGACGAAACCGGGAACTACGCTCAAGCCATCGAACTCATGAAGCATTCGACGCCGAACTATTTCGCGCTCGATATTCCCGATTTGCCGCGAAAATATTGGGAAGCACTCTTCCCCAAAGCTTACTGGACAGACCTGAAACGCTCTTCGGCGGCGAATGGATTGGACCCTTATCTCGTAGCGTCGCTCATTCGGCAGGAGTCGGAGTTCAATCCCAATGCGGTTTCACGCGCGAATGCCGTTGGACTAATGCAGTTGCTGCCCAAGACCGGAAAGCTCGTGGCCAAGGAAGAAAAACTGAAGCGCTACTCTGCCAGCCAACTCTACACGCCCGCGGTAAATCTGCAATTGGGCACGCGCTATTTCCGCGGCATGGTCGACAAGTTTGGAGGATCCTTCGAATACGCGCTCGCCGCCTACAACGCCGGGTCAGACCGCGTGGAAGACTGGCTAAGCCAAGGCAAGTATCGCGACCCGCAGGAGTTCGTGGAATCGATTCCCTTCACCGAGACGCGCGAGTACGTGCAGGCAATTTTGCGAAATGCCAGCGTGTATAAGCAGCTTTACGGGACGCCGTAGGGTCAACGATGCTTGGAAAACTACTGCCGGTGTCGAACTGGATTCAGCAGCAGGAATCCTTCTTCTGCGTACGAGAAAAACTGTGACCCCGAACGACAACACGACCAACGAGTAACCCCGCACCATAAGCATCGGCTCGCCTTCGTTAATCGCGTAAGTCTTTTGACCTCGTTCGCCTTCGTAGACCGTGATCAGGAGAAGGAAGGGCTTACTACGCTTTTGGAACCACGCAGCATAGGAGGCTTGCTTCTCCTTGGACGTTTGGGACCCGCTGACTCGAACCGTCGCTGTCACGCCGGAATAGTATGCGACTGGCACGGCCTTTGTTAACGCTCCGACCGCTTCAGTCGTCTCCTGAACAACGGCTGTCGCTTCCGGTGCTGCCGCTGCGCGCCCTTCCAAGGCGTGGACAACTCCCCTGAGATCGTCGTTCGGAAACAGAACAGAATACAAAAGCGGAAGGAACGTTGCGCACATCCATAGACTAGAAAGAGCGAACAGTACGATCGCATAGGTCGGGCGGCCTGATTTGAACACTGATAGCCCTCCGCGGCACTTTCTCGCGAAACGCGCTGAGGATACCACAGGTTGCTGGTCGAGCGACTACCGAACTCAACACCGGCCCCTTATCCAAACGGATTAATAATCCGCACAGCATCGATCTGCCGGGGATCCTGCACGCCTTCCGAGCGGCCAGTGTCTTGCCGAGAGTGAATTTCGTCCCGGTTGAAGCGCCGGCCGCGAGAGTCGCCCTTGCCCGAGAGACGCTCGAACTCCTCGATGCTTCTCTCAGCATCGTCCTCGCGCTCATCGATGGAACTTACGTTCATCAAAACAGTATAAGTGTAGGCGCAGCCCGCGTCACAACGATCTCTGTGTCAGTTTGCCTTAGATTCTTCTTGCGCAGTCCCCTTGTAAAACAGAATCTCCAGCACCAACAACCCCGCCCCCACCACAATGGCGCTGTCCGCCAGATTAAACACCGGCCACTCATACCTTTTGTAATAGAACAGCAAAAAATCGACCACGCGGCCGCGGGCTAGCCGGTCCCAGAGATTCCCCAAAGCTCCGCCCATAATCAGCGACAAGCCGATGCCGGTAGAGACCTGAGCATGGTGATTTTTCCAGAGCAACACCGAAACCACGACCAGCGCGATGCCTGAAAACGCGATCAGCATTGCCGTCTTCCACGGTGCGGGCGAGTCGGCGAACAGGCTGAAGGCCGCGCCGGTGTTCTCGGTATGGGTGAGGCGAAAAAATCCCGGAATAATTTGAATATGAGAATAAAGCCGGATGCGCTGGGCCACGGCGTACTTGGTCCAGCGGTCAAGCAGGACGACGATGACGACGATCACAACGTACAGCGCGCGCGCAGAGTTCTTGGTCATCCGAGATTGGCCATCCAGATTTTGGCTCATTGGCAGGGCTGGAGACATCTTAAACTGCCGGGCAGCGGAGCGCTTGCCTTCGGGCCGCGTGCGCTTTGCGGCTGGCGCACAGAATATTCGGGATTCCAAAAAATTGCGGCGTTGCAGTTGACTGAACCTCATCCCAAGGTATAATTCGCCCGAAATGGCAGATGCTAGCGGTGACGACAGCGTAGGCAGTTGGCCGGGTCTGGTCGACCAGATCAATAAAACCTTCAATCTGGTGCGGGACGCTTTCGGATATGCCCTGCCGGGCGGAGCTTTTCTTGCCGTCGGCCTTATCTCGGGGCAGTTCAATCTTTGGGAGGTGCAGAATCTTCTCGCACCCTACCACCTGCCGGCGTGGGTGGCGTTTATCGCGATCGTGGCGGCATGCTATCCCGTAGGAACCGTGATGGCGGCCCTGGCCTACATGCCCTTCATGCTCGTGAAATACGTCTATTGGATGCGGACGCGTCACCCGGTAAAACCCGCGGCTGCCTCCACCTCGACTTCGAAAACACACGGGCACATCGAGCATCACGACGCAGAACCGGCCGATCCAGCGGACGGAACCTGGGCGGCGTGGCTGCTTTATCATCCCACCGAGGTTGCTCCTCGAACCATGCAAGTACGGGGGCAGCAACCCAAACTCCTCGATACGCTCGACCGCCGCGAAACTCTCACCTTGCTCGCCGCTTCGATGAGCAGTGCCTTCTTCTATGGATGGATGGCCTTCTTTTGGCTGAAGCTGCATTTCTCGACCATGATTTTCTGGGCCGCGATTGCTACCTACATTCAGTTCCTCACTGGCCTGCCTCACCTGCGACGAGTCACTAAGGCGATTTACGATGCGGACGGGAAAATTTCCCAGGCTGCCGCACAAGCTTCCAACCACGGCCCTGACCTCGCCCAATTGCTTGGCGACCTGATCAAAGCGGCAACAGCCGCGCTTAAAAAGATCGGGTAGGTTCGTCTCGGGTCTTTATTTGATCTTTCTGAACTTTTTCTTTGTTCAGATTCCACAAGTACGTTTATCCTAGTGCGGCTTCTCATTCCATGTTTGTGCAATCCGTTGCAAAAGTCGAGCATCGATCCCTCACGTTATTTTTTTGTGAAGTGCGCGCATGGGACTTCTGAAACGCTGGAAAGGCCGGACCCTGCTGTTCCTCGCGGTCGTTGGACCGGGGATCATCACTGCCAACGTCGACAACGATGCGGGCGGCATCCTGACCTATTCGCAGGCCGGGGCGCAATACGGTCTTCTTCTGCTGTGGACCATGATTCCGATCACGCTGGCGCTGATCGTGGTGCAGGAGATGAGCGCCCGCATGGGCGCCGTGACCGGCAAAGGGCTCAGCGATCTGATCCGCGAAGAGTTCGGGCTGCGCATCACGTTTCTGATGATGCTGGGGATTCTGATCACCAACTTCGGCAACGTGGTGACGGAATTCATCGGCATTGCCACCAGCCTCGAATTATTCGGACTCTCACGCTATGTCACGGTGCCGGTTTGCGGGGTCATCGTTTGGCTCATCGTGGTCAAGGGACAATACAAGACCGTGGAGAAAGTGTTTTTGGCGGCGTCGTTCTTTTATATCACTTACATTTTTGCCGGGGCACTGGCGCATCCCGTGTGGAAAGACGCGATGAAAGCGACTATCAAGCCGCCCGATCTGCGCGCATTTCGCCAGCAGGCTTATCTGTTCATGGTGATTGGCGTGGTCGGCACGACCATCGCGCCATGGATGCAGTTCTATCTTCAGTCGTCGATTGTGGAGAAAGGCGTAACCACGCGCGGACTCAAAGCATCGCGCTGGGATGTGATTACGGGCTGCATTTTTACCGATGTGGTCGCGTGGTTCATCATCGTGGCCTGCGCCGCAACTTTGTACATCCATGGCTATCGCGACATCAAGTATGCCGCTGACGCAGCCCAGGCGCTCAAGCCGCTGGCCGGGCAGTACGCCTACATTCTTTTTGCGGTAGGACTTTTCAATGCTTCCCTGTTTGCGGCATCGATTCTGCCGCTCTCCACCGCCTACACTGTCTGCGAGGGCTTGGGCTTCGAATCGGGCGTGGATAAAAAGTTCAGCGAGGCTCCGTTTTTCTACTGGCTGTACACGCTGCTCATCGTCGCCGGTGGCGCCGTGCTCCTGATCCCAGGCCTGCCGCTGATTAAGATCGCGGTACTCTCCCAGGTGGTGAACGGGGTGGTGCTGCCCTTTGTGCTGATCTTCATGCTGTTGCTGATCAACAAAAAAGAACTGATGGGCAAGTATGTGAACACGCGCTTGTTCAACGCCGTGGCCTGGGTGACTACGGTGATTATGATCGGGCTGACGGTCGCGTGGTTCTGGACGCTGAAAGGCGGCTAGGAGCGAATTGAAAGATGGCGGATTGAAAGTTAGAGAAGCTTTCCGGCCACAAGATCCTTCACCAGCGACGCATCCGCTTCGAGAAAATCATACGAACCCAGAGCCTTGGCATCCGACCACTGCAGATCGTGGAAGATGCGGTTCTCGATATCGCCTTTGAATTCGCGCACAACAAAAAACCGCAGCTCAACCATGGCGCCATTCGGATAGCTGTGCTGTACGCGCGCGATCTCGTCGCCGATGGTGGCATCGATGCCTAATTCTTCTTCCAGTTCGCGGCGTAAGGCGTCACGCGGCTGCTCGCCTTCTTCAATTTTTCCTCCGGGAAATTCCCACTTGAGCGGCATGGTCTGGTGCCGCGTGCGCTGGCACACCAGCAGCTTCCCATCTTTTTCGATCACGGCGGCGACGACTCGTTTCATAAATTGGCGGCGGTGCTAACGGCGAGAGCGCTGGCAACCGGGTCCACGCAGCCGGTAAAAGTGAATGCGAATGCCGCGATGCCCTCGGAACAGAGAAGCTCAAGCTCATGCTCGCCGAATTCGTGATTCTCCACCAGACTGTACATGCGGGCAGAGTCCACGACCACGAAGCTTTCGGCGTCGCCAGCCCGGAAACGAGTATCCTTCGTCGCCTGGCTACGAGCGAGTGGCTTTCCATCCTGCACCAGCCGAACTTCTGCTGAGAGCCCGCGAGGTGAAGCCATCACCAGATTCACGGCCGACGCTTCGTATTTCAATTTCAACGAATGCGGCCCATCTCCCGCCGCCTCGAAGTACTCGGCGGTCGAGGCCCAGCGGCCGTTCGCGTAAAAGAAATTTTCTTCTACTTTCCCGGCAAACTCATAGCTGGCAACCTGATCTTCCTTGAACCCGCCTTCATTGCCGATCCGCCCGCGGCCGTGGCCTAGATAAAGTTCGCCCGACGGCCGGTAGCACACCGCTCCCGCATGATCTTCTTCGCGTAGCGGTTCCATAATCTCGGGGAGCGCCAGCTCTTTATCAGTAACGTCAGGATCCACTTCGTGGAGCAATTCCTGAATCGCCTGCTCACACTCGACGTAGCCACCTTCTCCAAAGTGGCCATAACGCAGATAGCCATCTTTATCGAGCAGATATTTCGTGGGCCAGTAGCGGTTGGCAAATGCCTTCCAGATTTCGCGATTGCTATCGACCACGATCGGATACGTCAGTCCAAATTCGCGAATGCCTCGCTCCACGTTGGATTCATACTGTGCGAAGGTGAACTCCGGCGTGTGCACCCCGATCACGGTCAGCCCTTTATCTTGATAGCGCTCATGCCAGGCTTGCACATAAGGCAGCGTACGAATGCAGTTGACGCAGGTGTAGTCCCAGAAATCCACCAGCACCACGCGACCACGCAACTGGCGGAAGCTGAGCGGCGTGGAGTTCAGCCAAACGCGCCCAATTTCCGGCGCCCGGACCTGACCCTTTTCAACTCTCATTTCGCTTTCTCGATTTTTTTCCCGACGACCTCTGCGCAGTATTGAACTAACCCCTGGTCCTCGGGACCGAAGGCGGCGGAAAAATGGCTGTCGATGTCGAGTTCACCGGCAACTTGCTGCCTTACGAAAATCGGCACGACGATTTCCGATTTAGTCTCCAGGGAACACGCCAGGTAGCGCGGATCTTTGCTCACGTCATCCACCACGATCGTCTTCCCGCTGGAAGCAGCCGCGCCGCAGATGCCTTGGTTGAGTGGAATTCGAGTGTGCGGCGTCATCGCCCCCACAAAAGCCTCAAGCACCAGCACCGGCGGCTTGGCGCCGGTCTCGAGCATGTAAAAACCAACCCAGTTGTACTTCAACATGCGATCGTGCAGAAGCTTGCACACGCCTTGCATAAGGTCTTTGGCTGTAGGCGCGGCTTGCGCCAGCGCCTCGATTTCGTTGCGCACCTCTTGAATTCGGGTAGTGACGGGCATGAGCAGAAGTTTAACTCAGAGCGGCACATTCACAGCTGTGGAAGATGTCACCGAGGTAATCCGCCGGATTCCTTCCGTGCTGGCAAAGAGTTCGGGGTGAATGGCAAAGGCCAGTGCATCGAACCCGCGGAGAAGCGTAGGCGCGGGCGTATTGAGGTGCTCATCACGAATGCAATACACATTAGATGTCTGGGCCGCGCGTGTTGCCTGCCAGTTGCGTTGGGCCACGATTTTTTCCAGCGGCACCCGGTCACCCGCGCCGCACCAGGCGGCGATCAGGATGTCAGGATCCAGGCGCGCCACTTCTTCGGCGGAAATCTGCCGTCCGGGCTCGCCCAGAAACTCGCCTCCCGCGGCCTCGACCAGTTCTGCAACCCAGGCTTGCGAAGCGATCAGCGGTTTGCCCCACTCTTCGCAGAAAACTCTGGGACGAGCTAATCCGGCAGTACGAGCGCGCACTTGTTCGATGCGCTTCCGCATGCGGGCAATTACCTCTTCGCCACACTCACTCGCCCCCACCGCGCCAGCGATGATCGCAATGTCGGTGTAGATATCGGCCAGAGTCTTCGGCGCGAAACCGAGAAAACGCACGCCAGACTTGAGGATTTCGATGACCGCTTTCTCCTGGTAAGGCACGGAGGCGATGAGGAGATCGGGCCGGCAGGCCAATATCTGTTCCGCGTTGGCAGTCCACGAGTCGGCGAGGATGGTGCGGGAGGATGACGTGATTTCTGGAACCACATCCGCGCAATACTTCGTGCACGCGACCACGCGGTCGAGTTCGCCCACCGCGGCAAGGATGACGGTTGCGCTGGGCTGCAGGCTGGCGATGCGGCGCGGCGTGTGGAATGAGGACATGGTTTTCAAGGCATGGCTTTCAGACATGGTTTTCAAACTAAAGCCGAATGCGGCTTAACGCCAGCGAAAGCGCGTCCAAAGCCAGCTGCGCGGCATGGGTTGAGGCTGGGGGCAGGCCGCCGACGGCGGTACTCAGATCGTCCTGCCGCAAGCTCTGCGCCTCATTCGGCGTCTTGCCCACGATCAACTCGGTTAATGCCGAAGCACACGCAATCGTTGCCACACACCCTTTCGCCTTGAACAGCGCCTGAGTAATGTGACCCGCGCTGGCCTTCAGGGTGAGCCGCAATACATCTCCACATGCGGGATTTTCAATTTCCGCCACAGCATCCGCGTCGGACAGATCTCCAGCATTGCGCGGATTCTGGAAATGATCGAGTAACTGCGCGGAATACATGGGCAACTCAATTGTAACGGCAGATAACGAAACCTCAACTCTGCGGCTGCGTTCCGTTGGGAAAGTAAATCCGCCAGCCTTTTTCCCGCGCGGTGGATTCCACGTCCGGATTCGGATTCACCGCGAAAGCATGTTTTGCCATGGCCAGCATTTCCGTATCCCAGCGCGAATTTCCGAAGGCGGCATCGATCTCCTTCTTCGCGACCTCGCGCAGCGCCGCTGGCTTGCCCGGGCCGGAGGGCACGCGGATCAGACGGTCGGTAACAATGCCAGCGTCGACCTCCACTTTGGCCGCCAGAATGCGGCCTTCGGGTATGCCGAAATGCTTCATGCCAGCGCGGATCACCCACTCGTTCGACGAAGAGACAGCCCAGACCTCACATCCGTTTTCCTGCAAGCGGCGAACAAGTTCACGCATCTCGGGAAAGATTTGCACGACGAAGAACTCATCGAAAAAACGTACAGCCGCATCCATCATCGTCCGCTCTGGGATGCCGCGGTGCATGGTCACCATCTCGCCACACATCGTGGTTTCATCGACTTCGCCGCGCTTGTAAGCGGCGTAACGCTCGCGCAGGGATCGTTCCGAGACGCCGTGCTCGCGCAGTTCCGAAACCAGACCGCCCTCTCTCAACTCCCAATCGAAGAAACGCTCTCCGGCATCGCCCGCCCACAGCGTGCCGTCGCAGTCAAACGCCGCGGTGTGCAGATCCAGACCTAGAATCGAGTCGAGAAATTCCTTAGTAACTGGAAGAAATGTTTCGGCAGCGTCCATCTTCATCCATCGACGATAGCGTGCTTCCGGGAAGGCGCGCAATGGGCGCAAGCCGTCAGCAAGCCATCAAGAGGATCGTTTCAGCAAACCCTCATAGTCCTCAGGAGTGTTGATATTCCGCACGACCATGGGATCGTCGACCGGCACGTATTGGATGTGTTCCTGATGCTGGTGTTCGATGTCGCGAGTGACCGACGTGGCCGGCGACTGGAGAAACGCGGCGATCATCTCACGGCCCGCTAGATACGGATGTCCATGCTTGCCCGAAAACTCGGGCACGACCGACCATACTTTGTGATCGGCGGACTCGAAAGCGTCGATCAGCGTTTGTATCGTCTTTGTGCTGACCGGAGGGCGGTCCACCAAAGTTATGGTCGCCGCGTCTCGGCCATGATTGAGCACCTCGTGCAAACCGACTTGCAGGGAGCTGAACTGGCCGCGATCGGGATCGCGATTGACCACGAGAGATGCCCCTTGAGCATAGATAATCGGCGCCAAGGTCGCTTCATTCTTCCCCACCACAACCAGAACAAACTCCGTAGCCAGCGAAAGCGATCGAATTGCCGCAGAAAGGAAGGTCTCGTTCGAAGGCGCTCGCGCATCCGCCGAGGGTGGCCAAGGCAGCAGCGCTTTGTCGCGACCCATGCGCGAGGAATCTCCGGCGGCAAGGATCAAGCCGGCGAAGCTGGAAGCGCGAGTCATGCTGCGAAGATAACAGGAACGGCGAAGAATTGTTGATTCTCGATTGCCGATTCCTGAGACTGAAGCTGCGTGTCATCCCGAGCGAAGCGAGGGACCTTGGTGTTTGTCTGCGTCGGCAATGCGGATGGTGCAAGCAAGAACCAGGATCCCTCGCCTCGCTCGGGATGACAATCCGAAAATCATCGGCCTTCACTCGTGCTCGTCTAGCACCGCTGGTGCATTCGGAACATCGGTGGCAGCGGGTCGCGACTCCCGCGCCCGAAACCAGCTCATGTGCGGCAGCGCGGCAGTCGCGTGCCGGCGGACGGCGATCAGCTGCGCCGTGATCGCGACCGCAATCTCCTCCGGCGTGATGGCGCCAATGTCGAGTCCGATCGGAGCATGAACCCGCTCGAACAGATGCGCCGGCACACCTTCCTGCCGCAGCGTCTTGAAGATTTCGATCACCTTGCGTTTGGAGCCGATCATGCCGACATAGCGGGCGCGAGTCTGCACCGCCCACCGCAGAATGCGCATGTCGTCGCGATGACCGCGCGTGACGATCACGATTGAAGAACTCTCGTTCGGATCAAGCTTTTGGAGGGCCTCGTCGAAGTCGAGCGCATGCACTTCGCGGGCATCGGGAAAGCGTTCTTTGGTGGCGTAGGAAGTGCGGTCGTCGGTGACGATCAGGTCGAAGCCCGCATTGGAGGCGACTTTGCAAAGATTGATTGCAACGTGACCTGCACCGAAAACATAAAGTAACGCTGGAGGCAAGACCGGCTCCACAAAAACTTCCAATGTGCCACCGCAGACCAGGCCCGTATCGTATTTTGGATCATGATTCAGATCGAAGCTAAGCGTGCGCGGCTTTTCCGATTCCATGACTTCTCGCGCCGCCTGCCATACGTCGGCCTCGACGCATCCCCCGCCGATGGTTCCCATGATCGAGCCATCGTCGCGCACCAGCATCTTCGCGGTCTTAAACGAAGGAATCGACCCGCGCACGTTGACGATGGTGGCAACAGCGCCGCGGCGTCCTTCACGGCGGAGCTGGACGATTTGTTCGTAGATGTCCATGCGGCTGAAAGCAGCTTGCAGGATCGATTATCAGTCGGCGAACAGTGAGAGTCAAACGCGGGATGGATACACTGAAAAAGCAAAAGCCCCGGGTCATCACTCCGGGGCTTATTGCATTAAACCAGTTAAGTACGACACGGCTTGCCAAGCACTTTAATCTTGAACCGGTACCCATGGATTGTCAAGCTTACTTTGCGGTGAGTGGAACACAGAGAGGCGGCGGAGTCGAACCGCAGTTGCTAATGAAAGCCACTCACCGGCTTGGCAAGCCGTGTCCAGTACCCACTGGCAACACCCTCTAGACCGCAGCTCGCCCAATAGAATCGTACGCTGAAGATCAGCTAAGCCGAGAGATAGCAGCGACAAAGTTCCGCCGAGATTCCCGTTTGGGAATTCCCGATCTGGAGAAGTATGCTTGTAGCGTCGCAGATAAACAGAGCAGATAAACAGAGGAGCACTCTTATGAAAGCAGTCCGCATTCATCAATTCGGTGGGCCGGAGGTTCTAACCTATGAAGACGTCGCAGATCCGCAGCCGCGCAAAGATCAGGTACTCGTGGGCGTGCGGGCTTGTTCGCTGAATCATCTCGACGTGTGGGTGCGCAAAGGTCTGCCGGGAGTGAAGCTGCCACACATTCTCGGCAGTGACGTTGCCGGCGAAGTGGTCGACGCGGGCGAGTACGTCAGCGGATTCAAGGCGGGGCAACGAGTGCTGCTGGCTCCGATGGTCTATTGCGGGCACTGCGAAAAATGCGTCTCGGGACTGCAGAATCAATGCCGGGCGTTCACCGCGCTGGGCAATGCGGTGGATGGAGGAAATTGCGAGCTGATCGCGGCGCTTCCGGCGAACGTGATTCCGATTCCCGACTCACTCGATTTCAATCAGGCGGCGAGCGTCCCGCTGGTGTTTCTGACGGCGTGGCATATGCTGGTCGGGCGCGCCGGCATTCGTCCCGGGCAGACCGTGCTCGTGCTGGGGGCAAGTTCCGGCGTAGGCATTGCGGCAATTCAGATTGCCAAACTCTTTCACTGCCGCGTGATCACCACTGCCGGGGACGAGACCAAGCTAGCCAAAGGCCGCGAACTGGGCGCAGACTTCGGCATCAACCACTATCAGCAGAAGATCTCCGAAGAAGTTCGCAAGATCACGAATAAAGAAGGCGTTGACATCGTGGTCGAGCACGTCGGCGCGGCTACCTGGGACGAGAGCGTGAAGTCTCTCAAGAGCAGCGGCACGCTGGTGACCTGCGGCGCCACCACGGGCCCGAATGTTGCACTCGATCTGCGTCATCTTTTTGGGCGGCAGTTGACGCTGCTCGGCTCCTACATGGGGACCATGAGCGAACTGCATGAAGTGCTGAAGCACGTATTCGCCGGGCGCCTGAAGCCGGTAGTAGACCGCGTGTTTCCGCTCAGCGAATTGCGCGCCGCGCACGAGTATCTGGAAAACAGCCAGATGTTTGGGAAGATCGTGGTGAACCCGTAGAAGTGATTTTGGGTGGCGCAGCGCTTCCAGCGCTGCGATAATCCTTGCCACGACTGAGGGCTTCAGCCCCTGCGGTAGCTAATGAGAATTGATCGATGAGACAAAGGCAGCCGCCATTCGCTATTTGCGTCAGGAACAAAGGACATGTAGCCTCGCTCGAATTGCGGAAACTCTACCAGGTCGTTGCGCACGAAACCGCGGCCAAGCTGCACCAGATTCGGGTGATTGACGAGTCGGGGGAAGACTATCTCTATCCCGAAAAATACTTTGTCCCGGTACAGCTTACCCCTGTCGGCGGAAAAAGCGGTCCTGCGCGCGCAGCCAGTGTCAAAGACTAGACGCGGGCTTCGCATCGTTTGGACAGGCCGCTATGGTTTAGAATAACTTCATGGCCCCCGAACTGAATTTCGGCCCCTACATCGACACAGAGAACGGCAGGCGAATCGTCAAGGATCTGACTTTCGGCAATCCCACGCCGGAAGGTGTTGTGCTCTCTACGCTCGATTCGGCGGTGAACTGGATGCGCAAGGGCTCCATCTGGCCCATGACGTTTGGGCTGGCTTGCTGCGCGATCGAGATGATGTCAATGGGCGCGGCGCGTTTCGACATTGCGCGCTTTGGTGCGGAAGTGTTTCGCCCTTCGCCGCGGCAAAGCGATCTCATGATCATCGCCGGGCGCGTTTCCAATAAGATGGCGCCCGTGATCCGCCTGTTGTGGGAACAGATGCCGGAACCGAAGTGGGTGATCTCGATGGGAGCCTGCGCCACCTCCGGCGGCGTCTTCCAGAACTATGCCCTGGTGCAGAGCGTCAATCAAGTCATCCCGGTCGACGTCTATGTCCCCGGTTGCCCGCCACGTCCCGAGCAACTCATCTACGCCATCACGCTGCTGCAGGAGAAGATCCAGAACGAACGCGGAACTATCAAGAAAGCATTGAACCTCTCATAACAATCGCCGTTCCGCTGTGAATTTCCCCGGTTTTCATCAGGCTGGTGTGATATCTGCACCGTTCCGAAGTGATGATCGTCACCGCCAATACCCTTGTGATTTCGGACAATATCACTTGAGCTTCGAGGGGACTGTCCGTAACTGGCTGCCAAAGAATCACTTGCCCCTAAATCACCGGCGGGCGCGCAACGGCTACCAAGGAAAACGAAACCATTTCGCGACACTCGGAATCTAAGGTATTGAGTGTAAGTGCTGTGCTGTAAGGCAGGGGGGACCACACACTCAGAACAAGCCAGGGAAAAACATCCCAGGTGTGGAAGGTGCTCCATCATGGCAAAATTGATTGACTTTTTCTTCGTTTGGCTAACAAAACTGGTTGACGCGTTTTTCGGCTGCCGGCACTCCCGGTACAGCTTTCCCGTGACCATTCGCGGCAAGGCACGCCGTCCCCAGGCTGGCACATTGACCGGAACCTACGTGGCTTGCCTCGACTGCGGTAGAGAATTGCCCTACGACTGGCAGGAAATGAAGGTGATTACTTCGTCGTCCGAGAGACGCGAATACGTCGCCTCGCTCGCCCATAAACAAGCAGCGTAAGACGCTCTCACCATTGTCATCCCGAGTGCAGCGAGGGACCTTGGTGTTTGCTTGCATTGTCAGTGACGCTGCAGGCCCAAACCAAGGTCCCTCGCTTTGCTCGGGATGACAACTGTGTTGCAGCACCTTAGGGCGCTTGCGCCGTTGCCCCTGACGTTCGCTTCTCCATGGGCACAAACTCCCGCAGATCGTGACCGGTATAGATCTGCCGCGGGCGCGCAATCTTCTGCTCCGGATCGTTCACCAGTTCCTGCCACTGCGCCAGCCAGCCCGCGGTGCGCGCAATGGCAAATAGCACCGTAAACATCTCCGGAGGGAAACCCATGGCCTGGTACATGATTCCGGAATAGAAGTCGACATTGGGATACAGCTTGCGCTTCACGAAATAATCGTCTTCGAGAGCGATGCGCTCCAACTCCAGCGCGATGTCCAGCTTCGGATTGCGTCCCGTAACTTCGAAGACCTGCTCCGACGACCATTTGATGATCTTCGCCCGCGGATCGTAGTTTTTGTAAATGCGGTGCCCGAATCCCATCAGCTTGACCTTCCCGTCCTTCACTTTCTTGATGAAAGCCGGCACGTGGTCCTTCGATCCAATTTCATCCAGCATCTTCAGGACTTCTTCATTGGCCCCGCCGTGCAGGGGTCCCGCTAGGGCCGAAGCGGCCGAGGCCGTACACAGGTAAGGATCGGTCTGGGCGCTGCCTACAGAGCGCATGGCGTTGGTGCCGCAGTTCTGTTCGTGATCGGCGTGAAGAATAAATAAGATGTCGAGTGCGCGAGAGAGCACCGGATTCGCCACATATTTCGGCTCGACCATCCTCCACAACATGTTCATGAAATTCTCGGTGTAGCTCAGATCATTGTCCGGATAGACATAAGGAAAGCCGACGTTGTGCCGGTACGACAAGGCTGCAATCGAGGGAACCTTCCCGATCAGGCGAACAATCTGGTGCATGCGGTTCTTGGGGTCGTGGATGTCGCGGGCTTCCGGATACACGCTCGACAACGCAGCCACCGTGCTCACGAACATGCCCATGGGATGGGAATCGTAGCGGAATCCCTCCATGAACTTCTTAATGCTCTCGTGCAGCATGGTGTGGTGGGTAATGTCGTGTACCCAGTTCTTGAGTTCGGCCGCAGTCGGCAGTTCTCCGAACAAAAGCAGGTAGGCAACCTCCAGGAAGGTGCAGCTCTCAGCCAGCACTTCGATGGGATACCCGCGATAGCGCAGGATGCCCTGATCGCCATCGATGTAAGTAATGCTGCTGCGGCACGAGGCCGTATTCATGAACGCCGGATCGTAAGTCATCAACCCGAAGTCTTCCGGACCGGTCTTGATCTGCCGCAGGTCCATCGCCCGGATCGTGCCATCGTCGATGGGAACGGTATACGATTGGCCGGTGCGATTGTCGGTGATGGTGAGTGTTTTCTCGGGCATGGAAGGCGTGCTCCTCCTGCTGACAATAATAAGCCTAACCTAGCCTACCCTAGTTCCCTTCGGCAATCCGGGGCTGTGACGGTGGTCACCAAGCGATGTAACGGGGCCGCTTATCCAGATCTAATCCAGACGCAATTGTCCAAACGCCGCCTGCCGCACACAGAAAACCGGCGGCCAGGTTGGCCGCCGGTTCGCTGATTCCTACTTGTTTCATCGCTAGTTCGACGAATCATCCCGCCGCTTCAGCGTCGGACGGTCGTCGTCGCTCTTGGTATCTCCAGCGTTGGGATCGCTGCTGCTGGCAGTCCGCCGCAAGCTGGGCTTGTTGGCGTCCTTAGGATCCAGCACTTTGTGGCGGTTCTCAATCGACGCCAGCCGCGCCTTCACCTCGTCGAATTCCGAGGTGGTCACAACATACTGCGGCTTGGAAGGCAGGATCTTCCGGATTTCTTCCTGCGACTTCTCAATGCGATCCGCGCTCTGCGGATGCGTGTCAAATGCTTTCGAGATCGTTCCCGGCTTCTTCTTCTCCATGGCCTGAATCTTCTCGAAGAAGGAAACGAATGCCGATGGATCGTATCCCGCGCGGTACATATACTGCACGCCGAGGTAGTCGGCCTGCGCCTCGAATTCGCGAGAGAACTTCAGAAAGGTCATGGGAATCGCCAGCCCCGACGCTTCGTAGGCTCCATAGCCAATCCCGCCGCCCATAAAGATCAGCGGAACCGTCGCCAGCTGCAAGAGCTGTGCCCGAGTCATTTCACGCCCGTAGTGGCACGCCGACACGTGCGCAATCTCATGAGCCATCACGCCCGCCATTTCAGCTTCTTCATCCGCCGCGAGAATCAGCCCCGAGTTCACGTAGAAGAATCCGCCGGGCAGCGCCATGGCATTGACCACATCAGAGTCAATCACCTTGATGGTGAACGGAACCTGCGCGTCGGAGTTCCGCACCAGGTTCTGGCCGATGCGGTTCACGTATTCCGTAACCACGGGATCGTTCACCAGCTTAATCTGCGACTCAATCTGCTGCGCATACACCCGGCCCCGCGCCACCTGGCCCTCTACCGTGTACCAGTTGCCCATCCCGCGAGTGCAACCGACGTTCCGGTTCCCTACCGCATCCACGTCGGTTATGCCGCCATCGTGCTTGATCTGGCTGTCATCTTGCGTGGGCAGGGTGGCCGGCGCCTGCTTCGGAGCGTTTTGCACGTCGGCCGCTTTCGGTTGGTTCTGGTCCGGATCGTGGGTGGGACTTGGCGCCTGCGTTGTCTGAGTCTGAGTCTGAGTTTGAGTTTGCGTCTGGGGCTGAGTCTGACCGGGATCCTGAGTCTGCGCCAGCGTCCAAGGTCCTGCGCTGAAC
>Ga0181525_10001569_pt1 | contig 19385 bp, 17 predicted proteins | sample PEATcosm2014_Bin_48_FD_121100 | JGI IMG/M metagenome (GOLD analysis project Ga0181525, IMG submission 121100) | Peatland microbial communities from MTU Mesocosm Facility, Houghton, MI, USA - PEATcosm2014_Bin06_10_metaG | ecosystem: Environmental > Terrestrial > Soil > Wetlands > Peat | place...
TCCGAGAACCGGTGCAGCGCGATCACCCACGCCGAATTGGTCCCGGGGATCAGCATGATGATCGCGACCGTCACGGTGGCAAGCCGCTGGCTATCGGGCAAGCTCAGCCAGTCGCAGGCCAGGAACGCGATGGTCACAGCCAGGGCGAAGCCCAGCAGGTTCGTCCCAAACAGTGCGACGAAAAGGCCGCCCACCAAAGCTCCGACCGCAGTCCCGGCCAAACGCGTGCGGGAAGCGTTCAACGTGGCGCCGACGTTGCTCTGCATGACAATGAGGGCGGTGATGGCGGCCCAGTAACCCTGCTTAAAGTGGAACAGGTCGGTGATGTAGACCGAGATCAATCCGGCAACGGCAGTCTTGACGGCTTGTTTGGCGCTTTTGGCGCTTTCCTTGGCAGCGGCGCGCGAGAGCATGTCCTATTCTCCCCCGGCTTCTGGCCCGGCATCTTTTGAAAACGATGAAAACGAACATCTTCTTAAAACAGCAATCCGCGTGATAAACTTAAGAACGTATGGCAATCCCAAATGTTAAGCGCTTCCGCCCCTTTTGCCCTTCCTGCAACGAGAGTTTCACGGTAATGGCGGTCCTGCCCAAGGACGCCAACGTGGACGCTTATCTCACTGATGTCGTGGCGCGCCACGACCACAAGGCATTCCAGGAAGCCAAACTGCAGCACTTCAAAGTCCGCGTCGGCCAGCAAAAGCAGAAGAAAGCGAAGTAATTCGCTCTTCCGGCTTCCGCCCTCTGGAGCACACGACCGAGTTTCGGGTCGGCGCATTTTCGGCTTAGAATAGGCCCATGGCCAAGCCCAAGCTGACTGTCTGGATAGGCACCCGCAAAGGCGCCTTCGCTTTTTCCACGAACAATCGAAAAACCTGGAGCGTGGATGGGCCGCATTTCCGTGGCCTGGAAGTGAATCACATTTCTCAGGACCCGCGCCGGCCCAAGCGCTTGTACGCCGCAGTGAACAGCGGATGGTTCGGACCGCACATCCATGCCAGCGCCGACGGCGGCAAAACCTGGAAGCTATCGGAAAAGGGTCTGGATCTGAAGTGTGTTCCGGATCAATCGGTAAAGCGCATCTGGCACATCCGGGCCGGACACGCCGACCAGCCAGGGGTGGTCTACGCAGGCGCCGACCCGGGCGCGCTGTTCCGCAGCGGGGATTGGGGTGAAAGCTGGGAAGAGGTGGAGTCGCTCACCAATCATCCCACCCGTGCGCAATGGAACCCGGGCGCGGGCGGCATGTGCCTGCATTCCATCCAGTGCCTGGGGCAAGGAAGAATGGTGGTGGCAATCTCGGCGGCGGGCGTTTTTCGTACTGCGGATGGCGGCGCTACGTGGTCGCCGCACAACGGGGGAGTGCGCGCCGATTTCATGCCCAATAAATTTCCGGAAGTCGGCCAGTGCGTCCACAAGCTGCTGGCGCATCCGAACGATCCCGAGGCGCTTTACCAGCAGAACCACTGCGGCATCTATCGCGGTAAGTTGAATGGCGATCGATGGACCGATATTTCGCGCGGGCTGCCATCGCGCTTCGGCTTCGGACTCGCGGTTCCGGCCGCGGAGCCGCGGACCATGTTCACCGTGCCCATCGATTCGGCGGAATATCGCTGTAATCCCCAAGGCAAGTTTCGAGTAGCGCGCAGCCGCGACGCGGGAAAAACCTGGAAGCTTTTATCGCGCGGGCTGCCGCAGCGCAACGCTCATCTTCTGGTTTTGCGCGAAGCCATGACTGCCGACCATCTGGATCCGGCGGGCGTTTATGTGGGCACCAGTTCCGGCCACGTGTTTTACACACGCAACGCCGGCGATGCCTGGGAGACCATGGCGGACAGCTTGCCGCCGGTGTATTCCATCTCGACAGCGGCTGCCTGATCAGGCGAGCTTTAACAGACGGCGGGCGTTGTCCGAGTAGATTTTGACCTTATCGGCGGCGCTGAGGTCCAGCCCTTCGATGCAGCGGATGGTCTCGCGAATATAAAGTCCGGGCTGGGGTTCGAATGGAACGTCGGAGGCGAAAACGCAGTGCTCCACGCCGAAGAAATCCAGACCGCACCTGGTAGCAGCCTGACCGCCGAATAACGCTGTATCGGCATAGAAGTTGCGAAAGTAATCGATGGGCCGCTTTTGCATGGATTTCCGCAGCGAGACGTAATCTTCATCCGAAGTGCGCGAGCCCAGTACGTCCCAGCCGTAGCCCACGCGGCCTTCAAAGTACGGAATCATGCCTCCCATATGATGCGTCACGATCTTGAGATTGGGATGCCGGTCGAACAGGCCTGAGAAAACAATGCGCGACATGGCCGCGCTGGTTTCATAGGGCCAGCCGAAAGTCCACCAGATTTCGTACTTCGATTTTTGTTCGCTCAGGTAGTCGGTGAAATCGGCGCCGCGCGCAGGGTGCATCCAGATAGGGATGTCGCGGCGCGCCGCGTCTTCAAAGAGCGGAGCGAACTCGGGCAAGTCCACAGGTTTGCCGGCGACGTTGGTATAAATCTGAAAGCCGCGCGCGCCAAGTTGCGTGACGCTGCGGTCGATCTCCTGCAGGCAAGCGTCCACGTTATTCATGGGCAGCGACGCAGCGAATCCGATGAATCGTTGAGGATATTTCGCCACCAGTTCAGCCAAGCCATCGTTGGCGATCCGCGCAAACTCAGGCGATTTCTCCGGTCCCGCCATGGTCTCCATCGGCGGCGCAGGCAAAGTAAGGAACTGGCAATACTCGCCGAATTCGTCCATCACCCGAAAGCGCGCGTCCAGATCCGCGATGGTGGGGACGTTGCGGACGCGCTTCCCCATATCTTTGCCGGCCAGTCCGGCTTCAATGACGTCGCGCGCGTAACGCGGCGGGAAAAAATGATTGAAAAGATCGATTTTCATGAACAGGGCTCATTATAGCGAACGCTTGCGCAATCCCTGGAAATCGCCGCAATCGCCGGTCATGCAATTGACCGAGGAGCCCACGCCGGCTCATGTCGAAACGGCTAACAGGCTAGCCAGCGCCGTTTTCCGGTCTTCCGGAACTGAATCGCAGACACGACACAGACACGGCTGGGAATGACAATAAAGCCGATGACCCTGATATTCAAGCGCTTTAGGGTCGGGTTTGCCGCTGGCGCCAAAACTCCCATCCGGCAACACGTACTGGTGGCACACAGCAATTTTTGACCCCATGAACCAATATGAAACAACTTGGCTTCGCGTACCTGGCGGCTGATGCCAGGGTCCCGGAATGTCCTTGTGGGGCTTACCGGCTCTCGCTCGTTTTTCGAGGATGGCCGCCTCATAACCTACGTCCTTGAACATTTGTAGTAAAGTGGTGGCGTGGACCAGACGTGGCGGGGCCTTAGGCATTATGGCTTCTGAGATTGAAAAACGGCTTCGTAACCAGGTAAGTGCGTATCTTGCGGGAAGTATCGCGCTTCATCAGTTCGAAGATTGGTTCATGCCAATTCTCTGGGATATTGAGCGGTATGGCGATCCCAGCGCCGAACAACTGGCCGGAGAAATCCAGATTCTACTTTCCGAATACTCGCGGGGAGATAGATCGCTCGACTCCGCGCGGGGTGCTCTTACGCACATAGCAAGCCCTTTCCCAACCCTCCATTGGGTCTCCGATCGAGAGTGAGTCTCTGATCGAGGGCCGGTAGAGTCGGCAGTGCGCATCAGCGCGTCCCCGGTTCATCCCGTGTGATAAACTGGGCCGTTTGCGCACGCTTGTCACGCAACCGTGGCGCGCCAAGAAAGGAAGCACCAAGCTGTGAGCCAAAGCCTGGAAGATTTGTTGCAGACGAAGAGCCCGGTAGAGCTCTTGCGTAATTCGCGGATAGGCGCCTACGTCTATCCCGTCGTTCCGGCCGAGTACACCAACTGGCGGGATGAACAACGCGCCTGGCGGGAAACCTGCGTTCTTTTCGATCAGTCTCATCACATGGCCAACATCTACATGGAGGGACCCGACGCAGTGAAACTGGCGACGCATCTCGGGTTCAACAGCTTTGAGAAGTTCCCCGTGGACCGGGCCAAGCAGTTCGCCCCCTGCAGCTATGACGGCTATGTGATTGGCGACGGCATCCTGTTTCATCTGGAGCCCAACAAGCTGGTGTTTGTGGGACGCGCGCCCGCGGCCAGTTGGATCCAATTTCACGCCGAGACCGGCGGATACAAGGTTTCCATTCAGAAGGATGACCGCTCGCCCTCCAATCCCGGCGGCAAAGCGGTCACGCGCACTTGTTACCGCTATCAGATTCAAGGCCCGAACGCCTGGCAGGTAATCGAGAAACTGAACGGCGGCCCAATGCCGGAAATCAAATTCTTCAACATGGGCGTCATGAATATCGCGGGACGGAAAGTCCGCGCCCTGCGCCACGGGATGGCCGGCGCGCCTGGATTGGAAGTTTGGGGCCCGTATGAGGAGCGGGAGGAAATCCGCTCGGCGATCATGGAAGCGGGCAAGGATTTGGGCCTGACGCAGGTGGGCGCGCGCGCATACGCCACCAACACGCTGGAATCGGGCTGGATTCCTTCGCCGCTCCCGGCCGTTTATACCGGCGAAAAGATGAAGGCTTACCGGCAATGGCTGCCCGCCACCAGCTATGAGGGCACCGGATCTTTAGGCGGAAGCTTCGTTTCGAAAAACATCCAGGACTATTACGTCACGCCCTACGAGATGGGCTATGGACCCTTCGTCAAGTTCGATCACGACTTTATCGGACGCGAGGCTCTGGAGAAAATCGCCAAACAGCCGCAGCGCAAGAAAGTGACGTTCGCCTGGAACGCCGAAGATGTCGCGAAGGTGTTCCGCTCCATGTTCCAGCCGGGCGCCGAGCACTACAAGTACATCGACCTGCCGTTGTCGAACTACGCCTCCGCTTCTTACGATCAGGTGTTGATCGGCGGAAACCTGGCCGGTCTCTCAATGTTCAGCGGCTACAGCTATAACGAACGATCCATGCTTTCGCTGGGGATTGTGGAGCACGACGTCCAGATAGGAACGGAAGTCACTCTGGTTTGGGGCGAAGAGGGCGGAGGGACTAAGAAGGCCACCGTGGAGCGGCACAAGCAGATCGAAATTCGCGCCGTGGTGAGCCCCGTCCCGTACTCCAAAGTGGCTCGCGAAGAGTACGCGGCGGGCTGGCGCACGGCGGCCGTTCGTTAGCGGCGCTCGTTAAACATCCCAGCGATATACGCCCACTTGCGCGGTAGCATAAATCATGCGATGCGTGCTAGCGCTGGTGTTCCTGCTGGTATTTCAGGCCAAGCCTTCCGGGAAATTCGAGTTAACTATCGACAATATCATGCGCGGGTCCGGGCTTTATGGCTACGCGCCTTCGCAGGTTCGCTGGTCGGGCGACGGGCAGCGGATCTATTTTCAATGGAAGCAGGCCAGCGATCCGCTGCTCAAGCCGTTGGACACTTACGTTGTGGGGCGCGACGGATCCGGCCTTCGGAAGCTGACGGATGCCGAAGCGAAGTCAGCGCCTCCCATTGCGGGCGCTGCCACGCGAGACAGGAAGCGCACCGTTTATTCGCGCGACGGCGATCTGTTTCTCTACGACGCTGCAGCGGACGTCACGCGCCGGCTTACAAAGACAGAGGATGCGGAGACGGATCCGAACTTCACGCAGGATGAAAAACGCGTGTGGTATACACGCGCCAATAATCTTTACGTTTTGTCGCTAGACAGTGGCGCGGTGGAGCAAATGACCGATATTCGGCCGCCGGGAAGTCCGTTGCCAGCGGAAGACGAGAAGGGAACCGCGAGCCAGGAAGCGCTCAAGAAAAATCAGAAGGATCTGTTCGAAACAATTCACGAACGCGCGGACGAGCGGGAGGCGCAAGAGGTTAAGCGTAAGATGGGGCATCCGAGAAAGCCGCTCATTCTTCAAACCGGCCAGACCATGGCTGCGCTACAATTCACGCCCGACGAAAAATATGTAATCGCGAGCATTCATGAGCCTGCCACCGGCGCTAAACGCACCATTGTGCCGGCGTTCGTTACTGAATCGGGATACACCAGTGACATCCCGTCCTATGAAAAAGTGGGCGATAAGCAAACCCTGACGCGGCTGGCGATCCTGAGCGTGGAGACCGGCGAAGTGAAGTGGGTGGATCATGGGCAGAAAGCAGCGGTACAGCTCTCCGATGCAAAGACGCAGGCGGATGCTAAAACGCCAGTGGATCGCGAAGTGCAATTGTCCCAGCCGCTATGGTCCACCGATGGAACCAAGGCCATTGTGGACGCGCGCGCCGCCGACAATAAAGACCGCTGGATTTTAGCTTTGGACGAAGCCACGGGCAAAACTCGCGTGCTGGCGCACGATCATGACGACGCATGGTTGAGCGGACCGGGAATCGGCGATCCGGATGAGCCGGGCGTCAATAGCCTGGGCTGGATGAAGAGCGATGACAGCGTCTATTTTCAATCCGAGCGCACGGGCTACTCGCATCTCTACACCGTCCCGTTTGCGGGCGGCGAATCGAAAGCGCTGACCTCGGGCGCTTGGGAAGTGGACAGCGCGATTTTGTCGAGCGACAAAAGCCGCTTCTTCCTGGTGACCAACGAAGCCGATCCCGGCGAGCAGCAGGTTTACGAAATGAGCGCGGAGGGCGGCGCGCGAACCCGGCTGACCACGCTGCCAGGGGGACATTCGTGCGTGCTGTCACCGGACGATGGTTGGTTCGCCGATGTGTACTCGTACACCAACAAGCCGCCTGAGCTTTATGTACAGCAGACGCGCGCCGATGCAGCGGCGAAGAAGCTGACGTCGTCGCCGGCGCCGGAGTTCTGGGAATATCCGTGGCTGGACACGCCGATCGTTACGTTTGCGGCGCGCGATGGCGCAATGGTACGCGCGCATGTTTACAAGCCCGCGAATTATCGCAAGGGCGGACCGGCCGTGCTGTTCGTGCATGGCGCGGGATATTTGCAGAACGTGGATCGCATGTGGTCCTACTACGCGCGCGAGTACATGTTTCACCAGTTGTTGATGGAGCGCGGCTATCTGGTGGCGGACGTGGATTATCGCGGGTCGGCCGGCTACGGCCGCGATTGGCGCACGGCGATCTACCGGCACATGGGCGGCAAGGACCTGGACGACAACATCGATGCCGCGCGCTGGATGGTGTCGCAGTACGGCGCGGATCCAAAACGCCTGGGTATTTATGGCGGCAGCTATGGCGGATTCATCACGCTGATGGCGATGTTCACCCAGCCGGACGTGTTCGCGGCGGGAGCGGCGCTGCGCCCCGTCACCAACTGGGCGAATTACAACAATGCATATACCTCGGACATTTTGAACCTTCCGCAGACGGACGCGGAAGCGTACCGGCGGTCGTCGCCCATTTACTTCGCCCAGGGGCTGAAAGGCGCGCTATTGATCTGCCACGGAATGGTAGACACTAACGTCCATTTTCAGGACACCGCGGAGCTGGTGCAGAGGCTGATCGAGCTGCGCAAGCGGAATTGGGAGCTGGCTGTTTACCCGGTGGAGAACCACGGCTTTATCGAGCCTGCGAGCTGGGCGGACGAATACCATCGGATCTTTGATTTGTTCGAGAGGGATCTCTTCAAGAAAGATCTCTTCGAGAAAAACCTGACGGCCCGCTGATTTTGATATAGTAGCCGGACATGAGCCGCACATTGATTGCACGGATTTCCGCAGGAGTGCTTTTTCTGACGCTGGGCTGGTTCGCTTACACGCAGCTCGCCTATACGCAGGCTCCAGCGCCGGGAAAACTCACCCTCAATAAAGTAAAGGACGACTTGTACGAGATCGAAGGCGACGGAGGCAACGTCGCCGTCTACATCACCGACGAAGGCGTCATCCTGATCGACGATAAGTTCGATCAAGACCATCAGGGCATTGTGGACAACGTGAAGAGCGTCACCAACCAGCCGATCAAGTACATCATCAATACCCACTATCACGCGGATCATAGCGGCGGGAATACGAAATTTCTGCCGACGGCCGAGATCATCTCCACCGCCATGGCGCGCACCAACATCGTGGAACACAAACAGTCCAACGCGCCTCCCGGCGTGAGTCCCGCGCGAGTCACTTTTACTACTGAGGCGGAGGTGAATCTGGGCGGCAAGGAAGTTCGGGCGATCTACATGGGGCGCGGCCACACCAATGGCGACGCGGTGATCTATTTCCCGGCGCTGCGCGTGCTTCACACCGGCGATCTGATGGCCGGCACCAGCCCACTGATCGACTACAACGGTGGCGGCAGCGTGGTGGAGTGGACCAAGACGCTGGATAACGCTTTGAAGATGGATTTCGACACCGTGATTCCCGGGCATGGGCCGATCACCAACAAAGCCGGTTTGCTGGCGTATCGCAACAACGTGCAGAAGCTGCGCGATCGCGTGACCGGGCTGGTGCATGAGGGCAAGAGCCAGGATGAAGTGGCAAAGGTGATGGACGCCGAGTACGGATGGAAGCCGGGCAGCTTGCAGCAACAGTGGAGCGTGCCGGGGATGATCGCGGAATTAAAGTAGCGCGCGGAAAAATTTCACGAACATCGACGCGGCCATCGAAAAGCCGACGACGATCACGATGCGCCGGACGGCAGCGCCGCCCATCCGCCGGGCAATGAGCGCGCCGCCGTATCCGCCTGCAATGGCGCCGATCACCATCACCACGAACTCGGGCCAGTAAACCATGCCGGCCCAAATGAAGTACAAAGCCGCAACCCCATTGACGCTCGCGCCGAGCAGCGCTTTCAGCCCGTTCATCTGATGAATGTCGGTGAGACCGAGCACGCTGAGAGCCGCCAGCATCAGAATTCCGATGCCTGCGCCGAAATATCCACCGTACAGCGCCACGAAAAGCTGAAAGGTCATGGCGCCAATGAGCCAGCGAGTCGATTTATGCGATTCAGGGTGGGAGAGTTTCAGTCGCCTCTGGATTGGCTCCTGGACGGTGAATAACAACGTGGCGAAGAGAATGAGAAACGGAACCAGCGCGTCGAACACCGCCGGCGGCGTGTGATTCAACAGCAGCGCGCCCAGAATTCCGCCGGCCACGCTGGGCGCGGCCAGGGCCAGCATGCGCGGCCGGGTGGAACGCAGATCTTCGCGATAGCCCCAGATGGTGCCTACCGTGCCGGGCCAGATGGCGACCGTGCTGGTAGCGTTGGCATTGATGGAAGGCAGCCCCAGCCAGATCAGCGTAGGAAACGTGAGCAGCGTCCCGCCGCCGGCTACTGAGTTGATGGCCCCGGCCACGAACGCCGCGCCGAATGCCACTGCTGCCTGCCACGGTGCGATGGATGCGGGCAGGCCGGGAAATGCTATAAGGGAAAACATGCGTCAGAAATTCAGCCTAACATCCGCAGAAGCCCACGCGATTGTCACCGCGGCCAAATTAGAGGCAGTGAAGAACAACTGGAAGGTCAGCATCGCAGTGGTGGATGAAGGCGGATACCTGTTGCATCTGGAGCGTATGGATGGAGCAACGCTCGCGAGCCCCGAGATCGCGACCATGAAGGCGCGCACGGCTGCTCTCTCAAGGGTTCCTACCAAATTCCTGGAGGACGTGACTAAAGAACGCGCGGCGACGCTCATGTTTCCAGGCAGGCTGCCGGTGCAGGGTGGCCTCCCCATTCTGTATGAAGGCGAATGCGTGGGCGCGGTGGGCGTTTCCGGCGTTAAATCGTTCGAAGACGAGCAGATCGCGACCGCAGGTCTCGCGGCGCTAAGCGGCAAATAGCCAGTTTATTTGCTCTGCAAAGCGTTCAACAGCGGAATATCTTTGGCCGGTTTCGCCTTCGGTAAAGTTTGTAAGTAGGCCCAGACGTCGGTCAATTCCTGATCGGAGATCACTTTATCGGTATAGGCGGGCATCTGTCCGCCCGGCGCCCGCACGTAGCGGATGAGCCCTTGCGCGTTCAGACCGATAGCCGCGATGCGCGCGCCCGCCGCTCCGCCTTGTCCCGCGTAGCCGTGGCATTCATAACAGCCATCGCGGAGAAAAAGCTTTTTGCCGTTGGCGGCGTCGCCGGCGGGGGTCTGGCTGAACGCTGGAATCCCCAGCGCCAGGATTGCTACAACAGCCAAGACTAGGAGACGTAGTGGTTTCATCTTGTGGTTCCGATTATCTGGGCTGCGTGACCACATCGATCATGGCGGGCTCGCCCCTCTTTACCACCTCGATCGCGCGCTTGATAGCTGGACCCAGATCGTTGGGATTCTCGATGGGGCCCTCGCTGAACATGCCGTAGGCTTTAGCCATCAGCGCGTAGTCGATATTGGGATCTGTAATGGTGGTGCCGATGGAGGCGCGTTCCACGCCCCGGCGGGCGCGGGCCGCCATATCTTCGACGTACATCAATTCCTGATGGTAGGCGCGATTGTTATGCATGATGTTCAGCATCGGAATGCGATGATGCGCGGCGGTCCATAGCACGCCGGGCGCGTAGTTCAAATCGCCGTCGCACTGGATATTGACGCTGAGACGTCCGTGCTTCCGGTTGGCAAGCGCCGCGCCCACCGCGGCCGGAGCTCCATAGCCGACACCGTAAGCGCCATGCCCGCCGATGAAGTGGTAGGGCTTGTCAAAATCCCACAAACGGCCCGGCCAGTTGGAGACGAAGGTGAGATCGGACACCAACGACCAATCCTCGGTCTTGATCTGGTTCCACAGCTCCGCGGCCATGCGAGCGGTAGATACCGGGCTGGCGTCCCAGGCCCAAGCGGCCTGCTCGACATCGCGCTGGCGATTGCGCTTGCTCTGTTCGGCAAGTTTCGCGCCGCGCTGCTGCAGGACGGCCTTGCGCTCCGGCGTGATCAGCTTGCGGCACTCTTCGATCAAAATGGGCAGCGTGGCTTGCGCATCCGCCGCGATGGCGAGATCCACTTCGTCGTAGCGGCCGAAATCCTGATAGTTACTCTTGCCGTAAAGATCGCCGGCGAAAATGGTGATCACCTGGCCGCCGGATTTGGTGATGCGCCTGGACTCCATGCCCATGCGATTCACCGGCGTCTGGGTGTGCGTCATACTCCACAAGTCCGGCACCTCCAACGCAAGGAGCACATCGGCGGCTCCCACCGTGCTTGCGCCGTACAGCGGATGCGCGGTGGGAAAATTCATGCGGAAGCGCCGGTCGATCACCGCGGCCTGCAGCGTCTCGGCCAGTTCGATCAGAAGCTGGATCCCTTCCGGAGTGCGCGCCACGCGGCCGGCCATGATAACCGGATTGTCCGCGTTCACCAGCATTTTCGCCGCTTCCTTCACAGCTCCGTATTCGCCCGCGGGCGGCGAAGCCAAGGTCAGCTTGGGAATTTGCAGACGTCCGCGTTCGGCGTCGGGAATGGGCTCTTCCTGTAACACTGCGTCGGCGACGATTACGATCGGCTCCATGGGCGGCGTCATCGCGATCTTGTAGGCGCGCACGGCGGATTCGGCGAACCCTCCCAGCGATACCGGCGAATCGTCCCACTTGGTGTAATCGCGCACCATGGAAGCGGCGTCCTGCACGCTGTGCGCCCATTCCACGTCGCTGCGTCTCCAAGCCCCATCCAGGATGTTGCCGAGCAGCAGGTAAACTGGCACGCGATCGGCGTAGGCGTTGTAAATGGCCATGGAGGCGTGCTGCAGGCCCACCGTCCCGTGCGCCATCACCATCATTGGCTTGCCTTCAATCTTGAAGTAGCCGTGCGCCATGCCGATGGACGATTCCTCATGGCAGCAAGTGAGCAGCTCGGGCATTTTGTTGCCGCCATAGTTGATCAGCGATTCATGGATGCCGCGGAAGGCCGAGCCTGGATTGGCAGCGACATACTCGAAGCCCAGCGTCTTGATGACATCCACCATGAAGTCCGACCCGGGACGGTCCGTGGTCCACACGTCGATATGCGGAGGCGGAGTGGTTTCAGCCGCGGTCTGCTTTGCGCCGGGCAGTGGAGTAGCGGGACGATGAACCTCCGCCGCTTCCTGCGCCTTGATTGCTTCCTGTGCTTGGGCTGCTTCGGGTTTCACAACCAGCGCTGCGGCGCCGGCGGCCGCTCCCGCAGCGGCGCCCTTCAAGAAGCCGCGACGGTCAACTGAAATCTTCTTGGATCTCGCCATGGTGAGTCCTCCTGGGGTGGGAACAGTAGATACTTTATCACGTTGGCATGTGGGCGGCGGTTGGGGATTGGCAGTTGGCAATTGGCGATTGGCAGTTGGCGATTGGCCGTTGGCGATTGGCGATTGGAATTGGCGGTTGGCAGTTGGCAGTTGGCAGTTGGCGGTTGGCGGGAGCGATATTCCGTTCAATTCCGAGCCCGATTTACCACGAACCATTTCAAAGCGATCTAGTGAGCAATTCTGTACAGACATTGTTACGTCGAATCCTCGATACTCATCTGATCAGGCGTAAGCTCGCTTGTTTGCCTGCCCCTACGATTAGGTGTGACGTTGCCTCGATCTTCCACCTAGTCAAGATTGGAGCGCTATAGATGTCCAAGATGAGTGGTGATTCTGCTCGTTTCAACAAGATTAAGAAGCGGAGAAACGTACACCGCGCCCGGATGCGAGTGTTGCGCGAAGAGAGTGCTGCGGGGAAAATACCGCCAGATTCGGGAATGACAAAGCTGAAGACCTAACTGAGCGCTCCCGCCGGTGGGTTTTGCGGATGATGGAACCAAAGAAGCACGTCCACGGGCACCTTTACCGCGTCAAGATTGCTGCGTTTAACGGACCGACCGAGTACGGCGACTGGTTCGAGAGCGAAGCAGCGCTCCGTTCTGCTATGAGAGAAGTAGCTCGCGAGATTGGCAAGCGGTACTATTGCGAAGCGAAGACCATCCACTGCGCAGAATGCGAAGCGGACGAGAGGCCAAAGGTCATTGCCGCGCTGTGAGAAGCAACGCGCCGCGTCAGCCGCGGGCCTATACCCGCTCGGAAAACGATGGCCGCAGCGACCTTCGTGCGGGTGCAACCTGCCTCCGTCTGCAAACACACCGTGACTCTTACCGCTGCTTCGACGTGCTCATTGGAAGATTGCAAATGGAAAACGGCGGATCAACGCGCACCGATACGTCCCGTGCACCTGCGCGTACATCTCGGGTTGACGGCGGACCCTTTGCTTCACCTGCTCCCAAGAAAGCCCCGAAGCGGGCCCGGCGTACCGGCACTTTCGTTCGCGCTGCCGATGCAGCGGCCTTGTAGCTCTGCGGATTTTACGGCAGCCCGCAGGTGAAATTCGCGGCGTCGTCCGTGCTGCCCGATCCTGTATAGCGCGCCACCTTGGGATAAACACACAGCGGCCGGCTGCGATCCACCGTTCCCGATTTGTCCTTATGCGAGGCGATCATCGTTTCCGGCGCCTTGCCCTGCTCCACCCATTGCTGAATCGCGCTCACTTTGTCGAAATCGTTCGGGCCTTCACCGCCGGCGCAATGCGCCATTCCGGGCACCATGAAGAGCCGCACGTCATTGGAAGCCTTGGCCTCGCCGCCCAGATTCTGCACCACGCTGGAGTAGTAATTCACGGTGTTGAGCGGCGCGATAAGCTGGTCGCTCCAGCCGTGATAGAGCAGTAGTTTGCCATTGCGCGCGAAGAACGCCCGCAGGTTCGGATCGGTAGCGTCGATCAAGGAGCCGTAAGCTTTTTCAACCTGGGCGACATCGGTGTCCAGATTCATGGTGCGCCAGTCCCATTGCGGATTTTTATAAACGACGTAGGTGAAACTATCGGTGGCCACTGGGTTGCCTTGCTGGCCGGCTAGCAGGTTCCATCCCAGCTCGCTGCCGGGTTGAAAGGTGGGGAAGATCTCCTGGCCGCTCGGACCCTTGGGCCCCGCATAGATCGCCTGCACCGCCGCCACCTGGGCCGGATTCAAACAATTTGTCGACTCTTCGCCTTTGCACTGGATGGTCTTCGGATCGAAATGGCAGCGGGTGGGATCGTTTATAAGGCCGTCCTTCACGCCATCGGAGGCATCGCAAGCCGCCAGCACGGCTTTATGCAGGACATCGAGTTTTTCGGGCGGAAGAAAACTATCGGGGCTCTTGTTCACCTGCTGCGCCACCCAAATGGACCAGACGTGCAAATGGGTCTGGTAATTGGCCGGCGCGCCGGCGATGATGCCGTTATAGTCGTTCGGAAACTTCTGCGCCTCTTTCAAACCCTGACGGCCGCCGGTGGAGCAGCCGTTCCAATAGGAATAACGCGCGGCGCTGCCGTAGAAATACTGGATGATGGCCTTGGATGTCACGGTCATTTCATGCACCGCGCGGTAGGCGAAATCGGTGAGCTTTTCCGGATGCCCCAAAGCAAAGCTCGCGCTGCCGCCCTGGTGGCCGGTGTCGGTGCCGGCGGCGGCGAATCCGCGCTTCACCGCTTCGGCGAGCGCGCCGTAACCCATGGTTCCATTCCAACCGCCGTTGCCGATAGCCTGAAAATCGTTATTCCAACCGGAGACGGGAAGCCAGACTTCGATCTTGATATCGGAGTCGCTGGAGGGCGTCAAAGTAGCCATCACGCGGCAGAACGAGGGCAGGCTTTGGAAAAGCGCTGGATTAGGTCCGAACGGTCCGGGAGAGGGCGGCGGGGTGAAAGCTCCCGCGGCGATGCTCTGCGCCGACGTAACGCTGACGTTGGGCAGGCTAAGCTTGGAAAGCGCGTCGCATTTCGATCCGCCGGTGGGCGCGCCCGCAAGCGCAGAGGCGAAAAGGGGAAGCGCGGCGACCGATAGTTTCATCATGGACCTTATCCTTAGAACCGTCTTCAGGCAATTGTACCTTGCTGTCATGCTATTCTGGGGTCGCTGGTCTTCTAGAACAACCCCGGATCAGCCTAGTTTCACACATGCGTTTTCGCTCCATTTTCGCCTTATGTTTTGTGGCGATTCTCTCGGCTTGGGGCGTGCTCCGCGCGCAGAAGCCCTTCAAAGAATATCCCGCCATCGAATACAATAATTTTCCGCTGCCGCCAGACTGGAATGAAAAGGCCGAGTGGGTGCGAGCGCGGTTGCGCTACCACGACATCTTTGGCTATCCCGACAATCCCCGGTTGATCAATCGCGACGGCAGCCCTTTTCCAGGCTATTGGACCATGGATTATCCGCGTTCGGACCGCCATCTGCTGGCCGGCATCCGGCGGCTGACGCGCATCGACACGCGCTCCGCGGAGCAAGTGGTGACGCTGGATGGGACCGACGACATTTACAATTGGCCGGTGCTGTATGGGGTTGAAGTGGGGCACTGGGATCTGCGCGACGACGATGCGAAGCAGTTGCGCGAGTATCTGCTGCGCGGCGGGTTCTTCATGTGCGACGACTTTCACGGCAATGAACCTTACCGCCCCAATCGGGAGTGGGACACTTTCATCGCCAGCATGAGCAGGGTTTTTCCGGACCGCAAGATCGAGGATATTCCGGATAGCGATCCGATTTTTCATACGCTGTTCGACTTGCAGGATCGCTTTCAGGTGCCCGGAGCACAATTCCTGGAGACCGGGATAACGTATGAGGCGGGCGAGACCGGGAAGGTGCCGCATTGGCGCTGCATTCGCGACGATAAGGGCCGCATCATGGTGGCGATCTGCCACAACATGGATTTAGGCGACGCCTGGGAGCACGCCGACAATCCGCAGTATCCGGAGAAGTACTCGTCGCTGGCATATCGGATTGCGGCGAATTATTTCGTTTACGATTTGACGCATTGAAATAAGAATTCAGAAGCCAGAATTCAGAATCAGAAGCCGGAGGGGTGGATCCAGAAGCTTTCGGTCCAACTTTCGCCTGGCGCGATACTCTGCAGATTCTTGAAGAGTCCTTCATGGGCCAGGTTGAAGCCGTTGGTTAGGCCGGTCATTGGCTCGAAGCACACCACGTCGCGCGTTAATGGCGCGTAGACGATGGCGATGGGAAATTTCGGGCCGAAGCGCACCGAGATTCTTCGGCCGTCCGCCTCCAGCGCAAACTCAGCGTCTGGTTTGATTCCACCAAACACATCATCCAACTGGCGGCCCGAGAGCGGAGTGGGATCGGGAAAATCCACCGGCTTCGTTTCACCCGTTGGAATCACCTTAGCAGAAAGCATGTAGTGCTCGCGAACCGGCAAGCGAACCTTCCATCGATCGCGCGGCACGCCGGGAATCTGGCACCAGGGATGAAAACCGACCAATAGCGGCATGGGTTCCATGGAATGGTTTTCGATTGTTATGCGGACTTCCAGGACGCCGCCGTAGAGCCGGTGGGCCATCAGAATGGTGTGGGAGAAGGGGAACTGCGCCATCCATTCCGGATGCTTCCAAAATTCAAGGCGGCTGGTTACCTCGGCGGCGTGATCGTCGGCGTGCAGCGCCGTTACCTGCCAATCCGAAGCAAAGAGCAAGAGACCGTGAATGGGCTGGCCATAGAGGTCGCGCCGGATTTCGATAAGGTCCGGGTTGAGTTGGTAGCGCTTGCCGTTGGCCCAATACGCGTCGCCGTCCAAACGATTGGCCCAGGGTGCGAGAAACGGAATCCCGGCTTGCCAGGGGTTATGCTTCCATTCGTCCAGTGGTGGTGGAGACATCAGAATGGGTTCGCCGCGCACGCGGAAGTCATAAGCGATATTGCCGATGGACGGGCAAATGGAGACTTCGATGGCGTGCGCCGGATCGGAAAGGCGGATCGTTTCGATGGAATCGACTGTTATCTTTCGCGCCGAGCAGGGTTCAGCCAAAGGTTTGCCTACAGAGAAGATGGCTCTATAGGAATATCGTACCTTCGAAAAACCGCGCGGCCTTACCGCTGATGATCACGCGCTCGCCGCGATCCTCGCACCATAGCTCGCCGCCGCGCGGAGAAGCTTGATAGGCGCGCAGTTTCTTCTTGCCCAAGCGTTTCGACCAATATGGAATCAGGCTGCAATGCGACGAACCGGTGACCGGATCTTCCGGTACGCCTTTAGCCGGCGCGAAGAAGCGCGAGACGAAGTCGAAGGCTGGGGGTCCCGAAACGCTACTTACCTTGCTCGCGGAGGCAGGCGCGGTGGCAATCACGGCGAACCGGTCGATATCCATCAGCCCTTGCATGTTGGGTTTGAGCGCACGCAGTTCCTCTTCCGAACTGTATACGACGAAGTAATCTCGAGCCGCCAGCACCGCTTCCGGCTGGCCGCCCAGCGCGGACAACAAGCCTGGAAAAGGTTCGCACGGGCCAGGCGGCCGCGCCGGAAAATCCATGGAATAGAGATCGCCGTCGCGCGTCACGGTCAAGGTACCGCTCCTGGTCTCAAACGAAACCGAGTTTTCGCCCGGCGTCAGATCGTTCAGAATGACGGACGCCGAGGCCAGCGTTGCGTGGCCGCAGAGATCCACTTCGGCGAGCGGTGTGAACCAGCGCAATTTGTAGCCGTGTCCGTTCCGCACGAAGAATGCGGTCTCCGCCAGATTGTTCTCCGCGGCGATAGCCTGCATCTGTGCGTCAGGCAGCCACCCATCCAGCGGGCAGATAGCGGCTGGATTCCCGGAGAAAACGTGGCCGGCAAACGCGTCCACCTGGTACATCGGAATCTTTAGCGCAGTCATGGCTTAATCCCCAATTCCCTCCCCTGCGTAAAGCTGGGCCGATGACGATTGGCCACCAGCTCGCGATTTTCTAGCAGCGCCGAGACCAGGATCGGCATGGCGATGGTGGAATCCGAGTGGCACGTGACCATGGACGCGTCTTTAGCGATCTTGCCCCAGCTCTGCGCTTCTTCGAAGGTGCAGCCGGAAAGGCCGCCCCAATGCGGCGAATCGGTGACGCACTGCACGGCGTACTTGTGGCCGGTGACGCCGGCGTTCATGATAATGGCCGTCACTTCAGTCTGCTGGACAAAGTTCTTCGGCGTGCCTCCGCCGAAATAAATTACACCCGTGGCTTCGGAATCCGCGACGATGCGCGCGGTTTCCACCACGTCGCCGATCACGTCGAAGGTGAAGCGATTGCCGCCTGCATAACGATTAGCGGCGATGCCGATGCCGATGGAACTGTCGGCCACCGCCGGGCAATACAGCGGGATGCCCGCTTTGGCCGCCGCCGATACGATGCCGTCCTCTTTGCAATGTTTGCCGAGCTCGAGCCCGAGCAGATGCAGGAACTCGCGCGTGGTGTAGGGGCGCGATTGGTCGAGGGAACCGGCGAAGCGCCCGATCCACTGGTCGTGCTGGCGAAACTTTTCTTCGTCGGCCAGGACGTCGTACATGCGATCCACCAGATTTTCAGCCAGAAGCACGTCGTCGGTGGCGGGGGAGCCCTGGTAATGGAAATTGCCCAGCGTCTCGTGGAAATCGTGAAAGAAATTGGCGCCGGTGGAGACCAGGCAATCGATGAGCCGGTATTCGATCATGCGAACAACAAGGCGGCGCATCCCGGCTGGAACCATGGCGCCGGACATGCCCATCATGATGGTGCAACGGTCGCCCAGCATCCGCTTCCATACTTCGAACGCCAGGCCAAGTTGCCGGCCCTGGAAAGCGGTGCCCTGCATGCGCGTCAGGATTTCGGTGGCGCTGGATGCGCCGATCGGATCGAACGGGCGGGTGGGAGTGGAAAGCAGGCGCGACTTGGCATCCTGAGCCGGGTGGGCATGGGGCTCCACTGCTTGATCGGGCGGCGCTTCGGGTAAAGACGTGGTGTGGGTGTGTTTCATCTTTCTTCTAGTGTAAGGCGAAGCGGGGTGGGCGGAAATGAAAAACAGGTTACGCGCAGTGATACGCGTTACGCGCAGTGAAACGCCTTGACTGGATTTCCTACTGTAGTTCAGCGGATCTTTTCGAGACTACCGAATTTCTTTCTCAAACTCCTCGGCGAAAGCCTCGGCTTCGTCTGCCTGGATCAGTTCTGCGCGCAAGGCGGTCTGCGATGATACTACTTGTAGTATCATAAAAAAACGAATTCCTGGATGTGATAGAAGAACTCGGCTTTTATGAAAACTGAACCCAGCACCGATCCCATCGCTCATTCCATCAAAGACCTCGCGTATTTCGAAGCTCTGCCGTACGAAGTCTCCCTGCGCAAGGATAGCGACGGCGACTTCGTAGCGCGGATCTCCGCCCTGCCCGGCTGCATCGCTCACGGCAGGAACGAAGCCTCGGCCATACGCAATCTGCGCACGGTGCAGCGCCTATGGATGGAGGAGGCGCTCAGCGCGGGCCTGGCCATCCCGGAGCCGGAGAATGAAATGCCGAGCGGCAAATGGGTGCAGCGAGTTCCCAAGCGGCTCCACAAGGAATTGGCGGCGGCGGCAAATCGGGAGAATGTGAGCCTGAATCAATTGGTCACGTCCATGCTTTCCGAAGCACTGGGAGTCGCTAACTGTATCCGTGCCCTGGAAGAGGTTCTTGACCGGCGCTCCGGAGGCAGGCCACGAAAGACGGCCTCAGCCGAAAAACCGCGGCTCCATTACTCGATGTAACCA
>Ga0181525_10001570_pt1 | contig 19383 bp, 12 predicted proteins | sample PEATcosm2014_Bin_48_FD_121100 | JGI IMG/M metagenome (GOLD analysis project Ga0181525, IMG submission 121100) | Peatland microbial communities from MTU Mesocosm Facility, Houghton, MI, USA - PEATcosm2014_Bin06_10_metaG | ecosystem: Environmental > Terrestrial > Soil > Wetlands > Peat | place...
CGCGCTATCCGGCTCTCCGCAACAATTCACCGAACAATGAGGATAAAAATGAACAGAACTCTCGTAATTCCCGCCGTGCTGTTACTAGCCGCGTGGGCGGCTGCACAAACAACGCCTGCACCGATGAAGAACCCGGTCAGCACCGCCCTAAGGGACATCCTGCCCGGCCGGCAGAAAAACACCGTTGCAGCCGTCGCAGCCATGCCTGCCGACAAGTTCAACTACAAACCAACTGCCGACCAGATGACGTTCGGCGGCCTCGTCGTCCACATGGCCGAAACCAATTCCCTGCTGTGCAGCAAAGCCGCCGCCGTCCCGGCTCCCAAGGACCAGGAAGTAAAAGACACGGACTCGAAAGACAAGCTGGTGGCCGCGCTCAAGGCCTCCTTCGATTTTTGCTCCGACGCGCTGGCGAAAATGGATGACTCAAAACTAGTGGAGACCACGGAAGGATTCGGCGGAAAACAAGTTACGCGCGCCTGGATCAGCCTGATCCTGGCCGGTACTTGGGCCGACCACTACGCCGAAACGGCGATGTATCTGCGCCTGAACGGTCTCGTGCCGCCGACTGCCAAGAAGTGAACGTGGGAAGTATGAAGTATATCGATGGTCGGTAGCGAAGTTCATCGTGACGAGGTCTGGAGCCGGCAAGCCGGGCGCGCCTACGGTTCTATGAAAAGCGGCGGATAGCCAAGCAGCAAACCGAGAACTGAAGTTCGATCACGTGGTTCCGTGGGACCAGTTTGCCGCTTTCGTTGAATCACGTCACAAAAGCAAAACCCCAGCTGGTCTCGTATGCGGATATCGACGGTCAAACGGGACGGATGGCAGGCGATCGCAAGACCCCGGCTGGACCGGGACCCATGGAAAACCCCAAGGCGTGGTCGACCAGGCTGCGGCAGAAATGGGCGGACATCGAGATCAAGGACGCCTTCGCAACCATGGATGAAGTGCGCTTACCCGATAGGGAGATGGACAAGGCATTCTTCTTCGTTAAGTTGAACATCCACACCAAAATCAAAATGTGAAAGGAAAATGTCAGACGAAAAAAAGAAAGCGGGCGCAGCATTCATTGTGCTCCTCACGTGTGCCTTGGCTGGTCAAGCATTGGCGCAGGGTCCGGAGATCGAATTCAAATCGAATGCCGATGACCCCAGGAAAATTCGCAGCTTGGTCGAGGAGTTCCGTCAGGACATGATTCACAAGGACGGGTACGCCCTAACGAAGCTCATGCTGAACCCCAATGTGCTCTTTCATGAAATCGACGACCAGAAAGAGGTTGATAGCGCCCGCAAACATAACGCTCAGTTCGATGGGACTGGCCCGAGCGATCTAGATGAAACTGCGAAATTCCTCTCTACGTCGAAGGACAAACTCGAAGAGAAATTCACAACCTCGAGATTCGCCAGGACGGTGATCTAGGGCTGGCGACATTTCATCACGATTTTGTCGTCAACGACACGGGTTGCCAATTCAGGCCTCGAACACTGGCAGGTGCGCAAAATTGATGGGCAGTCCGAGTTCCCCCAACGGAGCGAACGTGGCCACAACTCAACCTGCAACCGGCTGGAAGAACGAGTGGTTCGAGATTGACGATGCAGCGTACTTGAACACTGCAGCGCATGCAGCGGTGCCCCGCGTCTCTCTGCGCGCGGTGCAGGCCTCTCTCGAAGCCAAGAAGTTTCCCCATCACGTAGACGATTCCACCTTCTTTGAAGTGCCAAACCGTCTTCGCGCTTCAATCGCCCGGCTCATCGGCAGCAAGCCGGAAGAGGTGGCGTTAACGACGGGCGCAAGCACTGGCGTCGCGGCCGTGGCACATGGCCTGACGTGGAAGCCGGGCGACGAGATCATCACTGCCCAGGGAGAGTTCCCGCTGCAGTACACCACCTGGAAGCCAATGGAAGAACGCGAGGGCGTGAAACTGAAAATGGTGGCGCCGCGGGACCGCTTTATTACGGCGGACGACCTGATTGCCGCGATGACGCCGAGAACGCGCGTCATCTCCGTAAGCCATGTGCGCTTTGACGACGGCTCTCGGTTAGATGCGTCTCGCGTGGCTGCGGCCTGTCACGCGCAGGGAGCGGTACTTGTGCTCGATGCGAGCCAGTCTTGCGGGGCCGTACCGCTGGCTGTAAACGAACTTGGCGCTGACTTTCTGGTGTGCGCCGGATATAAATGGCTCCTCGGCCCCTGGGGCACAGGATTTTTTTGGGCCAAAAGGGAACAACTGGATACCTTGCGTCCTGGGCCGTTTGCTTGGATGGCCCAGGGCGCAGACAGTTTTTCCACGTTAAATTATGTTGACCCCGCACCATCCCGCAGTGCGGACCGTTGGGACGCGGCGGAAACGGCCACTTATTTCAATTTCAACTTGAGGGCCATGGACGCCTCGGTGGATTTTGTGTTGCGCGTTGGGCCTGAGTTGGTGCTCGAACACAACCGGAAATTGATCGAACTCTTGTTCGAGCGCCTACCCAAAGATTGCGCTCCGGCCAGTCCGCTGGACTGCGCACAGCGCGGGGCGTTCGGTTGCTTCATCGCGCCGACCCCGGAGAAAACTGCCGAGCTGTATAAGAGGCTGCGAAAGGAAAATGTTGTCGTGGCCATGCGCGAGGGGAGGATTCGGGTCTCGCCCCATCTGTTCAACTCCGAGCAGGACATAGACCGCCTCATCGGTGTGGTGACCGCCTGAATCGGGTGCGGGATTTGTCACAGGTGGAAAATGACCGCGCCCTGGATGATCTCGAATCCACAATGAAGGGTGTGCTGGACGCAACAAAGGCTTGCCGGACGTGCAAATGGAAGTTCAAATCCGTGAGGTAGGCTGCTGAACCTAATTTTCCGAAGGAATAAGTAAGGAATAAAAATGACAACAGTATATGAACGCCTGAAAGCTCTACAGATCACTTTGCCTGATGTCCCGGTCCCCGTGGTGGCTGGTTACGATGCCGCTTTCGTTCCGTTTGTGCGCACCGGCAATCTTGTTTATTTGTCGGGACGCCTCGCAAAGAAAGATGGCAAGCCCTGGTCCGGTAAAGTGGGGGAGCAAATTACCACACTCGAGGGCAAACAAGCCGCACGCGGCATTGCCATAGAATTGCTCGCCACGCTGCAATCCGCCCTCGGGGACCTGGACAAAATAAAACGGATCGTGAGGCTGCTGGTGATGGTGAACGGCACACCGAATTTTACAGAGTCGCACGTGGTTGCCAACGGTGCGTCCGAACTTTTCCTGGAAATCTTGGGCGAGCGTGGAGCGCATGCGCGCAGCACGTTTGGCTCGGCGCAGATTCCATTCGGGGCGTGTGTGGAGATCGACCTCATTGCCGAGGTCATCGACCGGGCAGACGCCCCGAAAGGCGCATGATGGAGCCGATTCGATTCATCAATTCGGTAGTCCCGAGATTTGGGAATATAGAACCGATCTTATAAATACGAACCACGCTAAGTAATTGTGCGGAGTTGAATTTACAGGCACACCGGTAGGTATGGAAATGACCGATGTGGCCCTAGATTAGAAGATATCGAACAGCTTGCGTTCGGCCGAGGATCTCCGAGCAGTACCATTCGATGAATTCACGAATGGCATGGTCGTCGAGCGCTTTGAACTCGAAGAAGTGAGACGGTTCAAGACCGCAGATTTCCAATCGACGGGCGCGGTGTCATTCGGGAGAGGGGGGAATCTTGAGCACAGCATGCACCCACCGACGCGAAAGCCATCGCGAAAATGCACAGACATTTCCAACCTGTCATAGTTACACACAGTGCTTGTTTCTTAACTATAGATCGAAGATGCGTCAAAGGGAAGGCTGGGCGACTACGCAGTCTAGCGCGAAAATACCACCCCGTGTGGAAGACCCGATCCCTTCCATCCGTGCGGCCAATTGCGATCGGCCATGTCAAATCCGGGTTTTCCGCCGGCATCATGGAACGACTCATCGAGGCTGAGCGCCCCCGTCGCCTGGTCCAGTTTCAGCAAATAAACGCGCGACTCTACACCTGTGACCACCAGCCGCTGTGTCTTTTCGTCCCAACTGGTCCAGTGCGAGAAGAAAGTATCGTCTATCGTAAGCCGCGAAGCCTCCACAGGCTTCATCCCATTTGCGATGTCCAGCGCAATCACGCCATGCACCAGCGGCACACTCTGGATCAAATAACGCCCAACAATGGTAGGCACGCCGCAGAATGATCCGGGAAAAGTGTAGACCAGCTTGGCCGACGGCTCGTCCTTGTCAATGTTGCTGATGCGCTCAATCCCACAGCCGAGCGTCTGCACGTAAACCGCCCCATCCGGTCCCAGGCGTGGCTCTTCCGGACCGACGTGGGCATAGTGATTCTCACCCATGTCCAGATAGGCCGTTTTCATCAACTTCAAGTCGGACAACCGAAATACTTGATACGTTACGCCGCTAAAGACATTCTCATTGTGCATCGAGGAGTTTGTGACCACTACCCGGTCAATCCCCGGAAGCACGACCAGGCTGTACGGCTCAAGCAGCGCGCTGGGGAACGCCGGGTCAGCCGAACTCGCAGAGCGAATGACCTTCCCTTGGTCGTCGATTTCTACGAGTCCTCCGCTGTCGCCCATCTGCTGCTTGCCCAGGTTGGCGTGCGCATGCTGGAAAGAAACCAGCACGTGACCGTTGGGCAACCGCTGGTAGGAATGCGGATGCATATAGCCGTCCATATCGGTAAACGAGGTCACGATCTTTGGGTGCAGCGCGTCGCGCACATCGAAGATAAACGTGCGTCCGGCATCATGGTCGTTTGCGAACAGCATTCCACTCGCAGGCATCACGTATTCCGTGTGATGCACACGCACCGTTTGCTGGTCGGTCACCAGAGTCGTGATCAAACGTCCGTATGTCTCAGAAGCCGGATCCGCATCGATGACAGCGAGAAAATCATTGCCTTTTTTTGCGACATCGCCAGTCCAGGCAAACATGTAGTGGCCCGGAGCCTTCGTCTGTTCCTGGGACTGCGCAGGTAGAACGAAGGCGCAAAAGACCAGGGAAAGTGCGAGCAGGACACGCCGCATCGAGACCTCCGCAAGTTAAATGCCATTGCTAATCCGGAAGCATATCAGATCGATGATGTTCGACCTTCACGCACTTCGTATTCGGGATTCTCCCAAAAGCCGCTGACGGAAAATGACGGCGCCGATCCCGAAAATCTGCTGCTCTGGGTGAATCGCCGCCTAACCGGAGATTGCTATTTGATTAACAGCCAAGAATTGCTTGAGCGCGTCGAAAAAAATCGGTACCGATAGTCGGCTAATGTTTACTGATGGAGAGAGGTGGCGATTGCGATTGCTGCCTCTGCCTGAGTCAAGGTGGAGCGGATGCGACACTTGATTGCGGACTTCGACGCTGGCCCGAATTCGGCTTGGAGGACATCATCCAGAGATCTCCCACAAAGCCCGTTTCCAGGGAACTTCCGGTTGCCGACTCATCGGGGAGTTAGCCGCATCCGAACGTTCGCTCTTCTATACTTGCCATTCCTAAGCAGACACGCCTATGGTTCTTCAAATCACTTTCGAAGTTGGCGTGCTCTTCATTGGGTCTCATGGGCAAGAAGAACCGATACTCCCAAAGCCGGTAGATCAACGGCAGACACCTCGCCCTCTGCCAAAACCAGTTTCATCGGCCTGGGCAGCGTGACGCGCTGGCTCTCTCGTGTGTGGTTGATTATGATGAAGACCTCCCTACCGCCACCGATGCGGCGGCATACCTCCACCCCGTCGGGTACTGCGCCGAAAACGGGCGTTACACTGCTCTTTTCGATCATCCATTTCGCGGCGGTGGCCATGAGCCCCTCGTCAAGAATTGCGCCGATGTAGGTTATACGGCCCTTCCCGTACTTACGGGTGAGCGCTGCAGCCTGGTCGTCGAGCCACCCGTTACTCTGGCCGTATCGCAACAGCACTTCTGCGTCCGCTGCTAACGTCTTCAGCTGCTCTGCCCATATGGTGACTTGTCCTCCGCCCCACTCACCCGAAGCCGGGAAATCTTTTTCAAGCGCGTAGTACTGTTCCACCCGCCCTCCCAGCGCATCGGACAGGAATCCGGGTTGCCTCTGCGGCAGCAACGAATTGAATTCGTCCTTCATGCCCGAACGTGGGCCGAGAACAAGATGTCCTCCGTTGCGTACGTATTCCAGCAAATGCTGCGCCATATCTTCCGGAATCACATTAAGATCGGGGGCAACCACCAGCTTGTAGTCCAGCAGTGGCGCGTCGGGACTGATGACGTCGATGGATTGCGTCAGCGGTCGCAGAGAATGGTAGTAGCTCTTCAGCAAGCCGATCTGATCGTAGTTTGTAGTGTGCCGCTGAAATTCAATCGCCCAGCGGCTGTCATAGGAATGCAGCATGGCGACCTGGGAAACCGGAGCCGTGTCGCGCAGACTGCTCTCGGCTTTTGCGAACTCGATTCCGATCGTCTTGACTTCCTCATACAGCGGTACCGGAGTGCCATCAGGGCCAACCAAAGTGCCGTGATACTGCTCCTGGCCATTCAGGGCGCTGCGCCATTGCCAATATCCGACTTCGTCGGCGCCATGGCCAATCGCCTGCCAGGCCATGACTCGGACTTCGCCTTTATTCAGAAAATTATTGATGTTCGCCCAGTTCACCGCGCCGGGCTGGGTTTCAATCACCCAGAAATTCGCGCGCTTGAAACCCCGCGTCAGGTCATGAGTGAGTCCATTTCCAACAGGATCAAGATGCCCGCTTCCGACATAGTCATCCCAGGATGCAAAGGTGAGAGGCCGGGACATGACATAGTGATCGAAGCCGTCGAAGAATCCCATGAAGTTGCCGGTAATGAACTGCCGCGGCTCGGCATGCCGCCGGATAGCGTCGATCTGATTCTGTTGGTAGCCTGCCCACGTGTCGGTAACGAAGCGGTTCCAATCCAGCCGAAGTCCCGGATTGTGGGACTCCCGGTCCTGGCCGGGAATAGGAACCTCGGACCAATCGTCGTAAGTCTGACTCCAATACGAGGTCGTCCAATGCTTGTTGAGTTGGTCGAGCGATCTGTATTTCGCTTTCAACCATTCCTGGAACAGATGAAGTGTTAGGTCGTCATACGACATGTTAGCGTAGCCGTATTCGTTATCGATCTGCCAACCAACGACATTTGGATTATGTCCAAAGCGGGTTGCCATCTGCTCGGCAATTTGCCGGCAGAATTCCCGATAGCGAGGAGATGTGACCGATCCGTGAGCGCGAATTCCGTGGGTTGCACGATGACCGGTGTCATCCACTCGCAGCGTGTCAGGGTACTTGTGAGTCAGCCAGGCAGGGGGCGCGGCGGTCGGCGTGCCCAATACGGAAACAATCCCGTGCTCGGCCGCGAGTTTGACGGCGCGCTCGAGCCAATCGAAATCAAATTGGTTCTCCGAAGGTTCCATGCGGCTCCACGCGAACTCTGCGATACGAACGACCTTGACATGAGCGGCTTCCATCAGACGCAAGTCTTCTTCCCACCGCGCTTCAGGCCACTGTTCCGGGTACCAGTCGGTGCCCAGTAGGATGGCGTTGTGACCGGCGATCTGAGTCGGAATCGCCCGACTGGTTTGTGCACACGCCGAGCTCAGTAGAAAAAGAACTGCCGCCAGCAGATGCGACGTGGCGCGATTTCTTTTGGGAAAGCCGAAAGTCATGTCGAAAGGCTCCGCTTGGAGCTTCGCAGCGTAGGTCACTGGAAGCTGCTCTGTCAAGACGGCGGACAAGCGCGGTCAACCGCCAACGATCCTTCAGAAACATAGCCAAGTCCAAGACACAAGTCCAAGCCTTTCATTGACTTGTCCTCGCATCACGCTTACCATTGCCCGACTTCATGATCGGCCAAACCATCTCCCACTATCGCATCGTTGAAAAGCTGGGTGGCGGCGGCATGGGTGTGGTCTACAAGGCCGAGGACACCCGGCTTCATCGATTTGTCGCCCTCAAGTTTCTGCCGCCGCAAGTATCCCGCGACCCGCAGGCGCTCGCCCGTTTTCAGCGTGAAGCCCAGGCTGCATCCGCGCTGAACCATCCCAATATCTGCACGATTTATGACATTGGGGAACAGGACGGCGAGGCTTTTATTGCCATGGAATTTCTGGATGGGCAGACCCTGAAGCACCTGATCGGGGTTCGACCGCTGGAGATGGACGTACTACTTTTCTTGTCCATCGAGATTGCCGATGCCCTCGATGCCGCCCACGCCGAAGGCATCGTCCACCGCGACATCAAGCCGGCCAACATCTTTGTCACCCGGCGCGGCCATGCCAAGGTGCTCGACTTCGGCCTGGCCAAAGTGACCGCATCCGACATCGACGGACAGAATGAAGCCACGCGAACCGAGGCAGCGGAAACTCACCTCACGAGTCCCGGTTCGACGATCGGCACAGTAGCCTACATGTCGCCGGAGCAAGCACGCGCCAAAGACTTGGACGCGCGCACCGACTTGTTTTCCTTTGGCGCGGTCCTCTACGAGATGGCGACCGGCCAGTTGCCCTTCCGTGGCGAGAGTTCTGCGGTCATTTTCAACGAGATCCTGGAACGCGACCCTGTCCCCGCCATCCGCTTGAACCCGAACCTTCCTTCTAAGTTGGAAGACGTAATCAACCGTGCGCTCGAGAAAGATCGGGAACTCCGTTATCAGAGCGCGGCGGAGATGCGCTCTGAGTTGATGCGACTGAAGCGCGACACTACGACGGGACGTCCAGCGGTTTCCAGTTCCGGACCCGTGCCCATCGCACGGGATAGCGGCTCCGCAGTCGCACCGCCGCCGGCCCCGGTATCAGGCTCGTCCCCTGCCGCAGCCCCACCTCTTTCGTCTCAGTCGACGAGCGCGGTGCAGCCCTCCCCGGTTCCCGCAGTGGCCGGCACAAACCTCTCGAGGATTCTGATTCCCGCCGCCGTAGTGGTGGTTGCGTTGATCGCCGGGGGCCTTTACTGGCGCTCACGATCCGCGTCTCCCGTGAACTCGACCGCGCCGCTCAGCACAAAAGATGCCGTCGTCCTGGCCGACTTCGACAACAAAACCGGAGATGCTGTCTTCGATGATGCGCTCAAGCAGGCTCTCGCCGTGCAATTGGGACAGTCGCCGTTTCTCAATATTCTTTCCGATCGCAAAGTGGTTGAGACTCTGCGCCTGATGGGCAGCCAACCCGGCGCCCGCATCACCCAGGACGTCGCCAGAGAACTCTGTGTACGAACGGGCAGCAAGGCAATTGTGCTGGGTTCGATTTCGAACTTTGGCGGGCAATATGTGATTGGCCTGGACGCCGTCGGTTGCAGCAGCGGGGATACGCTGGCCAAGGAACAGGAAGAAGCCGCGAGCAAGTAAGACGTGCTGAAGGCTCTGGGTAGAGCTGCGGCCAGCCTGCGGACCAAGCTCGGCGAATCGCTGGCCTCGGTGCAGAAGTTCGATGTGCCCGTGGAAGCCACCACGCCGTCGCTCGAAGCCCTGAAGGCCTACAGCTTGGGCATCACCACCGGTCGCACCAAGGGAGACGCCGAAGCCATTCCGTTCATGAAGCGGGCCATCGAACTCGATCCCAACTTCGCCATGGCCTACTGCGCGATCGCGGTGGAGTATTCGAATCTCGGAAGGGCGGATCTCGCCGCCGAAAATGCCAGGAAGGCCTACGACATGCGAGACCGCGTCAGCGAACGCGAACGCTACCGCATCTCCGCCTTCTACTTTCAGAACGACACTGGCGAGGTGGAGAAGGCGACCGAAGCCTACGAACTTTGGGCAAAAAGCTACCCCAGAGACTCGATACCGCACGGCAATCTCGCGGTTATCTATTCCGCTCTCGGCCAATTCGACAAAGCCATCACGGAAGTCGAAACCCAACAGCGGCTGGAACCGAACATCGTCGGCTATGGGAACCTGGCAACCAACTACATTGACGTCAATCGCCTGAAGGAAGCTCGCCAGACGCTCCAGGAAGCGCAGCAGAAAAACTTCGATGGATTCTTCATTCGCAGCAATCTTTACACACTGGCATTTCTGTCGGGAGATGCTGCCGAAATGGAGCGCCAAGTCGCATGGGCAGCGGGCCGCCCCGGCGAAGAAGACCAGATGCTTGACGTTCATGCCGACACCCAGGCCTTCTACGGGCGCCTGGAGAAAGCGCGTGACCTGGCACGGCGCGCTTCTGACTCTGCCGTGCGTGCGGATGCAAAAGAAACCGGAGCCCAGTGGCTGGCTTTTCAAGCGGTCCGCGAAGCAGAATTCGGCAATCTCGCTGCCGCACGGCAAGGGGTTACCCGCGCCCTGGCGCTCGCTCCCGGGCGCGATGTCAAAGTTCTATCCGCTCTGGCGCTGGCCCGTGCCGGGGAGACTTCGCAATCGAACGCTATCCTCGAAGGGCTGAAAAAATCCGAGCCCAGCAACACTTATCTCAAAGTGTATTGGTTTCCGGTGATCGAGGCGTCCCTTGAACTGGCGCAACAGGCGCCCGACCGCGCCATCATTGCTCTCGAACCGGCCCTTCCCTACGAGCTTGGAGGGCCTCCTCCCGGAGTTCCGATGTATCCCGCATACATGCGCGGCCTGGCTTACCTCGCACAGAAAAACGGATCCGCAGCGGCGGCTGAGTTTCAGAAGTTCATCGATCATTCAGCCGTGGTGCAGAACTTTTTGACCGGCTCGCTTGCCCGTCTCCAACTTGCCCGCGCCTATGTCGCCTCCGGCGACACCGCCAAAGCCAAAGCCGCCTACCAGAATTTCTTCACCCTGTGGAAAGACGCCGACTCCGGCATTCCCATCCTGAACGAAGCCAAAGCGGAGTACGCCAAGCTGCAATAGCAGTGGAGCGATCTTCTTGTGTTGCCGACCGGCCCCGCAACCTCCGAGAAGCCCCGTTTTCTGGCCAACCAATAGACGTTGATCGTTCGGTGGCCATTGCGCGTTTATCGTTTATCAGTAGCGAACGCTCAGACTCATGGACTCCGAACGGGTCAATGAAACGCTGTATCCCCAAGCTCTTTTCGAGTCCCCTCATGGAATGGCCAAGGGCTGACGGCGAGATGCCCAACCGGACTGCGGCGCGCGTGAAACTGCGCTCCTCCGCGACGGTCGAAATGCGGGAAAGTTCTGCGAGTTCGTTCCTCTTCATTGCTGAATCATTCTCACAAAGCTTTGCAATAGAACCGGAATTGTGCAAGAGTCCCGGCATCTTAGACTCAGGTGTATACGAGTGCTCTCGTTGTGCCGGTTCGTCCGCACTCCCAAAATCTATTTGAAGAGGTGTTCACCATGTTGCATCGCAAGTTAGGAAACACCGGTATTTCTGTTGGGAAGATTGCACTTGGAACCATGTACTTCGGCTCCGAGACGCCTGAGGCGGATGCCTTCGCTATCCTCGACACGTTCATCGAAGCCGGCGGCAACCTGGTCGATACGGCCAACGTGTATGTCAATGGCGTTTCGGAAGAGATCATCGGCCGATGGTTTGCTGCCCGTCCCAAGGACGTAACCGATCAAGTTGTGCTGGCAACGAAGGGCCGCTTCAATGCAAGCCAGGAAGTAAACTCGGCTGGCCTGACCCGCCGCTGGTTACATCGTTCGTTGAATGCTTCTCTCCGGCGCCTGGGCGTCGATACGATCGACCTCTATCAACTCCACGCCTCTGACATGCACACGCCGGTCGAAGAAACGCTGTCGTTCCTCGACGATGCGGTGAAGGCCGGGAAAATTCATTACATCGGCCTGTCGAATTTCACGGGCTGGCAACTGCAGCTCATCGTTTCCACGGCCAAGGCCATGGGCGTACAGGTGCCGGTGACGCTGCAGCCGCAATATAGCCTGCTTTCTCGAGAAATCGAGTGGGAAGTGATTCCCGCCGCGCTGCATAACGGGATTGGGCTGCTGCCGTGGTCGCCTCTGGCTGGCGGCTTCCTCACCGGCAAGTACCAGCGTGGCGTCAAGGCGACCGCAGGCACGCGGGCCGGTTCCGAAAAAGCTCTCTATCAATCAATTTCCGAAGAGTATGCGGACTCCGATCGCAACTGGCACACCATCGATACCGTCGTTCGCATCGCGAAAGAGATTGGCGTGCCGCCGGCGCAAGTCGCCTTGAGCTGGATCGCAGACCGGCCAAGCATTATTGCCCCGATCGTCGGCGCCCGCACGGTCGAGCATCTCGGCAGCAATCTCGGTGCGGCCGAACTGTCGCTCGACAAGGATGCGACGGAGGCTCTTGAGAAGGTCAGCCGTCCACCGTCTGGCGGCTATCCCTATGGGCTCTTTGGCCAATGGCAGCGCGGACGCGCGTTACAGGACGGGAACGATGCTCCTCGGTCTCCGGCCGTAGGCTCCACGAACACGCTGGGAAAGAAAACCAATGGATGACGACTGACACGCTCGAACCGTAGACGAGCAAGCCTTTCGCTTGGGAGCGATCTAGGAGTGGCGCTGCACGTCTTCGGGTTGATTGCCGCCAAGTTCATCTCGGTCAGCCCGGCTCATCCATCGTACACAGTAGCAGGTGATGAGGCTAAGGTGATTTGTGAGTCGCGATGAGTCCTTCCCTCCCGAAGACGGTTTTTGACTGGTCGGTTTCGCGATCCAGGAGGCGATTAAAACCCGTCAAAATTCGCCGTTCAATTCCGTCTGCGCCTTACGAGCAATGAGATCAAAGCTCCTACTTTTGGCATCCCGTCGCAGGCTTTCCAGCCGGGATCGGCCGGCATTCCTTTTGCCCGATTTGACCTCAGCCGGCCCCATCAGAAGGCTACTCTCCAGCGCGTAAGCGACGTAGCCTTTTTGAACAGCTTCAGCATGCACGCTCTCTAGAATCTTCAGAGCTCCTCGAGCGTCTCCGTTTTCGGACTTGGTTGCTGCGCTTGCTATCTCAGCTTGGAACCGTGCCTCTCTGTCCTGACCTCGCTGACATAAGGCCAGAGCAAGATCGGAGGCGGTCTGTGCTTCTTTCAGTCTTCCCTGGGAAAGCAAAGCTCGAGCCAGAATCGCACGGGAAGAGCAGCCGTTGTCGGCTGCCTTTTGCCGGTCAAATTCATCGGCGGCGGCGCGCGCCAACGCCTCGGCCTCGGACGGATTCCCCTGTTCCAGCGTAATCTTCGCCAGTTGCAACTGGCTTTCTGCCGTAGCGCTTTCGTCTTTCAGCTCTTTGCGGAGCGTGATGGACTCGAGCGTCGCGGCCCGCGCCTCCGCTAGCCGGTCCTGGGCTTGCAATATCTCGGAAAGTCCGGTCAGCGAGAATCCGCGACCACGCCGATAACCAATTTGTTGTTGAATCGCCAATGCCTCTTCAAACCTTTGTTTGGCTGGGGCCAGATCTCCGCGGTCGGCCAGGACACCTCCCAGATTATTCAGAGTTGCGGCTTCGCCGCGTCGGTCGCCAACCTCACGGAACGCTTGCAGGGCTTGCTCCTGCATGCGAGTGGCGCCAGGCAAGTCCCCCATTCCTTGCAGGACATTGCCGAGGCTACCCAGGCCACCCGCAGTCCCGCGCTTGTCACCAATTTGACGGTCAATGTCCAAGCCTTCCTGGTAATATCGCTGTGCCTCGATCAACTTTCCCTGATCGTAGAGAACGTTGCCGATGTTGCCTTCCGTCGCTGAAATGTTTTTTTGCGCTCCGATATGGCGCGCTACCCGTAGAGCGTCCTCGTAGGACTTGCGAGCGCCCTCCAAGTCTCCTTTGTCGTAAAGAGCGTTTGCCATTCCATTCAAGGCTTTCGCTAACGCGCGAGGATTTCCTCCAGCCTGAGCCAGGTCTCGCGATTCAGAGAAAGCCACGGTCGACTTGTCCATCTCGCCCAGCCGGTCCAATGCCCACCCTTCCCGCTCTTTGGCCTGGGCCTCAAGCAGTCGGCTTCCCTGTAGTCTTGCCTTCTCAGCCGCGGCGCTTGCGACCACTTGAGTGCGTTTGAAGTCTCCCAGGGATTCACTCGCGTTGGCCTCTGCCAGGTCAATGCGGGGATCACTGCGGCTCGGTTCCGGCAGCGTCCGTAGTTCTGCAATCGTAACCAAAGCGTCTTTCGCGAGCGAGGCCTGGTTTTCTGCGGCGGCGAGTTTCAAGCCGTAATCCAAATCATCCGGAAAGAACTTCCACAGCGTCCGGTAAACCTCGATCGCAGCGGGAAAATCGTTGGACAGCTCGCGCAGCCGCCCCTCAATCAGCAACTGATCATCGCGTGGCAGCGTGCGCGAAAGCTCGAACGCTTTCTGGGCCTCGGCTTGAGCCTGCGCGTCATAGCCCAGAGCGAACAGACTCTCCGCCAGCAGAGAATGAGACAGGGCATGATTGGGATCCACAGCAATCGCTCTGACCAGGTGATCACGCGCGGCAAGAGCGTCGAACACGCGAAATTTTTCCAGGCCCTCGGAGTACAGGCGAGCCGCCTTAGGGTCGGCAGGCAGAGTGGCCCGCGCGTCGTCGACGTCGCCAGCGGGAGTGGCGGCAATTCCTAATTGCTGGCGCAAGCTGGCGCCGGCTCGCGACACCAAGTCGGCCATTTGAGCTTCGCGGCCATTCTCCGATACAGCCGCAATTGTCTCGCCGGCATCGGCCTCCTGTAGTTGCAAATCGATCCGTAGATTGCCTCCAGTCGATATGAAATAGGAACCTTGAACGATGACATCCGTTCCCAGCCGTGTGCGAATTTTCCTTAGAGTGTCAGGCCCGTAACCACCCGCTCCCGCGAGTGCCAGGTCTAGCTTCATGTGGGCGACATTTTCCCCTGGGATCATCCGCAATTGCTGCCCCGAAGCGAGTTCCGTGCTTACCATTTCGGCGAGAGCGGTCGAAATCCAGTCCTCATCGACCTTATTTGAAAGATTGCGGAAACCCAAAACCGCAACCGATCTGCGGCCTTTCACCGGCGAGATTACTTCACGGTGAGCCGGATGCAACGATCGCTCTAGGAGCACTCCCAGGCCCGCCGTGAGGGCGATTAGTACGGCAGCGACGATGATCCATCTTCGACTCCGCCACCAGGCCTTCGCGCCAAACTTGCTGCGCAAATTCTCCAGATCGTTCGCAATCTCACGGGCTGACCGATAACGAAGTGCACGGTCTTTCTCAACTGCCTTTTTGATGATTCGCTCGAGTTCGGGGGGCGCTGCTGGGTTCAATTGCCGCACCGGCGGCGGCGTGCGATGCAAAATGGCGTCGTAGACCGCCGGCCCGGTTTCCCCAGCAAAGGCGCGCCGCCCAGTGACCATCTCATACAAAACCAAACCCAGCGAGAACAAATCGGTTCGTGCGTCCAGCCTCTCGGCGCTCACCTGCTCCGGCGACATGTAATACGCGGTGCCCATGGTGGTTCCGGTTCGCGTCAAGTGCAATTCGGGGGGATCTGCAGCCGGCAACCTCGCGTGGCTCGCCGTAGCTTCGGCTAACCCTTCCGGCGCGGCTGCATCTTCCAGTACCTTGGCTAATCCAAAGTCCAGAATCTTGGCGTCTCCGCGGGTGGTGAGGAAAACATTTGCCGGCGTGATGTCGCGGTGAATGATGCCCTTTTGATGTGCAGCTTCGAGTCCGTTGGCTATCTGGATGGCCAGATCGAGGGTCTTCTGCACTCGCGAATGGTCGTCTCGCCTGGGCCTATACTCAATCCAGTCGCGAAGCGTCTGCCCTTCCAGCAACTGCATCACAATGAAGGGTCGACCTTCGTGCTCACCGAGTTCATAGATCGAACAAATGTTGGGATGATCGAGAGCAGAGGCCGCGCGAGCTTCGCGTTGCAGCCGCTCGAACGCGACTGGGTCGCTGGCCACTTCGACGGGAAGAAACTTCATGGCCACGCGACGGCCCAACTTGATGTCCTCGGCTCGATAGATAACGCCCATGCCACCGCTGCCCAAGCGGCCGAGCACCCGATAGTGAGAAATGGTCTGGCCGGTGAGGGCCGGAACCGCTCCCGGGTCGGGGCGGTAATCCGCACTCGTGGCTGTCTTGGATAGGTCCATCGCGGGGGGTTTCAGGAAGTTGCCGGCATCACGGTGCGCCGTTAGCAACGACTGAACTTCCCGCAGCAGCGCCGTATCCTCGACGCAAGCCTGCCGCAAGAATTTCTCCCGCTGATCTTCAGGCATGTGCAGTACGGACTGCAGCAGGTCATCGATTCTTTGCCAGCGCTCAGCGTCCATCGGAGGATCCACAACTCATCCCGCGGTGTAGCCAGGCTGGTGCCGTACTCCGGTCGCGGGACACAGTGACCGCTGCAACCCCCAACACGTCCGCCGTTTCCTCGAAATTCAATCCGGCGAAAAAACGCAGGTGTTTGGGTAGCAAGACTAACGACGGCCGCTCCCGATGTCAACTCGAACTGGCTGAAAGATTGGCTAGTTATGCCCTTTCGATTGGGGTCAACTTTTTCTGTAACAAATAATCGGATTTCCCCCGACTTTGCGCTGATAAGAAACAGAGGACAGAAACTCGCATGGGAACGAGTTCTCAATCGTAGGTGGAGCTCGAGGAGGAACAAGCCATGAAAAAAGCACTTAACTTGCTCGCTCCGTTCGCTCTCGGTCTTGCATCTGCTGCCCGCGCGCAAGCGGTGCGTCATCAGGATCCAGCGTCGAAAGAGGCCGCCATCGAGGCTAAACAGCAATACGTCGGAGCCGCAAGCGTGGATAAGACAACGACTTGCACCTACACTTTCACATCTGGCTCGGGCAACACATATTTGAAGCACTGCCTCACCAAAAAACGGAAACACTGTGGAGTTCGCGAGCTCTTCCGGTATCGAATATCGGTGAAGGCTACCCATTCCGCGATTGCGATTCTTCCGCGCAGTATTACGACAACGCCGGTTACGGAGACAGCGGCAACTGGCAAGCTCCGGTTAGGGTGAGTTCGTCGGCAACCAGCGTGAAGATCATCCGCGAAACTGCTGATGGAACCTACGCTCTGACACAAACCATCAAGCAAAAGCCGGCGAACGCGCTCGCTCAGCTCTCCCTGGCTCTGAAAAACAGTAGCAGCACTTCACATCACGTCGGATTGCTGCGTCACGCCGACGTATTTCGTCTATTCAAGAAACAGCATTCGGCGATCGGATTTTTCTGAATGCTCCTTCGTTCGATCTTCAGTTATAATCCGCGGCACTCAGGGCCCGAATGGTCGCACATCTGGTTGACCTGGAAAAAGCGCAGCAAATCGAACCCACGCAAGCGGACGCTAGCCCGGCGTCGGCTTCTATCTTGGAGGCTATGTCGATGACGCGAATTCCTCTGCAAGCGAATAGCAAGCGATTTGGCATTCGGTGTGCGACGGGGGCAAAGCTTGCGGTCTGTCTATTTTCCTGGTTGGCTTTCTTCGGACCCTTGGCGCCGGCGCAATCCACCAGCCTGCTGAATGGCAGCGTTTCCGACCCCTCTGGAGCGAGTGTTCGCGGCGCCAAGCTCACCTTGACTGAGCCGGCGACGGGGTTGCAGCGAACCACCACCAGCAACGCGGCAGGCCTGTACCAGTTCCTGGATGTGCCCCCGGGTAACTATCGGCTGGATGCCACCGCGACCGCCTTCGCACCCTATATGGTGTCGAACGTCACGCTCGTTGTCAAAACACCCTCCACGTTAAACATTCAGCTTCAGCTCGCGGGTGTGAAGACGTCGGTAGAGGTCGAGGGCCAGGCGCCGCTCATCAATCGCACCGACGCATCGCTGGGCAACACTCTCGAAAACGATCAAATTTCGGAATTGCCCATTGCCGACCGGAACGTGATTCAGCTGCTGAGCCTCCAGCCCGGGGTGGCCTACCTGGGGAATCAGGTGGATGCCGACACGGACACGCGGAGCGGCGCGGTGAATGGCCTGCGCAGCGACCAATCCAACGTCACGCTCGACGGCATCGGGGTCAACGATCAGAATAATGGGTATGCCTTCACCAGCGTTCTGAACGTGCCGCCCGACTCGGTCGAGGAATTCCGGGTTACCACAGCCAACGCCAATGCCGACTCCGGCTATTCCAGCGGCGCTCAGGTCGCGCTGGCCACCAAGAGCGGCACCAACAGCTTTCACGGCTCGGCCTACGAGTACAACCGCAATACCATCTTTAGCGCCAACGACCCGTTCTTGAAAGAGTCCCAGTTAAGCAGCGGAGAATCCAACACGGCGCCGAAGCTGCTGCGTAACGTATTTGGTGTGACCTTCGGAGGGCCGATCAAGAAAAACCGGCTCTTCTTTTTCGCTAACTATGAAGGGCGGCGCGACGCCCAGGGCACCAGCGTATTGCGGGACGTGCCCAGCGCAACTCTGCGCGCGGGCGATCTTGTGTACTTATGTCAAACGCTGTCGGACGGCAGCCTGGATACAGGGACCTGTCCGGGCGGCACCGTCAATGGCGTGAGCGGCGTCCAGCCGGGCTACTATGCGCTCGGGCCCGCCCAAATCAAAGCGATTGACCCACTCAATATCGGCCCGAGTTCGGCGGTCGAGAAGGTCCTCAATCAGTACCCAGCCTCCAATGAAAATGCCGGCGACGGTTCGAATACCTTAGGCTATCGCTTCGCCTCCAACGCCGACTCCAGCTTCAACACTTACATCACCCGGCTCGACTACCACATCACGACCAACGGCTCGGAAACCCTGTTCTTGCGCGGAGAGACGCAAAATTTCAAGGAGCCGGGCTTGCAGCAGTTTCCCGGCCAGACCGCTTCTACCACGGTGCTGGATGACAGCAAGGGCTTGACCGTCGGACTCAGTTCACTCATTTCACCCAGACTGATCAACGACTTTCACTGGGGCTACATCCGACAGGGAGGGCAGACGGCCGGTGTCTCTCAGGATCCGGCAGTTCTTCTGGTGGGGCTCGACAACCTTGTTCCGTTCACTCGCTCGACGATTTTCTTTGTGCCCGTCAACCAGCTCAGCGACAGTTTGAACTGGACTCGCAAAAATCACACGTTCGAGTTCGGCGCGGATTTATTTCTGATTCGCAACAACCACTCCAGCTACGCCAACTCCTTCTCCGACGTTCAGACCAATGCGGTCTATCTCAACACGGGAGGAATCGCCAACACTTCCAGCCCGCTCGATCCGGCCAACAATACAAATCCGGCCACTGGCAAACCTTATCCGACGGTGGACAGCAACTTCGGTCCGAACTATGACAGCGCGACCACCATCCTGCTGGGAATTTTCGCCGAGGGCGACGGCATCTACAATTTCGCTCGCAACGGCGCCGCGCTGGCCCAGGGGACACCGATTAATCGCCGGTTCGCGATCAATGACTACGAGTTCTATGGACAGGATGCCTGGCGGATGACGCCGCGTTTGACCCTTACCTATGGCCTGCGCTGGGTGCTCGAAGCTCCGCCTTACGAAACCAACGGATTGCAGGTCGCGCCTTGCGTGGAAGCTGCGGGCGGCGGCTGCAGCAATCAAAACGTCGCCGACTGGTTCAACC
>Ga0181525_10001572_pt1 | contig 19371 bp, 21 predicted proteins | sample PEATcosm2014_Bin_48_FD_121100 | JGI IMG/M metagenome (GOLD analysis project Ga0181525, IMG submission 121100) | Peatland microbial communities from MTU Mesocosm Facility, Houghton, MI, USA - PEATcosm2014_Bin06_10_metaG | ecosystem: Environmental > Terrestrial > Soil > Wetlands > Peat | place...
CGCCACTGCGCCCAGACGATCGCGCCAATCTGCTTCCACATAGGTTCCCTACAACCAGGCTCCCTACAACCAGTCGAGCGTTTCGGCCGGGCCATCCGCGCCCACTACGCGAACGAACACGTCCTCCAGAGTTTCCGAGCCGGTTCGCAGCTCGGCCATGGCGCCGGATTTCACCAGCTTTCCATCGTGAATAATCGCCACGCGGTCGCACAAGCGCTCCACTACTTCCAGCACGTGGGAGGTCAGGAACATGGTAGCGCCGCGCCGCACCTGATCGAGCAGAATGTCTTTCATCAACCTGGCGCCCACGGCGTCCACACCCTCGAAGGGCTCATCCAGCAGGAACAACTCCGGCCGATGGATCAGTGCGGCAGCCATGGCGACGCGTTTGCGCATCCCTTTGGAATAATCGCCGATCAGCTTCCCCGGCTCGGCGTCCAGCTCGAACAGCGCCAGCAACTCGCGCGAGCGCTCGCGCGCCACGGTTCGCTCCAGGGCGTACATTCTTCCGACAAATTCGGTGAATTCCAGCCCGGTGAGATGATCGAACAGCAGGGTCTCGTCGGGAACCAGCCCGATCTTGCCCTTCACTTGCATAGCGTACTCGGGCATCGGAAGCCCCAACAGCTCGATAGAGCCGGAAGTAGGCGGCGCCAGGCCCATCAACATACGGATGGTGGTGGTTTTGCCCGCCCCGTTCGGACCTAGAAAACCGAAGAAACAGCCGCGCGGCACTTCCAGGTCGAGTCCGTCCACAGCCGCATGGTTTCCATACACCTTGCGGAGATTATGGACCGCAATCGCGGCGCTGTAGCTCATGTGTTCCATGTTACAAGCCTAGGAGCCAAACTTTAGTACTCAAGGTTTTCAAAAGAACTGACGATAATCCATAGGTGACAGCTTCCGCCATTCCTCCAACCGCGACCCTCTCTGTTCGCGAGAGATCGCTGCGCGCGTTAGGACAACTCCCGCCATTCTCGCCGATCTTGAATCGGCTGATTGCCAGCCTGGCGGCAGATGATATCTCGTTTGCCAGGATCGCCGATCTGATCGAAAAAGACACGGTGCTCGCGGGAAACATCCTGCAATTGGTGAATTCCGCTCTGTATGGGCTGGCCGGAACAGTGAACTCGATCCGCCATGCGGTTTCCTTGCTCGGCATCAATAAGCTGCGCAATGCTGCCCTCAGCATGTCGGTGGCGCGCATGTGGAACCAGGTGAAGACCCCGGCGGGATGGTCCACAGCAAGCTTCAACCAGCACTCGGTGGGCGTTGGAATCCTTTCGGATCTGCTGGCCCAACGGCTGCCGGTAGTGTACGCCGAAGGCGCGTTCGCCTCCGGTTTATTTCACGATCTGGGGCTGATGCTGATCGCGATTGGGCTGCACGACGAATACAAACAGCTCTCGCTGCTCTGCCAGAAAAGCAACAAGTGGGAGCCGGATTACGAGACCCAGGTCCTGGGCTTAACTCACGCCGAACTCTCCGCTGAAGCTCTGGAGCAATGGAACCTGCCGCGGGAAATCCAAACCGCCGTTCGTTATCATGGAGCGCCCGAACTGGATCCTACTGCGGTAAAGCCCGGCGAGCTCACATTGAGCCGCATCCTGCATGCCGCCGATGGCTATGTGAAGGGAACTGGAGTGCTGGTCACGCTTTTTGAGAGCCCCAGTGGGGACCCTCAGGCGGCGCTTGAACAACTCGGGCTGGGCGAACGGCTGCCTTCGGTGCTGAAGGAATTCGACAACGAGTTCTCCGCGATCAAGTCGTATTTTTGAGGGACGTGCCGCACGCACTCTTGCGTGCCGCGTCGAGACTCATCTCGACGCCTGGTTGTCGTGTGCCTGGTTGTCGTGTGCCTGGTTGTCGTGGGCCTGGTTGTCGTAGGCCTGGTTGTCGTAGGCCTGGTTGTGCCCTGAACGAGTGTCCGCACCAGTGCGAACACGGCACGCTGAGAGCGTGCGCCACATCGAGTTGCACAAGAAACTCATGCCCCAGCGCCGCTCAACGGCGCGGCTCAAAGTAGAACTCCCCCGATCCGATGATTTCCGCCGGGCCGGTCAGATACACCGAATCGTCCCAGCGCAACTCTAATGCCTCGCCGGCGGGGGTATGAATCGTAACCGGGCTCGCGGTTACTTTACGCAGAATCGCGGCCACGCCGGCGCCGGTGGCTCCGGTGCCTGAACTCAACGTCACCCCCGCGCCGCGCTCATAGAAACGCGCTTCGATGTTGTGCGCGTCCATCACCCGGACGAACGATACGTTGGTCTGTTTCGGAAAGCGCGCATGGCTCTCTATCTCAGCGCCGCGCGCCTCCCAATCCCGGGGAAAACTCTCGAGGAACACCACGCATTGCGGATTGCCGACATTCAGGATTGTCACCTCCTGCGCGCCGCCTTCGAGCGGAAGGTTGCAGCGGACCTCGCTAATGTCGAAGAAGGGCAGGCCCATGTTCATCTCGAACCAGAACCTTCGGCCAGCCCGGCGCAGCAGGCGCAAACGCTTGGGACCGGCGCCCGTCTGGATCGTCAATTGATTCGCCGCCAAGCCTGCATCGACGAGGCCGGCATCCATGAGCAAGGCAGCCGCGCAGCGCGTTCCGTTCCCCGAAATTTCCGGTTCGCTGCCATCCGCATTAAACAGCCGGATGGCGGTGTCGTGCATTAAAATCCAGCCGTCCGCGCCGATGCCAGTGTGACGATCGCAGATGGCGCGGGCGGTGGACGGAAGATCGATTTGCGGAACCTGGTGCACCCAGGAAAGCAGAAAATCGTTTCCCGCCCCGTGCGCTTTGGTGAACGGGATGGGCATGTCAGTCGCGTTTGTAGATCTCGATCACGGGCGCGCCTTTGACTTTCACCGTTTGTACCAGATGATAGCGCGGGCCGGTTTTGAGCGAAGCGCGCTGGATGGCGGTTACCAAGGGATCGCCCGCGAATCCGAGCGCCCATTCCTCGTGCAGAAAAAGGTCCGGACGCGTGGTGGCCGCCATCCAAGCCGGTTCATCGCCGTCGTAAAGAGCCGCACGCAGCGGGATGCCAGCCTCCCGCAGGACTCCAATGAGATCGCCGAAGCTGGTGATAATACCCTCCCCACGCCCGTTTTCACGATAATAAAAGCCCGCTAGCGAGGACGCCGCCGCTCGCGTCCAGGCGCGGCGCAGAGTGGAGTTCACTTGCGATTCTTTCCAAGTGATCCAAGCGCTGGGCTGTCGTTGAATGCACCAGGGGGCAGCCGCCGCAATTACGATGCCCGCCGCCACCCATGGCCGCCAGCGCAATGGCGCCAGCAACGGCAGGCTTCCGCCCGCGATGGCAAGCAGCGGTAGCGCGCTCAGAGCATAACGGGTGTTGTAGTAAGAAAAGGGCCAAAGCGAGGGAACGAAGATAGGCGTGCCGCCCGAGTGCATACTCCACACGTAGAAAAGCGGTGGAATGGCGCTGAGCGCCACCGGCCAGAACAGGCGTTTCAGCAGGACGCCCGCCAAGCCTGCGATGGCAATAAGAACGGTGGTTAACCCGGCGCAAAGCCGCACTGCCGTTGCAAAGTAAAAGCCCGCCATCTGCCAATCGTGATCGCCGCGATAAGGCGCCATGTTTTGCGCCAGCGCGCGCCGGTAAATCGCGAGGGCGGAATACGGGCCGTTGTAGAATTCCAGCGGATTGGAATAGATCCACCAGTTGTGAGCGAGCCAGTAGAGCGGACCCAACGCAGCAATCGCGCAAAAAATTGCTGCGGCGGCGAACCGCCTTTTGCGCCCGGCGATCAAAAAATAAACCGCCACGAATGGGATCACAAACCAACCCTCGTATCGGGCCAGCGATGCTGCGACGGTCGCCAGGCCCGCGCCGATTACAGCCCCGTACTGCCGGGTATCGCGGAATAGCAGGGTAAAGTATAGCAAAGCCATCAAGGCCGCCAGGACCACTGTCTCGCTCATGGGCGTGGCCTGCAGGTACAACAGATTTGGGTTGAGAGCCAGAAGGCCCAGCGACGCTAACGCGACGGCGGAAGACTGCGCGGCCCGGCGCATGGCGGCGTACAGAAAAACACCCGCGCAAACAAAGCAGGCCGAGGATGGAATGGCCCCTGCCAGGCCGCTGCGCCACAACCCATCGTTCCGCACAAACGGCAGCATCAGTACGTGCGGTAACGGCAGCCAGACCGTCCCCAGTTGATCGTAGCCTGGCTTACGCGAATCGACGATTCGCCGCGCGATATCCAGATGCGCCTCCGCATCGCCATAATACAAAGTCCAGCCGGAATGATTTACATAAGCGGTAGCCAGGCCGCCCAAAGCAGCCAGCGAGACGAAGACCAGTGCGAGTTCCAGCCGGATGTACTTCAAAGTTTGCGCTTCAAAGTTCCGCCCTAAAACTCCGTGAAGTCCCGGAACTCCTGGAAGCGCGCGTCGATATCTTTGCGGGTCAGCGTGCGGAAGCGATCCACGCCGAATTTTTCGCAGCAGAAGCTGCCCATTACCGAGCCATAGATCACGGCGCGGCTGATTTCCTTCGCATTGATATGGCCAGCCTTGAGATCCACGCCGAGTTCGGCCAGATAACCGATGAAGCCGCCGGCGAAGCAGTCGCCCGCGCCGGTAGGATCGAACACCTCTTCGAGCAAGTAGCCCGGCACCATAAAATGCGAGTCGCCATGGAACAGAATGGCGCCGTATTCGCCCCGCTTGATCACCAGCGTCTTGGGACCCATCTCCATCACTTTGGCTGCGGCGCGCTTCAGATTATTTTGCCCCGAGAGCATACGCGCTTCGCTATCGTTGATCAGCAGAAAATCCCAATCCCGGATGGTCTGCAACAGCTCGTCGCGAAAATCCTTGATCCAATAGTTCATGGTGTCCCCGCCGGAGAAGCGCAGGCCGTTCATCTGCTCGCGCACGCTGCGCTGCAGGCTGGGCTGGATGTTGCCCAGCAACAGGTACGGCGATTTCTTATAGCTTTCCGGCAGCTTCGGATTGAAATCGGCGAACACGTTCAGATCGGTCCGCAAGGTGGTCCGGTCGTTCATGTCGTTGGAATAAACGCCGGCCCAGAAGAATGTTTTGCCGCCCTTCACGCGCTCCAGGCCTTCCAGATCGATTCCGCGATCCGAGAGAAGCTGTTCGTCTTCTGCGGCGAAGTCGTCGCCCACTACGGCGACAATCTTGGTTTTGGCAAAATAGCTGGCGGCTAAACAGATGTAAGTGCATGCACCGCCCAGCATGCGGTCGACTTTGCCATGCGGAGTTTCAACCCCGTCATAGGCCACAGAACCTACTACGACAATGGACATATAGTTTCGATTCTATCTGAGCGGGTCTTGCGGCCGATTCGCTAATGCAGATCCACTACATTCGCGCCGGTGATATGGAACGTATCGCGCTCTTGCACGAACACCACCGCGCGCAGGTTCTCGCGTTTCCATTCATGCGGCAGGCGCAGTGTGGAAACCAACTGCCCGCCGTTGGCGCCCTCGGGCTTTACCCGCCCGATAATGCCGAAGCTCCGCACCACCGCGGAGTGCCGCAGGGTGCGGCCGCTATTCTCACCGCGCGGAACGAAGGTTGTCAAGCCGTTTTCGGTCACCGCCAGGTAAACGTTCGAGTCACGCCATTTCGGCTTGGAATTCGTTACCTGGACGGAAAGATCCAGCAGCTCCGGGTCGTGGGCATTTGGCAAGGCTCCGACATTCACCATTGCTGTCGCGGCCTGGGCTGCGGCGCCGATCTCGCGATAAGCGCGATTCATATCGTTGCCCACGAATTCGGCCTGCCCGTTCACCACCATCTGCGGCGTATAGATGTCGCTGGCGTGAAAGGCGATGGCGTAGTCGTTCTGCCGGGCGCGAAATTGCGGGGAAGAGAACGGATCGGTCCAGCCCAGCTGATTCCAGTAATCCACGTGCTCCTCGATGGCCACAACCTGTGCGCCGGGAACGGGCTGGTTCTGCTCCAGGCGAGCCAGCATACGGTCTGCGGCGGGACAACTGGAACAACCTTCACTGGTGAACAGTTCGACGACTACCGGGACCGGCCGGTCCGCAGCCCAGGCGAGAGGGACACAAATGGCGGCCAGAACGCCAATATAACGCATGTCTTTAGAATAATATACCCACGTCAATTACGCCCGTCAGGCCGGCTGCGGAGCGGCCGAAAATCCAATGTACTGCACCTCCTCTTCGAGTTCCAGGCCGAACTGCCGGCTCACCCGCGTTTTCAGTTCAACGATCAACTCGCACAATTGGCGCGCCGTGCCGCCTCCGGAATTGTAAATCAGATTGGCGTGATAATCGGCTACCTGAATTCCGCCGCTACGCATCCCTTTGGCGCCCACCTGTTCCAGAAACCAGGCGGCCGGCACTTTGCCATCGCGCACCCCCGCGGGGGGCACTTGCGCCGCCGCGCCTTCGGACAGATCCCCCAACAGCAGATTCTTGAAAATACTGCCCGCGCACTGCATGCTGGCCGGATACTTCGCCAGGCGGATTTGGAAGATGGTATCGGCGATCTCGCCCAGCTTTTCGGCCGGCGCCGGAGTCATGGCGAGATCCACACCCAGAACGATCCATTCCTTGTGTTCCTTAAAAATGCTTTCGCGATAGCGAAAACGGCACTCTGCCGGAGTGAACCACCGCACGGCCGCGCCATCCAGAAAGCGGACTTGTTTCACACGCTCGTCGATGGAGTGGCCATAGGCGCCGGCATTGCCATAAACCGCCGCGCCCACCGATCCGGGAATGCCGGTCATGGTTTCCAGGCCTCGCAGCCCATGATCGACGCAGTAATCCACCAAAGCTTGCAATTCTGCCCCGGCCTGAGCGCGAACGATTTCGCCGTCGCGTTCGATGGCCTCGGCGGCCAGGCGCAGCACGATTCCGTCGAAGCCCTCATCGGAAACAATAAGGTTTGTCCCGTCGCCAATCACGGTATACGCGGCTCCGCTAGCTTGCGCTACACGCAGCGCTGCGGCGAAAGCCTCCTCAGACGCCGCCTCAACGAATACGGCTGCTGGCCCGCCGATTCCGAAACGGGTTCGGCCGCTCAGCAACACCGCTTCCGACACGGATACATTGGATATTCCAGCGAGCTGATGGATGGTCTCTTTCTTGACGGTCATCTTGTCAAATTATAAGTTGCTCGCCGTTGGTCGCCATTAAAAGGAGCCTTTCGTGCCAACTGCCTTCCCCGGTTTTCCCGTAGAGATGGTCCGGTTCTTTCGCAGCCTGAAGCGCAACAATCGCCGCGAGTGGTTTCAGCCGCGCAAACATCTTTTCGAGCAGCATGTCAAAGCGCCGATGCTGGACCTGGTGGCCGTCATCAACACCGAGTTGTCCAAATTTGCGCCCGAATACGTCACCGAGCCCAAGAGCGCGATCTTCCGCATCTATCGGGATACGCGCTTCAGCGCGGACAAAACGCCATATAAAACGCACGTTGCGGCTTCGTTCTCCCGGCGCGGCGGCGAGCGGTTGGGGACTGGCGGGTTCTATTTCAGCGTCTCAAACCAGGCCATCGAAGTGGCCGCAGGACTTTGGCACCCGGATCGGGAGGTGATGCTCATGGTTCGGAACCATATCGCGGAAACGCATGACGAGCTGACCCGCATTCTGGCGGACAAAAAATCCCGCAAGCTGGCCGGAGAGCTGAAGGGCGACGCGCTTACCCGCTCTCCCAAAGGCTTCGATCCAGCGCATCCGGCGGCTGAATTCATCAAGATGAAGGACTGGGTCCTGGACGTAAATCTCGATGCCAAGCTCGCCACCACGCCTCAGCTTCAGGGCGCAATCGTGGAGCGCTTTCGGGCCATGGCGCCCTTGCTCGCTTACCTCAACCGGCCGCTGCTGAAACGCAAGCCGGCCCGCGACTTGTTGACACAAGGTTGGTAACCCCCTACGCCGCCTCAGAGGACAGTCTTAACGCGAATCTGAGGTGTCCCCGTGCGGCGTGGTTTGTTGGGGAAAGGGATACCGCACGGAGACGTAGCTGCGTAGTTGACCTGGTAGACGAACATGTCGGTCCTTGGGTTCCAAGCGAATTAACGCGACAAGGAGAGCGTGCACTACCAGAGCCTGGTCCTGTAAACGATCCAGTTAGAACAAAATATAATCGTTGCGAATTGTAATACATTAACGCCAACCAGGGCTTTAATCAAATGGTTCTACCGTTACTGCTAGTAAGTACTGTAACTTAAGTTCTATAACTACCTGGGGTATGGTTCTGATATCGTGGAGCGCGAATTCGTCGCAATTCACGGATCGCAGGCCGGATTGCGGGCCTGCGATACCACCAAACTCAAGGAGAATCAACATGAAAAAGCTGACATTATCACTCTGGCTCGCACTCGCCGCGGCCGGAATCATTGCCCTTCAGGCCATACCGTCGAAGCACAGCACCACAACCGCGGATGTGCCGTTCCCCACCTGCCCACCGGACTGCCCGGCGCGCTAAGTAGCCACGATGCGGCAGGGGTGCTCTGTTCCTGCACACTCTGCCGCATCCACGGACTTACTCGCTGGCTAGATTCGGAGGCTTGAACACGCTAAACCACGCCACAAAACATAACGTCAATGCCGAGGCCAGATAGTTATTCACGAACTTGGCGCGGGCCCAGCCCATGTCGATGAGAAAGGCCGCTAGCGCGTAGATACTAAAGTACGCCGCCAGCATCCCTTCGTGTTGGAAAGAGCTCGCTTTCAAGCCGTTGCGAACCACGATCAGGAAAAGCACTGCGGAGAAAACCAGGAAAATGGCAAGAGCACTCGATAGGTAGCGCTTCACCAGAAATTCAAAGTGCATTAAAGCCATCAAACCAGATGCATTCGTGCGGTTGAGTTCCGCTCGCACAGGAATTGCGGCTGCCACCAAAGCAAGTAGTATCGCGAAAAGAAGTAAGGGGCAGGTCTGCCGCAGAACCGCGCGATAATCCTTCCACATTTTAGTGTGTACTTCGAACGCCACCGCAAGCTGCAGCAGAAGCCAGAATGGCTCGGACCAAAGCCAGAAATAGGTGTATTTGAGCGGCAGCGATGCTCCCACAGCGCCGATCATGAAGTACATGGCCGCCAGGGAGCGCACCACCCCGTAACCCAGGCAGACGGTAAATACCGGATAGGTTCTAGATATCTTGTTACAGATCAGGTAGATGCAGAACACAAGCTCCACGGCAATCGAGCCGTACCACAACACATTAGTCGTGTCGAGCATGATATGCGTTTGTCAGCGCTGCCGATACGAGGCCGTTACAGGGGACGCTCGTTCTATCCGTTAGTGATGTGTTCTGCTTGGTTAATTCGTCGTCTTCTTCTTGGGAGCGGCTTTCTTCGCGTCGGGATTTTGATAATTGGTCTGGATGGTCGCGCCGATCATCTGCAGCATTCCCTTGGCCGCATCCGCGAACTGCCCGGTCGGTTCCAGTTGCAGATACTTGTCCAAAGCATCCTTCATCCCGTCCGGCGCAACCACCTTACCGTCGGACCCGGTACTGAGCCGGGCCGAGAGAGCGGTGGCATACTGGAATTGCGCATCGGCATAGTCGGGGTTGACCTCGATGGCTTTCTTGAAAGCGACTTCCGCCTGCGCCGCTTGGCCGCTGTTGACGAACACGGCGCCGAGATTGTAGTAGTAACGGCCCGCTTGCGCCGGATCCAACTGCGCGGCCTTGTTCAATTCGGCCTGCGCTTCGTCGAACTTCTTGGCTTTGGCGAGTGTGAGCGCGTAGTTGTTGTGATAAGCCGCATTCTCGGGTTTGAGCGCAATGGCTTTCGAGTATGCCTCCAGGGCTTTGTCGAGCGGGGCCTGCTGGTCGGCGCCGGTCTTGGCTCCGGCTAACCCCACATAGGCGTCCGCGAGATTGGCCCAGATTACGTTTTGCATCGGATCCATGTCGACGCCTTTTTGAAAAGCCTCAACTGCAGCCTCGTAATTCTTGGCGGCCAGCGCATCTTTGCCCGCGTTAAAGGTATCGTTGAGAGCTTTGTTCTTGGCGATGGCCTGGGCGTTCTCTTTCGACTGCTTCTCCAGCGCCTCTTTCTGCTCCTTGCTCATCCCGCGCTCTTGTTCGGCCGTCGGGGCGTTCCCGGACGAGGCGGCCGCCTGGGCTGCCTGCTGCTGCTCCGCGCTCTGCTTCAGATCGAATGAGATGTTGACGGGGTCTCCCAATTCGGTCTTGACGTTTTTCGTCTCGTCGCGCTTCTGCCCATCGACGAACACACTTACCGTGTAGGTGCCAGGGAAGGGAAGGCCGTTGTAGATATAGTGGCCTTTCTTATCCGTCTTGGCGCCCTTGTAAGTGCCCTTCATGTCCTGGCGCTCGATTAGAATCACCGCGCCCTTCACCATCTGACCGTCCGGACCTTTGACGTCTCCCTCGATGGCGGCAATCTGCGCCCACGCGCCACCCGCCATGAGCGTCAACAAACCGCCCAAAATGTACCCGCGAAACTTAGCGGCCATACGTTGTCCCTCCCCAGGAGTTAAAACCTTCACTCAACAGGATACTACGACGCATGTCCATGTGGGCGCTCAATCGTGTATCCGAGTTCGGCCTTGCCGCATCCAAAGGAACGCATCCAAAGAACCCGGCCAATTGAGGGCCGCGATACGGAAGTTATAATTAGGAAAAATTCGGGTAATCTATCGGCATGAGGGTCTTCAGGTGGTTTCTGTTCATTGCGCCGGTACTAGGCGGCGGGCTGTTAGCTCAGGCCGCGCCAGACGCGGGGGCACAAAATCCACTTTCCAAAGCCGAGGAGCTCTATCGGCGGACGGACTACCGAGCCTCGCTCGCGTTGCTTCGCGATAGCGGCCCGGCCACCGGCCGGGCTGGTTACATCGCCGGACGGGATTATTATATGCTCGGCGATTATAAGCGCGCTGCCGGGGAATTCGAAAGGGCTTTCAAAATGGAGCCGCAGAATTCCGAGTTGGCGCTTTGGCTGGGACGGAGTTTCGGACGCCGCGCCGAGACTTCCGGGCCATTTTCCTCTGCCAGGTGCGCATCTAAGGCGCGCGCCTATTTCGAGAAGGCCGTTGCGCTGGACCCTCAGAACCAGCAAGCTCTCGACGACCTTTTCGATTACTATCTGGAGGCGCCGGGCTTTCTGGGAGGCGGCTACGGCAAAGCGGAAGGCATCGCCGGCAGCGTAGGGAAGCAGAACCCGGCCGAAGGCCGCCTGGCAGAAGCCCGTCTGGCGGACCGGCGCAAGCAGTTCGATACCACCGAAGAACATCTTCGCCGGGCCGTCGATCTGGCTCCGCTCCAGGTGAAGCGGCTCCTGGATTTAGCACGCTATCTTGCCCGCCAGGGGCAAACGGCGGGAAGTGAAGCGATTTTCGATAAAGCCGAGCGGCTGGCGCCTAAGTCGCCTGACATCACTTTTGCACGCGCGCAAACCTACATTGAGCAGAAGCGCGATTTGGAGCGGGCCAGGGCTCTGCTCAACCAATATCTCCAGAGCCATCCGGCGCCCGGCGGTCCATCCCGCCGGCAAGCGCAGAAGCTCCTGAAAGAAGCGTCCGGCGCCTGATGTATTTCGGAGAGGCGCTCCGCTTCAGCCTGCAGGCGCTGCGGGCCAACAAGTTCCGCAGTTTCCTCACAGCTCTGGGATTGGTCATCGGCAACGCTTCCGTAATTCTGGTGGTGACCATTTCGATCACCAGCCGCGAATATATTCTGGACTTGATCCGCGGCGTGGGCTCCAACCTGATTTACGCGCAGTATTCGGCGGGCACCAATAGCGCCACCAGCGTGGATGCGGACTTCATCAAGCTAGCCGACGTGGACGCGGTTCGCCAGCAGCTCGGCTCGCGAATTGTCGCGGCCACCGGGGTGATGAGCAACTCCGGCCGGCTGCTGCTCAACAGCAAGGAAGAAGATGTTTCGGTGATCGGCGCCGACGAGAACTATCCGCTGGTTCGCAACATGGTGCTTCTTTCCGGGCATTTTATCGATCAGTCGGACGTGCAAGCCCGGCAGCACGTCGTGCTGCTTACCGAAAAGCTGGCGATCAAGCTGTATGGCAACGTGCAGGACGCCGTGGGACAGGTGATCAAGTTATATGGCCTGGAGTTCACAGTGGTGGGAACGTTCAAGGAGCGCACGGGCACTTTCGGCGTCTCGGAAATCACCAATGAAACCGTGTGGATGCCCATTACCGTGATCAAGCTCTTCGCTCCCATTGAACGCATCGATCCGATGTATGTCCAGGCGCGGCGGGCTGAAGACGTGCGCCCACTCACCGCGTCTATCAAGCAGTTGCTCGAAAGCCGGCATCGCGCCGGCGCGCGCTACGACGTCGAAAATCTCACCGCCATTCTGGAGGCGGCGCAGCAGATCGCGCTGGTAATGACCATCGTGCTGATCCTGGTTTCCACCATTGCGCTGTTAATCTCCGGGATCGGCATCATGAACATCATGCTGGTAACCGTGACCGAGCGCACTCGCGAGATCGGCCTGCGCATGGCGGTGGGCGCATCACGGCACGCGGTGCTGGAGCAGTTCCTCACCGAATCGATCGTGATCAGCATGGCCGGCGGCATCATCGGCATTCTGGTGGGGATCTCCATCCCGCTCAGCGTAAGATTTTTTACCGACGCTATTCGAGTTCCCATCTCCGTTACGTCCGTTTTCGTGGCTTTCGGTGTATCTGTCGCGGTGGGTGTGGTGTTCGGAATGCTACCGGCCAACCGGGCTTCGCAGCTCAATCCGACCGAAGCCTTGAGATACGAGTGAAGCTTTGCGATACGCCGCATCCATCGCGGCCATGATCGCGCCAATGCCCGCGCTGATGAAACTCCAGTTATTGGTGCTCAGCACCACCAGAGCCATCTGCGGGCCCAGGTTTTGCCGATAGCTCATCGCTTGATCCGCCGTAATGAATAGATCAAAGCTGGCTGCTTCCGCCGCGTCCAACAAGGCGCCGTTCTTCAATCCGGACCAGCCTTGATACCATGCCGTTACGACCGTATGACCGGCCCCGATGAGCAACCGCAGGTTTTGCGGAACGCTTTCATCGAGGATGATCTTCATCCAAGGCGCAACGTTTCGAGCGGCTGCGCACTTTTGGCCGCGAAGTCGAGCACGGTCTGAACCTGCTCGCGCGTGACGTGGAAATTTTCAAGAACCTCTTCGATGGGCGACGTTTTCAAATTCTCGAAAATCGCCGCGACGGGAACGCGAGTGCCGCGAAACACCCATGCGCCGCTAACCTTGCCGGGGGCGCTCTCCACGACGGGGCATTTGTGACCAATCGATGCTTGCCATGCTGTTAGACTCTCCTTCATCGTAGCTTTTTAGGACGCTTCGGCGATAGCACCGCCAGGCGCTCACAGCTATGCGTGGCGATCGACGCGCGGCGAAAGAAACCGGCTCTTGGGCCTAGCGGCTTCAGGCACGCGTTCAGCGCGCGACAAGGAGGGTAGGGAAGCCGCTTGGCAAAGTCACGAAACGGTGCATCAATCGCATTGTTGCGGTCGCGCTCTCAATCCCTGTAATGCTCACGGAAACCAGACCTGAATAGAGCTTGCTGGGATTTCTCCCCAGAGTTCGGCCCGCCGCCACGGCATCCAGCGGTCCACTACACTAGAGTGACCTATCCATAGTCCTCCAGCGCAACCAGCTCCGATATTGTACCCGCTTCCGGGTGTGGACCGTATAAGATTATTGAGGTTAAACTGAGTTCGTTAGATTCAACCATCTCATGGGAGGATTGTTTGAAGATACTTGCCGCTCTGAGTGTGTCGCTTGTTCTAGGCGTGTGTTGCGCCCAAGGACAGGACGCGCCGCAGACCCCGCCGCAGACCCCGCCCTCGGCCGGCGCTCAAAGCCCTGGAGCATCCTCCTCATCCTCCTCGGCGCCGGCGCCTCCGTCGGAGCACCGTTTTTCCGGCGGCGCCACCTTATCGGTGGCGGGGCTTAGCCTCATTGGCGGCGGCAGCAGCACGGTGAATAACTCTGCAGATGTCAGCACCATGTACCAAACCAAGGGCGCAGCGGAGCGGATTGGCTATGGACTCACGCTTCAGGCGCGCGTGGCAGGTCATTTTTATATCGATGTCAGCGCGCTCCTGCGGCGTCTCGGCTATCAGTTCACTACTACCATCGCAACCACTACAACCAATGTCTTGAACGGAAGCACGTATCAATCCACCAGCACCACCAGCACGCATGAGGACACACGCGCCGACGCCATCGACGTGCCTTTTCTGGTGCGGTACTACGGTACCGGGAAGCGCCCGACGAGCCCGCGCTGGTTTCTGGAAGCCGGCGGAACATGGCGCGTTTCCACCGACATCCGCACTTCCATCGACTCTACCGATTCGTCGGGCAACGTAACTTGCTGCACGTTTACTCCCGCGGTGCCCAAGCATCGCTCCGGGATCGGCGCGACGGTGGGCGCCGGGATCCAGTTCGTGGATGAGTTCGGGATCCACGTGGTGCCGGAAGTCCGCTATACCCGCTGGGAGGATCCCATCTTCGAAAATTTCACTACCCGCACCAAGGCCAACCAGGTGGAGGCGGATATTTCGCTGACGTTCTGATTTGAGCTGTGGCCGTTGAGCCGCGACCCATCGAGCCGCGACCCATCGAGCCGCGACCGTGAGGGAGCGGTTTAAACCGGCGGCGTTCCATAAGTGTGGAACGATTCGATAGTTTTCAAGCCCCAGGCTTGCCCCTTCTTGCGCTCCGCTTCCGACCAGCGAATCGGTTTCCAATCCGGCGCCAGGATCAGCCGCGCACCGGCATTCGCCACTTCTACGCGATTGCCGCCCGGCTCATAGACGTATAGGAAAAACGTTTGCTGGATGGCGTGCTTGTGCGGCCCGGTTTCAATGTAGACACCGTTTTCGAGAAAGATATCGGCGGCGCGCAGCACATCCTCGCGCGAGTCCAGCGCGTAGGTGACGTGATGAAAGCGGCCCTTTGTGCCGGTATGATCGCGGGTGTAAGCGAAGTCGTAGCTCTTGTTGGTGCACGTCATCCACATGGCCGCTTCCGAGCCATCGTCCAGCACGATCTGCTCGGTGAGCCGGAATCCCAGATAATTTTCGAAAAACTCGCGATTCGCCTGAATATCCACCGCTAGCCCGTTGAAATGATCCAAGCGGCGCACGTTTACGCCGCGGGCCGGGAAGCGCTGTGCCTGATTCTTCAGCGCTGGCTTCAACTCCGGGGGCGCCTGATACCACTGGGTCTCATAATAGAGTTCGATCCGGTGCCCATCGGGGTCGCGGCAAACGAAGGCCGGCCCGTGCGCCAGATCGCCGTCGCTCCATCCGATGTCGTACCCCGAGCCCTTCAGAGCCGCTACCCGGCGCTCCAAGGCTTGTGGGCTGCGCGCGCGAAATGCCACGTGGCCCATGCCGGGCAATTTCGACGCCGTCAGCTTCAGAGTGTGGCGTTCATAGTCGTCCCAGCCGCGCAGATAGACCGACTCGCCTTCGCGCCCGCTCTCGGTCATGCCCATCACATTTACGAAGAACGCCAGGCTCTCGTCCGGCTTGGGCGTCAGCATTTCCAGGTGGCCCAGGTGGGCTAAATCCCAATACTGTTCAGTTAGCATGGTCTTGCCGAAGGTACACGCGGCTTCAGCCGCGTTTGTGTTCGGTATGGGGAGACGCGACTAAAAGTCGCGTGTACCAGAGTCTCATAAAGTGAACAGCATTGGGCCAAATCCATATTTGGTTCTTTGTTCATGAAATCTTCAAGCGGTTTAGCGAGTGCCAGGAATGCCAATCGCCAACCGGCTAATCGCCAACAGCCAATCGCGAGCGTCGTCGGCCAGTCTCTACTCCTTCGTCTTACCGGGCCCGCCGTCTTCCGCCGAACCGCTGAATACTTTGCGCCCATCCGGCAAAAGGATCTGGCGGGCGTTGGCTGTCTTGTCGTCGTTCTTGGCGCGGAAACCTTCCACTGTTACCTGGTCGCCCGCTTTTAACGAATTTCGCGTCCAGCCCATACGCGCCAAAGTGTTCGGCGCGCCGTTCTCGCATTGCCAGTGCTCGACAGCGCCGTTCTCGTTTGCTACGTCGATGTAAATCCAGACGTGCGGATTCGTCCATTCCACCTTGGTGACCGTACCCCTCAGCGTCACCGGCTGCTTCACATCGAACTCGGCGGCGAAGGAGTGATGCGCGAACACGGGTATGCTTGCGAGGAATAAAGCGGCGCTCGCCGCCGCGACACAGAAGTATGTTGTCCTCATTTTATTTAACCAGGTGCTCGGTAATTTCTTTATTATTTTCCTCGCACGAATACTCCATCAGCTCCCATTTCGGCTGCAGCGTGAAGACTCGCCGATTGGTCCAAGGGTGAGTGTACGTCTTGGGATCGTCCACCGTTATTTCATACGCTATGTGCATTGTGTCGGAGCGGGTGAAGCGCTGGATCACGTGCAATTGATCGCTATGCGGATGGCCGATGGTATCCAGCCGCGTCTTGTCGTTGAATCCGATGCTATCCACCACCAGCGTGTCGCCATCCCAATGCCCAACGGAATTGCCCATCCAGGTGGGATCAGGGTCCCTAGGATGGTCGCGGCCATCGGTGGGAATTACGATGAAGGTGTTCCAGGCTTCGAACAATAGCGCCACGCGTTTGGGCATCTGGAAAATTTCGAGCGGCATCGGCGTATTCATCTGGCGAGTCAATCCGGCGGGCAGGCAATGCGCCGTATAGTCGAACTTGCCGGGATCGTAAGCCTTGAAATCTGCTTCGCCCCAGGCGGTGAAAGGCAGCGCGCCGATCCCTTTGGACATGTCCGGCACGTAGGGAATTTCCCAAACGCCGGTAAGATCCGGTTTGCCATCGGGCAGGCGGGGAATAACCGAGCCGGATTGCGCGAGCGCGGGCGCCAACCAGTTCAAGAACGAAGCGCATCCAATCAAAATTGCTGGGAAATGGTTTTTCACACGGGAACCTGCAGACTGGTCCGAACGGAGGCGGTCTCTCGTCGTGTTTTACTATATCACTGTGAGATTCAAGCTCTTCCTGCTCCTGGTTTCCAGCGCCGCCGGCGTCCTTTGCGGCCAAACACCGCCGGTCCAAACAAGCGATTCTCCGCTCTTCGCCTTGCCTTACAGCCCGAGCCTGGACACCACGTCCCTGGACCGCTCTGTAGATCCATGCACCGACTTCTATCACTACGCTTGCGGCGCCTGGATCAAAAAGAATCCCATCCCGCCGGATCAGGCCCGTTGGGACGTGTATTCCAAGCTCACCGAGGACAACGAGCGATTCCTTTGGGGGATTCTGGTGGAAGCCTCCAAGCCCAGCTCCAGCCGCAATCTGGTGGAAACCGAAATCGGCGACTATTTCGCCGCCTGCATGGATCAGCCCGCGGTTGAAAAGGCCGGAATCGCGCCGCTCAAGCCGGATCTGGACGCCATCGCGGCCCTGCGCTCCATCCGCGATCTGCCTGCCTACCTGGGGCGCCAGCAACTGGAGATCGCGGGCGACGGCATGCTGTTTGGCTTCGGCTCCAACCAGGATTTTGAGGACTCCAGCCGCGTGATCGCGTTCATGGACGCCGGCGGCCTGGGACTTCCGGACCGCGATTATTACACCAAGACTGACGCCAAATCCGTTGAGACGCGCCAGAAGTACGTGGAGCACGTCCAGCACATGTTCGAACTGCTGGGTGAGACGCCGGCCGCCGCGAAGACGCACGCCCAGACCGTGATGAAGATCGAAACGGAGATGGCGAAAGCGTCGCTCACCCGCGTAGAGAAACGCGATCCCTACAAACTGTTTCACAAGATGACGCCCGCCGAGTTGCAGGCTCTGACGCCGTCCTTCCAGTGGGCCGCTTATTTCAAGGCCAGCCAGGCGCCCGATACCTCGGTAATTAACGTCACCCAGCCCGCTTATTTCAAGGAAATGCAAAAGCAGCTGCGGTCCTACAAGCTGGACGATTGGAAGACTTATCTGCGCTGGCATCTGGTCCATTCCAAAGCTTCGTTCTTGCCCACAGCTTTCGATAAGGCGAACTTTGACTTTTACAGCAAGTATCTACGCGGAGTGGAACAGATGCCGCCGCGCTGGAAACGCTGCGTGCGTCGCGTGGATGGCGATATCGGCGAGGCTTTGGGCCAGGAATTTGTCGCCAAGACGTTTGCGCCCTCCACCAAGCAGAGCGCGCTGAAGATGACCAAAGAAGTGGAAGCCGCCATGGAGAGCGAGATCAGGCAACTGCCTTGGATGGGCGAGGAAACCAAGCAGCGCGCTCTGGAAAAGCTGCACGGCATCGTCAACAAGATTGGTTATCCCGATAAATGGCGCGATTACAGCTCCATCAAAATCGCGCGGGACGATTATTTCGGCAATGTGGAACGCGCCACCCTGTTCGAGTCCAGGCGGGAGCTCAACAAAATCGGCAAACCCGTGGATCGCACGGAATGGGGCATGACCCCGCCTACCGTGAATGCCTACTACGACCCGCAGATGAACGATATCAATTTCCCGGCCGGGGTTTTGCAACCTCCGCTTTTCGATCCCAAAATGGACGACGCGCCGAATTACGGCAACACCGGCGCAACCATCGGCCACGAACTCACCCACGGCTTCGATGACGAGGGCCGTCAGTTCGACGCCAAAGGCAACCTGAAAGATTGGTGGACCAAGAGCGACGCGGATGAATTCCAGAAGCGCGCCGATTGCGTGTCGGATCAATATTCTAAATACACCGTGATCGACGACATCAAAATCAACGGCAAGCTGACGCTGGGCGAAGATCTGGCGGATCTGGGAGGAACGTGGCTCGCCTATCTGGCTTGGAAGAACGAGACGAAGGATCAGGATTTACAGCCGATTGGGGGCTTCACGCCCGATCAGCGCTTCTGCATCGGAATGGCGCAGTGGGCTTGCGGCGATGAGCGTCCGGAAAGCAAGCGGGCCAACGCCATCACGAATGAGCACTCGCCCGACGAGTACCGGATCAACGGGGTGGTGTCTAACATGCCCGAATTCGGGAAAGCCTTCGCGTGCCGCGTGGGACAACCAATGGTACACTCGCAACCGTGCCGGGTGTGGTGAACATAATGTCGTTTTTCGCTTTTCTCCAATCTTCGCCGCAGCCAACCGACGCGCTCACGCGTCTGCTCCACCAGCAACAGATCACGCCTTGGATGATCGCCGCGGCCATCGGCATCGCCTTCATTTTGGGCGCCGCGCATGCCCTCACGCCCGGGCACGGCAAGACCATCGTCGCGGCTTATCTGGTGGGATCGCGTGGAACGCTCAAGCACGCCGCATTCCTGGGCGCGATGGTGACGTTTACGCACACCGTCTCGGTGTTTCTTCTCGGTTTGGCGACGCTATTCCTCTTTCAATACGTAGTGCCGCAGAAGGTGACGCAAGTGTTAGGCGCGATCTC
>Ga0181525_10001573_pt1 | contig 19371 bp, 17 predicted proteins | sample PEATcosm2014_Bin_48_FD_121100 | JGI IMG/M metagenome (GOLD analysis project Ga0181525, IMG submission 121100) | Peatland microbial communities from MTU Mesocosm Facility, Houghton, MI, USA - PEATcosm2014_Bin06_10_metaG | ecosystem: Environmental > Terrestrial > Soil > Wetlands > Peat | place...
CGAGGTCGCGTTCGCTGCCTCGCCGGCGCCGTCGGTCGCTCCCATGGCGCAGCTTGGGCAGACGAAGCTCCACAACTACATGACCAGCGTCAACGCCAATGGTGAGGGCGCAGCGGGTCCACCTCGAGGTAGGAAACCGGCCTAAAAGAGCCGGCCAAGATCCCCCTTGAGGCCGCGGACCCGCACACAGGGTCCGCGGCCTAGTTATTTACCAGGCCTAGGTCCTAAGTCCGGGCGAGAGATCGCGCGAGGTTAACGAGGACCGGCAAGCGAGAGGGGATACTCCGATGCAGTGGCGTGATGCCACCGTCGGCGAGCTGGACGCGACGGGGTTCGAGGTGTCCAGTCCTGCGGCGCGGCAGGAGCCAGAGTTCAGCCAGGTATTCGACCAGATCGGCGGGGCCATGGTCGGTGTCCTGGGTCAGTTCGCGGCGACCGAGTTCCCGGTGGGCCTGGACCTGCCGTGTGTTCAGGATCCGGAGCTGTTCTTCGCCGAGTCTCCTGAGGATGTCGAGACCGCGAAGGCCATGTGCCGGGGATGCCGGGCCAGGATCGCCTGCCTGACCGGCGCGCTCGAGCGCAGGGAGCCCTGGGGCGTCTGGGGCGGCGAGCTGCTGATGCGCGGCGCGATCGTTCCGCGCAAGCGCCCCCGCGGGCGCCCCCGCAAGACCGAGGTGGCCGCCTAACTATCACCGGCCGAGTAAAGGCCGCGCGGCAAACCAGGGCCGCGCGGCCCGGCCAGGCACACAATGCACACGACGGAGGGGTCAGTCATGCTTGTGAAAAACGAGGAGCTGGCGAACGAGCAAATTCGCAGCGCGATACAACTGGCGGAGCAACTTCGCCCAGCCCGACGGCTGCGGATGCTCCGCCGGGCAACACGAATGGAACGCAAGGCCGAACGCCGCCTGCTAGCAGCCTGGCAGCGAGCCGAGGAACTCCGCGGCGCCTAGACCCGGCCAACTACTGAGCACCGCCAACACGCGTGTCCCCCGGCGGCCCCGGCTCTCCGGGGGACCCGCGTCTGCGCACCGCGCCAGCATGACACGAGCGGCGCGGACCCCGTCAGACCCGGCCGTACACGGGAATCGCGGCGCCGGAGATGAGCGCGGCGTCGTCGGAGACGAGGAAGGAAAGCACCGCGGCCAGTTGGTCCGGCTTCGGCCACCGGTCGTGGTCGGCCTCAGGCAGAGCGGCGCGGTTGGCCGGCGTGTCGATGATGCTCGGCAGGATGCAGTTGACCCGAACCTCATCTTGCCTCCCCTCCGCGGCCGCCGCCTCGACCAGCCGGACCACGCCGAGCTTCGTCACGCTGTAGGAGAAGCTGCCCTCGCCGCTCAAGACGGCGACCCGGCTCGCGGTATGCACCAGGGCGCCGCCGCCCTGCGCGGCGAGCAGCGGCATCGCGTACTTGGTCACGATCGCGGCGCTCACCAGGTTCAGCTCGAACTGCTGCCGCAGCACTGAGATGTCGAGGTCGGGCACGGCCTGCGGCGGGGCGTAGCCGCCGACGACGTTGACCACCGCCATCGGGGTCGGCACTGCGGCCAGCGCGGCCGAGACGCTGCCCTCGTCCAGCACGTCGACGGTCACCTGCCGCAAGTCAGCGGCGTCGAAAGCGGAGTCGTCACCGGGCGGCCTGGCGTCCGCCGCCACCACCGAGGCGCCGTCCGCCCGCAGCCGCGCGACCACCGCCCGGCCCAGGGCGCCCCGGCCGCCCAGCACCATGACCGTGCGCCCCGACAAATCCCGTCCTGTCATAATCCATCCCTCTCAGCTGACGCAGCGGACCGGCCACCCGGCCCATACTGATCTTTTACGAGATCTGGGGAGTCTGGCATGCGGATTGCGGTACTCGGGGCAGGGTCGTGGGGTACCACCGTAGCCTGCCTGCTGGCGGGCCGGCACGACTGCACCCTCTGGGCGCGCGATCCCGAGCTAGCCAGGGAAATCGACGAAGAAAACGCCAACCCGCGGTACCTTCCGGGCTACCCACTGCCAAAGGCGCTGCACGGCACGGCCGACCTGGAAAAGGCCACCCACGACGTCGACCTGCTCGTGGTCGGCGTGCCCACCAAGGGCTTCCGCGCGATCCTCGCCGACACGAAACCCTACCTGCGGCCGTGGATCCCGGTGGTCAGCCTGGCCAAGGGCCTGGAGCGCGAGTCCCTGCTGCGGATGACCCAGCTCATCGGCGAGGTGCTGCCCGGCCATCCGGCCGCCACCCTCACCGGGCCGAACCTGGCCAAGGAGATCATGTCGGGCCAGGCCGCGGCCAGCGTCATCGCCACCGAGGACCTCGCGGTGGCCCGCGCCCTGCAAAATGTAATGCAGCGCGGGATCTTCCGGGTCTACACCAACGACGACGTGATCGGCTGCGAGCTCGGCGGCGCGCTGAAGAACGTGGTGGCGATCGCCACCGGCGTCGCGCAGGGCCTCGGCGTGGGAGACAACACAAGGGCGGCGGTGGTCACCCGCGGCCTGGCCGAGCTCACCAGGCTCGGCGTGGCGATGGGCGGCAAGTCGGCGACCTTCGCCGGCCTGGCCGGCATGGGCGACCTCATCGCCACCTGCATGAGCCCGCTGAGCCGCAATCGGGCCCTCGGCGAGCAGCTAGGCGCGGGCCGCACCCTGGACGAGATCCTCGCCGAGACCCGCACCGTGGCCGAGGGCGTCGGCACCGCCTTCACCGTCCACGAGCTGGCCGAACGCACCGGCATCCAGATGCCGGTATGTCAAGAGGTATACCGCGTGCTGATCGGCGAGATCCCCGCGTCCGAGGCCTACCGCGGCCTGCGCAAGGCCCTGCCCCCCGGCCACGAGCGCGAGCCCGGCTAACACGCCGCTACCACCGCCGAGGTGCGATCGCATTAAATGGACATAACACTGTTAGCCCAGACTCCTGGAGGTCTGCATGTCCGCACACGACGCCGTCATTGTCGATGCGGTGCGTAGCCCGGTCGGCAAGCGGAACGGCTCCCTGGCCGCCATCCACGCCGCCGACCTGTCGGCCCACGTGCTGAACGCCCTGGTGGCGCGGAACGGGCTGGACCCCGCGGTGGTGGACGACGTCATCTGGGGCTGCGTCATGCAGGTCGGCCAGCAGGGCGTCAACGTGGGCCGGATGGCCGTGCTCGCCGCGGGCTGGCCGGAGTCGGTCCCCGCGACCACTATCGACAGGCAGTGCGGATCCTCCCAGCAGTCGATCCACTTCGCCGCCGCCGGGCTGGTCTCCGGCCAGTACGACGTGGCCGTAGCGGGCGGCGTGGAGATGATGAGCGCGGTGCCGATCGGCGCGACCGCCAGGGACCCCGAGCTCGGCCGCCCCGGCGGCCCCAAGGTGTGGGAACGCTACGGCGTCACCTTCAACCAGGGCATCGGGGCGGAGATGATGGCGGAGAAGTGGAGCCTCACCCGCGCCCAGCTGGACGAGTTCTCCAGCGCGTCGCACGCCAAGCTGGCCGCCGCGATCGACGCGGGCGCCCTGAAGGCCCAGATCGCCCCGGTCGAGCTGCCCGACGGCCGGGTCATGGACACCGACGAGGGCGTGCGCCGGGGGACAACCCCGGAGAAGCTGGCCGGGCTCAAGCCCGCCTTCAAGGAGAACGGCGTCATCCACGCAGGCAACTCCTCGCAGATCAGCGACGGCGCCGCGGCCGTGCTGATGATGACCTCGGACCGCGCCCGCGAGCTCGGCCTGACGCCGATCGCCCGGGTGCACACGGCGGTCCTTGCCGCCGACGACCCGGTCATCATGCTGAGCGCGCCGATCCCGGCGACCCACAAGGCGCTGAAGAAGTCCGGCCTGTCGATCGACGACATCGGCGTGTTCGAGGTCAACGAGGCGTTCGCCCCGGTGCCGCTGGCCTGGCTGGCCGAGACCGGCGCGGACCCGGGCAGGCTCAACCCGAACGGCGGCGCCATCGCCGTCGGCCACCCGCTCGGCGCCTCCGGCGCCCGGCTGATGACCGCCCTGGTCCATCACATGGCCGACCACGACATCCGCTACGGCCTGCAGACGATGTGCGAGGGCGGCGGCATGGCCAACGCGACGATCATCGAGCGCATCGGCTGACCGCGGCGCGGCGGCTCGTCAGCGCGGCGCCATCCTGATCGCGCCGTCGAGCCGGATCGTCTCGCCGTTCAGCATGGGGTTTTCCACGATGTGCGCGGCCAGGGCGGCGTACTCGCCGGGCTGGCCGAGCCGGGCGGGGTGCGGCACCTGGTCGCCGAGCGACTTGATCTGCTCCGGCGACAGGTTCCCGAGCAGCGGCGTCTCGAACAGGCCCGGCGCGATCGTCATCACCCGGATCTTCAGCCGCGCGAGGTCGCGGGCGATCGGCAGCGTCATGCCGACGATGCCGCCCTTGGACGCGGAGTAGGCGGCCTGGCCGATCTGGCCGTCGAACGCCGCCACCGAGGCCGTGTTCACGATCACCCCGCGCTCGCCGTCCACCTCCTCGGCCTGGCTCATCCGGAACGCGGCCAGCCGGATGACGTTGAACGTCCCGATCAGGTTGACACCGACCACGCGCGCGAACGCATCAAGCGGGAACGGCCCGTCCCGGCCCGCGGTCCGCGCCGCGTTGCCGATGCCGGCGCAGTTGACCACGATCCGCGGCACCTCCCCGGCCAGCGCGGTCGCGACGTCAAGCGCCGCCTGCACGTCGGCCTCGCTGGTCACGTCGCCGGCCGCGAACGCGGCCCGGTCGCCCAGCCGTTCGGCCTCCGCCGCCCCGTTCGAGCGCGGCAGGTCGAGCAGCACCACCGCCGCGCCCGCCGCGTGCAGTCGGCCGGCCGTCGCCAGCCCGAGCCCGGACGCGCCGCCGGTGATCATTGCGGTGTTTCCCGCGATCTTCATCCCAGCCTCCGCCGGCAGGAATCGTTGGCTGGCCGGGGTCCGTGTCCGCCACCGGGCTGCCGTGAGCCCGGCGACTTGTCGCGGGCGGCCAGCACCATCATCTAATGCCGCCGCCAGCCTATCGGTCATGCCCGCAGGCGGCCCATGGTGAGATCGGCTTACTATGCGCGCAGCGAGGAGGGCGGCATCCCGGTCTGTGCTGCCGGGTCGGCCGCCCTGGCCGGCCGCCCGCCAGCGCGGCCGCCACGGTCGTCAGCGCCAGCCCGATCACGATCCGATCGACCATGAAGACTCCCTACGTCGTCAACGCGGCGACGATGACCTGCGGCTCATCGGCCGCCCCTCTTGAAGATTAGTCAATTAAGTTATATTAGTATACCTACTGAGGTCGTATGATTCTACTTCTAGATGCCATCGCCTGACGACTCATCGGAGGACCGAGATGACCGGGCTCGAATACGGGCTGTTCGACTGCGACACCCACTGCTACGAGACGCGCGACTCGTTCACCAGGTACCTGCCGGAAAAATGGCGGCCGTACGCCATCGCGCCGGTGCGGCTGCACGACGGCACCGAGCGCATCCTGGCGGCCGACCGGATCGCGGTCTTCAACTCCGAGCAGGGTCTCGGCTTCGATCTGGCCTACCGGCCGGGCTCGCTGAAGGAGATGCTCCGCCAGATGGCCTCCGGCAACCCGGACGAGACCTACCAGCCTGAGCCGATGCGGCAGGAGTACCTCGACCGGGAGGCGCGGCTCAAGCTCATGGAGGCGCAGGGCGTGCAGCGGGCGGTCGTGTTCCCCTCGGCGATGGCCCTGTCCGTCGAGAACTACGTCAAGGATGTCCCTGCCGCCTATGCCAACATCCACTCGTTCAACCGGTGGTTCGACGAGGAATGGGGGTTCAGCAGGGGAGGGCAGATCTTCGCTCCCGCGCTGCTATCCCTGGCCGACCGTGACCTCGCGATCGCCGAGCTCGACTTCGTGCTCGGCAAGGGTGCCCGGGTCGTCCTGCTGCCCACCGGGCCCGCGTACGGGCGCTCGCCGGGAGACCCCTACTTCGACCCGATCTGGTCGCGGCTGAACGAGGCGGGTGTCACGGTGGCCTTCCACATCATGGAGAACTGGTACAACGAGAACATCGCGGCCGCCTGGGGTCACAATCCGTGGCCCGGTTCGTGGCACATGTCCGCCTGGCAGTGGAACAACCTCTACGGCGAGCGGCCCATCGAGGACACCCTGTCCGCGCTGATCTTCGACAACCTCTTCGGGCGGTTCCCGGACCTGAACGTGCTGGTCGCGGAGTTCGGCGCGTCCTGGGTGCCGCACTTCATCGGGCACCTGGACAAGAGCCGCGGCATGGGCCGCAACGGGCCGTGGATCGGCGGCAAGCTGACCGAGCGGCCCAGTGCCATCTTCCGGCGGCATGTCCGGGTCGTCCCCTACCCGGAAGATGACATCCCGCGTATCGTCCGCGACCTGCCTGATGTGGACTGCCTGGTGATGGGCTCGGACTTCCCGCACGCCGAGGGCCTCGCCGAGCCCGCCGAGTTCGCCGCCCTGCTGGCCGGGCTGACCAGCCAGCAGCAGCGCCAGATCCTCCGCGACAATGCCGTCAAGCTGTTCGGCACCGACTGAGCGGCGCCGATTCAGGCAACGGGTGCTGGTCAGGCGCCCATGGACAGGCCGCCGTCCACGGTCACCACCGAGCCGGTGATGTAGCTGGCCCCCTCGGAGAGCAGGAAGCGCACGGCGCAGGCCAGCTCCCTCGGGTCGCCCCGGCGGCCGAGCGGGATCATCGCGCGGATCGCCTCTTGCGCTTCGGGCCGCATAGAGCTGGTCATCTCCGTCTCGAACACGCCAGGCACCACCAGGTTGACGGTGATGCCCTGGCGGGCCACCGCCCGGGCCAGCGAGCGGGTCAGCCCGAGCAGCCCTGCCTTGGCCGCCCCGTAACCGGCCTCGACCGGATTGCCCATCGCCGCGGCGACCGAGCCGATGTTCACGATCCGGCCGTATTGCTGTTCGGTCATCGGCCCGATGACGGCCTGGGCCAGGTGGAACGGGGCGGACAGGTTCACCCGCAGCGCATCGTCCCATTGCTGACTGGTCATCAGGGAAACGCTGTTTTCTACCAGTAGGCCGGCGTTGCTGACCAGGTAGTCCACCCGTCCCCGGGCGGCGACAAGCCCAGCGGTCAGTTCCTGGCAGAACTCCGGGTCGCCGACGTCACCGGCGTGCACGCTGACGGAACCGCCCGCGGCGGTGAGTCGGCCGGCCAGTTCACGGGCGGCGGCATGATTGCCGGCGTACACCGCGGCCACGTGCGTGCCGTCGGCGGCGAGCAGCTCGCTGATCGCGGCGCCGATGCCACGGGTGCCGCCGGTAACGATAGCGACGCGCTCAGTCATCTGTTTCCCCCTCGCTGCCTCGATGGCTGCCTGCTCGTTGTCGGCCACCGGGACCAGGTTGGACGACCGGCAGCCCGCAGCCATGGACGGCCGTCGGCCCGCCGCGAAATCCGGCACTCAGCCTCCCGATCTCAGTTATCCTAGTGCTATTATTTAACTATTTCCTGGCTTTGTCACTGCTTCCTGGAGGAATCGATGGGCGACCTGCTGGTGCGCGGCGGCCTGGTCGTGGACGGCACCGGCGCCGCGGCCTGCGCCGCGGACGTCCGGGTCCGCGGCGGCCGGATCACGCAGATCGGGCCCGGCCTGCGGCCGGACGGCGAGCGAGTACTCGACGCGTCGGGTGCCTACGTAACGCCGGGCTTCATCGACATCCACACCCACTTCGACCCGACGGTTTTCTGGGACCCGCTGTGTGACCCGATGCCCCAGCACGGGGTGACGACCGTCCTGGTCGGGAACTGCTCGCTGTCGCTCGCCCCGGTGCGTCCCGAGCACCGGCGCGGCCTGCAGGAGCTGCTGTGCTACATCGAGGACCTGCCGTCGGAAGTCCTCGACGTGTCCATCCCCTGGGGCTGGGAGAGCTACGGCGAGTACCTGTCGGCGGTCGAGAAGCTCGGCGGCTTCGGGGTGAACCTGGCCGGCATGGTCGGGCACAACATGCTCCGCAGCTACGTGATGGGCGAGGCGGCCTGGGACCGGCCGGCCACCGAGTCCGAGCGGGCCCGGATCGCCGCGCTGCTCGACGACTGCCTGGCGGCCGGCGCCGCCGCCCTGTCCACCTCGCTCGGCTTCGACGAGGACCGCGGCAAGCGGCCGGTGCCCAGCCGCCAGGCCGACGACGCCGAACTGGGCGCGCTGCTCGACGTGCTGGCCAGGCACCGGAAGTTCGTCCAGTTCATCCCGGCCGCGACCGGCCGCCAGATGCGCAAGGACGTGCAGCGGATGGCCGATCTGACCGGCCCGCGCGGGGTGGTGAGCACCTGGATCGGCGTGTTCCACGATCAGGATCGCCCGGACTGGGCGCAGGGCATGCTCGACTTCGCCGGCCAGCTCCAGGCCCAGGGAGTGCCGAACTACCCGCAGGTCAGCCCGCGCACCCTGGACATCCACGTGAACTGGGATGGCGGCATGTCCTGGTTCGCCCTGGAGAACAGCTGGCACAAGATGGTCCAGGCGCCGCGGCCGGATAAGGAGCCGATGCTGCGCGACCCGCGGTGGCGGGCGCTGGCCCGGGAGGAATGGGACCGGATCCCCCGCACGATGATCCCGCACAAGCATGCCGACCGGATCCGGCTGGTGTCGGTTACCCGCCCGGAGAACGAGCGCTGGGTGGGCGCGACGCTGGCTGACCTGGCCGCCGACCGCGGCGGCCACCCCTCAGACGTGCTCGCCGACTGGCTGCTGGCTAACGACGCGGACGCGGGCATCGTGGGGGTGGGAGTGGCCAACGCCGACCCGGCCGGCGTCGCCGCGACGCTCACCCATCCGGCGTCGGTCATGGCGAACAGCGACGCCGGCGCGCATCTGCAGATGATGTGCGCGATCGGTGACACCACGCTGATGCTGACCAGGCACGTGCGGGACCGCGGCGACCTGTCCGTCGAGCAGGCCGTGCACCGGATGACCGGGCAGCCCGCCGAGCTGTTCGGGCTCGCCGGCCGAGGCCGGCTCACCGAGGGCGCGGCGGGTGACCTGGCCGTCTTCGGCCTGGATGAGCTCGACTGGGCGGCCGACGTCTTCGTCACCGATCTGCCCAAGGGCGCCAGGCGGCTGCGCCGTCCGGCGGGCGGCTATCGGTACACGGTGCTGGGCGGCACCGTCGTCCAGGCCGGCGGCGAGCTGACCGGTGCCCGCCCGGGCAGCCTGCTGCGCTCCCCGGGCTAACACTGTCGTCCCCCCGGGCTAACACCGTTATCCCCCGGGCTAACGGAGTCCTGCTGGGCCAGCCATTCCTGGTGCCGGGCGAAATGACCGGCGTCGCGCAGCACCATCACCGCCTCGCCCCGGCCCAGGACCGCGCCGGTGCTGGCCAGGGTCAGCTCGCCGGCCACGTACCAGCGGCGGCCCTCCCGCCGCATGGTCCAGGCGCGCGCGTGCAGCGGCCGCCCGACCGGCACCGGCTTGACATAGCTGACCGCGAGCTGCCCGGTGACCGCCAGCTCCCCGTTGAGCAACGGCACATGCCCAAGGACCTCGTCGAATACCCCTGCCGTCCAGCCGCCGTGGGCGACTCCGGGGCCGCCCTCGTTCTCCGGCCCGCAGACCAGGTCCGTGTGCACCGAGCCGTCCGGCTGGAGTTCCTCTCGGCCCAGCCCGAGCCGGCAGGCGCCCAGGCGTCGGCACGCGCCGCACAGGGCGACCGGCGAGGTCGGCCGGGGCGGCAGCTGGAAATCCGACCCGGCCCACGGTGAGTTGGCCATCACGATCCCTTCAGCGGTCCAGTGAACAGGCCGTCTCCCCAGCTGCGACTGGCGGGATGGCTTGTCAAATTAACTTAATAATTCTACTATATAGGAGAACACCTAGGCCAGCAGAAGGCGGAGGCTCGCCATGCGGAGACGCGGAGATGAACGAGGCATGTGATCGATGCGGGCCTGCGGTCGGTGCCGCGTCATAACGGGAGATCCCCGGCTCCGTGTTCGCCGATCCAGAGCCCGCACGTCAACCCGGATCTCAGCCATCGGGTCGTCCTGTGCCCAGTTGCCGGCGCAGCAGCTTGCCGGTGGCGTTTCGGGGCAGCGAAGGCACGAACTCCCACCGGCCCGGCACCTTGAAGCCCGCCAGCGCGGCGCGCGTGAAGGCCCGCAGTTCCTCGCTGGCGGGCGGGTCAGCTGGGTCGGTCGGCACCACGAAGGCCTTGATGGCCTCGCCGAACAGCCGGTCGGGCACCCCGATCACCGCCGCCTCAGCGATCCTGGGGTGCTCCATGAGGCGGTTCTCGACTTCCAGCGGGTACACGTTCTCGCCGCCCCGGATGATCATGTCCCCGCGCCTGCCGACCAGGTAGAGGTAGCCGTCGTCACCGATCCGGCCCAAGTCACCGGTGCGCAGCCATCCGTCCGGGTCGGCTGCGAACAAGTGGTCCGCCCGGGCGATCACCTCCCCGGCCCCGGAGCCGTCCGGGTCCGAGATGCGTACCTCTACTCCCGGGGCGGCGCGGCCGACCGACCGGAGCAGTTCCTCCCGCCCGGCCGCGGCGAGCCGGTGATCCTCCGGCGACAGCCAGCTGATGGGGCTGCCCTCGGTCTGCCCGTAGAGGGTCAGGAAGTCGGCACCGGGCATCTGCTCCATGGCCATGCGCAGCGTGTCCGGATGGATGGGCGACGCCCCGTACTGCATCACCCGCAGGCTGCGCAGCGGGAGCGCACCCTGCCGGAGCAGCATCTCCACCATGGTGGGCACGGCGAGCGCATGGGTGACGCCAAGTGGTTCAAGCTCTCGCCACGCCTCCACGGTGAAGCGGGATACGCACACCGTGGTCGCGCCCGCGGTCAGGGCGACCATGATGTTGCCCAGGCCGGCTATGTGATGGAACGACGACGCGGTGGCGAAGACGCTGCCCGGCCCGAGCCGCTGCAGCATGGCGTTGAGTCGGCAGCGGCGGGCGAGCCGGTCGTGCCGGTAGGGCACGGCTTTAGGGTGACCGGTGGTCCCGGAGGTATGCAGCACCACAGCCGTGTCGTCCGGGCTCGGTACCGGCAGCGGCTCGGACCCGAAGTCCCGGCACGGCAGCTCGCCCAGGACCAGCACCTCCCGGCCCAGTCCCGGGGCCACCGCCGCGGCGATATCGGCGAAAGGCGGCTGGGTGACCAGGCACGGCCCGGCCAGCCGCTCGATGCAGCCGGCCAGTTCGCGCGCGGTCAGCCGGGGGCCGAGCGGCGCGATCGGCCGCCTGGTAGCGGCGCCCGCCAGCACTAGGGCGAGCGCCTCGGGGCTCGCCTGCAGCAAGGCAGGCACCGGCACCCCCTCGGGCAGCCCCGACCCGGACAGCCAGCGGGCCGCGCCCGCGGCGTGCCCGAGCAGCTCTTCCCCTGACCACTTCTGTGTGTCGGTGACCACCGCGGGAGCCGTGGTCGCCTGCGCCGCGCCCACCATCGACACCCAGTCCAGGGATACCCGGTCCGCCATCGGCTCTTGCTCCTTGGGCTCAGTACCCGAGCTGTCTCAGCAGCCGCTCGTGGTGACCGGCCGGGTCGCCCAGCCACATCCGGGAGGTGGCGGCGCGCCGCCAATACAGGTGTGCCGGATGCTCCCAGGTGTATCCGATCCCGCCGTGGACCTGGATGTTCTCCGTGGTGGCCAGGTAGGCGGCCGCCGAGCAGGCCGCCTTAGCGATGCTCGCCACGACCGGAAGCTGGTCAGGCCGGGCGTCAGCGGCCCACAGCCCGTACCATGCCGCCGACCGGGCCGCTTCGACCTCGATCAGCACGTTCGCCAGCTTGTGCTTGACCGCCTGGAATGATCCGACGGGCCGGCCGAACTGCGTCCGCAGCAGCGCGTAGTCGCGGGCCATGTCTAGGGCCCGCTCGGCCACGCCGACCTGCTCGCAGGCCAGCGCGACGCAACCCAGGTCGAAGACGTGCGCGAGCGCGGGCGCGGCGCCGCCCGCCGGACCGATCAGGGTCGCCGGGGTGGCGGAAAAAGACAGCCGCGCGTGCTTGCGGGTCGCGTCGAAGGCGGGAAGCAGCGCCCTGGCCAGTCCCGGTCCGGTGCCGCGGACCGAGAACAGGGACGTCCCATCCGGGGTTGCGGCGGGCACCAGGATGAGGTCAGCGATATGGCCGTCCAGGACGAACCCGGCGGTGCCGTCCAGGATCCAGCCATCCCGCCCATCCGGGCCCTGCCTGCCTGCGGGAGGCCCGCCCGGCTGCGGTACGGCAGCGGGCCGCGCCGCCACCTCCCAGGCAGGCTGCCCGGCGCCGGCGCCGCCCGGCAGCGATCCAGGCAGGGCCAGCGTGGCGATCAGCTCACCGGCCGCGATGGCCGGAAGCCAGCTGCGCTGCGCCGTCTCATCCCCCGATTCGAGCAGTGCCGCGACCGCGAGCACCGCGCTGCCCAGGAAGGGGCCGCAGAACAATGCCCGGCCCATCTCCTGCGCCACGATGCCGAGTTCGGTCCAGCCGGCCCCGGCGCCGCCGAACTCTTCCGGGATCGCCAGGCCAAGCAACCCCAGCTCGTCGGCCATCCGCTGCCAGACGTCGGCGTCATAGCCGCGCTCGGTGGCCATCACGCGGCGCACCTCGGCTTCCGGCGACGTCTTGTCCAGGAACTGACGCACCGTGCGCCGCAGTTCCTCCTGCTCCGGGCTGAACGCGAAGTCCACGTCAGGTGGCGAGCCGGGCGGACGCCGGCACGTGTCCGGCCTCGACCGGGAACCGCCGGCCGGTCATCTCAGGCTCCCAACTGGGAGCCGACTACGGACACGAACGACACGCACTCCCCGGGGCCGCCGCCGAGGTTGTGGGTGAGTGCCAGCGAGCGCCCGTCGCAGACGGTGCGTACCGCGCGCTGCTCCGGGGCCTCGCCGCGGAGCTGCAGCCAGGCCTCGAACATCATCCGCAGCCCGGAGGCGCCGATCGGGTGGCCGAAGGCCTTCAGCCCGCCGTCGGGATTCACCGGCAGGTCACCGTCGAGGTCGAAGCTCCCGGACAGGACGTCCTTCCAGCCCTGCCCGCGCTCGGCGAACCCGAGGTCCTCCATCAGCACCAGCTCGGTCGGGGTGAAGCAGTCGTGCACCTCGGCCAGGGCCAGCTCGGCGCGCGGGTCGGTGATGCCCGCCTGCCGGTAGGCGTCCCGGGCCGACGCGGCCACCTCGGGGAACGTGGTGAAGTCGTAGTCCGTGCCGGACAGGCCGGAGGCCGGCCCGGCCACCAGGGACAGCGCCTTCACGTACAGCGGCCGATCGGTATAGCGGTGCGCATCACCAGCGCGGACCACGATCGCCGCGGCTGAACCATCCGACACTCCCGAGCAGTCGAAGATGCCGAGCATCCCGGCGATCAGCGGCGACTTGGCGATCGTCTCCCTGGCCACTTCCTTGCGGAACTGGGCCCGCGGGTTCTTCGCCCCGTTCTGGTGGTTCTTCCAGGCGATCCTGGTTAGTACCTCCTTGAGCTCGGCCGGATCAACGCCGTATTTCGCCGCGTAGGCCGGGGCGAGCAGGCTGAAGTTCGCCGGGGCGGTCGTGTCGCCTTTCCCGTCGTCGCCGGCGCCGGGCGCATTGGCGCCCACCAGCCCGGAGAAACCGGAGTCCTTGAGCTTCTCGACCCCGATCGCCATGGCGCGGTCGTAGGCGCCGCTGGCCACGGCGTAGCAGGCGTTGCGCAGCGACTCGGACCCGGTCGCGCACATGTTCTCCAGCCTGGTGACCGGCTTGTACGGCAGCCGGAGGGGCCGCGACAGGGTAAGCCCGGACACGCCCGAGCCCATCGTGCCGAGCCAGAAGGCGTCGATGTCGCCCAGCCCGAGGCCGGCCGACGCGGCCGCCGCCGTGGCCGACTCGACCAGCAGGTCGTCGGTGGACTTGTCCCAGTGCTCGCCGAACGCGGTACAGCCCATCCCCACGATGGCGACCTGGTCCCTGATGCCGTGTGACCCCATTGCTCGTCCTTCCCCGCTCGGGCGGTGCTTACGTTCACTCACCGGCGCGATCGCGGATCGGCCGCGCCTTCCAGAAGTAGTTGTGCACGCCGGCGGCGGTCGCCAGCCGCCGGAAGGTCATCTCGGCCCGCAGGCCGATGCGGACCTCGTCCTCGGCGGCATCGGTGAGCTGGCAGCGCATCCGGCCGCCGCCGTCGAAGTCGAGGACCACCATGAGCATCGGCGGGCTCGGCGTGTAGGCCAGCCGGTCCACGGTGTAGGTGGCCACGGTCGCGGGCACGTCGGCGAGCGGCTCGGGGGTCATCTCGTCCACCGCGTGGCACTGCTGGCAGACCCGGTCCGGCGGCAGGCTGCGCGTGCCGCAGCGGGTGCACTTCGCCGCGACGAGCCCGAACTTCCAGTCCGCCCGGCGCCGCGCGGGCGGCGCCGCGACCGGGTCCGGGTCCGGCCGGCGGGGCGGCTCGCGGTCCAGGAACCCGCGCCAGGACAGGAAGGCGGCGTAGTCCAGCGCGGTGCTGCCCGCCGCGATCTGCGCGGCGACCGGCCGCCGCTGGCGGCGGGAGGGCAGCGCCTGCGTGGTACGCAGCGTCAGCGCCATGGCGCCGTCGGCCAGCACCACCAGCAGCACCGTCTCGTCCGGTCCGGCCCGGTCCAGGACGTCGGCCAGCAGGATGCCCGGCTGCGCGGCGCCCGCGTTGCCGATGCTGGCCGCGAGGTTGTCGGCGACCGCCTCGGCCGCCACTCCCGCGGCGCGGATGGTGCGGCTCACCGCCCGGGCGTGCAGCCCGGCCACGATGAGGTGATCCACCTGCCCGGGGGTGAGCCCCGCCTGCTTCAGCGCGTCGGCCATCGCGGCCTCGGCCAGCGGGCCGTACACCTGCTCGCCGAACCGTTCCTCCCACACCCGTGAGGCGGCGGCACCGGGTGCCCTCCACCGGTCCAGGAACTCGGCGGTAGCGCAGCCCTGCCCGGTGATCTCGGCCAGCACCGGCAGTTCTGGCCCTGGGGGACGAACCCCCCCGCGCGAGCCCGCGTCACCGCCGAACACGAACGCGGCCGCGCCGTCGCCGCCGTCCCGCTCGTCCGCGCCGCCCGGCAGCCCGGTGCGGATGTCGCTGAGCACCGCCATAGCGGGCACCGGCGACTGCGCGGCGGTGACCAGCGCGCCCACGCCCGAGCGCACCGCGCCGGCCATGTCAACTGCGAGCGCCTCGGCGGGCAGCCGCAGCGCCGCGTGCACCGCCGTGGCGTTGGTCTTGTCCGCGTACGCCGGTCCGGTGGTGGCGAAGAAAAGCTGCCGCACGGCCTCCCGGCCCAGACCCGAGTCCCCCCGGGCCAGCGCCGCCCGGCCGGCCTCGACCGCCATCGACGTGGTGTCCTCGTCGTATCCGGCCACCGAGCGGGTGCCGCGGCCTGCGCCGTTGCCGAGCACTCCGGTTATCCGGCTGCGTTCCAGCCGGTAGTACGGGATGTAGGCGCCGTAGCCGACCAGGCCTCCCATGGCACTCTCCAAGGCTTCCGGTAGATGAGTAAAAATAGATTACCTGTTATACTGATTAAACGCCAGCCCGGCCGCCCGCCAGCCCCAGGGGAGCACCGTGAACGTCAGCTATCCGCCCGAGGTGGAGTCCTTCCGCGCCGAGGTGCGGACCGTGCTCGGCACCGAACTGCCGCCCGACTGGCCGGGCCTCGGGGCCATAGCCGCGCGCCAGGAGGCGGAAGGGTTCGCAGCGCAATGGCGGCAGGCGCTGCACCGCCGCGGCCTGCTCGGCATCACCTGGCCCCCGGAGTACGGCGGGCGCGGGCTGTCCCGGCTGCACCAGGTGGTGCTGGTCGAGGAGCTGGCCCGGGCCGGCCTGCCGTACGGCGAGCACACCGACCTGTTCGGCATCAAGATGCTCGGCAGCACCCTGCTCCGGTGGGGCACCCCGGAGCAGAAAGCCTGGTTCCTGCCCCGCATCCTGTCCGGCGCGGACCGGTGGTGCCAGGGTTTCTCCGAGCCGGACGCCGGGTCGGACCTCGCGTCGCTGACCACCAGGGCTACCCTGGCCGGCGCCGACTGGGTGATCGACGGGCAGAAAATCTGGACCTCGGTCGCGCACCGCGCCAACTGGATCTTCCTGCTGGCCCGGACCGACCCGCGGGCCCGCGGCCACCAGGGCATCTCCTTCCTGCTCTGCCCGCTCGACCAGCCGGGCATCCAGATCAGGCCGATCCGCCAGCTCACCGGGGACAGCGACTTCAACGAGGTGTTCTTCACCGGCGCACGGACTCGGGCGGACCTGGTCATCGCAGCGCCGGGCGAGGGCTGGCAGGTGGCCATGACGCTGCTCGGCCACGAGCGCGGCGAGGAGGCGGCAACCAACCCCATCCTGTTCCGGGCCGAGCTCGACCGGCTGTTCGCGCTGGCCGCCGAGCGCGGCCAGGACCGCGACCCGCTGATCCGGCAGCGGCTTGCCTGGTGCTATGCCCGGGTGGAGATCATGCGCTACCTCGGCTACCGGATACTCACCCAGGTGCAGAACGGAACCGAGCTGGGCGCGGCGGCCTCGGTCGCGAAGCTGTACTGGAGTGAGTACCACATCGCCGCCACCGAACTGGCCCTGGATATCCAGGGCCTGGCCGGGCTGGTGCCCGCGGGCCGCGGCCCGCTGCGCGCGGTGCGCACCGATGACCCGGGCGCGCCCAACTCCTCCGGCTCCTGGCTGGGCGCCTTCCTTAACGCCCGGGCCGGGACGATCTACGCCGGCACGTCCGAGGTGCAGCGCAACATCCTCGCCGAGACGGTGCTCGGCCTGCCCAAGGAGAAACGTCAGTGAGCATGGTTGATCCCGATGAGTTCGGCGGCCGCGTCGCCCTGGTGACGGCCGCCGCGGGCCAGGGCATCGGGCAGGCGGTAGCGCGGCGGCTGGCGGCCGGCGGCGCGCGGGTGGCGGTGACCGACATCCACCCGGGCCGGACCGAGAAAGTGGCCGCGGCGATCGCCGCCGACTACCCGGCGGCCGCCGTGGCCGGCTATCCGCTGGACGCCGGCGACCGGGGCCAGATCGACACCGTCATCGACGCCGTGACCGCCGAACTCGGCCCGGTGCAGATCCTGGTCAACAACGCCGCGCTGAACATCGTCGGCAGCATCTTCGGCTATGACCCGGCCGACTGGGACCGGGTGGTCCGGGTCAACCTGACCGGGCCGTGGTATCTGTGCCACCGCACGATGCCGCTGATGCGCGACGCGGGCGGCGGGGTGATCGTGAACGTGGGCAGCTACGCCCCGGATGTCGGCGGCGGCGGCATCGAGGCGCCGTACGCGGCGACCAAGGGCGGCCTGTCCGCGCTGACCCGCGGCCTGGCCCACGAGGGCGGCCCGCACCGGATCCGGGCCGTCTACCTGTCCATGGGCGTGGTCAAGGGCACCAAGTTCGCCGAGGACAACGCCGAGCTGCTGGCCCGGATGCCGGGCACCGCCGGCCCTCTCGGCGACCTGCCGGGTCCGCCAGACATCGCCGAGGCGGTCGCCTTCCTCGCCTCCGACCGGGCCGGCTTCATCACCGGCGAGGTGCTCAACGTGGCCGGCGGCGCCTACATGCGCAACTGACCGCCCGACGTTCTGGCGATACATCAAATTCAAGATCAATTATCCGAACGGGCAGTGGTGCGTGCATCCAGGACCAGTTCCCTGGGTTCCCTGGGCAGGCCGAGGATCCGCTCGCCGATGATGTTCCGCTGGATCTGGCTGCTGCCGCCGTAGATCGTCTCGGCTCGGGACAGCAGGAACGCCCGCTGCAGCGGCCCGAGCGCGTACCCGTCACCGGTCACGGTCAGGTCCTCGGCCAGCAGCTCGGTGGCCAGCTCGAGCAGTCGCTGGTGCTGGACCGAGGCGTACAGCTTGGCGGTGGCCGCCTGGGCCCCCGGTGCGCGGCCCGCCACCAGCTCGCCGATCGTGCGCAGCGCGGTGACGCGCATCAGCCGGACGGCGATCCAGGCATCCACCAGCCGGTGGCCGAGTCCGGCGGCGGCTGCGCCGGTGCCCGCCCGGTCCCGAGCCAGTCGCAGCACCTCCTCTGCCTCGCGCTCGAACCCGAGCTGCTGCGGCATGAGCAGGGTGCCGCGCTCCACGCCGAGCGCCGCCATGGCCACCTTCCAGCCGTCGCCAGGCGCGCCGACCACCAGGTCCGCCCGGGTCCGGGCGGAGTCGAAGAAGACCTCGCAGAACCCGCCCTCGCCGAGCATGTTGGTGATCGGCCGGACCTGCACGCCCGGCTGCCGGGCCGGCATCAGAAGCATCGACAGCCCGTGATGCCTGGACGAGGCCGGGTCGGTCCGGCACAGCACGTAGAGCCAGTCCGCCGACGCGCCGAACGTCATCCAGATCTTCTGCCCGTCGATGACCCATTCGTCGCCATCCCGCGAAGCCCTGGTGCGCACCGAGGCGAGGTCGGACCCGGCGTCAGGCTCGCTGAAGCCCTGCCCCCAGAACTCCTCGGCGGCCAGGATCTTCGGCAGGAACCTGGCCTTCTGCTCCGGGGTGCCGAACATCAGCAGGGTAGGCCCGAACAGGTCCTGCCCCTGGACGCCGAGGCGGTAGGGCGCCTGCGCGCGGGCGTAGAGGTACTCGAAGATGATCGCCTGCGCCAGGGTCGCTCCCCGCCCCCCGTACTCCTGTGGCCAGGTAAGACCGAGCCAGCGCCCGGCCGACAGCTCCTTCTCCCAGCGCCGCCGGACGTCCCAGGCCGCCGGGTCGTCCGGGCCGCCCACGCCGCGGTGCTCCGCGAACTCGCCGACCAGGTGCTCGTCAAGCCAGCGCTGTACCTCGGCTGCGAAGGGCTGGTCCTCCGGCCGGATCTCGATGTCCATGATCAGGCCCCCAATCCCAACCGCAACGCGAGCAGGTCCCGGTGGTAGCCGGGCGTGCCGAACATCGCCTCGCTGTCCTTGGCCCGCTTGAAGTACAGGTGCGCCGGATGCTCCCAGCTGAACCCGATGCCGCCGTGCACCTGGATGGCGTCGCCCGCGATCTTCGAATAAGCCGCCGAGCAGTGCACCTTGGCCAGGCTGGCGGCCAGCGGCACGTCCTCGCCATCCAAAGCGAGCGCCCACAGCCCGTAGTAGGCCGCCGACCGGGCCGCCTCCGCCTCGGTCAGCATGTCCGCGCAGATGTGCTTGACGGCCTGGAACGAGCCGATCGGCCGTCCGAACTGGACCCGCATCCCGGCATACCCGGCGGCCATCTCCACCGCCCGGCAGGCACCGCCGGCCTGCTCGGCGGCCAGCAGGATGGCGGCGGTGTGCAGGACGCGGCGGAGCACCCGCCAGCCGTCGGCCTCGTCCCCGATCAGCCGGGCCGGCGTTCCCGCGAACTCCAGACGCGCCTGCCTGCGGGTCTGGTCGAGCGTCGGAACCGGCACCCGCCGAAGGCCCGGCGCGGCGCCGTCCACGGCGAACAGCCCGACGCCGGCCGCTGTACGCGCGCCGACCATGATGAGATCGGCGACGTGGCC
>Ga0181525_10001574_pt1 | contig 19370 bp, 19 predicted proteins | sample PEATcosm2014_Bin_48_FD_121100 | JGI IMG/M metagenome (GOLD analysis project Ga0181525, IMG submission 121100) | Peatland microbial communities from MTU Mesocosm Facility, Houghton, MI, USA - PEATcosm2014_Bin06_10_metaG | ecosystem: Environmental > Terrestrial > Soil > Wetlands > Peat | place...
GAGGCCGCGCAGTCGTCGCTCGGCAATCAGATCGGACGTCTGCTCGTCGCCAGCGAGCGCTATCCCGACCTCAAGTCGAACGAGAACTTCCTTGCGCTGCAGGCGCAGCTCGAAGGCACAGAAAACCGTATCACGGTGGCGCGCCGCGATTACATCGAAGCGGTCCAGGAAAACAACACGACGCTGACGACGATTCCGTCGGCGTGGATCGCGCATCTGTTCTATCCCAACCTCAAAGAGCGTCAGACCTTCACCATCAGCGAGAAGGCGCAGGAAGCTCCACAGGTAAAGTTCTAGGAGCATAGGACATACAACTCATGCGCCTATTTGCGCGTATCGTTCTTCTCGCCGCGGCCTGGCTTGCGTTCTGCGCATTCCCGGCCGCGGCAGCGCTGACATTTCCGCCGCTGACGGGCAGGGTCGTCGACGACGCCGGCATTCTTTCCGAAGACGCGCGCGGCCAGCTCACCAACATGCTGCAGCAGCAGGAGCAGCAGACGGGCGTGCAGGTCGCCGTCGTCACGCTCAAATCGCTGCAGGGCGATTCCATCGAGGACTACGGCTATCAGCTCGGCCGCAAATGGGGCATCGGACAGAAGGGCAAAGACAACGGCGCGCTTCTGATCATCGCGCCCAACGAGCATCAAATGCGAATCGAGGTGGGTTACGGCCTCGAAGGCCAGCTGACCGACGCGCAATCGAAACTGATCATCGCCGAAATCATCACGCCCTATTTCAAGCGCAAGGATTATGACGGCGGTGTGCTGGCCGGCACGAGCGCGATTCTGAAGACGATCGGCGGCGCGACGATCACGCCGGGCGAATACCAGCCGACGCAGGGCGACGAAGATGCGCCGCATCGCGGCGGCCCGCACATTCCCATTCTTCTCATCATCTTCCTGCTCTGGATCGTGTTCGGCCGTTTCTTCTGGCCCCTGCTCTTTCTTGGCGGGTTCGGCGGCGGCGGACGTGGAGGCTGGGGCGGCGGCGGCTCCGGCGGCGGCGGATTTTCCGGTGGTGGCGGCAGCTTCGGCGGCGGAGGCGCATCCGGCTCATGGTAGGCGCCCTGAAGAACCTCACGCCTGACGAGCGCGCGCGCGTATCGGAAGCGGTGGCCGCAGCGCAGTCCCGCACGCAGGCCCGATTCGCCTTTGTCGTGGTGCATGCGAGCGATCGCTATCATCTCTACCCCGTCGTCTGGGGTGCTGCGCTCGCGATCCTGAGCCTCGGGGCAATGGCGCTCGGTGTTCACTACAAAGCCTTCCCGCCGATCGCGCTCAGCTTTGCCTTTACGGTGCAGGCAGCAGTCTTCGTCTTGGCGAGCCTGCTGCTCGAATGGCTGCCGCTGCGCATCCTCATCGTGCCGAAGCACGCAAAGCATGCGCATGCGCGCACGCTTGCCCATCGCGAATTCGCGGTGCGCATTCTCTCTCATCCCGGACATGGCGGCGGCGCCCTGTTCTTCGTGTCGCTCGCGGAGCGCTATGCCGAGGTCATTGTCGATCACGTGCTGCATCAGGCGGTCGGACAGGCCGAATGGGACAGGATCGTCTCCGAATTCACCGCGAAAGCGGCGCGCGGACAGATGGCCGACGGCGTTGTCGCGGCCGCGAACGCCTGCGGCGCGCTGCTCGAACAGCATCATCCGAAGGCGTGAAGCGCGTCTTCAATTCACGCGGTAGCGACTTTGCCCGGATGTGTTCCGGCCCGCTGCGGAAAGACGATGATGCAGAGGATGATGGCGACGCCGATCACCGCCGTTGCCAGCGGCCGACTGAAATTTAGCCCACCCTGGTCCACCGGCTTGTCGAAGAAATCGCCGAGCGTCGCGCCCAGCGGCCGTGTCAGGATGAAAGCCGCCCAGAACAAGAAGACGCGCGAGATTTTCGTGAAGACATAGGCCGCGGCGATGACCACCAGAGCGATCGCAAAAAGCGTCGCGCCGCCCAGATAACCCAACCCTGAAGTGTCGGCCGTCCAATCGCCCAGCGCCGTGCCCAATGTCTGCGAGAACGTGATCGTCGCCCAATAGAAGGCTTCGACGCGCGGCGTGTTGACGGAGCTGACCGCGACCGTGCCTTCGGAGCGATACCACAGCGCCAGCACCGTTACGACGCAGAGGAACAGGATGAGAGAACCGCCCGTATAGCCGATGCCGAGAGAGCGGTCCGCGAAATCCGCCATCGTCGTTCCGGCGGTGGTGGAGGCGATGATGGTGGCCCAATAAAGAAAGGCGTGGAATTTCCTGGCCGCGATTTGGATCGTGACGAGCACCACCATCAGCGAAAGAAAAATGGCGGTGCCGACGAGATATCCCCAGTCGAGCGTCATCGTCACCGCATCGCCGCCGGTTTCGCCAAGCGTCGTCGCCAAAATCTTGATGATCCAGAATGTCAGCGTTACGGCGGGTACTTTGCTCAACACGTCGTCGGTCTTCATGGACGGAAATCCCCGGGCGTTGCGTTTGGGCAGACAGATGCTCGACGAATTGCATGTGAACGTGTCGAGATCGTGGGGCGCCAGTTATTTAGCTGTAATGCACGCCGCCATTCGCGACGAAAACTGTGGGCAACCACCGAAAGACGCACCAAGCATGGATCTTTTGGCGATGAGAGCTAAGACCTGCGCACACGAATCGTATTACTTTCAGTTGCCCAGCGGCGGTGTCGCTCGTGCTTCTGGGGCGGGGCGTAAGTGGCTGGATTGTCGAAGGGGATGAGTCGGGCGACCAGCCACTATTCCGCATGTTTCGGAAATGCGCCCGATTGTGCGACGACCCTGCTCTCCAGGAACCCTCGGGATTCGCGCTTGATCGCAGCGTGAGACGCTTGCGGCCCCCCGGCCCGCAAGCGCCTGCAGAAAACCTAACAATTCCCGTCTGTTATGAAATCCTCGAAGAAGCGTGCGGCGGAGGCTGACGGCGAGACATCGCCCTCGCATTGACTTTTCGGCGGCAATGTACTTTATTTTTCAAAGTACATTGCCACCACGGAGAGCCACATGGCGGAACTGGGCGTCGAGGAAGACATCGCCTTTATCAGGCGGACGGTCGAAGGCGGCCGCGTTTATGCGCGGGGACGGAGCGCCGACATGCTGGTCTGGGGGCTGTTCGTCGCCGCCGGCTATCTCAACACCTACGCGTGGCTCCGCCATTGGCCGTCCGTCCAGCCCAATCTCGCCTGGCTCTTCGCGATCGTGCTGCCGGCGCTCTATTCGTTCCGGCGCCTGGCCGCGCGCGTTTTGGGCCGACCTCCGGCCGCGCGCAGCCCCATGGCGACGGCGCTGTCGATGCTGTGGCTCGGCTGCGGAATATCCATGGTGATGCTCGCCATCGCCGCCAATCTGAGTCACGGCGTACACGAGAATTGGTACGACGCGGCGATCGCCGGCATTCTCGGCATCGCGTTCTTCGCGGGCTCCTTCCTCTGCAATCTCGCCTGGATGCGCTACGTCGCGTTCGCGTGGTGGGCGGGTGAGCTCGCGCTGTACGGATTGCGTGACGATGTGACCGCGCCCCTCGTCGGCGCGGTGATGATGCTCTTCTTCCTTGCCGGTCCCGGGCTTGTCCTTCTTACGAGCGGCCGCGCGCCAGCATGACCGATTACGACCACAACGCCATCGACGAGCTGCTGCACAGCCGCGCGAGGCTTGCGATCGTGGCGTTCCTTGCGGGCGCCGAAGAAGCCGACTTCGTGGCGGTCAGGGAGGCGACCAAGATGACCGACGGCAATGCGAGCGTGCATTTGCGAAAGCTCGAAGACGCCGGCTACGTCACCGTGCGCAAGCACTTCGTCGCACGCAAACCCCAATCGCTCTACGCGCTGACCGAAACGGGCCGCAAGGCGCTGCTCGCCTATGTCGCGCATCTGGAATCGCTCGTGCCGCTCAAGGGTAATGAAAAAGGGAAAAGCTCATGAAACTCGCGCTCAGGACGCTCTTCGAAGATCTTCTGTCGACCATCGTTTTCGTCGCGCTTTTCGCGATCACCGGAAATGCGCTGCTCACGACGGCAATCGGTGTCGGCGTCGGCATCGGTCAGATCGCCATTGAGACGCTGCGTGGACGACCGGTCGCCGCAATGCAATGGCTGAGCATGGGCCTCGTGCTTGTGTTCGGCGGCCTTTCACTCATTACCAACGACAGCCGCTTCATCATGGTGAAGCCCACGCTCGCCCATTTCGCGATCGGCGCGGTGATGCTGAAGCGCGGCTGGCTCGACCGTTATCTTCCTGAGGCCGTGCATCGCTATGTGCCGCAGAGTGTAATCATCGGCAGCGGTTATGCCTGGGCGTTGTCGATGTTCGCGTTTGGCGTCGGGAATCTGTTCGTCGCCATGACGATGAGCAGAGCCGACTGGGCGCTGTTCAATACGGTCGTCCCGCTCGTTATCGAGTTCGGCGGCTTCGCTCTGCAATATGTGCTCTTCCGCGTGATCGTCCGCCACAATCTCAGGCGCGAAGCCGTCGCCTGAGCGGCAATGGTTATTCGATCCGTTTTCGGTTCTCCGGCACATCCGGACAAAGCTTGAGGCTTGTCTCGATAAGAAGATCGATCCGGCACGGTTTCGACAGGAAGACGCTGTCCGGAACCTGTCGGTCGGGATCGCAAGGATTTCCGGAGCAATAGATGATGGCCGCCTTCACGTTCGTCACGCGGAATGCGTCGGCGACGTCCCAACCCGAAACGGCCCCCGGAAGGCGAATATCCGTGACAAGAAGTGCGATGTCCGGATTATCCCGGAGAAGTTGAAGAGCCGTGTCGCCGGCATTCGCCTCGAGCACAGTCCAGCCCTGCGTTTCGAGTGCCTCGGCCAATTCGAGCCGTACGAGCCACTCGTCCTCGACCACCAGGGCGATAGACAACTCCGCTCTCCCTTCGCCGTCCTCCGCGCGTAGCGCATCCAGCCTCCGGAACGCCCATACGAAGTTCGCCACCATTTATAATTGTCGGGAACTGAACGCTACGAATACCGTTCCGTTCCGGGTGGAGGGGCATTCTTCGGTGTATGAGTTTGAAGGCGCCCGACAACCGCGGGTCATCCCGCGCGTTATCAGTGTCAGGAGTGGTCATGACGGCAAATGCCGACACTGGAGTTTCCTGGCCGGAACGCGCTGTGCCAAGCGCGCTGCCACTCGGCCGACTCCGTGGAGGCACGCTTTCCGAAATGGAACATTTTCGCCAGGTCGTTGAATCTTCCGACGACGCGATCGTCAGCAAAGATCTGGACGGCACGATCAAGACCTGGAACCGCGCAGCGGAGCGGCTGTTCGGCTACAGCGCTTCGGAGATCATCGGCAAATCGATCCTGACGATCATCCCGGCCGACCGTCGCGGCGAGGAAGCGGACATCATCGCGCGCATCCGGCGCGGGGAACGCGTCGAGCATTACGAAACCGTGCGGCAAAGAAAGGACGGGAGTCTCGTCGATCTTTCGCTGACGGTATCGCCGATACTGGATCGCAACGGCGAACCGATCGGCGCCTCGAAGATCGCGCGCGACATCACCGAGCGCAAGACCAACGAAATTCTGCTGAAGAAGCAGACGGCACGACTTGCGACGCTCAACCGGGTGGCGAAAATCCTGTCGCGCGACCTGAACCTCGAACGCATCGCGCAAGCGGTTACCGATATCGCGACCGAGCTCAGCGGCGGCAGTTCCGGCGCTTTCTTCTACAATGCTGTCGACGAAACCCGCGGAGAAACACTTCTCTGCAACTTCTCCGGCGCCGAGCGCGATTCTCGCGAGGGGGTCGCCACGATTCGCGACACCGCCCTCTTCGAGGCGACGTTCCGTGAAGCGGCCATCATCCGTTCGGACGATATCCGGGAAGATCCGCGTTGCGGCAAGGATGTGCCGATCGCGAGCTATCTCGCCGTTCCCGTCGTATCGGTGAGCGGCCATGTGCTGGGCGGGCTCTTCTTCGGTCACGAACTCGCGGGGACATTCCAGGAGGAAACCGTGGGACTGGTCGTGGCGGTCGCCTCGCAAGCGGCTTTCGCGATCGACAATGCGCGGCTTCACCGCGCCTCGGAGGTGGAGATCGAACGCCGCTGCCGCACCGAGCGCGCCAACGACCTTCTCGTCAACGAGATCAAGCACCGCGTGAAGAACACGCTCGGCACCGTGCAGGCCATGGTCGTTCAGACGTTCCGCAAGGCGCCGGTAGAGGAACGCAATGCGTTCGTGGGGCGGCTGCACGCCCTCGCAGAGGCACACGACGTGCTGACGCAACGCGAATGGGGCAGCGTCGCCTTGGAAGACCTGACTCAGCGGGCGTTGAAGCCGTTCATCGATGCAAAGCAGATGCGCTTCACCGGCGAGAGCGCCGACGCGGAGCTCAGTCCCAATCGGGCATTGTTGCTCGCCATGGTCCTGCACGAGCTGGGCACGAACGCCATAAAATATGGCGCGCTGTCGGCCGATGCGGGAACCATCGAAGTCGTCTGGCACGTTGCCGAGGTCGACGGCCGCCGCCGTCTCAGCCTTCTCTGGAAAGAGCGGGGAGGGCCGCCGGTCGCGCCCCCGCAGCACAAGGGCTTCGGCTCGCGCATGATCGAGCATGCCATCCGGGGCGAGCAGGGCGTGTCCGAATTCCGCTTCGAGCCCGAGGGTCTCGTCTGCACGATCGACATGTCGATCTGAGCAACACCGTTATTTTCTTCCATCCCCGGGAATAATCGGCTGCATCCTGCGGTATAGGGCTAGTATGCTCCAGGGACCGCAGCCGGCTGGCATTGGACATGAACGAAAGGCGCCGCCGATTCGAGCAGCTCGTGCTGCCGCATCTGGACGCGGCCTACAATCTTGCACGCTGGCTTGCCGCCCAGGAGGCGGATGACGTCGTGCAGGACGCGATGCTGCGCGCTTTTCGCGCTTTCGACGGATTCCGCGGCGGCGATGCGAAGCCGTGGCTCCTCGCTATCGTGCGCAACTGCCACTACACCCTGGCCGGTCAGAAGGCGAAGCGCCGAAGCGTGCCGCTGCCCGAGGACGGCGAGCAGGAGATCGCAACGGATGCGCCCGACCCGGAAGTTTCGGCGATAGGTGCCGACCGCGCGCGCAAACTGAACCGGGCGATCGCTGAGCTGCCGGAGGAGTTTCGCGAGGCGTTGGTGCTGAGAGAGATGGAGGACATGTCCTATCGCGAGATCGCCGACATCACGGGCGCACCCATCGGGACGGTCATGTCGCGGCTTGCGCGGGCGCGTGCGCTGTTGCGCGAGCGCTGGTCGGCTGCCACGCAGGAGGCCGCGCCGTGAGCTGCGAACGCTCCCTCGAAGTTCAGGCTTATATGGACGGCGAGCTCGACGCCGTGTCGTCGCTCGCGCTCGAACAGCATTTCGAAACCTGCGCGGAATGCCGGGCTGTGCGCGACGGGATAGCGGAAATGCGCGCCGCGCTGAAACAGGACGCGCGCTATTACCGGCCGGCGGCCGCCTTCGTCGAGCGCATTCGCGACACGATCGCGCACGAAGACAAGAAAGCGCAGCCGAGGTTTCGCTGGAGCTCGCGCCCGTTCTGGGAGGGAGCCGTCGGCGGCGCCGCGGCGACGGCGCTCGCGGCGACGCTTGCGCTTTTCATCATGCTGCCGTCGGCGCAGGACCAGATGGCAGACGATGTCACGTCGGCGCATCTGCGTTCGCTGCTCGACAATCATCTGATCGACGTCGCGTCCAGCAATCACCACGTCGTCAAACCCTGGTTCGCGGGACGCGCCGACATTTCGCCGCCGGTCGCCGATTACGCCGCGCAAGGCTTCGCACTGGTCGGCGGGCGGCTCGACTATGTCGACGGCAAGCGCTCGGCGGTCCTCGTCTACCGTCACGGTGCGCACGTCGCGAACATCTTCGTGTGGAAGGACGACGGCGCGGTGCGGACCGGGGAAAAGACTGTGAACGGATATCGCGTCCTGTCCTGGCGGCAGGACGGTCTGTTTTACGCGGCGGTGTCGGACATGGGGGACGATGAACTGCATGCCCTTTCGGGCCTCATCCGGAAAAATTCTTCGGACTGAGGAATAAACGCGCGCCATCGCGGGTCTTGGAGCCTGCAACCCTTTCGAGGCTCCATCATGCAGGACGAAAACCCCTCGCGCCGCGGCGCGCTCCGATGCCTCGCCTATGGCGGCGCCGGCACGGCTTTTGTGCTGTCAGGCGGCGTCTTCAGCACGTTCGATCTGGCGGAGGGCGCGGCGCCCGCCCATGCGACGCCGCTCTTCGTGCAGGTCAGCGACAGCCATATCGGTTTCACGAAGGACGCCAACCCCGATGTCGCGGGAACTTTTACACGCGCGATCGACATGATCAACGCGATGCCGGCGCGGCCGTCCTTCGTCATGCATACAGGCGACATCACCCATCTCTCGAAACCGGAAGAATTCGACAAGGCGGCGGAGATACTGAAGGGCCTGCGCGTCTCCGAGATCCACACCGTCCCCGGCGAGCACGACGTCATCGACACGACGGGGCAGGGCTATATGGAGCGCTACGGCGCGGCATCGGGCGGCAAGGGTTATTACAGCTTCGATTCCCAGGGCGTGCATTTCGTGGCGCTGGTGAACGTGCTCAATTTCAAAGCCGGCGGATTGGGCGGCCTGGGCCCCGATCAGCTGGCCTGGCTCGAAGCCGATCTCGCGGGCCGCGCGGCAAGCACGCCCATCGTTGTCTTTGCGCATATGCCGCTGTGGACGATCTACGCGCCATGGGGCTGGGGTACGGGTGATGCCGACCAGGCGATGGCGTTCCTGCGCCGGTTCGGCTCGGTGACCGTTCTGAACGGCCACATCCACCAGATCGTGCAGAAGGTCGAAGGCAACATCACCTTCCACACGGCGCGCGCGACCGGTTATCCGCAGCCCGTTGCGGGAACAGCCGATGCGCCCGGACCGCTCAAAGTGCCGCAGGACCAGCTCGCGTCGATGCTGGGTGTCACGAGCGTGACGCGCGTCCGCCACGCCCGCGCCATTGCGCTCGACGATCGCACGCTCGCCTGAAACGTCCATCGCTTGAGGAGAATCCCATGAAGGTTTCACGCGCTTTGACGCTCGCGGCTGTCGCAACGCTCTTGTCGGCCGGCTCGGCCTTCGCCGCGGACGCGACCGTCAAGATCAAATCGTTCATGTTCATGCCGATGAGCACGACGATCAGCGCCGGTTCGACCGTGACCTGGCAGAACCTGGACGAAGAGCCGCACACCGTGACAAGCGATATCGGTCTCTTCCGGTCGGGCGGCATCGACGGCGGCGGCAGCTTCCGATTCAAGTTCGTGAAGCCCGGCGTTTACAAATACAGCTGCTCCATCCATCCCCAGATGATCGGGACGATTACCGTCAAGTAGCCAGATGACAGCGTCCCGTTCTCATTGCACAATGACGCGAACGGTGCCGCTTCGCTTGACCGGCGCCTCATTCGGGGGAGCGGGCGTATTCGGGCTGGTCCCGACGTCCAGGCTGGACGGAGCACATGGTTTTCCAGACGGGCGCCGAAAATGGGGAGTCTCCCCGGGTGCGCCCATTTTCGCAGAGTTCGCTTCAGTGGATCGCCGTCGCCATCGCGTTTCTCACGCTTTTGCGTTTCGTCCTCGGCATTGTCCTGCCGCTGTCCTTCGATGAAGCCTATTACTGGCTGTGGTCGAAACATCTGGCCGCCAGCTACTACGATCATCCGCCCGCGATCGCTTATGCGATCCGCCTGGGCTCGCTGCTTCTGGGCGATACACCGATCGGCGTTCGCCTTGTTCCGCTTCTGGGTTCCGTAGGCGCGAGTTGGGCGGTCTGGCGTTCGGGGCAGATTCTTCTCGGCGATGAGCATGCCGCAGCGCTCGCGTGCCTCTATTTCAATCTGACTTTGATGGTGGCGGCGGAGACGATGGCGGCGACGCCGGATGCGATGGCGCTTGCCTCTTCAGCCTTTCTGCTTATCGCACTGGCGAAGCTTGTCGAAACCGGCGACGGACGCTGGTGGTTCTGCGTGGGTGCAATGGGAGGTTTGTGCCTTCTGTCGAAATACACCGGCTTCTTTCTTGGCGCGGGCGTCCTCTTCTGGCTGATCGCGACGGGCGACGGCCGGAAATGGCTCGCAACGTTCTGGCCCTATGCGGGCGGTGTGCTGGCGATCCTGATTTTCGCGCCGGTGATTTATTGGAACGCGTCACATGACTGGATCTCGTTCAAGTTCCAGTTCGGACGCGCAGCCAGCGGCGGTCTGACGACGCGATATTTCGGAGAGTTCTTCCTGGCGCAGGCGGCCCTCGCGTCACCGTTCATCCTCATTCTCGGCATCGCCGGCTTTGCGCGCGCGTCGAAGATCGGGGCCGCCGCCCGCCGGATCGCGCTCGCGTCCGCCTTGATGTGGCCGGCTGTCGTCTATTTCCTCGTGCACGCCACGCATGACCGCGTGCAGGGCAACTGGCCGTCATTCCTGTTTCCGGCGTTCGCGTTGCTGGCCGCCTATGGTGCGCGTGAGGAGTGGACGGGAAGGTTATGGCGTCCGACGATCGCGGTCCTTCGCACACTCGCCATGCCGGTTGCAGCTCTGATCCTCGTCTTCGTCTATGCGCAGGCTTTTTTCGCAATCGTGCCGAAGCGCGACCCCATCGGACGATTGACCGCGTTCGGCATCGCGCCCGTCGTCCAGGGCGTTGCCGAGATCGCGCAGAGAGAAGGTACGCCCGCCATCCTGACGACGAGCTACGCCACGACGTCCTGGCTGGAGTTTTATTTGAAGCCTGCGATTCCCGTCGTGCAGGTCAACGAGGGATTCCGCTGGCTCGCAGCGCCCGAAGCCGATCCGGCGTTGGCGCAGAAGCCGCTGCTCTTCGTCACGATGCAGGGGCAGAAGACCATGCCCCAGATTGCCGCGCATTTTTCCGATATTCGCCATCTCGCCGAGATCGACCGCCGCCGCAGAGGCGTGCTCATCGAGAAATACGACATCTATCGTGTCTCCGGCTGGCGCGGCGGCGTGCTCGGACGCCAACCGTAGAATTCATTTCGGCGGGCAAAGCGCGCGAATCGCTTCGTCGACGCTGCGGAAGACACCCTGCGGTCCCAACGCCGCGTCGACACCGAAGCGTTGGAGCGCCTGCTGCGCCCTGAGCGACGTCAGCCGCGCGACCGCGAAGTGAATGCCGGCCTTCCGGCAACGCGCAATGATCTCGAGAAGCGTCTGCGCCGCGGTGAAGTCGATCTCGGCCACGCCGCTCGCCTCGAATACGATGAGGGTCGGTCGATCGCCCTCGATCGTCCGGATCATGTCGCGGCGAAAATCGTCGGCATTCAGGAAGAAAAGCGGCGCCTGGAACGCCACGACGCGAACATCCGCGCGCGTTTCTCCGGGCTGGTCGGGCATCGGCGGCCACCAGATGGTCGTTCCCGGAACATTCACGAGCTCGATCATGTGCGTGCGCGTGATCGTCCAGAGCCCGTGAAGAACGGAGAGGCCGATGCCGACGGCGACCCCGGACTGGATGGGAAGCGCTACGATCGCGGCGACGGTCGCAAGGATCAGTGCGAATTCGGCGCGCGACTCCCGCCATACCAGCAGGAATTCCGAAACGTTCACGAGGCGAAGCGCGACCGCGAGGAGCACGCCCGCAAGCGCGGCATACGCCACAAAGCGCAGCAGGGATGCACCGAACACGAGGAGCAGTGCGACAAACAGAACCGCGAAGAGCCCTGCAACTTGCGTCTTCCCGCCGGACTGCTGCACGGCCGCCGTGCGCGGCGGGCTTGCGTTGACGGGGAAGAGACCGAAAAGCCCGGCGACAACGCTGCCGGCGCCGACGCCGATGAAATCCCGATTGACGTTTCGCGGCTCGCTGAGCGTGGTGAAAGCGCGTGTCGTCGCGGCGGTCTGCACCATGACGACGATGGCAACGATGAGCGCAAGCTCTGCGAGACTTCCAAGATTGCCGCCCGCGATCGCAGGCAACGCCGGATGCGGCCACGCGATTGCCGTCGCCCCCACAACGGCTGCGCCTCTGTTTCCCAGGAACGCGACGAGAAGCATCGCCACGCCGAGGCCGATCAACGCACCGGGGATGCGCCAGGGCAGCTTTTCACCCGCCATCGAGAGGCCGAAGACGAGGCCGCCCAGTGCGAGCGCATAGACATTCGTCTGCGCGAGATGGGTTCCGATCCAGATGCAACGAGACACCAAGTCGCCCGCAGGCGTGTCGAGGCCGAGGAGCGTCGGGAATTGCGAGATGGCGATGTGAACGGCGATGCCCGCCATGAAGCCGGTCGCCACGGGTCTCGAGAGAAAATTCGCGACCCAGCCGAGTCGCGCGAGGCCACCCGCGATCATCACGACACCCACGGCCAGCGCGAGCGCGGCGGCGAGACTCAAATACGCAGGCGAGCCCTGTTGCGCGAGGAGACCCAGGGTTCCCGCAAATATCGGCGTGATCGTGGAATCGGCACCCGAGGAGAGATAACGGTTGGCGCCGAACAGTGTGAAGGCCGCGGTTCCCGCCACGAATACGAAGAGGCCAAGTTCCGGCGCGAAACCTCCAAGCCTTGCGGTCGCCATCTGCTCGGGAACCGCAATTGCCGCCAGCGTAAGGCCCGCGCCCAGGTCGGCCGCCAGGGTCTGCCAGCTCGAGCCGGAAAACGCCGGCAAAAGCGAGTGCGTACCGCGTTGTTGCGTCCCGTCCGGCATTGCGGTTCTTTCTTCCCGGAAAGAGTCAGCAAGGATTCGCAGTATGACAACGATTCGCGAGCCGATGCTCCTGCCAGTCGCCATCGAAGATTTGAGGCCAACCCAGGTCACGGTCGGCAGACGCGAAGTCGCGCTCAAACGCGAGGCCTGGAGCCATCTCTCCGGCAAGAAGAAAAGTGAGTTTCTCGGACGCCACATGATCCCCGTGATTCTGGGACCGAAGAACCGGCACTATGTGATCGACCATCACCATATGGCGCTGGCGATGCACGAGGAGGGCGTGAAGACCATGCTCGTCACGACGATCGCGAATCTGGACAAACTCGACGAGGAACTGTTCTGGACGACGATGGACGCGAGAAGCTGGGTCCATCCGTTCGATAACAAGGGCAAGCGGCGCGGCTACAAGGCGATTCCCAAAACCGTCGCCGACCTCGTCGACGATCCGTTCCGTTCTCTGGCCGGCGAATTGCGCCGTGTGGGCGGTTTCGCCAAGGAGACGGCGCCCTTCAACGAATTCCAGTGGGCCGATTTTCTGCGTCGCCGAATCAAGCGCGAGACGGTGGAGAAAGAATTCCCGCGCGCGCTGGAAAAGGCGCTCGTCTTCGCCAAATCGAATGACGCCAACTATCTGCCCGGATGGTGTGGTCCGAGCCCCGAGGACTAACGGGTTCAATCGGCTCGAATATCCCTAAAGTCCTATATTCCGCATATATTTTTCTGCCCATAATTCAGTCTCGAATTCATAGGCCGACTACGCCATTTAGCGGGTCAACGACACGCGCGATTCGCGTGGCTGATCGAAAACGCACGGGACTTATGAGCAACAATATTATCGGGGGGCGCGTCGTGTCGCGGCGCTGCGCCAACGCGTCTTTGTCGAAACTCGGCCGCGTGGCGGCCATCGCAATTCCGGGGATTGTCGGACTGGCTCTCTTTCCGGCAGCGGCGCCTGCGCAGCAGACGAACACTTCGACTCCAATTTCAACGCCGGTTCTCATTCCCGACGCGCCCTATCAGGTCGCAGATGCCGGCGCGGCGCCCAGCGCGCAATCGGGGCCTTGCGATCCCTACAAGAACTATTCCTGTCTCGACGACTATCTGGGCTCCGGCGTGCTCGAGCGCTTCATCAATTACTATCGTCTCGAATGGGGCGAGGGCGCTGCGCCCAGCGATCCGAACGCGCCTCCGGGACGCCGCGACGGCTGGCCGGCCACGCCGGAAACAACGCCGCCGATGGCCTATACGGAATTTCCCAATGGTGCGGTGACGTCGATCGGCGTGACGCGGCCGAATTCCGTCGATTCTCCGCTCATGGCGGCGATCGCGAATACGGGCGTGGGAAGATTGCTGAGCGACAACAACTTCCAAGTCTATGGCTGGATCAATCCCGGATTCAATCTCAGCACGAACACCAATAAATATGGCAACGCGCCGATCGCCTATACGGTGATGCCCAATTCCGGCGAGCTCGATCAGGCCGTGCTTTATCTCGATCGTTTCCCCGACACGGTCCAGACCGACCATATCGATTGGGGCATGCGGCTTTCGGTGCTCTATGGCCAGAACTACCGCTATACGAATTCCTACGGTCTCGCGAGCTGGCAGTTCAACGGGCAGAACAAATTCAGCGGCTACGACTTCCCGATGGTGTACGGCGAATTGTGGGTCCCCCAGGTGTTCCAGGGACTAATGATTCGCATTGGCCGCTACATCTCGATACCGGATATCGAGGCGCAGCTGGCGCCGAACAACATCCTCTTCACCCACTCGATCACCTATTCGTGGGACAATTACACCAACACCGGTATCGTGACGTCGTGGCAACTCACGAAGAACTGGATGGTGCAGGCCGGTATCGTCGACGGCACGGAGACGCCGCTCTGGCATGCAGGCCTCAAGATGCCGAACCAATATGTCCTTAGCGGATCGAATGCGGCGGGCTTCGGAGCGGGAGTCGATCCCCTCTATCCCCAGGCGAACATCCGCAAGGATCCCGGCAATCAGCCGACAGGCGTGTTCTGCGTGCGCTACGAGTCGAGCGATGGCAACGACGTGATCTATCCGTGCCTCGACGGCATCAACAATGGCAGCTGGGGTTACAACAATCTCCAGTGGCACGGTTTCACTTATTACCATAAATTCAACGATCAGTGGCACGTCGACTTCGAGACGTATTACATGTCGGAAAACGGCGTGCCCAATCTGCGCAACAGTCAGGCGCTTGCGCTGTTCAACAACGGCGGCACGCCATTCTCGCCGCAATATGTGAAATTCAATTCGCCGAACCTCGCTTATTGCGCCAATGCGGCGCAGCTCAAATGCGATGTCGATTCGGTGGGCGTTGTGACGTATGTCAACTACACGCTCGATGCGCTGAACAACTTCACGCTCCGTCCCGAATACTATTACGATCCGCAAGGCTGGCGCACCGGCACGGGCGGATATACGCAATACATGGAGTTCACGCTCGGCTGGCAGCACTGGATGTCGCCGCAGATCGAATTCCGTCCGGAGCTGTCTTACTGGCATTCCTTCCATACCGCCGCCTATAACGGCGACCTCTATGCGGGCATTCCGGGAAACAAGTTCGTGACGCTCGAGTTCGCGTCGGACGTCATCGTTCACTTCTGATCGGAGAACACGAGATGCTGGATGCGATTTTCGCGGGCGCCGGATTCGGCATGTTCGTCGTGGGTGTCATGTACGTCTTCGCCTGCGACCGCTTGTGAGGCTGATATGATTTTTGATTACGCACTCGGCGGGCTCGTCACGCTCGGCATCCTGTTCTATCTCGTCTATGCGCTCATCCGGCCCGAACGGTTCTGATGACGCGCGGCTCTGAGGACTTCACGTCATGACAGTCAACGGTTGGGTGCAGATCGCGGTCTACGCGGTTGTCGTGATCGCGATCACAGCGCCTGTGGGCGGCTACATGATGCGCGTCTTCAATGGCGAGCGCACGTTCCTCACACCCGTCCTCAGGCCGATCGAGCGCATAATCTATGCGCTTTCGTTCGTCGACGAGAAGGAAGACCAGCACTGGACGGTCTATGCCGTGGCCATGCTCGTTTTCAGCTTCGCGGGTTTTCTTTCGCTCTACGCGCTGCAGCGGCTGCAGAACGTCATTCCCTACTTCAATCCGCAGCACCTCCCGGCCGTCGGCGAGCATCTGGCGTTCAACACGTCGATGAGTTTCGTCACCAACACCAACTGGCAGTCCTACACGCCCGAAACGACGATGAGCTATCTCGTGCAGATGGCGGGGCTCACCGTGCACAATTTCCTCTCGGCGGCGACGGGCATCGCGCTCGCGGTCGCGCTCGTGCGCGGCTTTGCGCGGCGTTCGGCAAGAGGCGTCGGCAATTTCTGGGTCGATCTCACCCGCTGCACGCTTTACATCCTCCTGCCGCTTTCCATTGTCGTAGGCCTTTTCTTCGTCTGGCAAGGCGTGCCGCAAAATACGGGCGCCTATACGACAGTAACGACACTCGAGGGCGCCAGGCAGGTGATCGCGCAAGGTCCGGTCGCCTCCCAGGAAGTCATCAAGATGCTGGGCACCAACGGCGGCGGATTCTTCAATGCGAACTCCGCGCACCCGTTCGAGAACCCGAATGCGATCACCAATTTCATCCAGATGATCCTCATCTTCTCGCTGGGCGCGGGGCTCACGAATTTCTTCGGCCGCATGGTCGGCGATCAGCGCCAGGGCTGGGCGATTTTCGCGGTGATGGGAATTCTCTTCCTCGCGGGCGTGGCCACCGTCTATTGGGCCGAGTCACAACCCAATCCCGCCTATGCCGGGCTGCACATCGACCAGGCCGCGTCGCTTCTCCAGGCGGGCGGCAACATGGAAGGCAAGGAGGTCCGCTTCGGCATCACGGCGACGTCGCTCTTTGCCACCATCACGACGGACGCGTCCTGCGGCGCCATCAATGGCTGGTTCGACAGCTTCATGCCGCTCGGCGGATTGATCCCGATGCTCAACATCCAGCTGGGCGAGATCATTTTCGGCGGCGTCGGCTCCGGCCTCTACGGCATGCTGCTGTTCGTGATCGTCGCCATGTTCGTGGCCGGCCTGATGGTCGGGCGCACGCCGGAATATCTGGGCAAGAAGCTCGAGTCGAAAGAAGTGAAGATGGCGATGCTGGCCATCCTCATCCTGCCGTTCTCGATCCTCGGATTTTCGGCGCTCGCGGCGGTGCTTCCGGCGGGCCTTGCCGGGCTCAACAACGGGGGTCCGCACGGTTACAGCGAGATCCTGTACGCCTACACCTCGGCGACGGGCAATAACGGCAGTGCGTTTGCGGGTCTGAACGCGAACACCCTGTTCTACGACACGACGCTTGCTACCGCGATGTTCATCGGCCGCTTCCTGATGATCGTGCCGATGATGGCCGTTGCAGGCTCGCTCGCAGCAAAGAAGATCGTGCCGGTCTCCGCCGGCACATTTCCGACGCATGGTCCTCTCTTCGTCGGTCTTGTCGTCGGCGTCATCCTCATTGTGGGCGGCCTCACCTATTTCCCCGCGCTTTCTCTCGGCCCCGTCGTCGAACATTTCGCGATGCTGGCCGGCAAATCCTATTGAAAGATCGATCCATGGAAGCAACCGCACAATTGTCAGGCGAGCGGAAGCGGCGGCCGGTCTCGACGCTGAGCGACACGAGCATCCTCGTGCCCGCCATCGGTGACGCGTTCAAAAAGCTCAACCCGCGCCACATGATCGCCAACCCCGTCATGTTCGTGGTGGAGATCGTCGCGGCGTTGACGACGATTCTGTTCCTGCGCGATCTCGTCACCGGCGGTCCCGATCTCGGCTTTGCGCTCCAGATCAACATCTGGCTCTGGTTCACGGTCGTGTTCGCGAATTTCGCGGAAGCCGTCGCGGAAGGCCGTGGCAAGGCGCAGGCCGCGAGTCTGAGGCGCACCAAAACCGAAGCGAACGCGAAGCTCCTCGAGAAGGGTGTCGCGAACTGGCGGACGATCGCCGCGACCGAACTGAAGCCCGGCGACGTCGTGCTGGTCGAAGCGGGCGACCTCATTCCGAGCGACGGCGAAGTGATCGAAGGCGTGGCCTCGGTCAACGAGGCCGCGATCACCGGCGAATCCGCGCCCGTCATCCGCGAGTCGGGCGGCGACCGTTCGGCTGTGACCGGCGGCACGACCGTCATTTCCGACTGGATCAAGGTCAAGATCACCGCGGCGCAGGGCTCGACCTTCCTCGACCGTATGATCGCGCTTGTCGAAGGCGCGGAGCGGCAGAAGACGCCGAACGAAATCGCGCTCAACATTCTTCTCGCCGGCATGACGATCATCTTCGTCTTTGCCGTCGCTTCGATTCCGAGCTTTGCGACCTATGCCCACGGTCATATCAGCGTGCTCGTGCTGGTGGCCCTTTTCGTGACGCTGATTCCGACCACGATCGGTGCGCTCCTGTCCGCGATCGGCATCGCCGGCATGGACCGGCTGGTCCGGTTCAACGTGCTGGCCATGTCGGGGCGCGCAGTCGAGGCCGCGGGCGACGTCGACACGCTGCTGCTCGACAAGACGGGCACGATCACGCTCGGCAATCGCCAGGCGACCGAGTTCATTCCGGTCTCGGGCGTCAGCGACCGCGACCTGGCCGATGCGGCGCAGCTTGCTTCGCTGTCGGACGAGACGCCCGAGGGCCGCTCGATCGTGGTGCTGGCGAAGGAGAAATATGGCCTGCGCGGCCGCGAGATGGCGCCGATGCACGCGAATTTCATTCCCTTCTCCGCGCAAACGCGCATCAGCGGCGTCGATCTCGAAGGCTCCTCCATCCGCAAGGGCGCAGTCGATGCCGTACTCGCCTGGGCAGGACAGACCGGCACCGCCAACGGGGCCGAGCTGAGCGCGCTCGCCGATCGCATCGCCAAGATGGGCGCCACGCCTCTGGCCGTCGCCAAAGACAAGAAGCTTCTGGGCGTCATCCACCTGAAGGACATCGTCAAGGGCGGCATCCGCGAGCGGTTCTCGGCGCTCCGGAAGATGGGCATCCGCACGGTGATGATCACGGGCGACAATCCGCTCACCGCCGCCGCCATCGCCGCCGAATCCGGCGTCGACGATTTCCTGGCGCAGGCGACGCCCGAGACCAAACTCAAACTGATCCGCGACGAGCAGCTGCACGGCAAGCTCGTCGCCATGTGCGGCGACGGGACCAATGACGCGCCGGCGCTCGCCCAGGCCGACGTCGGCGTCGCGATGAACACCGGCACCATGGCCGCGCGCGAAGCCGGCAACATGGTCGATCTCGACAGCGATCCGACCAAGCTCATCGAGATCGTGGAGATCGGCAAGCAGCTCCTGATGACGCGCGGCGCGCTCACGACGTTCTCCATCGCCAACGACGTCGCGAAATATTTCGCCATCATCCCGGCGATGTTCTTCAGCTTCTATCCGGAGCTCCAGGCCCTCAACGTGATGGGGCTGCATTCGACCAACAGCGCGATCCTCTCGGCCATCATCTTCAATGCGCTGATCATCATCGCGCTGATTCCGCTTGCGCTGCGCGGCGTGAAATACCGCGCGATCGGGGCTGCCGCACTTCTCAGGCGCAATCTCCTGATCTACGGCGCGGGCGGCATCGTCGTTCCGTTCGTCGGCATCAAGCTGATCGACATGGCCGTCACCGCAATCGGACTCGTGTGAGGACATCATGCTGAAACAGATCTGGCCCGCCATCGCGA
>Ga0181525_10001576_pt1 | contig 19364 bp, 16 predicted proteins | sample PEATcosm2014_Bin_48_FD_121100 | JGI IMG/M metagenome (GOLD analysis project Ga0181525, IMG submission 121100) | Peatland microbial communities from MTU Mesocosm Facility, Houghton, MI, USA - PEATcosm2014_Bin06_10_metaG | ecosystem: Environmental > Terrestrial > Soil > Wetlands > Peat | place...
CTCGCGTTTCTTCAGCAGCTTCCAGATTTCGTCGAGCGATTTCTGGTCGAATCCGCTGCCTGCCTGGCCAACGTGAATCAAGCGGCCTTTTTTGTCATAGAGGCCGAGTACTACGGAGCCAAAGTGGGCGCGGCTGCCTTCCGGTTCGGTGTAGCCTCCGATCACGCATTCGAGGCGATGGGTGATTTTAATCTTCAGCCACTCAGTCGAGCGGCGCTCCTGATAGATGCTGTCTCGCTTTTTGGCGAGGATGCCTTCGAGGCCCTTGGCGCGGGCCATTTCGAACAGGGCTTTGCCTTGTTCTTCGTAATGATCGGAGTAGCGCAGCGCGTCTCCCGTGATGAGAATCGACGCGAGTTTCTTCTTGCGTTCTTCGAGCGGGACTTTTCGCCAATCGTAGCCATCGAGATAGAGCAGATCGAAGGCGTAATAGAGCACGGGTACGTCGGCGTTAGCGACGCTACGGCGGCCCCCGGGGCGGAAACCGGTGCGCTGCTGCATCAGGCTGAACGAGGCGCGGCCCTGCTCGTCGAGCGCGACTACTTCGCCGTCGAGAATTGCGGTTTTCGCTTTGACCGATTTGGCCAGGTCTTTGAGTTCGGGATAGCGGGCTGTTAGCTCATTCTGATTGCGCGAGACCAGCCGCACCTTGCCGTTCTCGATGAAGGCTACGGCGCGATAGCCGTCCCATTTGATTTCGAACAGCCAGTCGGGCCCGTCGAAGGGCTCGTCTACCGATGTGGCCAGCATGGGATGGATCGCCGTGGGCATGGGACGCTTGACGGCGCCATCGAAAACCAAAACCGCAGAGGACGCTGGGGACGCAGAGGATTTTGATTTCTTCGTGCTAGCTGGCTGCGGAGAAGCAGTCGGGTGAATACTCGCAGGAGGTGTTACGGGTTTTCCCTTACTTCCCTCTGCGTCCTCCGCGTCCTCTGCGGTCTTCACTTGTTTTTGCTTTTTTTTTTGGTCCAGCTTGGCTACGGCATCGGCGAGCCAGGGGGCTTTGAGCTTGCCACGGCTTGTGGGACGGCTTTTCCACTCTTTCGAGCCGGCGTCTCCAGCGATCTCGGCCAGGGTGCGCTTGCTCAGGACCGACTCATCGTAATCGTCGATGTCGTAGCCTTCGACCACGTAGTCGTCATGCTTCTTGATCAGCAGCCATTCGGTTCCTTTGCTTCCGGGACGGCGGCCTTTCATTTTTACCAATGCGAAGTCGCCGTTTAACTTTTTGCCTTTCAGGCGAAATTTCAAATCGCCTTTGGCCAGCATGGCGGCGGCTTCGGCCTCGGTGCCCGGAACATATTTTCCCTGCACTGCGACTGGTGAGAGCGGCTGCCACGTGCCCACATCCCACACCATCACGGTGCCTGCGCCGTAGTTGTTTTCCGGAATGATGCCTTCGAAATCGAAATACGAAACGGGATGATCCTCGACCTGCATGGCGAGGCGCTTATCGGCGGGATCGAGCGACGGGCCTTTGGGCACGGCCCACGATTTCAGCACGCCTTCCATCTCCAGGCGAAAGTCGTAGTGCAGGCGTGTAGCGTCGTGTTTCTGGACTACGAAGCGATGGCCGGTTTTGGGTTCGACTTTCGGAGGAGGCTCGGGCGTTTCTTCGAACTTGCGCTTTCGTTTGTATTCTTCGAGAGCCATGGACAAGATCATTTAACCACAGAGACACAGAGTCACAGAGAAAGTCAAAATCTTAAACACAGGGGACACGGGGGAACACGGGGTAAACCTTCTTTTGCTTTAGAATCTTTGCACGATGCAACGCGAATTTCCTGAAGTGCCGCTGGTGGGCGTGGGCGCGATCATCATTGAAGACGGCCGCGTGGTGCTGGTGAAGCGGGCGCATCCGCCGCTGCAGGCGGAGTGGTCGATTCCCGGAGGCGTGCTCGAGGTCGGGGAACTGGTTCGGGAAGCGGCCATCCGCGAGGCGCGTGAGGAAACTGGGCTCAGCGTTGAACCCGGCAAATTGCTCGGCGTTTACGACCGCGTGCTGCGGGATGCTGACGGGCGCGTGCAGTATCACTATGTTTTGATTGATTTTCTGTGTCGACGGGTTGCGGGAAAGATAGCCGCCGCCAGCGACGCTGCTGAGGTTCGCTGGTTCACGCGGGAAGAATTGCCGGGGCTGAAGCTGGCGGAAGATACGCTCGACGTGATTGGAAAGGGTTTCGCCAGACTAGGGATCGCCACGTAGAAAAAGCAGCCAGCCTGAGTACTTACCCGTTACCTGGGTAACTTTCTGGATGAGTTAGAACTCCCTTAGACTCACGGTTTAGCGCAAACCTAATTACCCAGTGATCCTTGCCATATGGCACTTATCTCCCGAGGCACTTTGTCCTGGCTGGCAGTTCCAGTCCTTGTATGCTCACTCTTGCTTTCATCGTTCGCACAGACACAAACGGATTCCGACACTAAACGTCGAGTGGTGGAGCGGAGTGCGCCGGCGTATCCGCCTCTGGCGCGAAGCATGGCGCTGACAGGAACCGTCCGGGTTGAGGCCATCATTTCTCCCGATGGCAGCGTCAAGACAGTGGAAGTAAAGGGAGGCCATCCCGTCCTGGTTCAGGCGGCCGTCAACGCGGTGCGCAGGTGGAAATGGGAGCCCGCGTCGCATGAATCCCGTCAACTAGTTGAAGTGAAGTTCGACCCGGCAGAATAATTCTTCGGCTAAGGTCCTGTCTAAATTCGAGACAGTGACTCCGGCTTCAAGTAGGCTGCTGACTAGGGGCGAACCTCCCTACCCGCACTATCGCCATCATCTTCCCACTCCGCATCGCACGCATGGCAGCGCCAACCGGGGCGCTGCAGCGGCATCGGCACGCGGAGGAAGGCGCTCATGTAGGCGATGGGGCGGTCGAGTTCCTGGAAGTTTACATCCAGCGACTGGCATTTGGGGCAGCGTGGTTGCTCGTAGAGGCCGACGCCCTGCACGTAGAGGCCTTCGAGGATGGGTTCGTCGAGAAGTTTCTGCGCGTTGGCAGCGTCGGCGGCACGCACATTGAGCTTGATGCCGCCGATGAAGTTGGAAATGAACCAGTCGAGCCGGACCAGGTTCTCGTCGGCGAGAAAACATTCGATGCCAGCCGACTCCAGACTGCCCTTGGCCAGCAGCGCCTCCGGCAGATCGCGGAACTGGCGGATGGTTACGAGTTCGCGCATTTCCAGTTGCTGGCGCGGTTCGGGGGTTGGGTCTTCCGCAACTTCCAGATGGCGGCGGTCCATCTCGTCTTCAAGCGCGTCCCAGGCCAGATCGGTGAGCGACTCGGCGCTGCCCGCCAGACGCTGCAACTCGCCGTCGGTCATGCTGGCGTAGTTCGCGGCGAGGCGGCGGCGCTCGTGGTGGTCGTTTGAGCTTGATCCGTCGAGGTAGGGCACCCGGCAAGCATACTGCGAGTGCGGGTCATCGGCCAACTAGGACCCCTCAAGAAATGGCATCGCTTGTCACGAGCAGTTCTAGGAATTTGTCCCCGTATCGTTGACATCGGTCGCGTCGTCTTCCCACTGCGAGTAACACGAGTGGCATCGCCAGGCATGGCGCTGGAGCGGGATGGGAAAGTTAAAGTAAGCGCTCACATAGGCAACTGGCCGGTCCAATTCCTGAAAGGTAACGTCGAGAGACTCGCACTTCGGGCAGCGGGGCTGTTCGTAGTCGCCGACCCCGGGGACTTCGATTCGCTCGGGAATCGGCTGGGAAAGCATCTCGCGGGCGGATTGCTCTTCCTCTGGTCTTACCAGCAGTTTTACTCCCCCGATCAGATTGGACCATAACCAGTCGAGCCGAACCACGTTGTCGTCCAAGAGGTAGCATTCGGTTGCGGCCGATTCCAGGCTGCCTTTCGCCAGCAGAGCTTCCGGGAGATCGCGAAACTGAGCCACGGCAGTCCACCGCTGTGCTTCCCATTCATCCCATCCCGGCGGACCAGGCGGAGTGACACCCCTGCCACGAAGTTCGTCGGCAACCACGCCTCGCGCGGAATCGGTAAGGGAGTCGGCATCGCGCGCGGCTTGCAGCAGTTCATCCTCTGTCATGCGCGAGAATTGTTCGCGCAAGAACTGCAGGTCGCGCTCTGGATCAACGGTTGCCACAACGGAGAAATCATACGTCAGACGGAGGGGCTGTGGTTGGAGAAATGTCGAGAGGTTCGGTTCACCGGTTTCCCTGAGACTCTGCAAACCGCCCTCAGGGAGCTTCGCATTCGTACTCGAGTGCCGGCGCGCGATCAGCACTCCTACCAGTACAGCGCTGATCAGCATGAAGGCCCTTACATAGATTCCGGCGTGGAAGGCCAGGTCGCCGGAGGCGGGACTGGCCGCGACCATCTGCCGCACTGCAATCAGAAGGAATACGAAGGAGTGAACCAGCGCGACGATGGCACGCTTGCGGTTGGTGAGAATGGAGAATCCGCCCATGCTGACCATACTGTAGCGAAATGGAGGGGTCTGAGGCTGTGACGTGGATCACGGAGGGCAGCGGGCAGGCCTGCGCGCTCCCCACAGGCCTCCGCTGGTAAACGGTACTGGAGAAGCATTGCGTTTTAATGTGGGCTGGATCGCTGCTTTTTACGTTTGCATTCGAGAGCGGGCCAAAGATTTATCCCAGAGTGTGCAGAACTGAGCATACTTGAAGGCTGGAGTCTGCCACAGTCATTCAGCGATCCCCGGACATTCGGCAACGATGGCTGCGAGATTATCGCGGCGGAAAGCCCCACCATAAGGAGAACCTTAGATGTCAAAGACTTGGGAGCACTACCAGGGCGCCGCTCACCATCATGAGAGAGCCGCCTACCAGTTCAGGGAGGCTGCGAAATACCACGAGGCTGAAGAGCACGAAAAGGCAGTGCACCACGCCTATCTCGCGCACGGACACGCGCAGCACGCAGCCGCTCATGAAGTTGCCGCGGCAGAGCTCTACGCCGAGATCTGCGATGACCAGGCGATGCCCGGGTCAGGCAAGACCGGCAGGAAAAACACGGCGGCTTAACCCATCCGAACTGAATGGAGTCCGGGACGAGAAATTCTATGACTCACAGCTCCGCCAAACCGATGTTCAAACTTCCCTACGCGCCGCAGCCGCCGTTGTCGCATCGCGGCGCAACCCCAGACTCGGATCGTGCCAGACGGCCTCCGCTGGTGGAACCCGCGGCCAGCGGCCAGCAACTTAATCCCGGAGATCGCGTTGAGGGCTTGGGCGACTTCGGAATGCCGACCGGGGAACTTGGCACAGTGGAACGGGCCAACGAAGATGACGCTGTCGTCAAATGGGATGACGACGGTCGCGTGAGACTCCAGCAACCGTGGCTCAGAAAGGTTTAGCGCAGACGCCCCCAACGACAAACGGCCCGCAGGTTTGAACCTGCGGGCCGTCCAGTGGACTGTTTGGGATTGACCAAGAGGTGGTCACTCTACGTGGCCTCTCACGGCAACTCCCGGGTCGGGGACTAATGCTCAGGCCCCAAGGACGAAAGCCTTCGCGCGACCGACGCGATGCCTGCATCCGTAATCACCGGCTAGTGTGCGGGCTGTAGCTTGCGGCGCGCTTGATTCAAGCTGCGTCCGAAAGCCCCGCTTAGAGCAACCAGCTCTAAGTCTCAGCCACCTCACCTGGTCTTAGACTCCCACAACAATTACCACATTCAGAACTTGTCATTCGACCACCTCCTTTCCGGTGTAATCGCAGATTATTAAGGAATTTGCGCTTCGTCAACCGGCACGAAAGTGGGTGTCGAGAGTGGCAACTCCAACACCTACCACGGAGGCACTGAGACACGGAGAAAACCCAAAGAACGATTTCTAATTCCAGATGTCCTTCTCGTGACGCAGCATGCCCTGAGCGAAGCCGAAGGGTGAGTCCGTGGTAGATTCTGAACTCGACGCTTGATCAATATCGATGGGAACTGCTACAAAGCTGCGCACGCTGGGAGATATTCTGCACCAGCGCTGCCCGCGCTGCCGCTCGGGAAACATTTTTCGCTATTCCATCTTCCGCGGATTCCCTAAGATGCACGAGCGCTGCCCGGTCTGCGATCTCAAGTTTGACCGGGAGCCCGGTTATTTTCTGGGCGCGATGTACGTCAGTTACGGACTGGGAATCGTGATCGTCGCGGCGCTCGCGGCAGTGTTGTGGCGCGCGACGGGCTGGTGGATCACAAAAGATACCATCTGGGCCATGGTGATCTTCCTGCCGCTGGCACCGACGATCACGCTGTTTGCCCGCGTGCTCTGGATCTATCTGGACCAGACCTTCGACCCGGAACGGCGGCACTAGCGCTGAGGCAACGCCTAAAGGCGCATTGAGGGGCGAACTTGCGGCACGCATAAATGCGTGCCTGATACGAAGCGTACTCTTGCTATTTATCGTATTCGAAGCCTGCTTATTCGAAGCCTGCTGCGAATCGTAGCTGCAGCACGCGCGCTGGCGGACGAATCGTTACGCTTTTTCCTCCGTATCCTTACAACGCGGGCTTCGCTGCGGGGGTCGCGTCTTTTTCCTGCATTGCGGCCTTGAAGCCGCGAATGCCTTCGCCCAGTCCTTTGCCGAACTCGGGCAGTTTCTTGGGACCGAAGATCAGGAGAGCGATTGCGGCAATGATCAACAAGTGCGTGGGTTGAAATAATCCTTCAAACATCGGTATTCCTCCAGTCATGATTGAAATTACGTAGTAAGTCGCCAAGTAAGAACAGGCGCTGTGACCGGTCGATTCGGGCACAGCGCCCGCCACAGACCAAACGCACTTGCAATCCTTAGAAGCCGCGCTGTGCTGCGTCGGCAGCTTCCGCCAGAGCGTTCAGGGTGTTGAAGAACTGCTGGCTTTGGCCGATGAAGAGCCCGCTTTTGGTGAGACCTTTAACCGCAGCCATGGCTCCGGCCACTTTGTCGGTCAGGGGACGAATCATCGAGACGTTGGGGAGGTTGGGCCTGAATTCGACAGGGACGGGAAAGATCAGGCTGGGCTGAATCAGAGGATTGAGCGGGCTGAAGAAATTGGGGAACTTCAGTCCGGTGATGGCGTCGGTGAAGGGCGCGACTGGGGCCTGCACGCCGTTGCCCGCGAAATCCACCCATTCCAGAAAGTGGGCGATCTCATCACCGCCAATGCCCAGGGTAATCTGCAGCACTTCCGGATCGGTCACTTTTTGACTCATGGCTGCGTAGAGACTTGTGCCGCCTTGCTCAATCTGTCCGAAGTGAAAGGCCGCCACATTCGCGATGGCCTGAATGTGATCGTTGCCCGGGAAGTTGACGTTCGAGGCTTCGAAATAATCGTCATCGGTTCTGGGGATGGCGGTAACGCCGTTGAGGGTGATCGCCTGAGGAAAGCTGGCGCCGAGGTCCGGATTAGTTGTGCTGCGGTAGTGCACGTACCAACTGGTATCGACGTTGAGCTGCATCAGGTTGGTGAGGCGCGGCTTGCCGGACGATCCGTGAGCGGTGCTTCCCGGCAAGGTTGCGAACTCGCTGAGGTCGACCGGTTCGGCACCCTTGGATTCGAGATAGGCGTTGAGAAAGTTAGCGTGGCTCAGTTTGGCTTACGCATTAGGCCGGTTAAGAGGAGATCCCTTCGGCTTCGCTCAGGGGCAAGCTCTTCGCTACGCCTGAAAAACGGCTACGCTCAGGATGACAAAGTCCCTATAAGGGTCAAACTGCACCACTACCAAATTGCCGGTCTGTTTGCAACCCAGCGCGCTCTTCGGGGATTCATAGATACAGATTCATAGATACAATCGGGAGGGAGTTCTGCGGAACTCAGCGCAGTCGCTGTGGAATGCGCAAACGCGGGATGCGGTATTCTCGAACGGGAGAACGTGGAATGATTCGATTCGTTATCGTGACAGGTGTTGTGGCTGTCCTTATTAGTTCGTTTGGTTTTGCTCAAGACGCCCCGTCGAAAGTGCAGGTGTTTGGCGGATATTCTCTGCTGCATGCGGACGCTGCCGGTCTGACTTCTCAGACCATGGATTTTGTGCTGGGCCAGGGAGCGAGCGCTTTCGCATTGCGATCGAATTACAACGGCTGGAGTGCGGAGGCGCAGTACAATCTTGACCGCTGGCTTGGGATCGCGGTCGACTTCGGCGGCGAGACCGGTGGGCCGATTACGGCGACGTCGTTTGCCCAGGGAATCGGCGGACTGCCGAAGGGCAATTCCTATTCTGCGCTGGCAGGACCGGTCATTTCCTACCGGACAAAATCGAAATTAACGCCTTACGTTCATGGACTATTCGGTATCGACCGAGCCAAGTTGGATGCAGGCTCGCTCACCGGAGTGGCTTCTCCGGAGTCTTTCAACGCGGAAACTTACACTGACTTTGCCATTGCGCTGGGAGGCGGACTCGACTACAAACTCACGCGTCATTTTGCGATTCGACCGGCGCAGTTGGACTGGTTCCACACCAGCGTCAACTACAACAAGTTTTACGGCAGCGCATTTGACAGCGTCCAGTTCGAAGGGATCAGGACTCGCCAGCGCAATGTGCGGTTCTCTGCCGGAGTGGTTGCGCAGTTCTGAGGGCTGGGTTTCTTCAAGGCTGAGGTTCTTAGGGAAGACCAAAGGCGTAAACGGCGCTGCCGGCCGCGATGGCGATGTATTCTTTCCCGTCCACGGCGAAGGCTATGGGCGCGGCGTAGACTGCGCCGCCCATCTGGAAGTGCCACAGCGTTTTTCCTGAGGCCGCATCGAGAGCGATAAAGTTTCCTTCGGCGTCGCCCGTGAATACGAGGCCTCCTTTCGTTGACAGCACTCCTGACCACGTCGGCGAGGTGTGTTCAAACTTCCACTTGATTTCTCCGGTTGAGGGATCAATGGCTTTCAGAAATCCGCGATACGGTTCGGCTTCTTCCGAAGGAAAATACGCGCTGCCGTAGTAAGCGTGACCCGCTTCGTAGGGCTGCGGCGCGGTTGAAAAAATGTCGCATTGGTCGCGCGCTGTCACATAGAACAGCGCGGTCTGCGGATCGTACGCCGGCGCCATGAAGTTCGTCGTGCCCAGCGCGCCGGGGCAAACGGTGTGGCCTTCGAGCGTGGGCGAAGCCTCTTTCTTCGCCACTGGGCGCCCGTCCGCGTCTTTGCTGTCGCTCCATGTGGTCTTGCCGTAGGCGTTGGCGGAAATCAGTTTGCCGCTTGTGCGATCGAGCACATAGAAGAATCCATTGCGGTTCGCCTGTGCGATCAGGTGCTTGCTGCCGGAATCGGACTTTCCCAGGTCGATCATCACCGGAACTTGAGTCGCGTCCCAGTCATGCTCGTCGTGTTTGGTGAACTGAAAATACCAGTTCATCTTTCCGGTGTCGGCATTGAGCGCGAGAAGCGAATTGCTGTAGAGATTTTCTCCGGCGCGGCCCTCGCCGCGATTCGAGGGCGATGGATTTCCGGTCGGCCAGAAAATCTGGTTCGTTGCCGGGTCGTAGGTTCCAGTGTTCCACGCGGGAGCGCCGCCGATCCTCCACGAGTCACCCTCCCATGTTTCGTGCCCAGGCTCGCCCGGTCCGGGCACAGTGTAGAAGCGCCATCTGCGCGCGCCGGTCGCGGCGTCGTAGGCATCGATGAAGCCGCGCACGCCGTACTCGCCGCCGGAAACGCCAATCACCACTAGATCCTTCACGGCCAGCGGTGCGACGGTGAAGCTGTAGCCTTTCTGATATTCGGCGGCGACGACATCCCAGATCACGTTGCCGGTCTTCGTATCGAGCGCGATCACGTGAGCGTCGAGCGTGCCCAGAAAAACTTTGTCGCCCAGGATGGCAAGCCCGCGGTTCACATGCCCGCAACACGGACGAATGTCATTCGGCAGCGGATGCTGATACATCCAGATGGGCCGCCCGGTGCGGGCATCCAGAGCGAAGGCACGGTCATCTTGCGCCGTGGCATAGAGAATGCCGTCAACGACCAGTGGGGTGGTTTCAAGCTTGCCCGTCGCTCCCGTCTGGTAGACCCACTTCGCGGTGAGGGCATTTGCGTTCGTGGTATTGACCTGATCGAGCCCGCTGAAGCGTCGGCCAGCGTAATCGCCGGAATACGTCAGCCAATTCTGTGGCTCTTTGCCGGAATTGAGCAGGCGCTCGAACGTGACCTGGGCGCGAGCCGGGACCGCGAAGAGGCAGCAGGCCAAACACACACTCAAGGAGCCAGCGAGGATTCTCAGCCTTTTCATTTCGCCCCCACGCCGATCAAGAAAGCCACAATGTCGTCGAGATCTTTATCGCTCAAAGTATCTGCGTTGTAGACCGGCATCATCGATTCGCGGCTCTTCTTGAAAGAACGCAGCTTGTCTTTATCCAGCAAATAGATCTGCTCGCTGGTGTCCATCATCTGCACGCTGAAGTTGTCTTCATTCAGCGCGACGCCCTTGATCTCCTTACCATCTGCGGTGATGACCGTGATGGTCTCGTATTCCTGCGGAAATTCCTTCGTCGATTCCGTCAATCCCCACGCCAGCCTCCGGCTGGGATTGCGCACCGAATCGATGATCGCTTCTCTGGTGCGAGATCCGCCAACCCCGGTCAGCTCCGGCCCCACACGACCACCCTTGCCCTCGACCATGTGGCACAGCGAGCAATTCGCGTCGCCGTAGAAAAGCTCTTTCCCGTGTGCCGCATTGCCGGTCGGTTTGGCCGGCGCTTTCACTTCTACGCTGCGGATGTAGGTGATGATCTGCCAGATCTCCTCGTCGGTCATGCCGACGCCTTGGCCGTTGGTTCCATTGGCCGGCATGACTGTGCCGGGAATCCCGTTGCTGATCACCTGAAACAGCTCGGCGTCGGAGTGTGCGTGTTTTTTCTGCGCCCGCGTCAAGTCGGGGCCGCGGCCGCCGCCATGCGCTCCGAGCCCATGGCAGAGCGCGCAGTTGATGCGGAATTCGTACTCGCCAGCCTTTGCGGCCTTGGGATCACCCGCCAGTGGGTTGCGGTCGTCCGCGCCATTAGCTGCCGTCGCAATCAGCAGAAAAAGTCCCGCGCAGGATGCAATGAGACTTCCCCGCCGCCTGGCGTGTCGAGTAGTCAAAGACATGAATCACCTTCAGGGAATTTGCCGCATTCTACGCCAAGAAAACGAGATCGTCGCTTTGGAAATCTCGGCTCGAGAATTCCGGCTCAGATTTCCCGTCGTACATGACCGCCCGGCATCTGGGAGCTGCACTTCCGACTGTCTAAACTTGAGATCTCCCCTGAGCCTCGGTCCGATCTTCCTTTAAGGCCAAGACTTTTTGCGTGTAGGCGGATAAGTCGCTGACAGTTCAGCCCTTCCAGCGGAACGCGTTGGGCTGGGGCAGGCCGATGTGGGCGAGTACGCGATAGGCGAACTCGCGGGCTAGGTCATCTAAGCTCGCTGGCCGGTAATAGTAGGCCGGAATGAGGGGAAAGATGGTCGCCCCGGCATGGGCGGCGCGGTACAGGTTGCGAATGTGAATTTTGTTGAACGGCGTTTCGCGCACGCACAGCACCAGCGGACGCTTCTCCTTAAGGCAAACGTCGGCGGCGCGCTCGATCAGGTGCGAGGCGACGCCGTTGGCGATGCGGGCCAAAGTGCCCACGCTGCAGGGGATCACGATCATGGCGTCGGCGGGATAGGAGCCGCTGGCCACGTTGGCTCCGATATCGGCGTTCGACTGCTCTTTGATCTTGGAAGAAACGTTTGCCGCGGTGCGGGATGAGGGCTTTGTGTTTTCGCCGGTGAGGATCTGGCGGAGAAGATTTGCCCGGCCTTTGATGCCAAGCTCTTCGGCCAGAACTCGCAGGCCACTGTCGGAGGCGATGAAGTTGATTTTTTGTACGCGGGCATCGTGTCCGGCGGCGAGCAGAAAGTGCCGCAGAAAGATTGACCCGCTCGCGCCCGTGGTCGCGATGGTCAGATTCTGCGGCGATTGATTCGGCAAAAAGCCTCCAGCGAGGCGGTCGTGCGCAGCCCCGAAGTTTGGAGCATAGGCAGAAGCCGAACAGGAGTCAAGGCGAACAGAGAAGCTAGTAGCTAACAGCTAGGAGCTAGAAGCCGTTTTTTATGGCCTCCACCACCAATTTGCGATCCCGCCGCAGCGTCGTGCAGCTCCATGCGCTGGCAGGAGTGGAGCGCGAAATCCGCGCTCAGGATTCGCACAGCCGCCGCAAATATTTGCGCGAGTTCAATCAGGCCTTTCAGAATTACGATTCCGTTCTCGACTCTCAACAACTGCAGAACGCTCTGCACGCAGCCGACGTAGTCCTCATCGGCGACTACCATGCGCTGCCGGTCGCGCAGCGTTACGCCGCATCGCTACTCGAGCAGCGCGCGTTGGCTGGAGATCGTCCGGTCGTGCTCGGAGTCGAAACCATTTTTGCCCGCGATCAACACATCCTCGAAGAGTGGTGGCGTCGCGAAATTGACGAGAGTGAACTACGCCAGCGCATCCGCTTCGATCTCGACTGGGGCTACGACTGGACGCCGTTTCACGAACTGCTAGTCGCGGCGCGCGACCACGGCGAGGCCCTCTACGGCCTCGATTGCATGCCCCGCGAAAATCTGCGCAAGATCGGCGCGCGCGATCGCCATGCTGCCGCGAAGCTTGCCGAAATCCGCGAACGCCATCCCAATGCCGTGATCTTCGTGCTCTTCGGCGAATCGCATCTGGCTCCGGGACATCTGCCGCGCGTGTTGCAAAAGCAAATGCCGGGCGCAAAGATCCTCACCGTATTGCAGAATGTGGATGCGTTGTACTGGCGAGCCGCCGGCGAGCGCGCCGACAAGATCGACGCGGTGCGCGTGAATGATGACGTCCTCTGCGTGTTTAATGCCACGCCGCTGGAAAAGTATGAAAGCTACCGCCTCTTTCTCGACCAGTGGAGCCGCTGCGACAGCGGCCCCGACTTCGCGCCCACTATTTACAACCTGATTGACAGCCTGGCCAGTTTTCTCGAGATCAACCGCTACTCGCCGCACAACGGCACGCAGCCGAAATTTCTTATCGACATGCTGCCCGAGGTGCATGGCAACTCGTCAGATGCGATGCTGCGCCGGCTGCTCTCGCGCAAAGGTATCGGCGAGCGGCACCTGGAAACCATGCTGGCGAGTGTGGAAGAACGCGGCAGCGCTTATCTTCCCCAGGTCAATGCTTTCCACATCCGCGAATTTCAAATGATGCACGCCGCCGAAGATGCTACGCGCTTTCTGCATCACGCCTGCCGTGGTTTGCCGCAGCGATTGAATGGGCACGGCAATGATTGCGATGAGGAGAACAGCGGCGCGGTCCGCATGATGGATCGCTTTTACACGCGAGTGGTCGAGCATGCCGTAGCTTACTTCGGCTCGCGAGTTCTCTATCCGGCAAGACCTGCGGCCGATACGCAAGATTCGCCTGCATTGTCGCGCGCCGCAGTTGAGAAGTTCGCACAAGCCGCGATACGCGCCGATGCCGCGAAGTTTGAATCCACCGCGCAGGATTGGGGATACCGCATCGGCAGCCATATCTACAACGTCTACCTTGCCGGCAAGGTCACGCCCAGCGGCCTGCGCCGGTTGTTCCTGGCTCATCTCGACCAGCCGGGCTCGGCCCGCAAAGTCTGCACTGCCGTGATTGCGAAGATCCGCTCTGCAACCAAGTAGCGCCGCCGCTACAGTCTGCGCGGCGACCGCCGTGAATGCTAATCTAGTTTCCGCCGTGAACGCAGAATCCATCCGAAAACTCTTCGAGCAAGTGCGCCGGGGCAAACTCGCTCCCGACGATGCCGTGGACCGTCTTCGCCACTTACCGTTCGAAGACCTTGGCTTCGCCAAGGTTGATCATCATCGCTCTCTGCGCGCGGGCATGCCGGAAGTGATCTTTGGAGAAGGCAAGACTCCGTCGCAAGTCGCGGATATCTTTTCGCGTTTGGCGAAACACGGTGGCAACGTTCTCGCAACCCATGCCGACAAAAAACAGTTTGCCGCGGTAAAGAAAAAAGTACGCGCCGCGGAATATCGTGAACTGGCGCGGGCCATCGTCCTGCAGCGCGACCCGCACACCTATGGCAAAGGGATGATCGCCGTGGTCTCGGCGGGAACCAGCGACATACCGATAGCGGAAGAAGCGCTCGTCACCGCCGAACTCATGGGGAACAAAGTCGAGCACTTCTATGATGTGGGTGTCGCGGGAATTCACCGCCTGCTGGCGAATCGCGAGGCCCTGACCAAGGCCCGAGTCGTGATCGTCTGCGCTGGCATGGAAGGCGCGCTGCCCAGCGTGGTGGGAGGCCTGGTCGGCGTTCCTGTGATTGCCGTTCCGACCAGCATTGGCTATGGCGCGTCGTTCAAAGGCCTGACGGCGCTGCTCGGCATGTTGAATTCCTGCGCGTCGAACGTAAGCGTGGTGAATATCGACAACGGATTCGGCGCCGGATATGTGGCGTCGCTGATTAACCGACTCTGATCAACCGGCGATAAAGAAAGGGCGCAGCTCGCGCCGCGCCCCAGTCACCGCTACATGCAGTTACATCCTTGGTTACATCCCAGGCTGATCCGCCGGATTTCCTTTGACCACCAGCTTATTCTCCACACTAAACGCGCCGGGAATCTGGTTGGCCCGAATGCCCGCGACATTCTTGTCCATGGCGCTGTCGACAATGCCGTAGAGCGTCACGTGGCCGTGGTCCACGATGATGCGAATCGGCCGCGCCGGGTCCATGGCATACTTACTCAGCACCGGGTCGCGATAAATCACGCGCGCTGTGCGCAGACGAAGTCCGTCGTCCATCATCGAAACCGGCTCGACCGAAATATTCGCGATCACGTCTTTCACTCCGGGCATGTTTGCGATATCGCCGAGCGCTTCGTCGCGGCCCACGCCGGTTCTGTCCTCGCCCTCCACCGTAACCACGCCATCCTTCACGCCCAGCGCGAAGTAGTCGAACGTGCTGTCGTAGCCCGAGCGCACGTAAGTGAGCTTCCTGGACAGCTTCTGGTCCAGTTGCTCGTCGGGGACGTTCGGCCCCGCCACCGTAATCAGGTTGCGCACGCCCTGCACGCTCGCAGTTTTTCGAGCGAGCTTGGCGGCGTCCAGCTTGCGCTGGTAAAGATCGACCGTGCCCGTGAGGGTCACAATGCCTTCCTCCACGCTGGATTGCACGTTGCTGAACTGATTTTTCGCGGCCAGCTTGTGCGCGACTGTAGTTTGAATTTGATTGTCGTAGCGGGTCGCAGCTGGGGTTTGCGCGAACAACGTTGCGCTTAAGAGTCCCACAGCCAGCAACCCGCCGATGGATTTCGATGCTTTATTGAAAACAAACACAGGTCACCTCCGACCTTTGACGAAACTTTACGATCTAACTACCTGGTTAATTCTTCGATGCCCGAGTGTGGACGCGAGATGCACGCGTGGAGGCCGTTCGGAGAAGATTTACCGCGCAACTTTTTCGATGCGGAGGGGTTGATGTAGATGGGTCGATTCGTTGAATGGATCGAGCAGCGGTGCGCCTAGCGCGAGCGATTGCGAGTGGTCGAAGGCCTTGCGCGCCCGGCGGTTTTCGTTCCACTACTTCGTTTTCCAAAAACGCGGGCAAAAATCTTGTCGACGTTTTTCAACTGGCGCGACAGGTCGAAAGCATGTTCGATCTGTTTGCGCGGAACTTTCGCCGTAATGTTCTTGTCGGCGAGTACAAGCTGTTTGAGATCCAGGTCTTCCTTCCACGCCCGCATGGCATGCGCCTGCACCGCGCGGTAAGCGTCTTCGCGGGACACTCCGTGCTCCACCAGGTCGAGCAGCAACTGCCCGCTGAAGATCAGGCCGCGCGTGCTCTCCAGATTCGCCAGCATGCGCGCGGGATACACGAACATGGTGTCGATCAGATTGCTGGTTTTGTTTAGCAGGTAATCGATCAACGTAGTTGAGTCCGGCAGGATCACACGCTCCGCCGAAGAGTGCGAAATATCACGTTCGTGCCACAGAGCCACGTTTTCAAATCCCACCTGAGCATTGCCGCGTACGACCCGCGCTAAACCACTGACCTGCTCGAAGGTCACAGGATTTCGCTTGTGGGGCATGGCCGAAGAACCCTTTTGTTTTTCACTGAAAAATTCCTCAGCCTCGCGCACTTCGGTGCGCTGCAAATGGCGAATCTCGGTCGCGATTTTGTCCAGAGTCGAGGCAATCACGGCCAGCGTCGCCAGATACTGCGCGTGCCGGTCGCGCTGAATCACCTGCGACGAAACCGCCGCCGCCTTCAGCCCCAGGCGCGCGCAAATCTTCTCTTCAAGTTCCGGCGTGAGATGCGCGAAGACGCCGACTGCGCCGGAAAACTTTCCCACGCGCATGTCTTCCGCCGCCGCCTTAAATCGCACAATGTTGCGCTGCGTCTCCGAGTACCAATTCGCTATCTTGAAGCCGAATGTGATGGGCTCGGCGTGAATGCCGTGCGTACGCCCCACCATCGGCGTGTCTTTGAATTCCCACGCGCGGCGTTCCAGCACCTCCGCCAGCCGTTCCAGATCCTGTGCAATCAGCGCCGAGGCTTGCTTGATCAGCAGCGCCTGCGCCGTATCGACCACGTCGTTCGAAGTGAGTCCGTAGTGAAACCAGCGTGACTCCGAACCAACAAATTCAGCCACCGCCGTGGTGAATGCGATCACGTCGTGGCGTACTTCAGCCTCGATCTCGTGAATGCGCTCCACGCTGAAATCGGCGCGCTCGCGAATGGCCCGTGCCGCCGCTTTCGGCACCATGCCGGCCTCGGCCAGAGTTTCGGTGGCCGCAACTTCCACGGCCAGCCAGGTGCGGAAGCGATTTTCGTCGCTCCAGATGCGGCCCATCTCCGGGCGGGTATAGCGCGGGATCAAAGCGTGCTCCTCAATCGATGCGGATTAAAGCGGGACAGAAGATTCTAAATGGAGTGGGGAAAAGAGGCCAGCGCCACGCGTGCTGCGCACGCTATAATTGCGCCCACGCATGGCTCTGACCTCTGGCACCAGGCTTGGCCCTTACGAAATCCAATCGCCGCTCGGCGCAGGTGGCATGGGCGAAGTGTATCGCGCTCGCGACACGCGATTGGAGCGCACGGTTGCCATCAAAGTCTTGAACGCGCAACTCGTGGGTAGCGCCGAACTGCGCGCTCGGTTCGAACGCGAGGCCAAGGTCATCTCGCAGCTGCAGCATCCAAATATCTGCGTGCTCCATGATGTGGGCAACGAAGGCCCCATCGACTACCTGGTCATGGAGTTCCTGCAAGGCGAGTCTCTGGCCGAGCGACTGCGCAAGGGACCTCTTCCCGCCGATCAGGTGCTGACCATCGCCGTCGAAATTGCTGACGCTCTCGAAAAAGCGCACCGCGCTGGAGTGGTGCATCGCGACCTGAAACCGGGCAATGTGATGCTCACTAAGTCCGGCGCCAAGCTTCTCGATTTCGGTCTCGCCAAGCCGCTGGTGGCGACGGTCGCCTCCGGCGCCGGAGGCAGTTCTTCGGCTTCCGTCTTTGCTGCGGCCCTCACACAGACCATGCCCTCGCCGTCGCCTGCCACGCCGCTTTCCACCGCGGGAGCCGTGATCGGCACCGTCCAATACATGTCGCCCGAGCAGATCCAGGGCATCGAGGCTGATGCCCGCTCCGACATTTTCTCGTTCGGCGTGATGCTGTTCGAGATGGTCACGGGCAAGCGCACCTTCGAAGGCAAGACGCAGGCCAGCATCGTGGGGCAGATTCTCGCCGTCGACCCGCCCTCCGTCAGCACTCTGCGTCCCCAGACACCGCCGGGACTGGACCGCGTCATTCGACTCTGCCTCGATAAAGATCCCGACGAGCGCATCCAGACCGCGCACGACTTGAAGCTCCAGTTGCAAGCGATTGCTGAAGCGCCGGCTACTACAACTCAGGCGGCGGCCACAGTGCCTGTGCGCCAGAGTTGGCTGCCGTGGGCTGTGGCCGGCGTGCTTGCCATTGCCGCGATTGGGTTCGGGCTTGCTTACGTACAATCGCTGCGCGCACCTCAGGTTTCGGTTCACTCCTACATCCTGCCGCCCGAGAAATCGACTTTCCTGCTGACCGGAAACACTGCCGGACCGCCGGTGCTCTCGCCGGACGGCCTGCGTGTCGCCTTCGCAGCCAAGAACGCAGACGGCAAGCAGGTGCTTTGGATCCGCCCGCTGAACTCCGCAGTCGCGCAGCCCATGTCCGGAAGCGACGGCGCAACCTATCCGTTCTGGTCCGCCGACAGCCGTTACGTGGCGTTCTTCGCTGCCGCCAAGCTGAACAAGGTCGATGCCAGCGGCGGTCCTCCGCAAGCCCTTTGCGATGCTCCCTCTGGAAGAGGAGGAACCTGGGGCAGTACTGGCACCATCTTGTTCACGCCGGATACTGGCTCGGGCCTGGCGCGCGTCGATGCCGCCGGTGGCACGCGCGCCAGCCTGACCACCCTGGAGGCCAAGGAGACTTCCCATCGCTGGCCCGATTTTCTTCCCGATGGAAAACACTTTATCTACTTCGCCCACGGCACGACGAACGCAGACAGTGGCATCTATGTGGCTGCGCTCGATGCCAAGGATAAGGAACGCAAGCTCCTGCTGCGCAATGATTCCAACGCGATCTATGCCGCACCGGGATATCTTTTGTTCGTGCGCGACAACACCCTGATGGCGCAACGTTTCAACCTGCGCAGCCTTGCACTGGAGGGCGAAGCCAATCCCGTGGCCGACCATGTTGCCGTCAATACTGACACGTGGCGAAGCATCGTGACGGCCTCGGCGAGCGGTGAGCTTCTCTACCAGCATGGTGCGGCTGGCGGCGGCTCTCAGTTGATCTGGTACGATGCATCCGGCAAGCCGGGTGAGCCGGTGCTGCCCGACACCGCGGATTATGACAATCCTGCACTTTCGCCCGACGCAAGCAAGTTGGCCTTTGTCCTTGAAAGCAACGGCGTTGGCGACATCTGGGTCGTGGACCTTGTGCGCCACACCAAAACCCGCATCACCTTCGGCCCACAATACAGTGCTTCGCCGGTCTGGTGGCCCGACGGAAAATCGATCGTTTTCAACTACGGGGCAACTAGTTCGGGGGATTCTCTCTACCGTCAAAACGCCGATGGCACAGGCAGCAAAGAGAAGCTGCTGGAAACCTCAGGTATAAGCGAAATCCCATTCTCCGTCTCTTCCGATGGCCGCTACATCGCCTACATGCGGCGCGATCTGAAATCGAGCACGGGCTGGGATATCTGGGCGCTGCCCATGTTTCCGGATAAGTCCGGCGAGCAGAAACCGTTTCCGGTGGTGGCCACGAATTTCATCGACATCACACCCTCTTTCTCGCCCGATGGCAAATGGCTGGCCTATGCCAACAACGAGACAGGCCGCTTCGAGGTTTACATTCAGCCTTTCCCCAGCGGCGCTGGCCGCTGGCAGGTATCAACCGCCGGAGGAGCGACACC
>Ga0181525_10001577_pt1 | contig 19357 bp, 14 predicted proteins | sample PEATcosm2014_Bin_48_FD_121100 | JGI IMG/M metagenome (GOLD analysis project Ga0181525, IMG submission 121100) | Peatland microbial communities from MTU Mesocosm Facility, Houghton, MI, USA - PEATcosm2014_Bin06_10_metaG | ecosystem: Environmental > Terrestrial > Soil > Wetlands > Peat | place...
GCAACGGCGTCCGGGGGCGGGAGCGCCAACAGCAGCACGGCGAACGACGCGACAACGATCCAGCCGTATGTGCCCGTGCTTGCCATAACGAAATTCCACGTGCCGACAACCTTCTCGATCGGCGGTGGCGGGGTGTATACCATCACGGTCAGCAATTCAGGAACCGCCCCGACGTCCGGGCAAATCACCGTCGTGGATGCTCTGCCGTCGAACGGAATCTTGCCGGTGTTGACGGCGGTTGCGATGTCGGGCTCGGGCTGGGCGTGCGACATCCTGACCGTGACGTGCACGACCAGCACAGTCTTCGCTGCGGGCGCGAATTTGCCCGACATCACATTGACCGTCGACGTCAGCCCGCTTGTCTCCGCCCAGACGGTCGTCAATTCGGCGACGGTGAGTGGTGGCGGGTCCAGCTCGGCAACGGCGACGGATCCGACGCCGCTTCAATAGTCGGATTCTTCTTTTGAAAATCCCTGAGCGCGGCGAGGAGCATCTGTTCGATGACCTTGTCGACCGCGGTGCCCAGCGTCGTCATCTTGACGCCCTCGGGCGCACCGTTGCTGCCGTTGACCGTAACGACCGAGTGACGCAGGCCTTCCTGGGTAAATGTCTTGCCATTGACTGTGATGGTCACCGACATTTCAAAGACGTACTGGAGCTTGCTTCCGTCGGGGCCGAACGTAAGACCTGCGCCAACGCCCTTGGATGCCGCTACGTCCCGGTCTTCGAGACAATCGAGCACCACGTCGATCTCCCCGACTTGCGAACCCAGGGTGGGGACAATGAGACCCGATTCCAGGAGAACGCGCTCGACCTTGTCTTTGAGCAACCTGCCGGATCGCTCAATGTGATCCCCATTGCGCTCGAACTCCGCTGAAACCTTCAGCTTGAGAGGTTGCGCGGGCCGCACAATATCCTCGTATTTCACGGTGGGTGTACCGGGGTCAACGTAGGTATTTGCAGCGATGCACCCGGAAAGCGCCAGCGGAAAAACGAGTGTTGCCGCTGCGAACCGGGCAAGGATTGCGTCCAGTCGATTCATCGGTTCGCGCCCTTCTCTTCTCATGTTTGGCTGCGTGCCCACGTTACCGGACCGCCCGAAGCCAGACAAGGCCGTCCGAGGCCTGGGCCGCCCAAGGAGCCTGGGCGCCCTTGCGCCAGGACTCCGGGTGTCCGGCCGGCTGTCTGTCCCGATGTCCGGTTTGTTCCTCCTGTTCCGTATTACCCGGTAGATCCGCACGTTCCGACGCAGCCGCGTCAACGGGTCCAATCCCTGGCAAAAGGAGTTACTCATGGAAAGAAATCGCATGCCGCGCGGCGGAATTGCCACCCCTCGGTACAGGCTTGCCGCCGCCCATCCTCACCATGTGATCGGGTCAACACCGCCCAACCACATCAAGATCCCCCACAAGTTGTCCTTCTGGGGCAATGACGTCTACGGCGATTGCGTCACGGCGGAAGAGGCGTTTGCCAAGGCCTGCCACGACAGGGAGATCTTCATCCCGAACCAGGAGGCAATCGACTGGGCGACGAATCACGGCTACCTCAATGGCGCCTACCTCATCAACGTGCTCGATACGATGCTTACCGACGGCTTCCCGAAACATCACCACAAGTACGATGACGGAAATCCCTATGCGGTCGATTGGACCAATGCCGCCCTCCTCGAAAATGCGATCCTGCACGGCCCCGTGAAACTGGGCATCGCGGCGGATCAACTGGACACCGCCTATTGGTCAACCGGCGGCAAGAGTGGCTGGTTCGCGGTGGGATTCGTTCCGGACAGTGCCGAGGATCACTGCGTCAGCCTGTGCGGCTATGGCACCATGGATTGGCTGGCGCACCATCTGCACGTAGCCGTGCCCTCGGGTGTAGACGGGACCAAGCCGGGCTACGCCATGTTCACCTGGAACTCCATCGGCATCATCGATGTGCCGTCGATGATCGCCATCACACAAGAAGCCTGGCTGCGCCGGCCGACCACGGAACGAAAATAGCCTTCGCCTGCAAATCACCGGAGTGAACCTGGAGAGTTGAACAGGTCGCTCGCCGGATCGGAGCATTTGATGATTTCGAGGCGCTAGGGCTTTCCGGGCCGACTAGCGCCTCTTCCCTTTGGCACCGCGGAGCGCGCAGAGACTATGATTTTTCGGTTCTCTGCGGGTACGGCAATTCGGCCGCCCAGGTCGACAGGTGAAATGGGAAGCAGGCAGAACCATGAAAACAATCATCGAGCCGTTCCGGATCAAGTCCGTCGAGCCGATTCGCATGACGACGCCACGGGAACGCCAGGAAATCATCCGCCAGGCGAATTTCAATCTGTTTGCGGTCAAGTCCGAGGACGTAATCATCGATCTGCTCACCGATTCGGGCACGAGCGCGATGAGCGCCGAGCAGTGGGCGGCGCTGATGCGAGGCGACGAGTCCTATGCGGGCTCGCCCTCCTTCGATCGCTTCGAGGCTGCCGTGAAGCACTTGATGCCCTTTCGCCACATCATACCGACGCACCAGGGCCGCGCCGCGGAAGCAATCCTTTTTTCGTTGATCGGCGGCCCCGGCAAGCTGATCCCCTCGAACACGCATTTCGATACGACTCGCGGCAACATCGAGGCCTCCGGCGCCCAGGCGATCGATCTGCTGATCCCGGAGGGGCGCGATCCGGCGAAGTTGCACCCGTTCAAAGGCAATCTGGATCTGGAACGTCTTGCCGGCCTGCTCGAAGAGCATGGCGCGCAGATTCCCTGCGTGATGCTGACCGTCACGAACAATGCGGGCGGCGGGCAACCCGTGAGCCTTGAGAACATCCGTGCCGTGGCTGCGCTTGCACACAGATACGGCAAGCCGCTGTACATCGATGCCTGCCGCTTCGCGGAGAACGCCTGGTTCATCAAATGCCGCGAACCGGGCCAATCCGATCGCACGATTGTCGACATCGTTCGCGACATGTTTGCGGTTGCCGATGGGATGACGATGTCCGCAAAGAAGGACGCCTTTGCCAATATCGGCGGCTGGCTCGCGCTCCATGACGACGCGCTTGCGCAAGATGCTCGGACCCGTTTGATCCTTACGGAGGGATTTCCCACCTACGGCGGACTTGCGGGACGCGACCTGGAGGCCATTGCGCAGGGTCTCAAGGAGATCGTGGACGAGGACTACCTGCGCTACCGGGTGCGCGCCAACGAGTACATCGGCGAGCGCCTGACAGCCGCTGGCATCCCCATCGTGCAACCCGTTGGTGGGCACGCGGTTTTCATCGACGCGCGCAGCATGCTCCAACACATCGCGCCTCTCCAGTACCCAGGCCAGGCGTTGAGCGTGGCATTGTATGAAGTGGGAGGAGTGCGCGCCTGCGAAATCGGAACCGTCATGTTCGGCCGTCAGCCGGACGGAAGCGAACGTCCGGCCGCAATGGACCTGGTGCGCCTCGCCATCCCACGGCGCGTATACACACAGTCCCATGCGGACTATCTCGTCGAATCGATTCTCGAAGTCGCAGGCAAGAAGGAATCCTTGCCCGGGTACCGGATCAAGTACGAGGCGCCAGCACTGCGTCACTTCACTGCACGGTTCGAGCCGCTCCGGTAAGGAGCGTTATCGTGTTGCGCGCAGCAGGTGCAACACGGCTTCGCGACCCGGCGCAGCCTCGGCGCCGCCGGAACCGGTGGTGGCCAACGCGCCGCCGGCGCAGGCGAAGCGCACCGCATCCGCCATCGTCGCCCCTTCGGTCAATGCGACGGCCAGGGCGCCATTGAACGAATCACCGGCGCCGACGCTGTTGACCGCCTCGACCGGAAACGGCGGCACATGTCCATGGCCCGAGGCATTCGACCAGTACGCCCCCTGCGCTCCCATCTTGATGACCGCGCACTTGGCGCCCAGAGCGCGCAGACGGCTCGCGGCCTCCTGCGCCTCGCTCGGCGAGCCGGGCCGAACCCCCGTAAGCGCTTGCGTTTCAGTTTCGTTCGGCGTCACGATGTCGACGGCCGTCCAGAAGTCCGGCGGCAAGGCAGACGCCGGCGCAGGCGCGGGATCCAGGATGACGATCGCGCCGGAGTCGCGCGCGATCTTCGCCGCGGCAAGGCTTGCCGCCTGCGGCACCTCGAACTGCAGCAGGACGGCGGCCGAATGCGAGAAGGTGTCGCGCGCGAGTTCCGCGTCGGCTTGCGACACTGCGCCGTTCGCTCCGGAGATGACGACGATGCTGTTCTCACCGGCGGCATCGACAACGATGAGCGCCACGCCCGTACCGGATTTGTCCTCGCGCAAATACACCTGCTCGACGCCGATGGCAGCGAGGCGTTCGCGCGCCAACGCACCGAACGCATCCGCGCCGATCCGGCCGATCAGCACGGAACGGCAGCCGAGGCGGGCAACAGCGGCGGCCTGGTTTGCACCCTTCCCGCCCAGCGACATCGTGTACCGCTCGCCGTGCAGCGTCTCGCCGGGACGCGGCAACCGGGAACTGCGCGCGATCACGTCGACGTTTACGCTGCCGAAGGTCAATATGGTCGGCACTGCAGTCATTGACAGGTGTCTTGGAACGGTTTGAAAATGAGAAACGGCAAGCGCTTACCTTAGGATTTTCCGCGGCGAACGTCTTCTCGGCTTTCCTGCGAACCAACAATAACGGCCAAGGAGTCGCACATCAAGAACCCGATCACGAAACCGCCTGCCGCGGAGCCGGAGCAGATGCTCCGCCGTCGCGTCCTGGGCGCCGGTGCAATGGGGGCCATCGCACTCGCCTGGGGCGTTCCCGTGTTTTCGGCGGACAAGCCGAAAGTCGGGCTGGTGATGAAGTCGCTTTCCAACGAGTTCTTCCGACAAATGAAGGCCGGCGCCGATGCCTACGCCGCCAAGAACGCCGACAAATTCGCCTTCAAAGCCGTTGGCATGAAGGACGAGCGGGACTTCGCCGCCCAGGTCGACGCGGTCGAGAACTTCGTCACGCAAAGGTACGACATCATCGTGATCGCGCCCGCCGACTCGAAAGCGATGGTCACGCCGCTGGCCAAGGCGCAAAAGGCGGGCATTCGAGTCATCAACATCGACGTGCCGCTGGATAGCGCCGCGAAGAGCGCCGCCGGCGTCGACCTCGCATTCTTCGGCCCGGACAACCGTGCGGGCGCAAAGCTCGCGGGCGATGCGCTCGTCGGCGCGGTCGGCACCGGCGGCAAGGTCGTCGTCCTGGAAGGCAATCCGGAGGCCGACAATGCCAAAGAGCGCAAGCTGGGATTCCTGGATTCCGTCAAGGACGGCAAGCTGCAACTGCTCGACAGCAAGACCGCGCATTGGGAGACCGAGGAAGCGAACACGCTGATGACGAACTTTCTGACCCGGTACCACGACATCCAGGGAGTCATGGCAGCCAACGATTCCATGGCGCTGGGCGTCGTGAAGGCCCTGGATGCGGCAGGCAAGACCGGCATGATCAAGGTCGTTGGTTTCGACAACATCCCAGCCGTGCAGCCGCTCATCAAGAGCGGCAAGATGCTGGCGACCGTCGATCAGTTCGGCGCGCAGATGGCCGTGATCGGCATCGAGTACGGTCTGAGGGAAGTGAAGGGCGAGAAGTTCTCGGGCTGGGTCAAGACGCCGGTCAAGCTGATTACCGCGAGGGACCTCGGCTGACGCAAGCGCCTGACGATGTGTAACCAGGGCCGGTATGAACTAGAGCCAGCTGCCAATAATTACAAACGGCGCCCAATGAAAGGGGTGGGGAAACCGCCCGTGCAACAAGCCCAGCTGGGCCTGGCGCAATGCCATGGCGCGCGTGAGGCCGGCGCCGGAAGAGCGCGCCTCGTAAAAGCCGCGCATCAGCTCGGCCGTGCTGTCATCACTGACCGGCCACAGCGAGGCCAGCACGCTGCCTGCGCCTTGTTGCGCGACCACTGCGGCCATGCCCTCGACTTCGATACCCCTCTCGTCGCGCCCGCCGCCGCTCGCGGTGTTGCAGGCCGAAAGCGTCAGTTGATCGACCCCGGAGAAATCAAGCGTGGCGATCTGATCCAGGCTCAGGCGGTTTCCGCCCCCCAGGAGGAGGTACGAATCCTGCTCGTCGCCGGACGCGCTCAACACGAAATGACTGCCGATATGAATGACCTGGTGTTGGCCGCGCAGCGCCGCCTCAAGGTGCTGGCGATCGAAATCCCGGTCCAGCCAGATCGAGCCCGGGAGTACGCCGGAGCTGGCGCCGGGCACGCGCACAATGGCCTGCAGCTCATCGCGCACGCCGTGCAGCGGCGGCAGCGGCGGCGCGGCCTCGGTGACACCGAACGCCGACACCTGCCAGGGTTTGCGTGAAGGATCCAGGTTGGTGCGGGCGCCTATCGCGACCTGCGCGAGCGCGTAGCGTTCGATCAAGTACTGCTTGCCGTCGAACAAGGCAGCAAACGGGACATAGCGCAGATTGTCGGTGAGGGAAAGCACGAGGGTTTGCGCGTGCGCCATCTCGATGTTGCGCTCCACCGGTTCGATCAGCGTTTGGTACAGGAGTTGCGCGGCCGGATGGGGATCGCTCGCAGGATCGGTCAGTGCCCGCCGCATGTCGGCGATGCGGCGATTGAGTTCTGCCGCGCCGATGCCGGTTCGCAGGCCGAAAGAGCCGCGTGCCGACACGACGACGATCGACAAGGCATCGTCGGATATCACGTAGTAGAGGCCCAGGGCACTCGGCTGCGCCCGGACCAGCGTCGAGAGCGTGCCGGACTGATTCGCGACCTGCTGGGGCGACGCGGTCGTACCCGTTGCGCCCGCAAGATGCGTGGCGAGGTCTCCCATCCACTTGCGGAAATTTTCCCGCCACTCGGTCGCTTCTTCCTGCAATTCCCGGCGTCGCGCCTCGTCGGCCGCTGGCAGAGCTTCGTAGCGGCTGCGCCGTTCGAGTTCATCGAGCTCGCGCGCGCGTCCGACCTGGTCCGCCACCAGGCGGTCGTAGCCGTCGGCCGCACTGCGCTCCGCGCCCACGAGTTCGGCGTTCGGCCGCGGCGCATCGCCGCGCGTAACGAACTGCGCCAACTCCTGGTCCTTCAGCAACGCCAGCACCTGCTCGGCCTCGGGCAGCCGCCCGGCGTCGATAAGCAGTGCCGCAACATCCTTGTACGGCCGGCGCTTGTCCTGCAGAAATGAAAGTTGGGCTTCCTGCTCGATCCCACGCAGCGAACCGCGCATCGACTGGATCGTGTTGATCGCCTCCTTGCCCCAATAGATCGCCAAGGCCGGGCGTCCGGCGAGCGTGTACACCTCGCGCAGCCCATCCTGCGTGCGCCATAGATATTCGAGATTGCCGCCGCGCACGGCGATCGGCAGTGCCTGCTGCAACAGGTCGAGCGCCGCGTCGCGCTCACCGAGCTTTACGCGCACTTGCGCCAGCAAAGTCAGGATGAAAGCGAGATCGGGATGCCGCGATCCCTCGGCGGCCTGGCGGATCTTCAGCGCGCGCTCCAGAACCGGGCGTGCGTCCGCATAGCGGTCGAGCTGCACTTCGACATACGCGAGCAGGATCAGGCACCGGTAGGCGCGGCCATTCGGATTCGCCAGCTCTTCGTAGATCGCGACCGCGCGTTGGGCTTCGGGCAGCGCGTCCGCGCATCGGCCCAGGCCGCACAGGATTCGTGCATGCACCATGTGCATCATGACGACCAGCTCGTCCTTTGCGCCTCCGTCTTTCTGGTACGCCTCCAAGGCTTGTTCGATCAAGGGCAGGCCCCGATCGTACTGTCCGAGCGCGGCGTCGATCGCCGCCAGGTTGTTCAGGCCCGGTGCCATGGCCTGGCCTCGCGTGTCGGACTTCGCCCGACCGATGGCAAGCGCGCGCTCGATCGCTTCGCGCGCTTGCGCGTAGTGGCCCTGCGACTGCTCGTCCACCGCGATCTGGTTCAGCGCAAGCGCGAAATTCAGACTCTGGGCGCCTTTTTTGCCCTTGACGATTTCCGCGTTGCGATTGTCCAGCGCAAGAGCTTTGTCGAAATCGCCGCGGTCCCGATGAATCGAGGCGAGCAAGAGGCGCGCCGCGGCAAGATGATCGTCGTCGAGCGCGAGGTGCTGTTCACCGACTTCGAGCGCGCGCTGCGCCGGTGGCTCCGCGCTCGTGGGATCGCCCAATTGGTAGTAGGTCGCCGCCAGGTAATAGCGCGCCCTGGCAAGCCGCAGATCGTCGTCGGGGAGCAAGCCTTGCCCGATGTCGACCGCGCGGCGCAGCGACGGGAGTGCCGCGGTGAACGCGCCCTTCGAGTAGTCGCGAACACCCGCATCCATCGCCGCTTTCGCGTCGGCGAGGGTGTCCCCGCGTTGCGCAGCGCAGGCCGGCTCGCACGCGAGGCAAAAAAATGCGCCCAGCAGCGCGAGGGCACGACGCCCGCCACCGAAGATCACGGGGCGGGCTGAAGCTGACTTCGGATGCGCCAATAAAGGCCGATCGCAAGATCGCGCACGGGCTCGAGCGAGAAGCGCTCCCGGTCCTGCGGTCGCGAGCTTTCGTGGATAAGGTGCTTGATGTCCAATACGACACCCTCGCTTTCCGCGAAGTAGCCATGGCCGAGGAAATCGGTACTGGCCAAGGACGCATCGACGGTATCGAGATCCGGCATGACGACGATGTCCTTGCCGCTTTCACCCAGACGCCGGTAGCCGCCATGCACGTCGCGCGACGCCATGAGCGCCTTGTCGTTGCTCGAGGCGTACAGCGTTACGCGCGGGCCATGCCCGAGGATGCTTGGTGCGATCTCCCGCCGGAATACGTCCGCATCCAGATCGGGGGCCGCGAGCACGAGCTGCTTGAACGCGCGCCGCTTGGTCCGATCTTCGTCGATCAACTCCTTGTAGCCGCGCGTGAGCACGCGGTTGCCCATGCTGTGCGCGATGAGGTAAATCGGCGTTCCGGGCGCGAGGGTCGCCAATGCACCGAGCACGGTCTTCATGTCGCTGATCGCCCATTCGGCATTTTGCTCGTCGAACGTGTACTCCGAAAGTGTCGCGCGCGAAGGCCACGAGAAGACGACCGTCGCGCCGGCGAAATTCAGGTCGTACGCAAGTTGTCCTGCGCGGCACGCGGCGTCGGCAAAACTGGTGTTGTAACCGTGAATGAACACGAGGATTCCCGGGTTGCTCAATCCGACTGCTTGCCGCGCGACCTCCGCGCGCCAATCGTTCATATCCAGTGCACGCAAGGATTGCAGCAGGATGTGTTTGTTGGGGTCGGCGCGAAGCTCCAGGCGCAGGATCGATGGCGACTCCATGCTGCCGCGCTTGTGAATTGCGGGAATGGTCACGTTGGCAACGCCAAGCACCAGGGTCCCGCGCTCACCGCCAAAATGCTCGTCTGGAACCGCGCTCGCAGTCGCGCGGCGGTCGGTCGCGTAAAACACCCGCATCACCCGATACGGCTCCTTGCCCTCGGCGTCGGGCTGCGCGTTCGCCTCGGGCGCGGCCGGCACCGGCGGCGCGACCGCAGGCGCAACCCCGAGCACGCGCTCGATCACGCTCAGCAGCCCGTCATCCGCGCCCCGCGTCGCCTCCGCGGCAAGCGCGCGAGCCTGCTCATCGGTCAGCGTTACGTGAAGGCTTTGTTCCTCCGCCACCGCCTCACCGCACAAATCCTGATCGTAGGCAGAGCCGTACACCTTGCGCGCGGCGCGATTCCAGATGCGCTCATTGGCGAGCGCGGCACCCAGTTGCGGTGCGAATGCGGCGGCATCGGCGCCGTCGACGGTCAACTTCAAGTGCAAGGTGCGCGTTTCGTCCAAGTTCGTGCCGCGCACGCAAAGATCGAAGTCGGCCGCAATTGCAGCATGGCCTACAAACGGCAGCGCCAAGGCTAGAGCGAGAGCGGCTTGCTTCATACGGAGTGTCCCCCATTTCCTGGGCGTCGCGCCCGTCGAGTTGCCCGTGCGTGTGCGCGTGCACGTGCGCGGTGACAATCATCCCTTGTAGCCGCGTTCCACCGCAAGCTACCATGTGTGACATCGACGTGTCTCGCTCCGTCCCGAATGCTTCGAATAGGTGTCGCAAATGTCTCGATTCCGTCGTGCACTTTGGATCACAGCCCTGCCCGGTGCTCTGGCCATCCTGACCAGCCAAGCCGCCTGGCCCCAGTCATCGGCCGCACTCGAGGCGGGGCGGGCAGCCTGCTCGGATGAACTTCAGCGCTATTGCAGCAATGTGCAGCCCGGTGGCGGCCGCATCCTTGCTTGCCTGAAGGAGCATCGCGATCAGGTTTCCGCGAGCTGCAAGCAGGCGGTCATGCAAGTGCTCCAGGGACAAGCCGGCGGCGCCGCGACTCCCGTGCCTGCGCCTTCGCCCGCACCCACCCCGTCACCCTCACCTGCTCCCTCACCCACTCCGTCACCTGCACCGACGCCCGGCCCGGGCGGCGGCGCCGCGGCGGGACCACATGCCGACGCAGGTTCTGCTCGCTACTACCAACTCAAGCTCGCCAAGGCGACCATGAAGAATGGCGGCCAGGATATGACGGAGTACACCTTGCTCGTTCCCGCCGACTGGGATTTCAAGGGCGGATTCACGAGCAACTCGGGCGACGGCGGTTGCCTGGCCGATTTCATCCAGGTGAGCGGCCTCGCCACGAGCAGCGACAAAACCTACGGCATGGTGCTGATGCCAATCGCCACCTTCCAATACGCGGACGATGCGGGCATTCGGAAGCAAATGGAGCAGCGCAATCATTTTGACGAGCAATTCAAGATGAAGGCATGCCCGATCAAGGCGCCGCAGCATGCGGCCGACTTCATCCGCGAGAACCTGATCTGGAAGCACATCAAAGACAAGCCGCAGGTGAGCTCCGAACCGTTTCCGGAACTCGAGCAGCTCGCGCGCCGTCGCCTGGGCCTGGGGCCGCAAAGCGACGCATCGGGCGCCGCGGCGCCGCGCGTCGAAGCGGCCCGGGTGCGCGTCTCCACCGTCACCGACAAAGGCGTACCGATCGACATGTGGTGGTCGGCCGTCATCGTCGTGCGCGCGCAGGCCGGCGGTGGACAAGGCCTCGTCTACGATTGGCATGCCGAGATGATCTCTGCGTTCCAGGCCCCCCGCGGGCACCTGGACGGCTACGACAAGCTTTACCGGGTCATGGCGACCAGCGTACGGTTCGATCCAGAGTTTCAAAAATGGAGCGGCGGCATGATCAATACGCTGTATCAGACAAAACAGAAGGAGGCGCAAAAGCAATCGCAGATCATCGCGCAGTTCCAGCAACATGTCATCGATACGATCAATGGCGTGACCGCCAACGCACAACGCGGGGCGCAGAACTCGGCATTCGGCGCAGACCAACTGGTCCGCGGCGTGCAGACCTTCCGCGATCCGGCCACCGGCAACACCGTCGAGCTCAGCAATCTCTACGATCATGCGTGGAACAATGGCACCGATCATTACGTCATGAGCGACGACCCCAACTTCAACCCCAATGGCCAAGTGAACGGCAATTGGAGCGAACTGCAGCCGGTGCGTCCGCAGCCGTAGGCACGGCTATCCCCGAAGCTAGGGCGCGTTCCTTTACGATCTAGGGCGGCCTTTTCTGGGCGAGTGAAATGCTGATCCATAGGCTGCCTGGTCTTGCCCTTGCTGCCGGTGCGCTTGCCGCTGCGGTCGGCCCCGGCGGCAAGGTCGTGATCCAGGAAGGCAATCCGGAGGCCGATAATGCCAAGGAGCGCAAGCTGGGACTCAAGGGCGAGAGAGTCACGGGTTGGGTCAAGACGCCGGTGAAGCTGATCACCGCGAAGGACCTCGGCTGATTCCAGCGCCTGCCGCGGCGGACGCAGTCCGCGACCCGATGCTGCGGATGCGTGGTGTCGTCAAACGCTTTCCTGGCGTCGTCGCGCTGCGCGGCGTCACGATGGAGGTGGGCCGCGGCGAGACGCATGCGCTGCTCGGTGAAAACGGCGCCGGCAAGTCCACGCTGATCAAACTGCTCGGCGGCATCGAAACACCGGACGAGGGCGAAATCGAGCTCGACGGCCGCCCCTACCGTCCGACGACTTGTGCCGACGCGTACCGCGCCGGCGTGCGTGTCGTCCACCAGGAGCTCAGCGTCCTGCCGCACCTGAGCGTGGCCGAGAATCTGCTTTTCGAGGACCTGCCGCAGCGGCGGGGCATTGTCCGGTTTGCGCAATTGCACGGCAAGGCTGCCGCGCTGCTCGACGAGATCGGCCTCGACGTGGCGCCAACGACGCGGGCCGATCGCCTCAGCGTCGCGCAGTTGCAGCTCGTCGAGATCGCCAAGGCGCTCTACCATGACGGCCGGCTGCTGATCCTGGACGAGCCGACGGCGACACTGACACCCAAGGAGATCGGCCGCCTGTTCGAAATCCTCTTGCGCTTGCGCGAGCGTGGGGTAACGCTGATCTATATCTCCCACCGGCTGGGCGAGATCTTTGAATTGTGCGAGCGGGTTACCGTCCTGCGCGACGGCAGCGTCGTCGCCACGCGTCCCCTCGCGGGCCTCACGAGTTCCGAACTGGTGCGAATGATGGTGGGCCGAACCATTGCGGACGAGCACACCTTGCCAAGCGGCGTCGAGGTCGGCAGCGAGATCCTGCGGGTCGAGGGTTTGCGCCGGTCGCGGAGTCTGCCGGCGGTGTCTTTTTCCCTACGGCGCGGCGAGATCGTCGGGGTCGCTGGGCTGGTCGGCAGCGGGCGGACCGAGACGATGCGCGCGTTGGTTGGCGCCGATCCAATGCACGAAGGACGGATCCAGGTCGACGGCCAGGCGGTCGCGATTCGATCGCCGAAGGACGCCGTGGGTGCCGGGCTGTGCCTGCTGACCGAGGACCGCAAGGCGCAAGGACTGATGTTGGGTTTGTCTTGCGCAGAGAACATCACGATCACCGACCTTGCCAAGGTCTCCAGACTCGGCGTGGTTCGGCCGTCGGCCGAGCGTGCCGCGGCCGAGGCTCTGGTACAGAAGCTGCGGATCAAGACACCGTCGATCGCCCAGGCGGTCCGCAATCTTTCCGGCGGCAATCAACAGAAGGTCGTTCTCGCCAAATGGCTGTTCCGCGGCGCGAAGGTGCTGATCTGCGACGAGCCTACGCGTGGCATCGATGTCGGTGCGAAGGAAGAGATCTACCGTTTGCTGTGGGAGTTTGCCGCCGGCGGGTGCGGCGTCCTGGTCGTTTCGTCGGACCTGCCGGAGCTGCTCGGCCTGTGCAACCGGATTTTGGTGTTCGCACACGATCGCATCGTCGGCGAAGTGCCGCGCCCGGAATTCGACCAGCACCGGATTTTGTCTCTCGCCTACGAGGAAACCGATCTTGAACTCCACACCTGAGCGCACCGAAGGCCAGGGCACGCCCGCATCGCGCGGGCGCGTTGCGCGCTTCCTGCTGCAGGATGCGGGGGTCGCCCTGGCGCTTGTGCTGATCGTGATCTTCTTTTCGCTGACCGCGCCTTACTTCGCGACCAGCGAGAATTTCCTGAAGATCTTTGTCCAGATCGCGATCAACACGGTTCTCGCAGCCGGCATGACGTTTGTCATCCTCACCGGGGGCATCGACCTGTCCGTGGGGTCGGTCCTTGCCTTGTGCTCCGTCGTGGGAGCGCTGGTGATGACGAATGCCGATCTTGCGCCCGCCGTCTCTGTGCCTTTGGCCGTCCTGGCCTGCACGGCCACCGGGGCGGCGTGCGGCGCCCTGAACGGCCTCGTGAGCGTGCACTGGAAGGTCCCGTCTTTCATCGTCACGCTCGGCATGCTCAACATCGCCAGCGGCGCCGCGCGCGTCGTCAGCGACAACTCGACGATCTCCGGCCTGCCGCAGGGATTCGTCGATTTCGGCAACATGATCTTCGCGGGAGTATTCCCGTCGATTTTCCTCATCGCAATCGCCGTCATCGCGGCCGGGTGGTTCATGCTGCGCTTCACCGTGTTTGGCCGCTTCATCTTTGCGATCGGCTCGAACGAGGAGGCGGTCCGGCTATCGGGTCACGCGACGGGCCGCTTCAAGATTGCGGCATTCACGATCAGCGGACTTACCGCCGGCATCGCGGCCGTCGTCTACCTGTTGCGGCTGAACGTCGGCAGCCCGATCGCCGGCGTCGGCTACGAGCTGAATGCGATCGCCGCAGTCATCATCGGGGGAACGAGCCTGAGCGGCGGCAAGGGTTCGATCATCGGCACGCTGATCGGTGCCTGCATCCTGCAGGTCCTGAGCACCGGCCTCCAGCTCTTTGGCATCGGCGACGACTTCAAGCCGATCGTCATCGGCGCCGTCATCGTGCTTGCCGTCGTGCTCGACGCGGTTCGCGTCCGCTTCTCGGCGCGGTAGCCAGCCGTCAACGCGTCTCGATTCGCACGAGCTTCATGCGCCCCGATTCGCCGCTCTTGATGGACACCAAAGCCTTGGAACTTCGGAAGTGCTCGGCGACGAGCGCGATGAGTTCCTGATTCGCCTTGCCGTCGATCGGCGGCGATTTCACTCTTGCCACCCACGTGCCATCGGGCAACAACTCGAGCGACGCCGCCCTGGATCTCGGGATAACCTTGACGCGAATGGTCGTCGCGGACATAAATCAACTGCGCGCAGGCGCTTGACGGTTTCTTTCGCCTATCGAACAAGGCAATTCAACCCCCCGCTTTCCCGCCGCAAAGCCTGTGAGCATTGCTTTTTGGTCGATTACAAGCGACTTACAAGACTTTGCAACTTGTCAGCATACCTGCGCGTTGGTGGGCGCGTGTTCCGTCGGGCCATTTACAAGTAATCTTTCGTCCTTGGCAGAGGCGCCAGCTAAAGTCAGTGCGCAAGCTTCCTGATAGATGGATGGAATGAATTCTTCACCTGAGGCTTTTGCGGACTTCGAGCGTGCTGGCTGGGAGGATGCCGGCATCGTTGCGGGCTACGACGAGTATTTGTCAGTCGTTACCACGCAATCCATTCCTGCCTTGCTTGACGGCGCCGGGGTACGCGCGGGATCGCGCGTACTGGACGTTGCGACCGGGGGCGGCTACGCGGCGCAAGCGGCCTATCGGCGCGGCGCCGATGTCGTCGGAATCGACTTCTCTGAGGCGCAGATCCGTCTGGCTCGCAAGAGGCACCCTGAAATTCGATTCGAGCAAGCGGATGCGCAATCCCTGCCCTTTGCGCCCTGCTCCTTCGATGCCCTGATCTGCGCATTCGGGCTCTGCCATCTACCCGACCCGGATCGTGCTCTTCGCGAGGCATACCGGATTCTCAAACCGGGCGGGCGAATTGCCTTTTCCGTATGGGACATCCCCGAACGCGCTATCGGCGTCGGTGCGGTCTATGACGCCATTCGCACGCATGGATCAATGGACGTGGGCCTTCCCGCAGGCCCGAGCTTCTTTGCATTCAGCGATGTCGGGCAGAGCATCAAAGTCTTGCAAGCGGCGGGGTTCGCGTCGCCGACGGTTCGTCAAGCACCCCAGGTATGGCAGTTGGATGACGCGGATGGCATTTTTGATCGGATCGCCAAGAGCTCGGTGCGTGCAGGCATTGCGCTGCGCTCCCAGAGTCCGTCGGCAATCGTGGCCATTCGCGCCGCCTTGCGAAAGAAAGCTTCCGAGTACAAACGCGGAGCGCACTTCGAGATTCCAATGCCCGCCATCGTCGCCGCTGCAATCAAGCCGTAAAGCCGAAGGCCCTGCGGTAATCTGCCTGCATTGCCTGGAGGGAATTGCCGATGATCGCTCGAACATCTCGTCGAGTTTTCGTGGTGACGCTTGGCTGCCTATGGGCTGTTTATGCCATGTCGGCCCATGCGGGCAATCACGCGATCGCCAACACGGCCGACGTTCAGGGCGGGCCATTCTCAGGTCAAAACATCCCGGGCCTTCTCGTCATGAACACGCCGTGTGCGTTCGGAGATAACTATCATTTTCAGATCGATGACGCGGGTACCCTGCGCGTCTTGGGTTCCCTGTCGTGCCGCGGTTCGGGAGGCAAGGAAATCTGTCATCTGGGTCCCGACTTTTCGTGTCGGGGAATAACGGACTTTTCGACTGCAGGCACCACCACTTACGCCGTCAATGAGACGGGCGTGGTCGTTGGTGGAAAGATGTTCCCGTGGCTCGATCCATCGCAGGCCACTGCGATGTTCGCCTCCGTGAATGCCAGGGCCGACAGCCGGTGCAACCAGGTTCTGGCTCGGCAGGCGAAACGAACGGAGCGCGGAAAACCCGCAAACGACAAGGAACTTGCCGACCAGGAAGCGTGCAAGCCCTTATTGAGTCAACTTTGCACGGCAAGCAACGGCGGGGAAGTCCACCTTAGCAATGGCAAGGAAATAACGGTTCTGTGCCAATGAACAGGCTGACAGTCGTCAAAATTAACGGCGTTTCGAGCGAGTTTGGAAGCATACGGTTGCGCTCGACTTTGCAAATGCGCGGTGATAGCAATTTCGTACTTTCGTACCAATTCTTCAAACGTTCGCAAATTATCGTACTTTGATCTAGTACCTGATCTGAACCATGCATCAGTTCGCGTCGCCCGATCGCAAGCTAGTTGCGAATGCTCGCGACGCCCCATTGAATATCGTGAAGAACCGGGATTGATGACGCAAAACTGTGAGGGTTTTTTGCCGCACCGCCCAATAGCCTATTTGATGCCAAAGCGAAATATCCCCTTCATAAATCCAAATGCAATGATGTTGAAAAACAAAGTCCCTAAAATTACCAGCGCGGCGCCGTATATCTTTAGCGTCAGATCGTCTGTTTTTTCACGAACAGTCCCGCATTCATTTAGTGTTGGATCGCCCGAGTAGTACCGAACGGAAATCTCGTCCCCCACTTTCACATCACCGCACCGTGGTCCACACAACGTGGACGCCCCTTCGACATTCTCGTTTCGTGCGGAAAATTTATAGAATAACTTCCCGTGATTTTCGCACTGCTTTGACGTGACAGTGCCAACAACTTCTACACCGTCTTCTTCGATTTTTTTTAGCTTGTGGACATGATCAAGCATCGCAACCATTGAAAATAAAAAGACTACGATCAATGCGCCCGATCCGAAAAGTAGCCTTCCTACTTTGCTCATTTAGAAGGGTATGTTCGGTGAATTGCGGTACCCGGTGGAACCTGGGCAGAGCGTTGTGATCGTCGAGGTGATTGTTACTCGCAAAGACGGGCCAATTCCAGCCGTCCCGCTAACCCAATCGCGATGACCTCTCGCATCACGGTCGCGACGGAGACACAGACGATCGTTGTTCTTGAGCGCCTAACCATGCGATTTTCGCGTTGCCATGCGATTGCACAAACGCTAGACGTCGATATTCCCCGCCGCCAGGGCATTGGCTTCGATGAACACGCGCCTGGGCTCCACTTCATCGCCCATCAGCGTCGTGAAGATCGCGTCGGCGCCGATGGCGTCTTCGATCTGCACCTTGAGCAGGCGGCGCACGGTGGGGTCCATGGTGGTTTCCCAAAGTTGCGCGGGGTTCATTTCGCCCAGGCCTTTGTAGCGTTGCTTAGTCACGCCGCCTTCGGCCTGGTCGAGCAGCCATTGCATTGCGCCGCGGAAGTCTTTCGCCGGGGCTTCCTTGCTGCGGTCGCCCTCGCCGCGCGCGACTCTTGCACCATCGCCCAGTAGTCCGCGGAACACGTCCGCGGCCAGGCGCAGCGCGGCGTAATCGGCACCGACGAGGAAGTCTGCGTCGATGGTGGAGGTCTTCCAGTTGCCGTGCTGGCGTCGCTCGATGGCGAGGCGGCGCTTGTCGGTGCGCTCGTCCCATTGGGCGGTGACGGTGATGCCGTTGCCATCGTCGGTGTGCATGGCCGCCGAGAGGCGCTGCGCGCTGGCGCTCGCCGCGGCTTCGTCGTGCAGTTCGATTGTCACGCCGTTGAGGATCGCTTCGAGCGCTCCCACGTCGATGACACGCGAGAGTCGCTGGACGACGGCGGCCGCGGTGAGGTACTGGCGCGCGAGTTCCGCGAGGGCGTCGCCCGTGATCGGCCGGCCGTTGGTGTGGGCCTCGGCGTTGGGATAGAGCCGCGCGCCATCGAGTGCGAGGCGCAGCATGTAGTGCGACAGTTCGTTGTCGTCCTTGAGGTAGCTCTCGGCCTTCTGGTGCTTGACCTTGTAGAGCGGCGGCTGTGCGATGTAGATATGGCCGCGCTCGACGAGCTGGGGCATTTGCCGATAAAACAGGGTCAGCAGCAGCGTGCGGATGTGGGCGCCATCCACGTCCGCGTCGGTCATGATGATGATGCGGTGGTAACGCAGTTTGTCCGCGTTGAATTCGGGCCCGATGCTGGTGCCGAGCGCGGTGATGAGCGTGGCGATCTGCTCGGACGAGATCAGCTTGTCGAAGCGCGCACGCTCGACGTTGAGTACCTTGCCGCGCAGGGGAAGAATGGCCTGGAACTTGCGGTCACGGCCTTGCTTGGCCGAGCCGCCCGCGGAATCGCCCTCGACGATGTAGAGCTCGCACTTGGCGGGGTCGCGCTCCTGGCAGTCGGCGAGCTTGCCGGGCAGGCCTGCGCCATCGAGCAGGCCTTTGCGGCGAGTCATCTCGCGCGCCTTGCGCGCGGCCTCGCGTGCGCGCGCAGCGTCGACGATCTTGCCGCAGATGATGCGCGCGTCGGCGGGGCGTTCCTGCAGGAAGGCCTCGAGCGCCTTGGCGATCACTTCCTCGACCGCCGGCCGCACCTCGGAAGAAACGAGCTTGTCCTTGGTCTGCGAAGAGAACTTGGGCTCTGGCACCTTGACGCTGAGCACGCACGTGAGGCCCTCGCGCATGTCGTCACCCGTGGTCTCGACCTTGGCTTTCTTGGCGAATTCGTTTTCGTCGATGTATTTGTTGATGACGCGCGTCATCGCGGCACGCAGGCCGGTAATGTGCGTGCCGCCGTCGCGCTGGGGGATATTGTTGGTGAACGCGAGCAGGTTCTCGCTGTAACTGTCGTTCCACTGCATCGACACTTCGACGCCCACGCGCATGGCGTTGGCGCCCGACGGCGAGGATTCGCCGCTGGCCGTGAAGATGTGGTTGTGCAGGGCCGTCTTGTTCTTGTTGATGTACTCGACGAAGCCGCGCACGCCACCGGAGAACGCGAAGTCCTCTTCCTTGTTGTTGCGCTGGTCGACCAGGCGGATGCGCACGCCGTTGTTGAGGAACGAGAGCTCGCGCAGGCGCTTGCTGAGAATGTCGTAGTGGAATTCGACGGTGCCGAAGATTTCCTCGTCCGGCAGGAAATGCACTTCGGTGCCGCGCTTTTCGGTATCGCCGAGGATGCGCAGGGGTGAAACGGCAACGCCGTCGACGTGCTCGATGATGCGGTTCTGCACGACGCCCTGGCGGAACTCGACCTGGTGCGTGTGGTGGTCGCGCCGCACGGTGAGGCGCAGCCACTTGGAGAGTGCATTCACGCACGACACGCCGACGCCGTGCAAGC
>Ga0181525_10001579_pt1 | contig 19343 bp, 15 predicted proteins | sample PEATcosm2014_Bin_48_FD_121100 | JGI IMG/M metagenome (GOLD analysis project Ga0181525, IMG submission 121100) | Peatland microbial communities from MTU Mesocosm Facility, Houghton, MI, USA - PEATcosm2014_Bin06_10_metaG | ecosystem: Environmental > Terrestrial > Soil > Wetlands > Peat | place...
AACATGCAGATGGGCAGTTCCGATGTGACGGCGGAACGTCTGGTGAATACTATGTCCGAATCCGAACTTGCTGATATTCTCTATCAATTCGGCGACGAAAAGGCTTCGCGGCGGATTGCGAAAGCGATCGTCGAACGCCGCCGGGAACAAAAATTTACGACGACGGCGGAACTTGCCGGGGTGATACGGGGTGTGGTGAGACCAGATAAATCGGGCATCGACCCGGCGACGCGCAGCTTTCAGGCGCTGCGCATCGCGGTGAATGATGAGTTGGGCGATATTGAAGCGGCGCTGGCGCAGGCGGCATCGTTGCTGACACCTGGCGGGCGGCTGGTGGTGGTGAGTTTTCACTCGCTCGAGGACCGTATTGTGAAGCGTTTTTTCGCCCAGGCTTCGGGGCGCGCGCCGGGGGCATCGCGCCATGCGCCGGCGGGCATGCAGGCGCAGGAAAAACCGCAATTCCGGCTGCTCACCGGCAGCCCGGTGCTGCCCGGCGAGGCCGAGACGCGCGCCAACCCGCGTGCCCGCAGCGCCAAATTGCGCGCCATGGAAAGGCTCGCCGCATGATCCGCCCGTTCACCCTCATCAGTGCCGTCCTCTTCGTGCTCTCGGGCGCGTATCTCTTCGCGGTCAAGCATAACGCCCAGGTGATGGACGACGAGATTGCCGCCAAGGCGCAGGCGACGCAGCTCGACGAGCAGCGCATCCGCGTGTTGCAGGCGCAATGGGCGCTGGAGGCTGACCCCTCGCGCCTACAGACGCTGGCCACGCAGTTCACCGCCTTGCAGCCGATGCAGCCGAACCAGCTGGTCACCCTGGCCTCGCTGCCCGGTGCGCTCCCTGCGGCGGGCTCTGCGCCGCCGGAGGGGAATCCTGAGAATGTCACGCCGCCGGTGGTGCTGGTGGCGGCCCCCGTGCCCGCCCCGGCGCCCAAACCGGCTCCCGCCGCCGCGCCGGTAGTGGCTTACGTGCCGCCCGCCGCTCCGGCGCCCGCACCCGCACCCGCGCCCGCGCCGGCGGTGGTGGCGGCCAACGCGCCCGCCGCGCCGCAACCGCTCGCCAGCGTGCTGTCTCCGGCCAAAGCTCCGGTGCATCTGGCTTCTGACGAAATCACCGCGCCCGTCATGCATCACAAGCCGCATGTGCATCATACGGTGAGTGCGCCGGTCTATGCTGACAACCGCCCGGCCTATCGTGAGGCTTCGGCCATCGCGCCCGCCGCGCAGGAAGCGCCGGGCGAGCCGGTGCAGGCCATCGCTTCCGCGGCTTCCGCCTCGCCGGATTATGGCGGCGGCGGGTCCGTTCTCGGCATGGCCCAGAGCATGGGGAGTGGTAATTGACACTCACGTTGCGCCCCGATTCCAGGCCGCCGTCGCGCCGGAAAGGGGCGCCCGAGCGGGGCGGAGCCGTGCCGCTGGTCGAACATGTCCGCATCACCTCGCCGGAGCTGACCCAGCGCGCGATTCTGGAGAAGGCGCGCGGGCGCATGGTCATCGTGGCGCTGACGCTGGCCGGGCTGTTCGCCGTGGTCGCGCTGCGCCTCACGGACGTCACCATCATCCACCCGATTTTACCCTCCCAGGCGCAGATTGCGGCGATGCAGCCGGTGCTGGACATCGCCCCTCCGCCGCCGGGCCGCGCCGACATCACCGACCGCAACGGCACCATCCTGGCCGTCTCGCTGCCCGGCGCGGAGCTTTACGCCGACCCGCAGCAGGTGGGCGACCCGGCCGGCGCCACGGCGCAGCTCGTCTCGGTGCTGCCCGGCCTGGACCCCGACGCCACGCTGAAGAAGCTCTCGTCCGGCAAGGATTTCGTCTATCTCGACCGCAAGCTCACCCCGCCGGAGGAGCTGTCGGTCAACGCGCTGGGCATCCCCGGCGTGTATTTTGAGAACAGCGAGAAGCGCCACTACCCCGAGGGCGACCTTGCCGCGCATATCCTGGGCGGCGTCACCGTCGGCGGCGACGGCATTGCCGGGGTTGAGGAATATTTCAACCAGCGCCTGACCACCGACCCCACGCCGCTGGCGCTGTCCATCGATGCCGGGATTCAGAGCATCGTGCATGACGAGCTGGCCTCGGCGGTGAAGGAATTCCAGTCGCCCGGCGGCTGCGCCATCGTCATGAACGCCCATACGGGGGAAATCCTCGCCATGGTGAGCCTGCCGGACTATGATGTCAGCACCATCGGCACCGCCAGCCATGACAGCCAGTTCAACAAATGCGTGGCGGGCGACTATGAGCCGGGCAGCGTGTTCAAGCTGCAAACCATCGCCATGGCGCTGGATTCGGGCATGATTCATTACTGGGACTATTTCGATACGACCCACCCGCTTCAGGTCGGCCGCTTCCAGATTACCGATTTCGAGCCCGCCCATGTGTGGATGGCGGTGCCGCAGATCCTCAACGTCTCGTCCAATATCGGCGCGTCGCGCATCGCCACCATCCTGGGGCCGAAAATCCAGCAGGACTGGTTGATTAAACAGGGTTTCTTCAAGCCCCTGAATGTGCAGCTGCCAGGCCCGCCCGCGCCGCAGTTGCCACCGCTGAAGAATTGGGGTTTGTCGGCCACCATGACGGTTTCCTTCGGCGCGGGCATCTCGGTGAGCCCGCTGCATCTGATTACCGGCGTGCTGCCGATTGTGAATGGCGGCGTCCGCTATGACCCGACCCTGCTGGCGGTGGACCCCAACGGGCCGCAGCCCGTGGGCGTGCGCGTGATGCAGCAGAGCACGTCGGACATGATGCGCAAGATGATGACCAATGTGGTGCTCACCGGCACGGGTAAGCTGGCGCAGGTGCCGGGGTATATCGTGGGCGGCAAGACCGGCACGGCGCAGGTGGTCGGGCCGAATGGCGGCTATCTCAAGCACACCAATAACGCCTCCTTCATGGCGGCTTTCCCCATGGAGAACCCGCAATACGTCATCTACGTGCTGGTGCTGCAGCCCAAGGCCGACGCCACCACCTTCGGCTACACCACGGGCGGGTACATCGCCGCCCCCACGGTGGGGCGGATTATCGGGCGCATCGGGCCGATGCTCGGCGTGCTGCCCGCCACGGGGGACACGCTGGCGGCGCTGCAGGCCTCGCTCACCGTGCCGTTGCAGCCCACAGCCCCCCCGGGCGAACCGGCGCTCGGCCCGGGCAATCCGCTGCCGCCGGGCGCCAATGCGTTTGCCTATGAGCTGCTGGGCGAAAAACCGCCCGGCACCGCCCCGCCGTCCCACACCACCGCCCAGGTGCAACATGATTAGCGGCAAACTGCATAACGTGCGCGCCATCACCGCCGATAGCCGCGCCGTGCAGCCGGGCTTCATGTTCGCCGCGCTGCCGGGGGTGAAGGTGGACGGCCGCAAGTACATCGCCGAGGCGGTGGCGCGCGGCGCCGTCGCCGTGCTGGCGCAAGAGGGCACCCTCTGGCCGCCCGGCGTGCCGCCGCGCCCGATGATGCTGGCCGCCAACCCGCGCGCGAAGCTGGCCGAACTGGCGGTGGAGCTGGCGGGCAAGCTGCCGGAATGTCTGGTGGCCGTCACCGGCACCAACGGTAAAACCAGCACGGTGGACTTCCTGCGCCAGATTTTCGCCGCCGCCGGGCGCAAAGCCGCATCGCTCGGCACGCTCGGCGTCATCGCCGAGGGTTTCCCGCCCACCGGCTCGCTCACCACGCCGGACCCGGTGACGCTGGCCACCACCCTGGCGGAACTGGCCCGCGCCGGCATCACCCACGCCGCGCTGGAGGCCTCCTCCCACGGCATCGAACAATGCCGCCTGGACGGTCTGAGCTTCGCTGCCGCGGGTTTCACCAACCTCACCCGCGACCATCTCGACTATCACGGCTCGATGGATGCCTACCGCGCCGCCAAGCTGCGCCTGTTTGACACGCTGCTGCCGCGCGGCACGCCGGTGCTGGCGATGGCCGACATGGACCCCGAAACCTTGGCCCAACTGCGCGCCATTGCCGCCCAGCGCGGCCTGGATTTCCGCCCCATCAGCATAGAGCGCACCGTGCCGCTGCCCTCCGGCCAGGAGATTTTCACCGCAGGGCAGCGCGTCATCCTCAACCTGCCGGGCCGCTTCCAGGCCGACAACGCCGTGCTCGCGGCAGGTCTCGCCCAGGCTTGCGGCGTGGCCGACGCACTCTCCTACCTGCCGCGCCTGCAAGGCGTGCGCGGGCGGCTGGAATGTGCGCTGGTCCTGCCGGGCGGCGCCGCCGCGTATGTGGACTACGCCCATACGCCGGACGCCATTTCCCGCGTCCTCTCCGCGCTGCGCCCGCACGCACACGGCAAGCTCGTCGCCGTCATCGGCGCGGGCGGCGACCGCGATGCCGGCAAACGCCCGCTGATGGGCGAGGCCGCCGCACAGGGCGCCGATGAAGTCATCGTCACCGACGACAACCCGCGCAGCGAGGAACCCGCCGCCATCCGCGCCGCCATTTTGGCCGCCTGCCCCAACGCCACCGAAATCGGCGACCGCCGCGCCGCCATCGCCGCCGGCCTGGCCCGCCTCGCCCCGGGCGACGTGCTGGTGGTGGCGGGCAAGGGTCATGAGCAGGGCCAGATTGTCGGCAGCCAGACCCTGCCGTTCGACGATGCGGCGGTGATCCGTGAACTGGGAGAAGCCGCATGACCATCCTCTGGCAAGCTGACGACCTGGCCCGCGCCACCGGCAGCAAAACCCCGGGTTTTGACATCACCGGCATCAGCATCGACACGCGCACCCTCCAACCCGGCGACCTCTTCGTCGCTCTGGCCGGTGAGCGTGACGGGCATGATTTCATCGAGACGGCCTTGGCCCGAGGCGCTGCGGGAGCGCTGGTCTCGCGCCCCGGCATGCCCGGCCCGGTGCTGCTGGTGGAGAACACCCTGACCGCACTCGCCCGCCTGGGTGCCGCCGCGCGCGCGCGGTCCAACGCCAAAATCATCGGCGTGACCGGCAGCGTCGGCAAGACCACGACCAAGGAGATGCTGCGCCGCACGCTCAGCGCGTTCGGCGCCGTGCACGCCGCGGAGGCCAGCTTCAACAACCATATCGGCGTGCCGCTGACCCTGGCGCGCATGCCGCCCGGCACCGATTTCGGTGTGTTTGAGATCGGCATGAACCACCCCGGCGAGATCGCCCCGCTGGCGCGTCTGGTGCGCCCGCATGTCGCCATCATCACCTGCGTGGACCGCGCGCATCTCGGCCAGATGGGCTCGGAAGCGGCGATTGCGGCGGAAAAAGCCTCGATCATGGAAGGCCTCGTGCCCGGCGGCGCGGCGGTTCTGCCGGGCAACGCCAAATTCCTGCCGCAGCTCTGGGCCGCCGTGCCGCCGGGCGCCACGCGCCTGATCTTCGACGGCAAAAGCGGCGACGCAGGCCTGATCAGCCTGAAAAGCAGCGCCAGCAGCAGCGAGGTGACGGCGAAAATCACCGGCACGGAGGTGCGTTTCCGCCTCGCAGCACCGGGGCGGCACATGGCGATGAACGCCCTGGCGGTGCTGGCGGCAACGCACGCGCTGGGTCTGGACCCGGTGCGCGCGGCGGCGGCGCTGGACGGTTTCGCCCCCTTCACCGGGCGCGGCGCAAGGCGCGACATCGTGCTGCCCGTGGGCGAAGTGCTGCTGCTGGACGAAAGCTACAACGCTTCCTCAGCCTCCATGCGCGCGGCGCTGGAAGTGCTCACCTTACAACCTGGGCGGCATGTTGCCGTGCTGGGGGACATGCTGGAGTTGGGCTACCTCGCCGAGGAGGAGCATCTCGCCCTTTTGCCCGATGTTTTAGCTGGTGCCGACAAAGTTTTTACCTGCGGAGACATGATGCGGCGATTGTTCGAATCGCTGCCATGGCCCAAGCAGGGCGGGCATGCGTCTGACGCTGCCACCTTGGCGGCGCTGGTGAAAGCCTCTCTGATGAAGGGCGACACCGTGTTGGTGAAGGGCAGTTACGGCAGCCGCATGCGTGATGTGATCTCGCACCTGGAAAGCCCCAATTAATGTTATACGCGCTCCTGCTCCCCCTGGCGGGCTATATCCATGCATTCAACCTGTTCCGCTACATCACGTTCCGCGCCGGGGGGGCGTGCCTCACCGCGCTCATCATCAGCTTCTGGGCCGGGCCGAAACTCATCCGCCTGCTCAAATCCATGCAGCGCCACGGCCAGCCCATCCGCACGGACGGCCCGGAGCGCCACCTGATTGAGAAAAAAGGCACCCCCACCATGGGCGGCGTGCTGATCCTGCTGGCGCTGGGCATTTCCACCCTGCTCTGGGCCAATCTGGAGAACGGCTACGTGTGGGCCACCCTGGTCGTCACCTTCGGCTATGGCGGCATCGGCTTTGCCGATGATTATCTGAAACTGACGCGGCGCAACACCAAGGGCGTCTCGGGCCGGGTGAAGCTGGTGGCGCAGGCGGTTATTGGCCTCATCGCGGCGGTGTGGATGACGCAGCTCATGCCTGCGCCCCTCGGCACCGAGCTGGCGCTGCCGCTGTTCAAAAGCCTGATGATCCCGTTCGGCATCTTCTTCCCGCTGGTGGCGCTGTTCGTGCTCATCGGCGCCTCCAACTCGGTGAACCTCACCGACGGTCTGGACGGTTTGGCGATTGTCCCCACCATGATCGCCGCCGGGGTGTTCGCGCTCATCGCCTACCTCGTCGGCAACCACATCTTCGCCGACTATCTGGAAATCCACTACGTCCCCGGTGCGGGCGAACTCACCGTCTTCCTCTCCGCGCTCATCGGTGCCGGCCTCGGCTTCCTGTGGTTTAACGCCCCGCCTGCGGCAGTGTTCATGGGCGATACCGGCTCCCTCTCGCTGGGCGGCGCACTGGGTGCGGTGGCCGTGGCGACGAAGTGTGAAATCGTCCTGGCCATTGTCGGCGGCTTGTTCGTGGTGGAAACCGCCTCGGTCATCGTGCAGGTGTTCTGGTACAAGCGCACCGGCAAGCGCGTGTTCCTGATGGCGCCGTTGCACCACCATTTCGAGAAAAAGGGCTGGGCCGAGCCCACCATCGTCATCCGCTTCTGGATCATCGCCATGATCCTCGGCCTGGTGGGTCTGGCCACCTTGAAAATCCGATGAACTTTCCGCCCGTCTTTGCTGGCAAACGCTTTGCCGTGCTCGGCCTGGGCAAGGCCGGGCTGCCTGCGGCTACGGCGCTGCGCGACATGGGCGCGGAAGTTTTCGTCTGGGACGACTCCGCCGCCTCGCGCGAGGCGGCGGCGGATTTCACCGTGATGCTACCCTCCGAGATCCCCGGCAATCTCGAAGCGCTGGTGCTCTCCCCCGGCATCCCGCACAAACTGCCCAAGGCGCACCCGCAGGCTTTGTGGGCGGCGGGCCATAGCGTGCCCATCCTCACCGACGCTGAGCTGCTCTACCGCGCCGTGCGCCTGAGCGGCAGCGCCGCGCGCTTCGCCGGCATCACCGGCACCAACGGCAAATCCACCACCACGGCGCTGCTCGCCCATATGCTCACCCTCGCCGGCATCCCTAATGCCGCCGGGGCCAATCTCGGCCCCGCCGCGCTCGCCCTGAAGCTGCTGCCCGATCACGGCGTCTACGTGCTGGAAATGTCGAGCTACATGCTGGAGCGCCTGGCGACGTTGCGTTTTGACGTGGCGGCCATGCTGAACCTCTCCCCCGACCATCTCGACCGCCACCGCGACATGGCCGGCTACGCCGCCGCCAAGCGCGAGATTTTCGCCCGTCAGGACGCCGCCTGCACCGCCGTCATCGGCGTGGACGATCCGCTCTCGCGCGACATGGCCGATTGGCTCGACCGCCAAAAAGCGCAGGTCGTGCGCATCTCCGGCGAAAATTTCATCACCGGCCCGGCGCGCGCGCTGCCCGGCACGCATAATGCGCAAAACGCGGCGGCGGCCTCCGCGCTGGCCCGCGCGCTCGGCGTGGGCGAGGACAAAATTGCCCTGGGTATCGAAACCTTCCCCGGCCTGGCCCACCGCCAGCAGGAAGTCGCCCTGCGCGACGGCGTGCGCTTCATCAACGACAGCAAAGCCACCAACGCCGACGCCACCGCGCGCGCCATGGCATGCTATGAGCGCTTCGTCTGGATCGCCGGCGGCGTCGCCAAAGCTGGTGGCATTACCGATCTCGCGCCCTATTTCCCGCGCGTGAACAAAGCCTTCCTGATCGGCCAGGATGGCGCGGCCTTCGCCAAAACGCTGGAAACGCAGGACGTGCTGCTGGAGGTCGTCGGCACGCTGGAAGAAGCCGTGCCGCGCGCCTTCGAGCAGGCCAAGGCCAGCGGCACGGAGATCGTGCTGTTCTCCCCCGCCGCCGCCAGCTTCGACCAGTTCCCGAACTTTGAAGTGCGCGGCGAGACCTTTGCCGCCCTGGCGCAAGGGGGGAGCAAATAATGCCGCCGCTCTCGCGCGCAGATACTTCCGTGATTGGCCTCTGGTGGTGGAGCGTGGACCGCGTGACGCTGCTGGCGCTGGCCGTGCTCATCGGCATTGGCTACGTCCTCGCTTTGGCGGCCACGCCGGGCCTGTCCATGCACATCACCGACCCGCACACCATGACCATGATCAAGCAGATCCTGTTCCTGGCGCTGGGCGGCGTGGTGATGCTCGGCATGTCCATGCTCACGCTGCGCCAGGTCAAACTCTCCGCCCTGGGCCTGGGGATTTTGTTCTTCTTCCTCACCGCCTTCACCCTGGTGCACGGCACGGAGGTGGACGGCGCCCATCGCTGGATCGCGCTGCCCGGCTTCACCATTCAGCCCAGCGAGTTTTTGCGCCCCGGCTTCATCATCATCTCCGCCTGGCTCATCGCCGAATCCCGCCGCACGCCGGGCTTTCCCGGCAAGCGCGCGGCGCTGGGCATGTTCCTGCTCACCGCGCTGATGCTGAAAATGCAGCCCGATATCGGCATGACCTTCCTCTTCACCATGGTCGTCTTCGTGCAGTTTTATCTGGACGGCATGGAGGTGAAATGGGTTTCCGTCGCCTTCTGCGTGCTCATCGCGGCGGCCTTCGGCGCGTTTGTGTTCATCAGCCACGTGCACAGCCGCGTCGAATTATTCCTGCATCCCACCAAGGACTCCGCCTATCAGGCGCTCACCGCGCTGTCCGCTTTCGGCAATGGCGGCATGTTCGGCCTCGGGCCAGGGGAGGGCGAGGTGAAGCATTATCTCCCCGACGCGCGCGCCGACTTCGTCTTCGCCGTGGCGGGCGAGGAGTTTGGCCTGTTCTTCTGCGCCTTCATCATTTTCATGTTCGCCGCCATTGTCCTGCGCGCCATGTTCCGGCTGCTTGCCGAACCCAATCTCTTCGTCGTCCTGGCGGCGGGCGGCCTCATCGTCGGCTTCGGCCTGCAAGCCTTCGTCAACATGGGCTCCTCGCTCTCCCTCATCCCCACCAAAGGCATGACGTTGCCCTTCATTTCCTATGGCGGCAGCTCGGTCCTGGCGATTTCCATCCAAATGGGCTTTCTTCTGGCGCTCACCCGCCGCCGCCGCGCGGGAGACGCCGCATGAGCGCCCCCATCGTCATCGCCGCAGGCGGCACCGGCGGACATTTCTTCCCCGCCGAAGCCCTGGCCGCCGCACTGCAAGCCCGTGGCGAGCGCGTGGTCCTGCTCACCGACGCCCGCTCCGGCGGCCTTTCCTCCCCGGTCTTCGCCGCCGCTGAGTGCCATGTCATTGCAGGTGCCGGGCTTTCCGGCCGCAGCCTGCTGAGCGCGATCAAAGGCGCCTTGGCTCTGGCGCAAGGCGTGGCCCAAGCCCGCAAAATCCTGGCCACGCTGCGCCCGAGCGCCGTCATCGCCTTCGGAGGTTACCCTGCCGTCGCCCCGGTTTTCGCCGCGCGCCTGCTGGGCCATCGCCCGCACATCATCCTGCACGAACAAAATGCCGTCCTTGGCCGCGCCAACCGCCTGCTCGCGCGCGTGGCGGATATTCTAGTGTTGAGTTTCGCCAAAACCACGGCGATTCCAGCAGGCGTTAAAACCGTATTGCTCGGCAACCCGGTGCGCCCGGCCATCGCCGCGCTGCAAGGGCAGGGCTACACACCGCCCACGGAGACCATCAACCTCCTCGTCCTCGGCGGCTCGCTCGGCGCGAAAATCTTCGGCACGCTGGTGCCCGAAGCGCTGGCGCTGCTGCCCGTGGCGCTGCGCACGCGCCTCTCGCTCACCCAGCAATGCCGCGCGCAGGAGCAAGAGTCCGCTGAAAACATCCTGCGCGAAGCAGGCATCGCCGCCGAACTCTCGCCCTTCTTCACCGATGTCGCCGCGCGCATCACCGCCGCGCATCTCGTCATCGCCCGCTCCGGCGCCTCCACCGTTGCCGAACTCGCCGTCGCCGGACGCCCCGCCATCTTCATCCCGCTCCCCAGCGCCATCGACGACCACCAGCGTGCCAATGCTGACGCCCTGGCCGAAATCGGCGCCGCCTGGCGCCTCGACCAGGCCGGTCTGGCGCCCCAGGGGCTCGCGCAGAAAATTGAAAGTGTTTTGATGCATAGCCTGACCTTACAAAACGCCGCGAGCGCGGCCAGCACCGCCGGGCGTGCCGATGCGGCGGAGCGCCTCGCCGATCTCGTGCAGGCCAGCGTCGCGGCAGGAGCAAAATCATGAGAGCGCTTCCCCTTTCCATCGGCACCATCCACTTCGTCGGCATTGGCGGCATCGGCATGTCCGGCATCGCCGAGGTGCTGCATGAGTTGGGATATGTCGTGCAGGGCAGTGACATGTCCGAAAACGCCAACGTCCTGCGCCTGCGCGCGGCGGGCATCCCGGTCGCCATCGGGCACGACGCCGCGAACCTGCGCGACGCCCAGGTGGTGGTGATTTCCACTGCCGTGCCCAGGGACAATCCCGAAGTCGTCGCGGCCCGGCGCAAGCTCATCCCGGTGGTGCGCCGCGCGGAAATGCTGGCCGAGCTGATGCGCCTGAAATGGGCCGTCGCCGTCGGCGGCACGCACGGCAAAACCACCACCACCAGCCTGGTGGCGGCGGTGCTGGAAGGGGCGGGCTTCGACCCCACCGTCATCAATGGCGGCATCATCAACGCCTATGGCAGCAACACGCGCCTGGGTGCGGGTGACTGGATGGTGGTGGAAGCCGACGAATCCGACGGCAGCTTTCTGCGCCTCCCCGCCGTCATCACCATCGTCACCAACATGGACCCCGAACATCTCGACCATTGGGGCACGCGCGAGGCGATGGAAGCGGGCTACCGCCAGTTCGTCGCCAACATCCCGTTCTACGGCTTCGCGGTGCTGTGCATCGACCATCCCGCCGTCCAGCAGATGATCCCGGCACTTTCCGATCATCGCGTCATCACCTACGGTTTTTCCCCGCAGGCCGATATCCGCGCCGAGCGCATCGTCTCCGGCAAGGACGGCGCCACGTTTGAAGTCCGCTTCTCCGACCGCGTCTCCGGCCGCGCGCGCCGCATGGGCCCGTTCCGCCTGCCGATGCTGGGCAACCACAACGTCTCCAACGCGCTCGCCGCCATCGCCGTCGCCTCGGAAATGGATGTTGACGAATCCCACATTAAAGCCGCCCTCGCCAGTTTCGCAGGCGTGAAGCGCCGCTTCACCAAAACCGGCGAGGCCGGCGGCATCACCGTCATCGACGATTACGGCCATCACCCGGTGGAAATCGCCGCCGTGCTGAAAGCCGCGCGTCAGGCCGGCGCGCGCGATGTCGTCGCCATCGTCCAGCCGCACCGCTACTCGCGCCTGCAAACCCTGTTCGAAGATTTCTGCACCTGCATGAACGACGCCGGCACCGTCATCGTCGCGGACGTCTACCCCGCAGGCGAAGCGCCCATCGAGGGCATTAACCGCGACGCGCTGGTCGAAGGCCTGCGCGCCCACGGCCACCGCCAGGTCGTCCCGCTCTCGGACCCCACGCATCTCGCCGAAATGGTCCACGCCATCGCCCGCCAAGGCGACTACGTCGTCTGCCTCGGCGCGGGCAACATCACGCAATGGGCGGCAGCGCTGCCCGGCGGCCTGCAAACCTTGCAGGACGCCGCCAAACAAGCGGGCGCACGCAGATGATCCCCGCCATTCGCGGCCGCATCGCCAAGGACGCCATCCTGGCGCCGATGACGTGGTTCCGCGTCGGCGGCCCTGCGGAATATCTCATCCGCCCGGCGGATGTCGAAGACCTCTGCGCCCTGCTGCAAAATTTGCCACTGGAAATGCCGGTCACGGTCATGGGTGCGGCGTCCAACATGATCGTGCGCGACGGCGGCGTGCACGGCGTCGTCATCAAACTCGCACGCGGCTTCGGCGACGTTGACGTGCAGGCGGACGGCATCATCGCCGGTGCCGCAGCACTGGACATCACCGTCTCCGAACACGCCGCCGCCGCCGCCCTCACCGGATTGGAATTCCTCTCCGGCATCCCCGGCACCATCGGCGGCGCGGTGGCGATGAACGCAGGCGCATACGGCGGCGATGTGAAACAGGCGCTGGACTGGGTCGAACTCGTCACCCGCTCGGGCGAGCTCGTGCGCGTCGGCGCGGAAGAACTTTCCCTCTCCTACCGCCACGCCAATCTGCCGCCGGGCTCCGTCGTCGTGCGCGCGCGCTTTCGCGTGCAAAAAGGCGACGCCGCGATGATCGCCGCGCGCATGAGCGAAATCAAAACCAGCCGCGAAGCCTCGCAGCCCGTGCGCGCGCGCACCGGCGGTTCCACCTTCGCCAACCCGCCCGGCCAGAAAGCCTGGGAGCTGATCGACGCCGCCGGTTGCCGTGGCCTGACGCGCGGCGGCGCGCAGGTTTCGCAACTCCACTGTAATTTCCTGCTCAATAACGGCGAAGCCTCGGCGGCGGACCTGGAAGGCCTGGGCGAAGAAGTCCGCAAGCGCGTCGCTGCGTCTTCGGGCGTGGCGCTGAATTGGGAAATCAAACGCATCGGAGTACCAGGATGACCCGCGTCGCGGTTCTGCATGGCGGCATGTCCGCTGAACGTGAAGTCTCGCTGCGCTCCGGCGCGCAGGTCATCGCCGCCTTGCGCGAGGCGGGCTTCGAGGTCACGCCGGTTGAAGTCAACGACGACCTCGCCGCCATCCTGGCCGCGCTCACCCCCGCACCGGACGCCGTGTTCAACGCCCTGCATGGCCGCTTCGGCGAGGACGGCACCATCCAGGGCGTGCTCGATTACCTAGGCCTGCCCTACACCCATTCCGGCGTGCGCGCCTCGGCCATCGCCATGGACAAGGAAGCCGCCAAAGCCATTTTCGCCGCCGCCAAGCTGCCCATCGCGCCGCACCGCGTCATCAACATCGCCGAACTCGCCGAGGGCGACCCGCTGCCGCCGCCTTACGTCGTCAAGCCGGTGAATGAAGGCTCCTCCGTCGGCGTCTACATCGTCCAACCCGGCGGCCACACGCGCGAGCAGATTGTGCAGGAATGGCATTACGGCCCGGCGATGGTCGAGCAATATATCCCAGGCCGTGAACTCACCGTCGGCGTGCTGGATGACCGCGCGCTGGCGGTCACGGAAATCCTCTCGGAACAAAACTTCTACGACTACCACGCCAAATACGCCGCAGGCGGCTCGCGCCACGTCATCCCGGCGCAGCTCCCGCCGGAAGTCACCCAGCGCGCGATGGAAGTCTCCCTCGCCGCGCACAAGGCGCTGGGCTGCCGTGGCGCCTCGCGCGCGGATTTACGTTACGACGACGCAACCGGCACCCTCGTCCTGCTGGAAGTCAACACCCAGCCCGGCATGACGCCGACCTCCCTGCTGCCCGAACAAGCAGCTTACATCGGCATGGATTTCCCCTCCCTGTGCCGCTGGATGGTGGAGCGGGCGACATGTCGAGATTAAGCGCCGACGCCCGCCCCGTGCTCTCGCGCCCGCCCACGCGCCCGCCGCGCGCGCGCGCCAAAAAAGCGGCGGCGGCGCAGGATCGTTTAACCGCGCGCACCCTGTTCCTGCGCCGCGTCCGCCGGAGCATGAAACCCGGAATGTGGCTGCTCGGCGTTGGCGCGGTGCTGGTGGTGGGTTCTGAATTGTTCCGCGCCATCCCAGCTTCAGCGCCGCAACCGCAGGCGCCCGCCCCGCACGGTTTCGGCCTGGCGCAGTTCGCGGCGGATGCCGGTCTGCGCATCAGCAGCATCCAGATCAACGGCGCGCAAACCACCGACCCGGCGGCGCTGAACCAGGCCATCGGCGTGCAGCCAGGCGAGCCCACGCTGGGCTTCTCGCTCGCCGCCGTGCAGGCGCGCGTCGCGCAGCTCGGCGCCGTGCAGAGCGTCACCGTGCAGCGCGAACTTCCCGGCACGCTGGTGGTCAACATCACCGAACGCGCCGCCTACGCCATCTGGCAAACCGGCGGCACGCCCACGCAGTTCGTCCTCATCGACAAATCCGGCAACGTCATCCAGGGCCAGGACGCAGGTGAAGCCAAGCGCCGCGAACCCTGGCTGCTGCTGCTCACCGGCGCCGACGCGCCGCAAAATGCCCAGACACTGACAACAGAATTACAAGCCGCCCCGCAAGTGCTGAGCCATGTGGCCGCCGCCGAGCGCGTTGACGGCCTGCGCTGGAACCTGATTTTGAAAAACCAAACCGTGGTGAAACTGCCTGAAGATAACGAGCAGGACGCCATCAACCAGCTCGCCGCCCTGCAAAACAGCATGCAGCTGCTCGACCGCCCGGTGGAAGCCATCGACCTGCGCCTGGCGGGCAAGCTGGTGATCCGCCCATACCCCGCCGCCCCGCCGCCGCCGCCGGCCAAGGAGGACCACGCATGAGCGACATGCTCCGCCGCCCCCCCGCTTTGCAAAACAGCGTGAAGCCGCCACCGGAAGAAACCTTGCGCACGCGCAACATCCGCTCCGGCCCGTTCGGCGTGCTAGACATTGGTTCCAGCAAAATCGCCTGCCTCATCGGCCGCGCGGAATCCGATGGCCGCCTGCGCGCGCTCGGCTTCGGCTGGCAGAAGAGCCGCGGCATTAAATCCGGCGGCATTGTCGATCTCGAAGAAGCCGAAAAAGCCATCCGCGCCGCCGTTGGCACCGCCGAGGACATGGCCGACACGCGGCTCAAATCGGTTTACGTCAACCTCTCCTGCGGCCAGCCGGAGAGCCGGTTGTTTAACGTGCAATGGCCCGTCGATGGCCGTGCTGTCACCGCCGAGGACATCAAGCGCGTGGTGCGCGAGGCCCGCCTGCGTGCCGCCTCCGATGGCCGCGCCACCATCCATGCGCTGCCGCTCAGCTTCTCCACGGACGAGACCCAAGGCATCATCGACCCGCGCGGCCTGTTCTGCCACACGCTCACGGCGCAGCTGCATGTCATCGACGCCGGTAACACCGCGTTACGCACGCTGTCGGCCTGTCTGTCGCGCTGCGAGCTGGACATCGCCGCCCTCGTCTCCGCGCCGATGGCCTCCGGCCTCGCCTGCCTGGTGGGCGACGAGCGTGAACTCGGCGCCACGGTCATCGACATGGGCGGCGGCACCACCACCATGGCGGTGTTCGCCGACGGCCAGGTCCTGCACACCGCGCAGCTGCCGCTCGGCGGCATCCATGTCACCAACGACATCGCGCGCGGCTTCTCCACCTCCGTGGCGCATGCGGAACGGTTGAAGGCGCTGTATGGCAACTGCCAGGGCAGCCCGGATGACGAGCGCGAATTATTGCCGGTGCCGCAAGTGGGCGAGGACGAACATCAAATCGCCAAAATGCCGCGTTCGATGCTCATCAGCATTATCAAGCCCCGGCTTGAGGAAATCTTTGAACTGGTAAAAGACAAATTGGAGACAGCCGGCCTCGGCCATGCCGGCGGCACGCGCGTGGTGCTCACCGGCGGCGCCTCGCAGCTTGGCGGCGTGCGAGAGCTGGCCTCGCATATTCTGGAACGTAACGTGCGCTTAGGCCGCCCCGGCAGCATGATCGGCCTGCCCGATTCCGCCAGCGCCGCCAACTTCGCCACCCTGGTCGGGCTCCTCGCATTTGCCACGGGCGAGGGCCAGACCATGCAAGATATCAATTTCGACGCCGAGCGTTCCGGCGGATGGTTTCGTAACATTGTCGATTTTTTAAAAAATCGTGTTTGACATGAAAACGGCGCGTTCTTTACCGATACAGCCCTGAGGAGATGAATTGATGACCCTGAACCTGACGATCCAGAAAATGGAGCATACCGACTTCCAGCCGCGGATCACTGTGATCGGTGTGGGTGGGGGGGGCTGCAACGCCGTGAACAACATGATCACCCTGAACTTGCCGGGTGTTGATTTTGTCGCGGCCAACACGGACGCGCAGCAATTGCAGCGTTCGCTCTCCGAGCGGCGCATTCAGCTTGGGCCGCATCTCACGCAGGGCAACGGCGCTGGCGGCAGGCCGGAAGTCGGCAAAGCCTCGGCGGATGAAGCGTCCGAAGAGCTGGCCAAGCATCTGGAAAACACCCACATGGTGTTCATCACCGCGGGCATGGGTGGCGGCACCGGCACGGGCGCCGCGCCGGTCATCGCGCGCATGGCACGCGAGCGCAACATTCTCACCGTTGGCGTCGTCACCAAGCCTTTCGCTTTCGAGGGCAAGCGCCGCATGCGCGCCGCCGAGGAAGGCATCAACGAACTCCAGGCCTATGTTGACACGCTGATTGTGATTCCGAACCAGAATCTCTTCAAAGTCGCCAATGAGCGCACCGGCTGGAAAGAAGCCTTCGAGATGGCCGACAACGTCCTCTACATGGGCGTGCGCGGCGTGACCGATCTCATGGTTCTCCCCGGCATCGTCAACCTGGACTACGCCGATATCCGTTCCGTCATGTCTGAAATGGGCAAGGCGATGATGGGCACCGGCGAGGCCGAGGGCGAAGACCGCGCCATCCGCGCGGCGGAAGCGGCCATCAGCAACCCGCTGCTCGAAGACACCAACATGAAGGGCGCGCGCGGCCTGCTCATCAACATCACCGGCGGTCACGACGTCACCCTGTTCGAAATCGACCAGGCGGCGCACCGCATCGGCGAGGAAGTCGATAAGGACGCGAACATCATGTTCGGCATGTCGCTGGACGAGAGCCTCACCGGGCGCATCCGCGTTTCCGTGGTCGCTACGGGCATTGAAGGCATGAACAGCCAGGTCAACCACATGCCCAAGCTGCAAGTGGTCAATGGCGGCAGCGCCGATCCGGTTTCCTTCCCCGCCCAGGCGGCGATGCAGAACGGCGCCCCGCAAATGGCCCAGCCGCAGCAGGCCCCGGTCTCGCGCGGCCCGGGCTTCATGCCGGAAACCCCGTCCATGACCCAGGGTGCCTCCGCCCAGGTCAGCCGGGGTTCCGATGAACTCTCCTTCGAGAGCGACATGGCGGCCATCTCCGCCGCTCTGCCGCCGCCGCCGCCCCGCATGGCCCCGGCCCCGGCCCCGGTGCGCGCCGCGGCTGAAGCCCACGCCCCGGAAGCCCCGAAGAGCACGAGCATCTTCAAATCCGTGTTCGGCTTCGGCGGCGGTTCCAAGCCCACGCCCACCGCCGCGCCGCAGCGCCACGAACCGGCCATGCGTGCCGATTCGTATGGCCAAACCCCGCAGGAAGTGCGCGAACCGGCCCGTGCCGCCGTGCGCCCGGCGCAAATCGACGAAATCGGCCTGGAAATCCCGGCCTTTCTTCGCCGTAACAACCCGTAATCCTCACGACAAACACACCAAAAACGCCGGGCAGCACCAACTGCCCGGCGTTTTTGTTTCAAGAACCGGGTTTTTATGAGCTGTAGATTAACTATAATTTATGTCGGTTCTTTTAATATCAATGGGTTATGCCGAAATAAACCGAAACAATGATTGACTGGCGGTTACTATACCCAGAAGCTACATTGCACTGCGTCAAATAGGGTGGACCAGACCATGTCGTCATTGCGAGACAGATACAGCTTTTCGAGCGTCGAGCCTGCCACCGCGCGCCGGACGCTGAAGGCCGCCATCTCTTGCATCGGCCACGGCCTGCATAGCGGCACGGATGTCACGCTAAACCTCCTCCCCGCCGCGCCCGGCACCGGCATCGTGTTTAACCGCACGGACCTCAACGTCAAAATCCCCGCCAAATTCGACCGCGTGAACGACACCCGGCTATGCACCGTCATCAACACCGGCGACGCCCGTGTCGGCACCATCGAGCACCTGATGGCCGCCCTGTCCGCCAGCGGCGTGGACGATGTGGAAATCCAGGTCAACGCCCCCGAGCTCCCGATTTTTGACGGCTCCGCCGCCCCCTTCCTGTTCCTCATTGAGAGCGCCGGGATCGTCGAGCACGCCGGCCTGCGCGAAACCCTGGAAATCCTGCGCCCCGTGCGCGTCGAACATAACGGCGCCTTCGCCGAACTGCGCCCGCACCACGCCGGCGGCACCGGGTTTGAACTCTCGCTCGCCATCGAATTCGCCGCCGCCGCCATCGGCGCGCAGGCCTATAGCTTCACCCTCTCCTCGGAAAATTTCGCCACCGAAATCGCCGCCGCCCGCACCTTCGCCCATGCCAGTGAGATCGAAGCCCTGCGCCAAGCGGGCCTCGCCAAAGGCGGCAGCCTGGCCAACGCCATCGTGGTGGACGGCGCCAAAATCCTCAACCCCGAAGGCCTGCGCTTCGCCGATGAATTCGTGCGCCACAAACTGCTGGACGTCGTGGGCGACCTTGCCCTCGCCGGTGCGCCCATCTCGGGCCGCTTCATCGGCAGCAAAACCGGCCACGCCCTGAACAACCAGCTCCTGCGCGCCGTCTTCGCCGACCAGGCCAATTACCGCCTCACGCGCGGCTCGGTGGCCGGGCTGTTGCAGCTTTCCGCAGCTTAAAAGAAAGCAGCGCTTTTTTGCAAAAAAGCGCGCAAAAAACGCTTATGAATTGGGGGCCCTGAAGCGGTCACCGCCCCCAATTTGCAGAAGTTTTTTGGTTCTTTTTTTCAAAAAAGAACCGCTTCCTTCCATCAAGCCGCCGCCGCCTCCGTATCCGCATCCGCGCCAAACAGGAAGCTGATATCCGCCGCGTCAAACGCCATGCCGCCGCTCTCGGAGAACGCGATACTCGCCAACTCCGCCTTGCGCTGCTGCAACTCCAGAATCCGTTCTTCCACCGTATCCACCGCGATCATCTTATACACGAACACAGACTTGGTTTGCCCAATCCGATGCGCACGATCCGACGCCTGATTCTCCACCGCCGGATTCCACCAAGGATCGTAATGAATCACCGTATCGGCAGACGTCAGATTCAACCCGCGCCCGCCCGCCTTCAGCGAGATCAGGAACAGCGGCACTTCCCCCGCCTCAAACCGGCGCACCGGCTCCGCACGGTCGCGCGTGTCACCGCGCAGCTCGACAAACGGAATCCCCATTTCGGCAAGCCGCGGCTTGATCAAATCCAACATGGAGGTG
>Ga0181525_10001580_pt1 | contig 19336 bp, 19 predicted proteins | sample PEATcosm2014_Bin_48_FD_121100 | JGI IMG/M metagenome (GOLD analysis project Ga0181525, IMG submission 121100) | Peatland microbial communities from MTU Mesocosm Facility, Houghton, MI, USA - PEATcosm2014_Bin06_10_metaG | ecosystem: Environmental > Terrestrial > Soil > Wetlands > Peat | place...
AAATCAAAAACTTTTCCGGCGGCTGGACTGAAAACCGCCGTGAAAAAGCTGGTGGAATGCGAGCCGGATGCGCGGCTGGATTACGTGGAATTTTTCGATCCGGACACGCTGTTGCCCGTCTCGAAAGTGAAACGCGGCACGCACCTGGCGCTGGCGGTGTTCATCGGCAAAACGCGGTTGATTGACAACGCGCGACTGTAAAATGAAACAATTTGATTTCATCATCCTGGGCAGCGGCATCGCCGGGCTTTCGTTCGCATTGAAGGTCGCGCCGCACGGGCGCGTGGCCATCGTCACGAAAAAGGACCGCGCGGAATCGAACACGAATTACGCGCAGGGCGGCATCGCGTCGGTTACGAGCAAGGAGGACTCGTTCGAGTTGCACGTGCGCGACACGCTTGCGGCGGGCGCGGGCCTTTGCCGGGAAAACGTCGTCCGCACCATCGTTGAGGAAGGCCCGGCCCGGATTCAGGAGCTGATGGAACTGGGCATGAAGTTTTCCGAGCGCGACGCGCCGGCCGAGGACGGCGGCAAGGAACTGGACTTGGGCAAGGAAGGCGGGCACTCCAAACGGCGGATTTTGCACGCGAAGGATGTGACCGGCCGGGAAATCGAGCGGGCGTTGTTGAACGCGGCGGCGCAACAGCCCAACATCCAGATTTTTGAGAATCACATCGCGATTGATTTGATTACGAGCCAAAAGCTCGGTCACGCCGGCGCGAACCGCTGCCTCGGCGCCTATGTGTTCGACAAAAAAGGCGGCCGCGTCTGGGCGTTCACCGCGCCGGTGACGCTGCTGGCCACGGGTGGTTGCGGCAAGGTGTATCTGTACACGACCAATCCCGACATTGCGACCGGCGACGGCGTGGCGATGGCGTATCGCGCCGGCGCGGCCATTGCGAACATGGAATTTGTCCAGTTCCATCCCACGTGCCTGTATCATCCCAAGGCCAAGTCGTTTCTCATCAGCGAAGCCGTGCGTGGCGAAGGCGGCGTGCTCAAGACGTTCGATGGGAATGAATTCATGGAGGCCTGGCATCCGCTGAAATCGCTGGCGCCGCGTGATATTGTGGCGCGCGCGATTGACAGCGAGATGAAAAAGAGCGGCGCGGAACACGTGTGGCTGGACATCACGCACCGGCCGGCGCAGTTCATCATTGAGCGGTTTCCGAACATTTATCAGACGTGCCTGCGCTATGGCATCGACATCACCAAGGAGCCGATTCCGGTGGTGCCAGCGGCGCATTACCAGTGCGGTGGTGTGGTGACGAACGTGGACGGCGAGACCGACCTGGACGGGCTTTACGCCGTCGGCGAAGCCGCCTGCACCGGATTGCACGGGGCGAACCGGCTGGCGAGCAATTCGCTGCTGGAGGCGCTGGTTTGCGCCCATCGCGCGGCGAAAAAGGTCGTCGCCCGTTCCCGCCCGCCGGTGGATTCGAAGATTCCACTCTGGCAATCCGGCGAGGCGCACAATCCGGACGAAATGGTTGTGGTATCGCACAATTGGGACGAAATCCGGCGGCTGATGTGGGATTACGTGGGCATCGTGCGGACGAACAAACGGCTGGCCCGCGCCCAGAAGCGCATTGCGAATCTGCAGGAGGAGATTCACGAGTATTACTGGAATTTCATCGTGACCAGCGATTTGCTGGAGCTTCGCAACATCGCCACGGTGGCGGAGCTGATCGTGCGGTGTGCGTCGATGCGGCCCGAGAGCCGCGGCCTGCATTACAATCTGGATTATCCGCAGGCCAAACCCGATTGGGCGCAGCGCGACACCATTTTAAGAAAGTCGGAGACCGGGGGAACGCCGCCGCCTTCTCACTGAGAAGCCCGCAGCAAATTTAGATTGGACCGGGTCTGATCCACCAAACTTTGGAATTGGGAGAGCTGGGCCGGGGTGATTAAAATTCTCGCGCTGTTGGTGCTGTAATCCTGGAGGAAGTACTGGATGACGCCTCGCCGCTGGCTGGTGAAGGCGCCGGCCCGCAACCCGGATTTGGTGACGTAACTGGCGACAAAAGTGGGCTCAGAGGTCACCTTGTAATCAATTTTGGCGAGATAATCCAGGCCGTTGAGGAGCGAATCCATTTCATCGTAGTCCACCACCCGTTTCCACACCTGCTGATCGTTCGCGAACACCTCGACCGCCATGCCGTATTGCTTGCTGCCGGTGCTGGCGTCCAAGGATTCCTTGCCGATCACCACGATATTCAACGGGTCAACGGCCAGCGAGCCGATCTGGCCGGCGCCTTTGACAATCACCTTGCCGGTCTGGGCCTCGAACGTCTCCAGCTCCGTGGGCGGCACGTTGGTGACCTGCGCTCGCGCGGCGCAGGCGAAAAGGCCGGCGGCCGCCAATAAACCCACAAACAATTTATGCATGATGATTTCTCCCGGGGAATGGGGTTGCTGGCATTTGACTTTGAAACCCCGATGAACGGGGAAAGTTTCACCAGCGATGAATCCGTCGGGCGGGGCCACCTGCTTTTAAGATTGAATTTTGGCGAATTTCGTGGCTTTGTATGGTTGGACGCGCGCTTAGCTCAGCGGTAGAGCACTTCCTTCACACGGAAGGGGTCGCAGGTTCAAACCCTGCAGCGCGCACCAGTCTTCGCTCTACGCTGCGCTTCGAGCTTCGACCCGGCAAGCCAGTCTTCGCTCTTTGCTTCACGGCGCAACCGCGGAGCTGCAGGCCATCATCAGAACTGGTCTTCCTTTTCCTTGAACAGGACGTTGAACGTGGTCAGCGAGCCTTGGCTGCGTGTGATGTATTGCTGCATCTCCACCTTCTCGCCGTCGGTGAGTTTTTCATGCGCGTTGATTTTCTGTTCCAGCACGCGAAGGTTGTTTCGCACCATGACGATTTTGTGGAAAAAGGTTTCCAGCGGGACTTCCTTGGCTTGTAGCGTCGGATCGGACGGGTGCAGGACCAATTTGCCGCCATGCCAGCGGGCGCCCAGTTTTTCGACGACGGCATCCGGTTTTTCCAGGCCCAGTTTGTCCAGCGCCGCGGCGACCGTTTCCTCGACGAATTGTTTCAGCGGCAGATTCAATCCGCCCGCAGACATTTGCGGTTCCGCCGGTTCCAGGCCGCTCGGCTCCGGGGCGACGGCGCGTTTGTCGCCGACGTCGAACTGAATTTCCGCCGTGGTTTCGGAAATCGCCTTGACCGTGCCGGTGCCGTATTGCGGGTGGCGGACTTTCATGCCGATGTGGAGGGATTCGATTTTCATGTGAAAATTTAACCATGGCCTGCCGCGCCGAAGCAAGCAGCGAAGGCGGGATGAACGCGGACGCGCACGGATTTTTCTCGCGCGAAGGCCGCGAAGATGGCGAAGAAAATTGTCACCTTCGTGCCCTTCGCGTTCTTCGCGCGACTCAAAAAACAAGCTGACAACACAGCCAAACGCGCTAGGCTCCGAACCAGGAAATGGCCGCCAAATTTTCCGACCGTTTTGAGTTCGAGCGCGCGTTGTGGGGACGCGGCCTGAGGCGCATCGCGGGCGTGGATGAAGCCGGTCGCGGGCCACTGGCCGGGCCGGTGGTGGCGGCGGCGGCCATCCTGCCGCCGAAATGGGTGGAAGCCGGTCTGCCGAGGGAACTTGAAGGTTTGAACGATTCCAAGCAACTGACGCCCACGCAGCGCGAAGTTTTTTTTGCGTTTCTGACCGTTTGCGGCGAGGTGGAATTTGCCGTCGCTAAAATGGATGCCGGGCAGATTGATGAGATCAACATCCTGTGTGCGACGCATCAGGCGATGAACGTGGCTCTGGCCAGATTGAATCCGTCACCGCAGCACGCCCTGGTGGACGGCCGGCCGGTCAAAACGATGCGCGTGCCGCAGACGGCCATCATCCAAGGCGACGCCCGCAGTTATTCCATCGCCGCCGCGAGCGTGCTGGCCAAGGTCACGCGCGACCGGCTGATGCTGGAATTCGACAGGCAATGGCCGGCTTACGGGTTCGCCGGGCATAAAGGCTATGGCACGGCGCGGCATCTGGCGGCCCTGGCGGCCCACGGGCCGTGTCCGATCCATCGGAAAAGTTTCGCGCCAATGAAGCCGAAGGCGGTGGAATTATTCCCCGCCACAGATTGACACAGATGAAACACAGATAAATGTTTTTAATCTGTGACAATCAGTGTTTATCTGTGGCTAAGATCAGATTGTGAACTTGTTCCAACGTTTCAAATTGGGGTTGGCGGGCAAGGCAAAGCCGGAGCATTTGCGGCGGGGTGAACTGGGCGAGCGCGCGGCCCGGACGTTTTTGCGTCGCCACGGGTTGAAATTTCTGGTCGCCAATTTCCGGTCCGACCGCGGCGAGATTGATTTGATTTTCCGCGACGACGATTGCCTCGCCTTTATCGAAGTGAAAGCCCGTTCATCCGAGGAGTGGGTGCGGCCGGCGGCAGCGGTTAATGCGGAACGGCGGCGCCGGCTGTCGCGGGCGGCGTTGGATTATTTGCGGTTGCTGAGAAATCCCCAGGTGAAGATCCGTTTCGACATCGTAGAAGTGCTTCTGGCTGAGGGTAAAGTGCGCGAAGTGCGGCATCTGCCGAACACATTTGCGATGGCGAAGCCGCATCGTTACGGGTGAAAACCGCTTGCGCCGATCGGCAAGCGGGATGAAGGTTTCCTTAATCAGCCATGAGTCAGGCCATTAAAATGACGGTGGAGACAGCCTTGTCAGTGGTCGGCCTGGCCTGCCTCATTTGGCTTACCCTACGGGCGCTCAAGCGTGCGGAAGACCCGGTAAAAATAATTTTCAAATGGGCGTTCACCATTCCCTTCGCGCTTTTTTGCATTTGGATGGCCCGTCAAATGGGGCCTTATGGCCCGCCGGTGATCGTCGTTATGGGAATCGTACTGTCGATCATGTGGACCCCGCACATCAGCGAATGGATTTCCAGGCCCCTGTCGAGTTTATACGACGGCGGCACCGAACCCCCGGAGCCGAAGCCGTATTATTCCATTGCGCAGGCCAAGCGACAACGCCGCGAATTTCTCCAGGCGGTGGTCGCCATTCGCGAGCAGCTCGCCAAATTCCCGAACGATTTTGAGGGCGTGATGTTGCTGGCCGGCATCCAGGCCGAGGATTTGCAGGACCTGCCCTCGGCGGAAATTACGTTGAACCATTTTTGTGACCGGCCCGATCCGCCGCCCCGGCAGTTTGCGGCCGCGATGAACCAGCTCGCCGACTGGCAGATCAAACTGGCACAGGACTTTGATTCGGCGCGCGTGGCGCTGGAGAAGATCACCACGCGGTTTCCCGACACGGAATTGTCGTTGCGGGCTGCGCAACGCATCGCCCATCTGGGCGGCACGGAAAAAAGGGTGTTGTCATCGCTCGACCGCCAGCCGTTGGCCGTGCCGGAAGGCGTCAAAAATGTCGGGCTGCTGGGTTCGTCGGAGCATTTACGCCCGACGGAAACCGACCCGACGAAGCTCGCCGCCGCCCATGTCAAACATCTGGGGGAGCATCCGCTCGACACCGAGGCGCGTGAGAAACTGGCGGTCATCTACGCCGAACATTACCAGCGGCTGGATCTGGCGGCGGGTGAATTGAACCAGTTGATTGAGACGCCGAACCAGCCGGCAAAACGGGTGGCGCACTGGCTGAATTTGCTGGCGGATTTGCAGGTTCAACATGGTGCGGATTACGAAACCGTGCGGGGAACGCTCGAAAAGATTGTCGAGCGCTTCCCCGATTTGGCGGCGGGAGAAATGGCGCGAACCCGGCTGGGCCGGTTGAAGCTCGAACTCAAGGGACAAAAACAAACCCCGAACGTGAAGCTCGGCGTTTACGAGCAGAACATCGGATTAAAACAAGGCTCACCGCGCCAGTTGTAGCGCGACTTCCTTTTCGAGTTCGTGCGCCATGTCGAGGTCCGAGATGCCCATTTTGGTGCGGGCCTCCACCTGGATCTGCGTGATCTGCGGGTCCACCGCCTCGACGCGCATCCACACGGTGTTCTGGTTCACGCGGCCCTTGAACGCCCGCACCGTGTTCGTGGTATCATGCGGGATGTATTCGGTGAGCAGCGTGCCGTCGGTGTTGATGACCTTGATGGCCGCGCCGTAAACTTCGTCCACCGACCGCTGGTAACGTCCGCCCACGGAATCCCGCCCGAACGGCATGCCGGGCGTCTTGGTATCGCTCACCGTGGTGACACAACCGGCGGTCGCGATGACGATGGCTGCGAGCACCGTAAATAGTTTTGTTTTCATGTTGCCCCTAGACAATCACAACCGCTGCGGGCGTCAAGCGGATTCCTACCGGCCCGGCTCGACAAGCACCGGGGGAAATGCCAGTGTTAAGCCATGGTCGCGAACAAGCTGGAAGCACTGCGTACCCGGCTCCGCTCCTATGGCTCCTGCCTGGTGGCGTATTCCGGCGGCGTGGACTCCGCCTTCCTGGCGCGCGTGGCGCACGAAGTTCTCGGCGAAAAATTCCTGGCCGTCATTGCCGATTCGCCGAGTTTGCCGCGCCGCGAATTGGCGGAGGCGCTGGAGGTTGCAGAACAGTTCGCGTTTCCCGTGCGCGTGGTCGCCACGAAGGAATTTGAAAGCGAAAATTATACGGCCAATCCGGTCAACCGCTGTTATTTCTGCAAGCATGAATTGTTCGAGACCTTGATGCCGATTGCGCGCGCGGAGCAGCTGGCGGTGATTGCCTACGGCGAGAACGCGAGTGACGCCGGCGACTTCCGCCCGGGCACCCGGGCGGCGGCGGAATTTCAGGTGCGTGCCCCGCTCAAGGAGGCGGGTTTGACCAAGGCGGAAATCCGCGAATGGTCGGCGCAATTGGGTCTGCCGACGGCGGACAAGCCGCAACTGGCCTGCCTGAGTTCGCGTGTGCCGCATGGCGAGCCGGTGACGCCGGAAAAGCTGCGAATGATTGAAGCGGCGGAAAATATTCTGCGCGATCTGGGCTTTCACGACGTGCGCGTCCGGCACCATGAATTGAGGAACGCTTCATCGAGTTTGGCCCGGATTGAACTGGGGCCGTCGGAAATCCCGCGTTTTCTGGAAGACGGTATTTCAGCCAAAGTCGCCGGAGCCTTGCGGGGAATCGGTTATGCGCACGTGACCCTGGATTTGGAGGGTTATCGCCGCGCCGGCGGACCCGTGAAACTTTTGGCCCGTAACGGTTTTAGATAGAGGAAGCTATGCCGCAATTTTCGTATCGAGCGCGCCGCCGCAGCGGCGAATTGGTCGAAGGCGTTCTGGACGTTGCCGACCGGGCGGCGGCCCTGGCGCAAGTCGAGCGGCTCGGGCTTTTCCCGGTCGCGGTGGATGCTTCCAAGGGAGGTCCGGTGGTGAGCGACAAACACGCGCGCGCGAAAGTGGATTTGACGCTATTTTTACCGCCGACGTTGCGCGCGCATTTGCTGCAGCCGCGCAAGCCGAAGATGCAGGAGTTGGCGACCTTTACCCAGCAACTGGCGAATTTGCTGCAGGCGGGGATGCCGCTGGCGACCGCGCTCCACAGCATGACGTATCTGGAAACCAAGGGTATTCCGTCGGACGTGAGCCGCCAGCTCCGGCAGGAAGTGACCGAAGGCAGAAGTTTGTCCGACGCCATGGCCAAGCAGCCGCGGGTCTTCTCCGATTTGTATATCAACATGGTCCGCGCGGGCGAACAGAGCGGCGCCCTGGTGGAAGTGCTTCGGCGGATGGCCGATCATTTCGAAAAATTCGCCCTGGTCCAGGCCAAGTTCACCTCGGCCCTGATATATCCCGCGGTGGTTTGCAGCGTGGGCGCCGGCATCATCGTTTTTTTCATGACCTTCATATTGCCCCGGTTCATGTCCATCTTTGGCAGCGTGGGGTTCACCCAGTTGCCGACCATGACGTTGCTGTTGATCAGTATCAGCAACGTGTTCAAGTATTACTGGTGGCTGATGATCCTGGTTGCCATTCTGGCCGTCATTTTATTCAAGCGGTTTCAGGCCACGGCCGCCGGGCGGCGCCGGATTGATGGATGGAAAATGAAAGCGCCGCTGGTCGGGCGGGTGATCTGCCTGAATTTATACGGCCAGTTTGCGCGCACCCTCTGCACGCTGCTCCAGAACGGTGTGCCGGTGCTCACGGCGTTGAAAATCACCGAGCAGGTCATCCCCAATTGCATCATCAAGGAGGCGACAGCCAAAACCCGTGACGCGGTAACGGATGGAAAGACGCTTGCCCAGCCTTTGGGCCAGAGCAAGGTGTTTCCCCAATTGATGGTGGACCTGGTAAAAATCGGCGAGGAAACCGGCGACGTGGCCGGCGCGTTGAACAACGTTGCCGAAACTTACGAAAACGAACTGAACATCGCCTTGCGCGTGATGACCAACCTGATCGAACCCACCCTGATCATCGGCATGGCCGTCGTGGTTGGTTTTTTGCTGGTGGCCGTGCTGGGGGCAATGTTCTCGATGATTTCCAACATCGGCAGTTCGATGGGGGGGTCCTGATGCCAACCGGGCGAGAGCCGGGGGGCCGGAATCGAAGGCCGGGGGAGAGCCACGGGTGCGGAGCTTCCCTTCTTTCCGTCGCGACCCCCGATCGCGGGCGGAAGCGGGCGTTTACGCTCCTCGAAATCATGATGGTCGTGGCCATCATCGGCCTGATGCTGACCATGGGGGTGCCGGCGATCCTGCGGACGATGCACCAGGAGCCCCTGCGCAAGGCGGTCAACGACGTGGTCAACATTTGCAGCCATGCCCGGGCCCAGGCGGTTTTGCACAGCGAAACGACCACCGTCGTTTTTCATCCCCAGTCGAGGGAAATGACACTGGCCGTCCTGGCCGCCACCAATGCGCCGGCCGGGTTGGCACCGCCGGACGCACCGGCCAATGAAACGAAACCGGCGTCCGGCGACGCCTCGGCACTGAATTCCACGCAGTTTGCCGACAGCATAACCATTGATATGCTGGATGTTAATCTGTCGGAGTACAAAGACGCGGACGAAGCGCGGGTGCGTTTTTATCCGGACGGTACCAGCGATGAAATGACCCTGATCATCCATTCCGGCGATCAGTACCGTAAAATCACGCTGGAAGTGCCCACCGGCCTCGCGTCGGTGGAAGTGATCCGATGAGAACGCGAACCGGTTCGCAGACTTGCCCCCGTGCCTTCACCCTTCTGGAGGTGATGTTTGCCATGGTCGCGTTCTGCACCGCGATGTTTGTGATTCTGGCGCTGGTTTCCAATTCACTGGCGAACGCGCGCCGGTTGCAGCGGCCGCTGCTCGATGCCGGCGTGGTGGCGGCCGAATTGTCCCACACCAACCTGGTCGTGGGCATTCACCACGTTGACCTCGGGGATCTGCTGGGGAAAACCTACGACGGTTACGTTTGCACCTACGACATCGAGGAAGTGCAGACAAACAAACTGTTCCAGGTGGATTTCATCGTGCAAAGCAATTCCGGGGACCGGCCGGTCGTTTCCAAGATGAGCGCCCTGTTTTTCAGCCCGAATTCACCGGCGGGACCCCTCGATGGAGCCACGGCAACCCCATGACATTTTTCAGTCGAAAGTCGAGAGTTGGGAGTCGAACGCCGGCGCGCGGCGCGCGAAGTCCTTTTCGCGCGCGTCATTCGTCACTCGCCGTTCATCCGCGGCGCGCGTTCACGCTGCTCGAAATCATGCTGGCCATTGGGATCTTTAGTCTCGTGATGGTGGCGATATATTCGTCCTGGACGCTCATCGTGCGCGCCACGAAGGTGGGCCGGGAAGCCACGGCCCAGGTCCAGCGCCGGCGCATCGCCGTGCAGACGATTGAAAACGCACTCATGTGTGTTCAATCGTTTCAGGCATCCCAGTTCTATTACACCTTTGTCGTCCAAAACGGCGACGAACCCCTGCTGAGTTTCACGGCGCGGTTGCCGGACGATTTCCCGCGCAACGGCCGGTTTGGCGACTTTAATCTGCGGCGCGTGACCTTTTCGGTCGAAGCCGGGCCAAATTCGGAAAAGGATCTGGTGCTCCGGCAGAACCCGATTCTGATGGATATGGACCAGGACGAGCAGGAGCACCCGCTGGTGCTGGCCCGCAATGTAAAAAGCCTGACCACTGAATGCTGGGATCCAACGGAACAAGAATGGTCGGACAAATGGCAGAACACCAACCAGATTCCGACGCTGGTGCGTTTCACCCTCGTGTTGGGTGGCAATAGACCGGCCGACAATTTCGGGGACACCGGCCCGGAATTGAGCGTTACCCGCGTCGTGGCCCTCCCGTCGGTCATGGTGCCGACCGCGGTGCAATCACAATCCACAGGTGGAGGCCAAAACCCGAATAATCTGCGCGGTCCCCGATTCCCGTGATGAAAATTCCCGCTCAAACCCGGCCACAAGGCATCGCCCTCTTCGTCGTGATGATCGCGATTTTCGTGCTGTCCGTCATGGCGGCGATCTTCGTGACCTCAATGAAGGTTGAAACCAAACTGGCGCAAAACGCCGAACACGGGGAGCAGTTGCTCTGGCTGGGCCGTTCCGGCGTGGAACTGGCGCGTTATGTCCTCTCGCAACAGATGAGTGTGCCCGGCGAGCCGTACGACGCGCTCAATCAAATTTGGGCCGGCGGGCCGGGGGGCCTCGCTGAATCCAACAGCCCGCTGGCCGGACTTTCGCTGGACCAATACCAGATTGGCGACGGAACCGTTTCAATCAAGATAGTTGATCTGGAGCGCAAGGTGAACATCAACACGGCCAATGGCGCAGTCTTGCAGCAGGCGCTCACCCTGATGGGCGTCGGCGCGGACGGAATTTCGGTCATCTCCGATTCCATTCTGGATTGGATTGACCCGGGCGACAATCCGCGTCTCGCCGGTGCCAAGAGCGACTATTATCAAAGCTTGAACCCGCCCTATTACGCCAAGAATGCGCCCATCGACGACCTGTCGGAATTGCTGCTGGTCAGGGGCATTGCCGATCACCCGGAGATTTATTGGGGCGGCAGCGCCACCAACCACGCGCCGGCCGCGTTTCAACAGAAACTGGGGCTCGTGAATTCGCCGTTTCAAGCCGCGGATTATCCGTTCGGATTGAAGGACCTTTTCACCCCCATTTCCATCGGCCGCATCAATATCAATACGGCCGACGAAAACGTGCTGCAAATGCTTCCGGGTGTGGACGAAACCACCGCGCAAAATATCATCAAAATGCGAGCCGGGCCCGACGGTGTGGACGGCACGGCCGACGACATCCCCTCTACCAGCCCCGGCCAGATTGCCGCCGCCGGCGCGCCGCCGGGCGACGCCAATCTTTGTACGGTGCGCAGCACCACGTTTGAGGTTCACGTGACCGCCCGGATTGGCGATGACCAGCGCGAATACACCGCCATTCTTTACCGCAACTCGCCCACCGATATCCAGGTGCTGAGCTTTTACTGGAAATGATGGCAAATTGCGGTTGAATTCGCACCGCCGCCCATTATCGTTTCGTCATGCACCGGCTGCTGCTGGGTTTATTTTTGCTGGGTTCGCTGGCGACGGCCTTCGCCGACGATGCCGCTGCCGGCCGCGTCGTCAAGGTCCTGCCGCTCTTTCTTGATATCCAGGGCCATGAAGCGCTGTCGCCGAGTCTGTACGATCGCGATGCCTATCAGGCTTATCTCCGCCGGCACCCCGATCAACGTTCGGCTGTCCGCTTCGATGTTTTGTGGAAGGCGTCAAACACCGGCGAGGCCAGCCTGAAATTGCGGGTGGAACTGCGCGGTCTTGCCCAGAATGGAATGCCGCACCAGGCCACGCTCGAACAACCGGTCACGCCCCATTTCTTCCGCCACTGGAATTCTTTGACACTCGGCGGCGGGGACTATAAAGACTTCGGCGAACTCGTCGCCTGGCGCGTCACACTCTGGTCGGGTGAACAATGCCTGGGCGGGCAAAAATCATTTTTATGGTAAAGTTGCGTTGGCCGGGAATGGACGTCTGGCTTGATTTCCTCCGTCGTGCTGGCGACCAGTTCGGGCGCACCCGGATCGAGCACGTCAAAGTGCCCGTCAAAATCGTTTGCAGTTGCGGCCAGAAATATGCCTTCGACGTGTATCCGCTGAACGGCCGCATGCCGTCACCGATCCAGTGTCCCGTTTGCGGGGTGGACAGCACGACGGTTGCGGATGAAATCATCGCCCTCGCCCTCAAGGCACCATCACCCTCGTCGCCGGCAACTCCTCCGGCAACCCTGGTGCCGGTGCCATTCTCATCACCACCGCCACCAACGGCGCCGTTGATCATCCGCCCGCGAACGCTGGCCTGCGCCGTGCCGCCGGTTGAGACCGATACCTCCAAGGTCGAAGCTGCCGCCTGGCGCCAGCGCGCCCTGGAGGCGGAGCGCCGGGCGGAGCAGGCCCAGGCCGTTACCCGGGCCAATCTGGCGCCGCATCTGGCGCAGGTGCTCAAGGAGACGGTGGTGCAGGAGCTTGCCGTGCAGCGCCGCGAACTGCTCAAAGTCCAGGAGGAGGCGACCCTGGAAATTGCGGCCATGATCCACCGGCTCGATTCCGTGCAGGCGCCCTTGCAGGAACGGTTACACTCCTACGAGGCGCGCATCCAGGAGCTGGAAAAGGAACTGACGGTGCTCAACGAGGAAAATCGCGAACTGCTGAAGCTCAAGATTGAAATGATTCGCCGCCAGCTTGAGGTCGAACGCGTTCACAACCGCCTGGAATTCAACTCAAATTAGGCGGCGGTTTTCTCGCCGGTGGCTCTTTGGTCGTGCGTGTGCAACGCATGTTCGTAGCATTGCAACGCTTCTTCGTATCGCGACATCCGATTGAAGAGGCCGCCCTTGTGGAGGTAGGCAATGGTCATCGAATTATCGGCGGCAATCGCATCGTCATAGCAGACGATGGCTTCTTCAAACCGGTCCAGTTTTTCAAGCGCGTCCGCCTTTTTAATCAACGTATCGGCGCGTTTCGGGTCAAGCGCCAGCGCCTCATCAAACCGGGCCAGGGCTTTCTCCGGCTCGTTGTCGTTGAGCAACAACTGGCCTTCCGCGAGCAGACTGGCAACTTTCGTGTCACGGCTTGGGCTAGCGGATGCCGGCAACGCGCCGTTGGGGCCGTCGGCCGCCGGCGAAACGGTTACACTCAACGGGGCCTGCGCCGTGTGTTCCAGTTCGAGAATCCGTTTTTCCAGGCGTTCGACGACATGGAACAGGCGGGCGTTGGCCGACTGGACGGCGGCCCGTCCGGGTGCGGCATGCACCTCTCCGGCCGGCAGCAACGGCGAGGCATTCCCGTCGTCCAATGCCAGCGCGGACGGGCGGAGCGCAGACAATTCGACCAGCCGCGTGATGGTACGCCATTGGAAATAAGCCATGAAGAACATGGCGGTCAGGCCAACCACGACGAAAGCGCCGGCCAGAATCAGCGTGAGCCGTTGCGCTTTTTGGGTCGCCTCATTCTCGCTGGTATGCTGCGTGGCCACGGATTGTTCGAGCAATTGGAGGCGCGCATTCAGGTCCGCCGTGTCCCGTTGCGCCTCGGCGTCGGCGTCGGCCCGGTTGCTTTCGATGAGCAATTGCGTGGCGTGAAGCTGTTCCTGGATTTGCAGGAAGGCGTTCAAGGAATCCTGTGTGATTTTGTCCCCGGCCTGGCGCGGGGAAACGGTGGTGTTGTTGGTTTCATCGGCCAGGACCCGCTGCCCCAGCCCAACGCTGAAAAGACAACCGGCGCAAATCACCAAAAGTTTGAAGCGAAACATCACGCTCATACTGAGGCCGCGAGCCTGGGCCGCCGGCCCGCCAAAGTCAAGCGCCCGCCGGTATGACTTGTTAGTGACTTATTCCCAGGCTCAATCCCGCTTGTTCAGATCAAACTCCAGCCGGGTGCGCGAGCCGGTCTGGTCGTTGCGGATTTCCATTTCCTGAAGTTCCCATTGCCCGTTCACCTTTTTGAACGATTTCGGATAAAATTCCTTCAGCAATTCCCCCTTTGCATCGTAGGCCTCGGCCTGGACGATGCCGAGCGTCTCATTGTCAATCCACGAAACCACGCGCGAATAGCCGTTCGGGGACGGATGGGGATTTGTGCTTTCCAGGACCTGGCACGCACGGCCCCGCCGCATCTCGTGTTTTAGGATTTTTTGGTCCGGCCAGTGAAAAAATTCCAGGCCCAGATCGGTAAGCCAGAAATCTGAGCCGACAAAAGGCGACATGAGGGCGGCCCAGGAAATTTGATGGCTCTGAAAAAGGTGACCCAGCCAGGGGATGTCCCCGAGTACGGGAATCTGTCCTGTAAAATTGGTGTCGTAAAAATACGTGTTCGGCTGAGCGACGGCGTGAATGACCAAAAGGATCACTGTGCGATTGGTCAAATTTGCTTCGTAAAGGCTTCGCCAGGTTGCCGCCGTGACAATGGTTTTGCACACCACCGGAACTTGAAAGCGATGCCCGCTGCCGTCACGGATTTCCAATGTGCCCTTGTTTGTGAGATTGTCCGTGGGCTGCTGTTCCAAAATCTGTTGCGCCAGCTGACGGCCTTGAACTTCTGCGTCGGATAGATGGTTGGTTTCCCCCGCGACGGCACCGTTGATGATCAACCAGCCCAGTGCGATGGATGCGAGCCGCCCGATCATTTCGGTTCCAGCGCCAGCCGCAGCACGTCCGAAATGTGCCGGACGAAATGGACTTTGAGTCTTGAGCGCGCCTCGGTCGGCACATCCAGCCAGTCCGACTTGTTTTGCTCGGGCAGGATGATTTCCTTCATTCCGAATCGCACCGCGGCCAGCACCTTTTCCTTGATGCCGCCGACGCGCAGGACCCGGCCGCGCAGGCTGATTTCGCCGCTCATGGCGAGGCGGGAATGGACCAGTCGCTTGGTGAGCAGCGACGCCAGCGCCGCCACGAGGGGCACACCCGCACTCGGTCCGTCCTTGGGCGTCGCGCCGGCCGGCACGTGAATGTGAATGTCGAATTTGTTGTAATTGTTCAAGTCCAGGTCGAGCAATTTGGCCTGGCTGCGCAAATAGCTGACCGCCGTTTGCGCGCTTTCCTTCATCACTTCACCCAGGGAACCGGTCAGCAGCAGATTGCCCCGGCCGCGCATCCGCGTCGCTTCAATGAACAAAATGTCGCCGCCGACCGGCGTCCAGGCCAGACCGGTGGCGATGCCGTATTCGGTGATCTTCTCCGCTGTTTCGGAGACGAAGGGCGCGTGGCCCAGGTAATTCTTCAAACCGTTGGCGTCGAGCTTGAGCGTCACGGCCGCGCCGTTGCGGGAAATAATCTTGCGCGCGGCCTTGCGCGAGAGCGCGGCAATCTCGCGCTCCAATTGCCGCACTCCGGCCTCGCGGGTGTATTCGCGGATAAGTTTGCGCAACGCCGAGTCGGTGAATTTGATGTCCTGCCGGGTGAGGCCATGTTCTTCGACCTGGCGGGGAACCAGATACCGTTTGGCGATTTCCAGTTTTTCCGATTCGGTGTAGCTGGGCAGTTCAATGACTTCCAGCCGGTCGCGCAACGCGGCATGAATCGGCTCCAGCCAGTTGGCGGTGGCCACGAACAGCGCACGCGAGAGGTCAAATTGCAGATCCAGGTAATGGTCGGTGAACGTATGGTTCTGCGCCGGGTCCAGGACTTCCAGTAGGGCCGCCGCCGGGTCACCGCGGAAATCCGCGCCGACCTTGTCCAGTTCGTCGAGCAAAATCACCGGGTTGCGGCTTTCGATGCGGCGCAGCGTCTGGATGATTCTTCCCGGCATCGCGCCGACGTACGTCCGCCGGTGGCCGCGGATTTCGGCTTCGTCCCGCATGCCGCCGAGCGCGATGCGCGCGAACTTGCGGCCCAGCGCATCAGCCACGCTTTTACCAAGCGAAGTTTTGCCGACCCCCGGCGGGCCAACGAGACAAAGAATCGGCCCTTTGATTTGTTTCCGGCGTTTGATGACCGCGAGAAATTCCAGCAGGCGCTCCTTGATTTTCGTCAAGCCGTAATGCTGTTCGTCCAGAATGCGCTCGGCTTCCTTCAAATCAATCTTGTCCTCGGTCTCCTTTTCCCACGGCAGGTTGAGGATCCAATCGAGGTAATTGCGGGCCACCGCGTATTCGGCGGCGGCGGGCGGTGTCAGTTGCAGGCGCTCTAGTTCCAGCAAGGCGGCCTTGCGGGCCTCGTCGGGCATCGGCGTTGAGTCGATTTTTTCCCGCAACGACCGGGTTTCGCCGCTGCCGGGTTCGCCTTCGCCCAGTTCGCGCTGGATGGCGCGCATCTGTTCCCGCAGGAAAAAGTCGCGTTGCGTCTTGGCAATGGACGACGCGACGTCGTTCTGGATTTTGGAACTGAGCGTGAGCACCTCATGCTCGCGATTGAGCATGGGCAGTAATTTTTGCAGGCGCTCGCGGACGGAGATGGTCTCCAGCAGTTTTTGGCGATCTTCCAGGCTGAGGTTCAAATTTCCGGCGATGAGGTCGGCGAAATGGCCGGGGTGTTCGGTGTTCAGCGCGGCGATTTTGACCTGATCCGAGAGCGCCGGTGACATCTTGGCGATTTCCTCGAATTGCTTGTGCGCATTGCGCAGGATGGCCTGCAATTCGACGGAGTCTTCGGTCTCGTCGCGGAGCAGTTCATAGTGCGCGGACAAATACGGCGAGGAGGGCGGATAGTCCGTGATGCGAATGCGCCACAATCCCTCCACCAGCACGCGCGCGGTGCCGTCGGGAAATTTCACCATCTTCACCAGGCGCGAAACGCAGCCGACTTCGTGCAAATCCTCCGGCTTGGGCTCGACGACCTCGGGCTGGCGTTGCAACACCACGCCCAGCAGCCGGTCACCCGCCACCACGTCGTCAATCAGCTTCAGGCTCGGTCCGGTCTCGACGAGCAGCGGGACGAGGGTGCCGGGAAAGATGACAATGTCCGACAGGCCCAGGATCGGCAACGTGTCCGGAAGCGAACGCGAAGAGATGCGGGGGGGCGGTCCGGAATTGTCGGTGCCCAAAATGCTGACAAACTCTGTCTCCGGCGATGTCATCGTCGTTCCTTTCAATTAACAGTTAAAAGGCCGGCGCGCCGGAAAAGATTCGCGTGCGGCTTAATTTCCTTCAGCGATCGGCACCTTGGTCATTTTGGAGTGCGGTTGCGCCAGGGGCACGTCAATCCGCAGAAAACCGTTCACATAAATGGCCTTGGCCTGGCTGAGATCGTAGCCCGGCGGCAATTCGAGCACACTCTCGAACGGCCCGTAACTGATCTCCATCACCAAAAAATTGCACTTGTTGGCCCGACACCCGTCCGGACGGGTGCCGGCAATGCGGAGGCGATTGCCCTCCACCGTTATCTCCAGACTATCACTTTTCATGCCAGCCAATTCCACCTTGATGACCAGATTGTTGTCCGTGGCATAAACGTCCGTGTTGGGAACCCAATGGCCGTTGGCGGTTTCGCCGCGCCCACCCACCGTTGCGCCGCGTGAAATGAAATGAACCGTGGAACTAACCTTCGTTAAAGCCATAATCAAAACAGTATCTCAAAAAGTTGAATTAGCAAGTGCCCGGCAAAAAACGCCGGGCAGAATCACCCGCCAACATACCCCCAAAGGCCGTTCGCGCAACGGTGATTTTATTGGTATTTTACGGCCAAAATACAGCAGGAGCGCGGCCGGCCCGTCCGCAAGTTACAGAATTTGACCTCAGATTACACGGATTCCACGGATCAAAAAAATCCGCGCCCTCCGCGAAATGCGCGGTTAAGTTTGGACAACGACTGCACGCCGACGCGATAGAAGAACGGGCCGTTACCAACCACATTCGTGTCCGTGAAGGTCGTCGTACCCGCCTGGCCGACGAGTGGCCTTGCCTCGAAAAAGCAGTGGAGGGCCACCGCACTCCATGACGCTTCGCGCGAACGGGAACCTTGGACAAACGCGGCAGCGTCCTGGACTGCGCCAGCCCTTCCGCCTTCGCGTCGCGACGGCGGCTGGCGCTTCGTCAATCGGCGATCCGGCCTTCAGTGGCACCGTTGCTTTTCTTCATTCTGCATGCCTCCGTCTTCATTCGTTCCCTTCCGCCTTGCGCACCGGGTTTGCGTCTGCGACAATTCAGCGGCGGGCGCGAGTAAACGATGCAACAAAATTACCCCAAACATTATTGCGGTGTGTTCGGCATTTTCGGCCACCCGAATGCCGCGGAACTGACCTACTACGGGCTCTATGCGCTCCAGCATCGGGGTCAGGAAAGCGCCGGCATCGTCACCTGCCACGAAGGAAAGTTTTTCAAACATCACGGCATGGGGCTCGTGTCGCAGGTGTTTAATCCCAGACTGCTGCACGATCTGGTCGGCAACATGGCCGTTGGCCATACGCGCTATTCGACCACGGGCACTTCCAATCTCCGCAACGCGCAGCCGCTCACGGTGGACTGCGCCCGCGGCCAGATCGCCGTCGCCCACAACGGCAATCTGACCAACGCGGCGAAGTTGCGCGACGAATTGGAAAGCCACGGGCTGGTGTTTCAAACGACCGTGGACAGCGAAATCATCATCATGATGCTCGCCCAGCCAATACTGGGTGGTGTCGAAAACACGCTGGTGCAAACGCTCCGTCGCATCGAAGGCGCGTATTCGCTGGTCATCATGACCGAAAAGGAACTGATTGGGGCTCGCGATCCGTTCGGGTTCCGTCCGCTGGCGCTCGGCCGCGTGAACGGTGCGTGGGCGCTATCGAGCGAATCGGTGGCGTTTGATCAGATTCAGGCGGAATTCGTCCGCGACGTGGAACCGGGTGAAATCGTGATCATCAACGAAAAAGGGGTGATCAGCCTGCAGGCGTTTCCCGAACATCGGCGCCGGGCGTTTTGCATTTTTGAATACGTTTATTTTGCGCGGCCGGACAGCAACATCGGCGGGCGCAGCGTTTACAACGTGCGCAAGGAAATGGGCCGCCAGCTCGCGCGCGAACATCCCGTCCAGGCTGATCTGGTGATTCCCGTGCCGGACAGCGGCGTGTGCGCCGGGCTCGGCTATTCCGAGGAATCCGGCATCCCGTTCGAGATGGCGTTCATCCGCAATCACTACGTTGGCCGCAGTTTCCTGCAACCGACGCAGCTCATCCGCGATTTCGACGTGCGCGTGAAATTGAATCTCATTGCCTCGCTGGTGAAAGATAAGCGGGTCGTCATTGTGGACGATTCGATCGTGCGCGGGACGACCTGCAAGACGCGCGTGAAAACGCTCAAGGAAGCCGGCGCGAAGGAGGTGCACGTGCTGGTGAGCTGCCCGCCGCACATGAACCCGTGCGTCTATGGCATCGATTTTCCGGACCGGAGCAAGCTGATGGCAGCCAATCACAGCCTGGACGAAATCCGCCGCTATCTCAATGCCGATTCACTCCACTACCTTTCCCAGGCGG
>Ga0181525_10001581_pt1 | contig 19336 bp, 17 predicted proteins | sample PEATcosm2014_Bin_48_FD_121100 | JGI IMG/M metagenome (GOLD analysis project Ga0181525, IMG submission 121100) | Peatland microbial communities from MTU Mesocosm Facility, Houghton, MI, USA - PEATcosm2014_Bin06_10_metaG | ecosystem: Environmental > Terrestrial > Soil > Wetlands > Peat | place...
CGACGAGCGTGCTTCCCAATCTTTGGGGCCGACTCGGGAGCCCGATGCAACCCAAAGTGACCCAAGATTTGCTAAACGCCGCTTCGCGCGTCGGGGAGGAAGGCATCGCATCCATAGTCAATTTTGTGCTCCAGAGTGGCGCCGGTTTGCCCGCCTATTTCAGGGAGCAGGCGCTCCGGCTGTATCGGGATTGGCAGCGTTCCTCCGGTCTCAATGTGTGGGTTGGTGCGCCGCATTTGACCCCGGTTCCCTTCGATAAGCTTACGGCGTTATCGGCAGCCTTTGTGCCATGGGAGCCGCACTTTAGTGCCCGGTTGTTGGCAGCCGAGCCCGATACCGCGGTTGCGTTCGTTATTGGTATCGCCAAGCAGGATGTCGCGAAGGCGCGCGCCGTCCTCGAAGCGTCGCCTTCCGTCAAGAACTACAATGCAGACTTACTTGAGACGATGCTTAGCGAACCCGCGCTGGCGACGTTCGTTCCAAACGTGTTTGCAAATGCATTTGACGGCTTTCCCGCCGAGGCGATCTTACGTTGCTTGGACTCGAGGCACATTCAGCAAGAAACATTATTGTGGCGGCTAAGCGACACGTCTAACCCATTGCACCGCTCCGTCCATGCCTTTCTAATTCACCGCGTAATACAGGCCTCCACCAATTTTCATCATTTTCGCTACGTGGCGAGCATGCTGCGCTCGCACACTAGCCACACTGTGAGAGAGCTTTTGTCGGAGTGCGCTGATCACGGCTCAGAAAATTGGCGATGGTTCGTGCGTGAGGTCGAGATTGTTCGCTCCGAACGTCTCGTCAACGAAGCAGGTGTCTGGCTGAGCTGAGGGGACCGCCTATCCGCAGCTTGGGGACTGTTCCAAGCGCGTCAACGTGGTCAAGGTAATAGCGGCGTACGAGCGCTTGGCCAATCAATTGGACTAATTCAGTTTGAGTTCGCGCATGCTTCTTCAATGCCCGGCTCGATCCCATTCCGCAAGTCGGAGGTGCCAAATTGGCTCAAGATAGTTCTCGTACCGCGCCCCACTCCGCCATCGTGAAGGAGCACCCCAGCAATCGAGCAATTGTCCTGCGCAACGTCAGCTGCGTCTATTGTGGGCGGCAATTCGATGTGGAGTTGCCATCGACAAAAGAGCACGTAATTGCGCGACGTTTTGTACCGCGTGGCTGCTTCGATGGTCAGTGGAACCTGATCCTCAACGCCTGCAGCCAGTGCAATGGCGATAAGGCCGATCTCGAGAACGACATCTCGGCGATCACCATGATGCCTGATGCGGGCGGTAACTATGCCATCAACGATGAACGCCTTCGCGCCGAAGCGGCCCGCAAGGCCCCAAAGGCCCGCAGCCGGCGAACCCGCAAGGTCGTCGCTGAAAGTCACGAACGGTTAGAAGTGAAAGGCGCGTTCGGCCCTGCTACGTTCACCTTTAACTTTGTGGCGCCGGCTCAGATTGAGGAGGAGCGCCTGTTCCGATTGGCGCACTATCACTTCCGCGGCTTTTTCTACTGGATCACCTACCAAGAGGAGACGCATCGCGGCGGGTTCGTTCGGGGCGGCTTTTTTCCGGTGGTCGCAGCGCGTCGTGCTGACTGGGGCTCTCCTCGTCTGCGATGGTTCATGGACCTCGTTCGGAAGTGGGATGTGCGCGTCCACGCGATCGGCGCGGACGGGTTCTTCAAACTCCTGATCCGTCGACATCCAGAGGGCCTTCCGGTTTGGTCCTGGGCCATCGAATGGAACCATGCAATGCGAATCGTTGGCTTTGCCGGCGACGAAGGTGCTGTCCAGTCTTTGGTCGAGAGTGTTCCCGAGCAACCGACGCAACTGATCAGTCAGACCGAGAAAGAGTGGATGCGGTTTCGGACGGAGACCGCTCTGCCGGAAGCTGAGGATGATCTCTTCTCGGTCCTTGTCGAAGTCGAAAACTCAACTGACCGCGAAAATCCACACTGAGTAAGTCTATCGTTGTGTCGCCCATCCGCAGCTGTCGCTATGTACGGCAAGCTCGGCGAAGGAATGGCACAATTCCAGCAGCCAATTGATGCGTGGGGGCCCCTCGTTGCCGACTAGCGCGAAGGCAGGCGACATCAAGCTAGGCCATTGGCATAACATGTTGATTTAGTTATATTATTTATGCTCCTTCTCCCACCTTCGGGTCCTAGCCGCGAGGTCACGACGTGCTCGCTGGTTCGCGGCTGGGACTGCCGAAGTCGGTAGCCTGGCGTAATGGAAGGAGCCTCCAATGCGCACGATTGGTTATGACAAACAGACTGCACAGTTTCTCGCGTCCATAGCGATCCATATGCCTACGATCCCGCCAGAAGTAATGCAGGGGTGGATCGAAAATCCGACATCGCTGCGTCAAGCACTCGATCGCGCACTTTGCCCACCGCGCGACGTGAACGGCGCGGAATGCAAACGGCCAGGATAGAACGCGGTGCCTAAAGCCGAAAGCAATCGCCAAATGGCCTCACAAGTGTGAGGCCATCTTCCTACATTCAATCTTCCTTGCGCGTAACGATGGATTTGTCGCGGAATATACCTGTCGTTTTAATGGACGTTGTAGACTTCTCTCCGTCAGGCACGTTGCCAAATATGCTAGGCTTAACCCGAGCCGTCTCCACAAATGGCTTTGGAAATATCTCCCGGGTGGTTCTTGCACGACTCTCATGGGTTGTGTTGCCGCGCGTATCGCGCGTTTCAGCGACGCGGCCGGGGTCCAGAATTTGTTCCAAGGGGCCGCGAATTTTATCCCGGGTTTCAGATAGGCGTTTGCCTCCTCGGTCAAACGCCACCGCAGTGCGCTCCTCGGCAAAGAACGGAATTCCATTCTCCATGGTCATACGGGAGACGATTTCACCAGTCTTTCTATTACGAACTACGACCACCTTTTGCGGGAAAAGACCTGCCGTAAGGATCGACCGCTGCTGCTCGATCGTTGCTTCTATCGCAAACGGGTATCGCTCTCTGAGTGCGCCTAGTGCAGCTTTTATAAGCAATAGATCTTCCTTGCATTGCGGACAGGAGCGAGGGAGTTCCCACTTGTTGGCTAAGCATTTCAGTTGCGTTTTTGTCGACACCTCGAAGTAGTCTCCGCACTGCTTGCAGGCGATCTTCTTAGGCTTGGCGCTGTCGATGCACTCCCTACAATACTTGGGCGGTGTGTCCCATTCGCGCTTCGCACGTACCTCGCCCCGACACAGAATGCACTTCACTGCATACCATTCGGCGTCCTTTTTTGCTTTGCAGTCAGGGCAATAACGCGGAGGTTTGACCCAATCTTTCCGAACACGAAATGGCTGGCGACATTCCTCACAAGATTTATCGAGCCAAGCGGCGTCCCGTCTAGCTTTGCACCCGGCGCAGTATTTTGGAGGCTTTGCCCAATCGTAGCGAGCGCGCATGGCGGTGCCGCAATCGCCGCACTTGATTTCATACCATTCCGTCGCTCGTTTGGCGGTGCAAGACTTACAGCGATGCGGCGGACGGTCCCAATCGAAGCGTATGCGAACAGCTGTCCCGCAATCCGCGCATGAAATCTCGGTCCATTCCGCCGCTTCCTTCTCCTTGCATGGATTGCAGAATTTGGGTGGGTGACTCCAATCGTATCGCGCTCGTACGGAGGTGCCACATCGCTCGCAATCCTTCTCGTACCATTCCGCATCGCGCGCCTCTTTGCACGCCTTGCAGTACTTTGGAGGATGGTCCCACTCCTCATGCGCGTGCATTTCGGAACCGCAGGAAGCGCAATCGATCGAATACCAACCAGCCATTGCCGGCCCCGGTCGAGAGATCGCGGCCAGTGTACAGATTTATTTGGGCATGCATAAAGGCAAAATGAAGCTCGGCCGCGTGCAGGACACGACAGGCGGCACATCACCGTCTCGGGCGTATCCGCTCCATAGGCCGTATTTATAGCCCGTCGTGTCGCCCTGAAATTTGGTGGCGCAAGCCGTTCGCGAACGCAGTTGTGATCCGCGATAGCCAGTCATTCGGGACATCAAACGATATTTTGATGTGATATTCACCGGCGGGCTTTTCCTGACCAAAGATTCGGCCCAGTTCGGCGGGGAGTAGTGAGGCTTGTTCGAGGACGGACCCCGCTGTGCCATGGAGTTCTTTGGAGAACTGTTCGAAGCCCTCTGGCAACATCGTCGACCTCACCGTCTCCTCCCAAGTGAGCAGGTGTGAGCACGCTTCGATATACAGGCCTGTCGTCCGCAGGATCGTAACCTCGTCGCCCGACACTCCCGGAGGTCCCCATGACGAAGGTATTTCCTGGTTCATGATTTTCGCGAGCGCATGGGCTTGATTGGACACTTCATCCATACGAGTTTTGAACCAGATTTGTACGGTTTCGCTTGGCAGAAGTATTGAGGGGCGTGCGTAAAGGCCTTTCCGCAAAGCCTGCCAACGCCACAATATGGGCTCCAGTCCGTGGCGTAGCAGCTCCGCGGTGAGCCGATGTTCCCAAAATCGAGGCTTATCAATGACGATCTGTTGCGCGAGCGGGCTTTGATCGGCGAGAACCGCGAGGCGGCGGGCAAGGACCTGCAATCGAATGAGCTCGCTCGGCTTGCCTAGCCGCTCCGCGATGACTCGCTCGTGCGCGCGTCGCCATGCAAATAGAATCTCTGCTGAATATAGCCTCTGATCAGCATCAACTAGCTTGTGGCAGTTGCGGCAAAGCCAAATGGCGTTCGTGCTTGCCGCCCTTTCTGATGCCGACAACAGGGCAGCATAGCGTGCAGATCCTTGCCGAACGCCATAAATATGGGATGCCTCGCCGATCGTTAGCGATTTGTCTTCGGCATCTGCGGGCCCGCACGTCTGCGCGCCGCAATCCGGATTCGAGCATATATTCGCAGCCCGCTTGGCGATCAGCTCAACAGTGGCTTTTGAAAAGTCACCAGTTTCCATGTCAGTCCGCGACCGATTAGCAGTTACTGCCTCTTATAGCCGTTGAGTGCATCCAATGCGCGGGCCAAGCCCGTCGTTGATGTTCGGGCTAGAGCGCGCGGAGTATGCCCGTCTAGCAGCGGGTGAGGCTCAATAGTCCAGTCACTGTCGCGCCCGAAGCGGGTCAGAGCCATAGCCTCTAGGTGTTCCTCCCGCTGGACCGCATTGGTTTGGGATTGAACTGTCGCGGGCAAGCGCTGACGAAGCTCCTCAAGTCTTGCTTTCATCCGCAGCACACTGGGTTCTCTCTCGCGTTTTTTCGCCTCCAGCCACCGCTGCCTCTCATCTGCGCGACGCTGCTCAAGGGCGCGAACCGCTGCGTCATAGCCAGGATGGAAGAGCCATTCTCGCGGCGCGTCGAATAACGTCAGCTGTGTAATGCCTTCGGGACTCAACGATACGTCGTCCGGTGGAAGATAAATCTCAATCGTGCCAAGGCCCAATGCCTTGAGCTTCTCGCGCTTGTCCTGGTCGGCGCGGTGCGTGACCGCGATCTCAACGAGGAGATCGCCTATAGCCGTTCTTATAACTATGTCGGGGACTATCGAGCCGAGACGATTTTCCAGCCGCACGTCATCGTATTCGAGATCCGTAGACTGCTGCACGATTTGCATCCGCTGCTTCGCGTGAACAATGAGCTCAGGGACACGTATGCGTCCGGCCGATGGAAGGTATTGTTTCGCCCAGAGATGCAACAGGGTTTCCAATCCGTAAGCGCACGCCACGCCTGGATCGTGATGAAAGTGATGCGCATTGCGGGCCCCTTTGTACGTCGTTAGACGAAGTTTGCATGCAGGACAAACAAAATGCTGGCCGCCTCTCGGGGCCGCATCGATATGCCAAACGCGTCCATCGGGACCGAGCGCCAATGGAAAGCGAACGCGGCCGCGTGAAGATGACGAAAGTGCATCGCATTTTGTTGTGTGCACCAGGATCCCAACTTGAATCGCCTGAACCTTCGGGCAGTTTACTTGCTCAGAAAGCCGCCGTCCTCGGATCAGTAGGCGATATCGGTTGTGTGGAAGTTATGGAGGGGACCGGCTCGCGAACCGGTCCCCGTACATGCCCGCTAAGAGGAAGCGTTGGTAGTCACGTTCGCATCACGACTCTTGATGCGCGCGTCGAGCCATTCCTCGATCTCGGATACGAGCCACACGACCCGATTCTGGCCGAGTCGGATCCGCTTAGGGAACCTCCCGGCCGCCTCAAGCCGTGCGATATGCGCACCGCAGTAAGGAATGCCACAGACTGTCTTCAACTCCTTCTTTGATACGACTTGTTTTGAAAACTGAGACATCGAACAACTCCCAAATTAGAGAGCGTCGACGCCCAGGTTGCGATAAAGCCGCACCGGTTGGCGCAAGCATTATAGCCTCGAACGCCAGCCACGTCAGCGCTTCGCGCCCGACAGGCGGGGATACGCTTGGGGATACAGCCCGGGTTTCGGTATCCCCATGCCAAACACCCACCGGCGTTGAATTTCGAAAGGCGTTTCAGTCGCTTGTGCGGACGAGGCAGCGACAGCACGCCCCGACTTCTCAAAAAAACCAATCCAATTTCCTTATCAACCCGCCACCACCCCCGACCTCCGACCCTCACCAATCTTTGGATGGAGCAGCGGGATCACCGGGCTCCGGAGGCTCGTCGGTCTTCTGTTCGGATGGCATTCGGAATTCGTGCGAAGCTGGACGGGCGCCATTTCCCATCGAACCATCCTGAGCGTCCTTCATAGTGAAGCTTTCGCCCCGCGTTGGTTCCGCAATGCTGACGCGGTCCCGGTTGAGCTTACGCAGATGGTCGTAGCTGTGTTCGTCCATGCGTGGCTCGGCCTCGAGCCGGCCGGCAGGAACCGGGATGGACACAGCGCTCGGCGTGATGTCTCGAAGGTGTGCCGCGAAATGCAGCTTCGGCTGCGAGAGGATGAAGTCTGCCGTGGTGCGCAGATCGGGGGCGAGCACGCGCGCGTCGTTGGTCGAGACGTGCGAGACGAACTTGATCGATGTGTTGGCCGCGAGCGATGACCGCAGCGTCCACGAGGCCTGATCCAGATACTGGTGGGCGAAGACGCAGCCGCATTTGTACTTGCGGGCCTCGGTCAGGAAATCGTCGATGTTGCTGTCGAAATAGTTGGCAGCCTCGTCGATGATGAGGAACGTCGGCCGGCGTTCGTCTTCCGGAATGGCGGCCCGCTCGAGGATGGCCTGCAGCACCAGCGAGATGAAGATGCGCCCGAAATGCGCGGATGCGTCCTTCAGGAACGCCTTCGCCGTGTCGACGAGAACGATGCCGCCGTTGTTGAGAATGTCGAAGAGGTCGATCCTGGTGTCCGGCACTGTGAACAGGCGGGCGAGGGTGGGGTTCTCCAGAATGGCATTGAGGCGGTAGCGGATCTGTTCGCGGGTCTCCCGGAACGTGCCCTTCTTGGGATCGAGGAGATCGCGCTCGAAGAAATTCCGCTGGATGGGCGGCAAGGTTGCGATCGCCGCGCGATAGTCCTCGGGCTTCTCCAGGAGATGGAGGACGTCGAGAATGGTCGCGTTCCGTCCCATGGTCTCCGGGAGCGCCAGCATCAGACGGGCCACAAACCGAAAGAAGACGCTCTGCTTGGCCGTGAGGTCTGCGCCCAAGAGGCCGGAGAACAGATAGTCGAAAGTCTGGATCGCGCCGGCGACGACCTGTTCCTTTTGTTCTTCGTCGTATTCGCCAAGGCGCGCGCGGTTGAGCGCAAAAACATTGAGGGCTGGCGGATGCTGGATGTCCCGCGGCGTGATGAGCGTCACAAGCCGATTGCCGCGGTTAAAACCATGGCCAATCGGCGACAGGCGTTCGAGATGAAGGAGCTTGTCGATCAGATCGCCTTGGCTGTCGATAATCACGAGCGACGGCGGATCGGGCGAGTCGAGATCATGCAGAATAAGATTCTGGAGGAGTTGCGTTTTGCCAGCGCCAGATCCCCCTACGACATGCATGTGGCTGAAGCGGTCTTCCTGCGTGAACTTGAGCGGGACGGGCGCCAAAAAGAAGTCGTAGAACGGCGTGCTTTTGCAGAAGGTCTCTACGAGTTCGTGGAGCGGCAGATCGGTTTTGGAGGGTGGTTTGGGCGACTTTTCATATGTATAGGGATCGATGCCCGAATGGACGCAGGCATTGATCCAGAGCGTGCGGAACAATTGGGTGTAGAGGCCGGCGTCCCGATAGACCTCCTTGCTCAGTTCGCCGAGCAGGTTGTCGAGCACGATGCGGGGCTCGGGGAGCGCATAGATCAAAGGGATTGTGAACGGAGAGGGCTGCTCGGTTCGCGGCAGCTGGGATGCGAGCCAGCCAAAAATCAGCGCGAGGCTTTCGCGCAAGAGCCCGGCGATGCGTGCTTCGTGGAGATGGAAGTATTCCTTCCGCCGCAGAAACTGACGAAGGTCCGAGGCTTCTTTGAGATTGAGAAAGTCGAATCGCGGTTGAGGCAATCCAACGATGTGGGCCTCAAGGGCGCAAATGGCACGCAGCGCCTCGGTGAACTCGGACTGACAGGAGTCCGGTACGCGAAAGCCAATATCGTCCCACACGTCGTCGATGAGAGGCACGAAGCCGCCCGATCCCGAAAAGCGCGATCGCGCGTGCTGCGCTTTGACCCCCGCATAGAGCGCCCGCAAGTCTTGCGTATCCCGCGCGCGTTCGTCGGTGAACCAGCGGCTAAGCGGCGTGAAGACCGAAGGCTTGAAATCGTCCATCAGGTGCAGGCACGCAGCAGCAGGATCGCGACAAGGGCAACACCCAAACCAAGCCCCGCCTGCACCCGCCCATCGAACGTGCGGAATTCGTTCCAGTGGCGACGGAAGAACTTTACGAAAGCGTCGCCGTCGAGAGTGGATTGCTCGCCCGAGAATTCGTACGCCGAATCGTCGCTGATAAGCGCCTGGTGACCACTGGCCGGGTCAGGATCGCCGCCATATTCGAGCAAAGGCGGCGCATCCTGCGCGACATGCACCTTCTCCTCGCCGTTGACGTATTCGACGACAAGTTCGCTACCATCGAAGGTGGAGGCGACCTCGAGATATCGCGTCAGGTTCTTGCAGGCCGTGCGGATCGTATCTTCGCTCTCGAGGAGTTCCTCCAGGTCCTTGCATTCTACGTGATGTCCGCGGCCAAGACTCGCGATCGAGATGGAGAGCTGCATATTGGCCATAGCGAGCGAAGTGGCGCCGCGCACGAGACCCATCATCCGGTTGCCGGTCGGGCCTTCCTGCGTGCGGTCAAGATGCGCGCCTGCAGCTTCAAGGTGCTTCTGGGCTGCGCGGCTGTTGTAGATGACCTGCGGGCCTAGTCTGTATTTGTTGATGTTACTCTTCTCCTCGGGCGTGTAGTCGGCGCGCACGTCGAGGCAGAAGAAAACGGTCGAGGCAGTGATGCCACGCGTCCGCTGCGAGCGCTGAAGCTTGAGCTGCATGGCGCTAGACGCGCGCGCGCCTTGCGCGCTGATAGCCGAACCAAACGCAGACCGCCACGATCACGGCTAAGACCGCAGGATGCGTCCAGAACCAGACGAACAGTGCACTGAAGAAGTACAAGATCAGAAAAAAGACACCGAGCCCGACAACCACGGGCACAAACGGCCTCAACTCTTCCGGCATAGCGAGTTCCCCCTCGACGAGCTGATGGTGAGAACGAATATTTGGGGGAGTCAAGGAACGGACTTGCTGCTTTGCAGCAAGTCCTTCAGGAATTGCTTCCCACTATTTGGGCTCATTCGCTCTAAGACTTTGAATTTTTGAGGGATGTGATTCCGGATTCGATTGCAGCCGGCCGAACTGGATGCGCGCTCGAACCGCTGACGTTCCGCATTCCGACGCAGTCGGATCGCCGGTCCGATGCGCCGCGCAATCACACCAGGCGAATCGATGCGTCTCGATGGGCAGTCATCACAATCTGCTTTTGAACCCGCAATTTTGCGCCTGCGCATGCAGCCTCGTATCGGCGCAGGAGGTTCACTTGCGATGCATTGCTGCGCGTTTACGGCTCGTTTGGCTGCGGGTATTCGATGCCTATGTCGAATCGCCGCTCCCGCATGCGCCGAAAATCCTCCGGGAAGCAGATCGCGCTTACCGAACGGGACATCGCGATATTCCGCACGCTCGCCAACTACCGCTACCTGCCTTCGACATACCTTCATAAGTTCGCCGGCGGCGCATCGGAGACACGATTTAAGGAGCGTCTTGGCAATTTGTTTCACGAAGGCTTTATCAACAGACCTAGCCAGCAATGGGAGTTCGCACGAGCGCGGTATCTTCCTGCTGTGCATGAGAACGACAAAGGCGCCGAGCGCGCGCTTGCGGAAATCCGTGGCGTGTCGCCGCGAACCTATTTGTCGGCCGCCGCGCACCGGCAGTTCAGGCACTCCCTAATGATTTGCGAATGTCTCGCGTCAATTGAGCTGGCGGCGAAAAGCCGTGCAAGCTTGCGGTTCATTTCCTGGGCCGAGATCCTCGCGCGTGCCCCAGCCGCAACACGGTCTTCCGCCACGCCGTTTCGCATGCCTCTCCAAGATGGCGCACTTACACCCGATGGGCTGTTCGGTCTTGAGTACCGTGTCGATGGAAAGTGTAGGTATCGTTTTTTCGCATTAGAGGCAGATCGGGGAACGATGCCGATCGAGCGGACCAAGCGGGGGCAGACATCATATCTCGCGAAGCTCGCCGCGTATCGGCAAGTTCTGACCGGAGGCCTAGCGAAGCAATACTGGGGGGTAACGATACTTCTCGTACTTACAGTCACCACTGAGGAACAGCGGCTTCGACGGTTGGTGGAAATGTCTCGGGAGCAGGTCGACAGTCCGTCCTTTCTCTTCAAGGTTGCCGATCCGTCCGCGCTCAGAAACCCTATGCATGAGCTGCTCTCTACGCCGTGGGAACGGAGCGGATATCAACCGCTGTCGATCGCCAACGCGTGACACGGCGCGAGGCCGGGCGGGGTGTTTTCTCGTCGTGGCCTGCGATGCTTTGCGCCCAGTGCACAGGGGCATGCGTACCGGCCGGCTTGCCAAGCTGTTCTCCGCTTCCGCGCAGCGTCGGTTACTGCGGCGGGTTTTTGGCGATCTCACGAGATCCGGCGCCTGCAGACTTCAGGAGTTCTTCCACGAACAAGCCGCAGAAGTCCTGCGCAACAAGGGTTCGGGAGGCGACCAAGTAGGGGTTCATGATGGTAGCGCGCAGAACAGTCATGCCAAGCGTTCGATATTCTTGAGCCGTTGCTCTCGCGAGTCCCGCTCGCTCAAAAAAGGGCTTTAGCATCGCCGCTGGATAGTATTCGTTAGACATCTTCGTTTTGGAGAGAAAAAACGGCTGCGAATAGCTGTGCTCCCTCTCGCCGAGCTCCGCCTGGATCGAAAACGTGTCATAGACCCTCTCGGTCAGCGCGTTCATCGCCGCCAACGATCTAAATGCCTTAGGTACGACGGTGAACGTGACGAGGTTGGTATGCGGCCCATGCTTGAGTAGCGGGATGAATGCGATAGAGGAATGCTCTTCTACCTTATGTTCTATGCCATACCGGGCCAACATGACGTGCAGCAATTTGGCGGAGATCAACGATGATCGAACTATTGCTCCGTGACCTCTAGGATTGTAGGGGACGCACTTCATCGCAAGCCAAAGTCCTGCGGCCATAGCGCCCGGACGTGATCCTTCGAGGATGAAGGGGCTGAACGATTCTGTCACCACGCGGTGAATATTGCCTTCCTTCTTCAAATATCGGGGAGGCACGTGGACTTGGTAATCTCGCTCCGCCGATGTTATGTACGGCGCTTCTTGCAGAATGAATGATCGAACGAGGTCATTTCGAAAGGCAATACATCCTGCTGGATAGGGCGCGTACCCCATTTTGTGCGGGTCGATTGTCACCGACTCGCTTCTCGGAAACGCTAGAAACGCCTTTGCAACTTCATTCGGAGGCCAGTTTATGTGCACGGTGCGGTCTTTGGCGACGCGCTCGGCGACATAGTCGCGGAGCCAGTCGGCGAGAATTCTAAGGTTCGAACCGTCTTCACTTACGGTCTTCAGCCAAGCCTCGGCGTCGGGCAGACAGTCTGGCCTGCGGCGGAGAATGCGGTGAAGAAGCTCAATCAGCTGGTTGCGATACGAAGTATAGTCGCCGTTCTCAAGCGCATTGTACGACTGCGCAAGGAGTTCTTCGACGACTGCGGTAAGCTGCTTGCTCTCGCCGGAGCGTGCAGATTGCTTTTCGTCTGTGCGCGCCCCATCTGGCGTTTCAGATTGGACAGGGGAGAAAGCTCCCGATGGATCAGCAGAATGGTCCGCTGTAATTGCTTTTTGAATGTGGTGTGCACTCGCGCCCACGGAGTCCAGCCGCGCAATGCGTTCAAGCAGGAATTGCGAGAAATGAGCGTGCCAATTCTTTAGCTGAGAGTTGTCTGCTGCGGTCCAGTGGTTCGGTTTTTCCGTCTTCAGCATCCGCGTAATGTACCCACAGAGCGCTTCGGCTTTATCTTTCTCATCCAACCGGAAAAGGCTGCGGATATAACCGCCCCAAGCGGCATCAGTGTGCAACCAAAATGAAAGATTGTGGGACTTTCCTAATTCCCTTCTGAGATCCACGATCGCATCGATTGGGTCAACCGCGCCTTCTTCGGTGGTGCCAGCGCTGGCCACGACGCAGAGCGGCACTTGGCGGCGCGCGAGAACTTCGGTCGAAAGTGTTGTGCGCAGATGATCTACGTCCATCCGGAACTCATCGGTCATCCGAATGGGAATGATGTTGGCTTGGCCAATGCCAAGCACGTTGGCCGCCTTGGCTACGCTGTAGTGGCGGCTCGAAGCGACCAAAATCTTTGGTGGAAATTTCTCAAATGTTTCCCCAAAACCTTTTGTGATTGCGAACGGGCTTTGCTCGAGTTGGCGCCACACTTCAGCGGGATCGGATATCACGCGCCGCTCGAGGAGTGCCGTGACCAGTTTGCCCAGCAAATAAACGCTTTCATTGGGCTTAATCAGCAACAGCTGGTAATCATCGATATCGCGAAGTGAGAACGTCTTGTGGCCGCTTGGAAGTTTGATGTCAATGTTCAGGTTGTGAAGCGTAGCCAGATGTTTGGCCGAAAGTGGAAAGTACCTAATCTGACGAGCTACCCATAGCGCTTCAATATTTGCGATTGTTCCACCACTAGTGAGATGTGCCCATCCGTATTCCGAGCGTCCACGCTCCTTATAATATGCAATCGGATCGGCGTTCGTGGGGGGTAATCTCGGCGGCGCCCGAAATCCCAACATTTCGAGAATCTCGCTCGTAACTTCGATCTCGAGCTCCGTAGTGACCGGAGCGGCTTCGGGAGTGACGTTGTTGGGGTTGTAAAGAAGCCCGGCCATGTATCCCACTACGGCGGGCATCAGCGTGTCGGACAGCTCGTGCGCGATATATCGTGGACTGTAAAAAGGAAAGTTGCGTCGGAGCGCTGCGAGAAGCTCTGCGAGCCGACTGTCCAATAAAGACTGGTTCTCATCGAGGCTGCTTCGAAACTGCTGGGTGAGCAGAATGGGGTCATCAGGAAAATAATTCTTTCGCCAGTGTGAATAGTCTCGAACGATGTCTGTGATTAATGCCTCAAATTGTTTGGCGTTCTCTGCTTTAGGTCCGAGAAACCAGGCAAGATAGTCCGATGGTGGTAATGCCATTATTTGCCCCCCGTAATGTATTGCAAAGTAACGCGAACCCGGCGACCTACACAACCGAACGCGCCGCGGTCCTCGAAAAGAAATGGCGCGGTGTTCAAACCGCGCCTAGTTCTAATGCTCCCCATCGATTAGCGTGAGCCGCCGTGCAGGAAAACGAAGCGGTCTCTTGGTCGGAATTCGCTCTCGGGGCAGGCGACATTTGTCGCCAATACGCTATTGCCTACACATGAGAATATTCGTGGCAGCCTACCGGGGGGGCCGGACGGCTCCATCGCGATATTGAGTTCTTCGATGGCGGGCTGCTCGGCATAGTTCAGGCTCAGCAATGGCCCGGTTTCCGGAGGGCATAGCCGCAGGCCTAACGCCTGCGCCGCTCGATATACCGTTTCCAGTGTTGCGTCCGCGGTCAGACCGAGATCTCCGCAGGTAATGTTGCTGATCAGAATTGCCGGCGGTGTCTCTAGCGCGAACCAATCAATCCATTCGAGCAACTCTCGAGCGGATTGGCTGATCGAATACGCCGGTCGCGCTTTTTTAAGCGCCGCGTGGAACGTACTTGCGGTACGAAACTCGGTCGGCCGCGGCAGTGTCTTCCATAAGGGAAATGGCTCGATATCAAGCTGTGTCGACTGCATGCTAGCTCCTCACGATTGTTTTGAGTGCTAGAGATCTGACAACAGTCTCCAGCCGGCGAGAGCCGATCGTGTCAGGTGCCGACGGCTGGAGACTGTCACCGAATTAAGGGCATCCGCGGCCACCTTAGCACATAATCAGTATACGGACTAATGTGTGCGATGCGTCACCGTCGTTTTGTCTTGGCGATAAGGGTGGCAGGAAGTACGTCTCGGCCTATAGGGTTAGGAATATCGTTAGGCGCTGACCCCGACGATCTTCTGCACGAATGAGGAGAGTGCTTCTAGTGCCGAACGCTTTTCTGCAACGTAGTCGTGGCGGTCGTACACGCCTTCGACGCCGCGAATAACATGTCCGAGTACCCGTTCGCTGATGTCGGGGCGGACTCCGGCCCTCACCATGAGAGTCTTTGCGGTGCGCCTTAGGTCGTGTAGCCGCCACGGCCTAATTTTGGCGTGGCGGCATCCATCATCCGATCCAACAATTTTGGCGAGTTCCTCGCTCATGAGCTCATCGAGCCGACCCTTCGCCTTCGAATAGCCTGAGAAAGGCGTGTCGCCTGTCGTCGTGAAAACGAACCCGCCGGAGCCGAATGGAGCCTGGCGCTCCAATATGCGCCGGCTCCATTGCGACAGCGGCACGATATGGTCAGTGTGCGTCTTGTATCGTTTGGCCGCAATAGACCAGAGACCCTCCTCATCGATTTCCTGACTGCGAAGGCGCCCGACTTCGCTGCGGCGCTGTGCTGTGAGAAGCAGTAAGCGGACGATGCCGGCAAAGACCTTTCTCTCGCAGAGCGGGCCGTAGTTGGTGTTTTCGAGTCTCGCCAAGGCGCGCCACAGCGCCAGCAGTTCGCGGTCGTCAAGAACGCGCGTTCGTGCCCGTTCGCGAGGCTTGGTCCTGGCCATCCCTTTGACGATCGGATTGAGAAAGCCGTCGTCGCGCGCGGCGTGCCAATTGAACATTTTCCGTAAAGCGGCGAGCACCCGATCCGCCATCACCGGGCCACCGATCTTTCGGCCCTTGGCGTCGACAAAGCTGCGGGACTCGATGTCGTCGAGCAGTTCGGCGATCTGGCGCCGCCGGATTTCTTCGATCTGCAGGTGTCCGAACGTCGGAATGAGGTAGAGATGGATGATACGGGCCGTTTCCTTGCCGCTTCGGATTTTGCTTGCGTGCTTGTCGATGAAGAGTTGGGCCACTGCCGCGAAGCGGTTCTTCTGGGCGCGCCGTTCCTCTTCCAGGTTTTTTCTTTCGAGCGCCTTGCGATCGATGCCTTCGGCAAGTTCGCCCAGGACCGCGCGCGCCTTTTCCCGTGCTTCGGCCAGCTTTAGATGGGGATAGTGGCCAAGCATGTGGAAAGACGGAGTTCGGGTCCCTCGCACGCGCTTCACGACGACAAAGGATTTGTGGCCCTTGTCGGTGATGCGCACACCGAAGTGCGGCTGCACCGCGTCCCAGACGATCAAGCGCTTTTTCGCTGGGGCAGGGCGCAGGGCTTTGAGCGCCTTGTCGGTGAGCAACACTCTGCCGGCGCGCGTACGGGCAGTTCCGCTAGATTGCGCGGCCGGATCTCCGTCCTGTCGCTCATCGTGCGGCTGGATCTCCCGCTGTCGGAGCGCATCGACCATCTGACTTTTTCCCTCGGGCAAACATCGGGCTAACAGAAGGGGTTGGGCTCGCGGCGCATGCACATGCGCCGCGAAGTGCTTCTAATACCCTGATTGTAGGGAAGAATTCGAGAAAGTCGACGTTCTCTATGCGCCGTATACGCGCCCATGCGCAGCGCCAAAACGTAACTTTTAATCAGAGGGTCGATGGTTCGATCCCATCCGGGCTCACCAATCTCTTCAGACGTTTAGAGCGAATTCCCCCACCGGGGGCGAGAGAACAAAATGCTCGCGGACGCAGCCGCTTGGAGATGGGCGGGCCCATGACTATGTTGTCAGGCAACCCCAAAGGAGCGAAATCATGAGCCAATCGACCGAACGCGCGGTGCTTGCCGGCGGCTGCTTCTGGGGGATGCAGGATCTGATACGGCGCTATCCCGGCGTAATCTCCACGCGCGTCGGCTATACGGGCGGCGACGTGCCCAACGCCACCTACCGCAATCACGGCACCCATGCAGAGGCCATTGAGATCATCTTCGATCCGCAGGTGATCAGCTACCGCAAGCTGCTGGAGTTCTTTTTCCAGATCCACGATCCGAGCACGCTCAACCGGCAGGGCAACGACCGCGGGACGAGCTATCGCTCGGCCATCTTCTATACGACCGAGGAACAAAAGCGCGTCGCGGAAGACACCATCGCCGATGTCGATGCGTCCGGTCTCTGGCCCGGCAAGGTGGTGACGGAGGTTGTCCCGGCCGGCGATTTCTGGCAGGCGGAACCCGAGCACCAGGATTACCTCGAGCGGATTCCCAACGGCTACACGTGCCACTTCGTCCGCCCCGGCTGGACGCTCCCCGTTCGCTCCGACGTGCGCAAGGCGAGCTAGCCGCACACGCGGCGGCGCAAACGGAGTTCGCCGAAATGCGATGACACGTCATCGCGCAGCGATGCTGCAAAATGCGTCGATCGAATATTCTCCCCCGCCTGTCACGCACAGCAGCAGGAAGCCTCCCGTGATGCTGAGGTTCTTGTAGAAGTTCTCCAGGCTCTCGACCTGACCCGGGCCGGTCACGCGCCAATAGCGGTGCTCGACAAGCGATGCCGCCAGCGTGTAAAGCGCGAGCAGCGCGGCGGCAGGGCGCGTGAATGCGCCGATGGCGACCGCAAACGCAACCGGAAGTTCCATGAAGATCGCGGCTGCGGCCGCGAGCGCCGGCGCCGGAAGGCCATCCTGCACCATCTGGCGGACCGTTCCCGGATAGTCCCGCACCTTTCTCCAGCCGAAGATCAAAAACAGCGTTGCAAGAAAAATCCGCGCCGCGAGAAGAACCGCATCGTTGATGTCGTTCATCATAACGCGGCGCTCCGTGTCACAGCCATTTCCCCCTTATCAACGCGCCGACGACGCCTCTTCGATGGGGGGAGCGACAAATCCGGCATGCCCGCGATCGGACCGGAACCCGCGCGATTTATCACGAGTTGTCATGATTGGGCCGTGTGCGTGGCCCTCGCGTCCGGAGTGCAACATGCGAATGCGTTTTTTCGCGGCGTGCACAGTGTTTCTCTTTGTCACCGCAGCGGCCGCGCTGATGCTCGGCGTGGAAAGTCCCTCCCTCGGCGATGCGGATGGCAGCGATCTGAGGCCCGGCCAGTTCATCTGGCATCCCGAACTGTCGCCGTCCGGACCGATGAGCATGGTCATCGATCTGGACAACCAGCGCGCCTATGTCCGCCGCGACGGCGTCTGCATCGGCATCACCACGGTCTCGACCGGCAAGCGCGGCTATGAGACGCCGACCGGCACATACACGATCATCGAGAAGCAGAGGTACCACCGCTCGAACCGGTACAACAATGCGCCGATGCCATACATGCAACGCCTGACGGACTATGGAATGGCGCTGCATGGCGGACATCTGCCGGGCTATCCCGCGTCGCACGGCTGCATCCGGTTGCCGCTCGCGTTTGCGGCGGTGCTGTTCCGAGAAACCGACATCGGCACGCAGGTCACCATCACGAATGGCGGGACGAGCGCAGACGACACGACGACGTACGGCACGTCAGAACCCAACACGTCGGACTCCAGCATGCCGGACTCGAGCACTTCGGACTCCAGCACTTCGGATTCCGGCACGTCGGATTCCGGCAGGCCGGACACGCGCGTGGGATTGCGGTCCTGCGAATCCGACATTGCACGCTGAAGGGCGTTCTCTTCCGTCATGCCCGCTTCATGCGGGCGACCCAATTTTTTGCCCAAAAGAAATTGGGTTACCCGGACATCCCCCGGTTTAACCGGGGGACGGCAATGACGAAAGAAGAGTTGCGCGGTCGTCATTCGCGTTCCGGCACCGGCACGTTGAAGCCGTTGAGCGTGGTCGAGACGAGGCTGTAAAGACCCACGAGATAGATGAGTTCATTCGTGCCGTGCTGTCCGAAAGTCTCGACGGCGAGGCGATAGAGCGGTTCGGGCAGCGTGCCGCCGCGCACGAGCTTGTACGCCACGTCGTAGGCCACGCTTTCATCGGCCGCGAGATCGGTGGGCTTGATTTCGGCCACGAGCGTTGAGAGCCTCTGCTCCGACATGCCTTCGCGTTCGGCCACGGCGATGTGCGCATACATCTCGTAAGCCGCATCGAAGCGCGCGCCGACAACGAGGATCGCGATCTGGCGGACATTGTCCTTCAGCGTCGCATTCGCCGTCATGGCCAGCGTGAAGTCCCAGATCGCCTTGCCGATCGCGGGCTCGTGCAGCCAGGGATTCCAGGGGCCCATCAGCGCGCCGTCTTCGCGCACTGCAATGAAAGCATTGAAATTGCCGGCGATGCCTTTCTTCATGTCGTCATAAAGCGGCTTCTGTTCCGGCGTGAGATCTTTCGGTGCAATGAGTGGCAGACGCATCAGGGCTCCTCGTCCAGAGATCGCGTGATTACACACCGAACAGATTGCACATCCAATGCGACAGCTTTCACAGCGACCGATGCGGGGAATGATGCCGCACGGAACCGCGATCTTCGGGCGGCGTTGCCTTCCGGCGGATGTGTGCGCATCAGGAGGGCTGATGAGGTGCTGGATATTTTTCCACCGTGATCTCGATCCCGGTCTGCCGGAAGTTAAGGAGATACTTCGCTTTTAGTCGGTCGCGGGAAACCTCGGCATCAAACTGGAAGTCCTGAAGCCGCGCGACTTCGATCTCGTCGTCGACTCCAAGAAAGGCTGGTCGGCCAGTTATGACGGCCGCGCGCTTCCGAGGCCCGACGTGGTCATCGCAAGGACGGGCGCGGAGACGAGTTATTTCTCGCTCGCGGTGTTGCGTCATTTCGAACGCAAGGGCGTGATGCTGATGAACGGGCCGCGCGCCATCGAGGCCGTCGCCGACAAGTTGCACACGCTCCAGATATTGTCGCGCTCGGGTGTGCCGATCCCGAAGACCATCCTTGGAAAATTTCCCG
>Ga0181525_10001582_pt1 | contig 19335 bp, 17 predicted proteins | sample PEATcosm2014_Bin_48_FD_121100 | JGI IMG/M metagenome (GOLD analysis project Ga0181525, IMG submission 121100) | Peatland microbial communities from MTU Mesocosm Facility, Houghton, MI, USA - PEATcosm2014_Bin06_10_metaG | ecosystem: Environmental > Terrestrial > Soil > Wetlands > Peat | place...
CGGGGCCGGCAAATCTACCTTGGGAGCCGCGCTCGCCGAACGTCTGGAGATGCCGTTCCTGGAGTTGGATCGAATGATTGAACAAGAAAGCGGGCTAACCCTCGACCTGATCTTTGATTTTCGCGGACAGCGCGGTTTCCGTCAGCTTGAACGACAGTGCCTGGAAGATGTAATCCAGCGCCATTCTCACTTTGTTATGGCAACTGGCGGGAGTCTTGTATCCGAGCCTGGCACCTTTGAAAGATTGCTGTCCGGCTGCTTCACAGTGTGGGTGCGGACTTCACCGGAGGAGCACATGCAGCGCGTGATGGCACAAGGAGACATGCGTCCAATGGCGAACAGTCGTGACGCCATGTCGGACCTGAAGCGAATCCTCGCGGAACGTGAAGCGCTTTACTCCAAGGCTGATATTCAGGTGGACACTGCGGGACGCAGTTTTGAGGAAAGCCTGCAGATTGTGATGCAAGCGTTGAGGGATACGCCCGTGCGAGATTCGCTGGCGCCGGCGGTTGTCTCCCGCTGAATAGCAGGGTGACTAGCAGGATGACTAGCAGGTTGCCGACTCCATGCCGTTATCTGATCGACGGCCATTGGCTCGAAGCGGCCAGAATCGAGGCGCGCGATCCCACTCTTCCAACCATCGTGATGCTTCACGAAGGACTCGGTTCGGTTTCTCACTGGAAGGAGTTCCCGCGCATTCTCGCCGAAGCAACCGGCGCTGGTGTGTTCCTTTACTCGCGATATGGTCACGGTGCCTCAGACGCGCTGCAAGAGCCGCGTTCAGTTTCCTACATGCACCATGAGGCGCAGGCCGTGCTTCCGGAGATCCTCCAGAAGGCAGGGATTGAACGGCCGCTGCTTCTGGGACACAGCGACGGAGCTTCCATTGCCATACTCTACGCCGGCACGTCTCTCTATGCGGGCGCGTGGCCGGAATCGCCCGCCGGACTCGTTCTGGAGGCGCCACACGTCTTCGTCGAGGACATAACGGTAACGAGCATCGAGCAAGCGCGGGTACTCTATCGGGAAACAGATTTGCCCCAACGCTTGGGCCGGTATCACGCTAACGTTGATTCGCTGTTCTGGGGCTGGAACAACATTTGGCTCGATCCACGTTTTCGCGACTGGAACATCGAATCGTACCTCGATTCCATCCGCTGCCCTGTCCTGGTGCTCCAGGGAGCTCAAGACGAATATGGCACCACCAAGCAGATCGAGGCCATTCAACGCCGAATCCCTTCGGCGTTAGCCATTATGCTCGACGGTTGCAAACACGCCCCGCATCGGGACCGCTCCGACGCCGCTCTTTCTGCCATCCGCTCTTTTCTAAATGCCCTTCCGAGCTTTCAGGCGTGAAGCTTCTGTCCCGCAGGCTCGAAAAAATACGCTCCTAACACAGTGGCTTTCCCGAATACCGGAACAACGCAGCCACTAAACCCGCTCCTTCACGGTAGCGGCTCGGTACGCACGTCAGTAAGCGCAATCGTCGGGATAAACGGCGTGTAGTCGGGGATGAAAGAGCCCCACAAGAAAGGAGTAGCGAAGCATCTTGAACTTGAGTCTTGCGCTGGGTGCCGCGAGGTGCCGGGTGAAGCGCGCGTAGTCCTAGAGCCATGTGCACGTCGAGAAATTCACGCGCGAGTACCGAGAGACCTCGCCGGCATCCGGGGCCAAACCAGCCGGACCGGCACGGGAGGCCAAAAGCGCAATCCGGGGAGGAACGCGAACGAGGAGTCGAACAGAGGCGTACTACCTGCGAAGCAGCCGAACAAGACTCGCCGAAACGCGGGAGGCGGAGGTTGCGGAGGGAAGGCCTCTGACTGAGGAGATCATCACGGAACCTAACACACAACCAACACAGAGTGGAGGACGGGTGTCACAAGGGTTGGAATGGTGTGCGCGAAAGAGCGCGGAAGAACAAACCGGAACAGTTCACAGCACTGCTCCACCATGTGAACGTCGAACTGCTGCCGGACAGCTTTTACGGACTGACACGAAAGGCTGCCCCGGAGTGGACGGCGTGACATGGAAGGAGTATGAGATCGGGCTGGAAGATCGACAGAACCTCGCCTAATGGCTACCCGCTCCCACGTTGTTCATGCATATCCAGACGCACGCTTCGGCGCCAGCCGCCCTGCGTCGGCACATCCAAAGTAAAAACCGTGTGCGGTAGCGCCGCAAGCACGGGTCTGTGCGGGGGGGGACAGCCATCCCAGTCCGGCAAGCGTGCCCCCGAACGCGAATACAGCGCGGTAAGCCTCGCGCTCGTGGATCTGGCAGCCGAACATCGGGATCTGGTTTTGGCTGAATTCCACCTCTATGCTTTGCAGCGTGCGGGGGCGGATGGCTGCGCTCGTGCGCGTGAAGAGGATGGCGAAAGGAATCTTTTTTTGGAAAGCCTTCTCCTGTCCCCTAACGAGCTTGATGGCCTTCACTGCCTCGGTCGCGTCGAGATGGGAACCTTGCGCGGGAATTATCACGAGGTCTGCGCGGCTCATGGCGTAGCCTGCCATCATGGACGCAGTGCCTTCCAAATCGACAATGACGAACGTAGTCTTAAGCGCGGCTATCTCAATGGTGTCGATGATGGACTCCTCCGTAGTCGTGGCGATCACCGTGAGCCTTTCAGGCTTCCCCGGACGGCTGGCCCATTGGGTCAGCGGCCGGTTGGGGTCAGCGTCGATCATGGTGACGGAGCCACCGTGGCTTGCAAGCTCGGTGGCGAGCAAGACGGCTGCGGTGGACTTGCCGACGCCCCCTTTGGGGCTTGCGAACACAATGGTTGGCATATAGGGTCCCTGCTGAATACAAAATCTGGTAAGGCACCATATCCGATAGCCACTCGATACTCAAGTGGAATCGGAATGCTATCGGTTAGCTTTCGTATATGCGGAGGATACGGGGTAGGTTTCGGATACCTGATGGCTACTGGTTAGCCTTCGTGGTTCGGAAAGCTATCCGATAGCTGATGGAAACTGGATAGCCTTCTGAATTCGGTTGGCTACCGGATATCCCCAGGTGCGAAATGTGCTGGCGTTAGCCAAGGTAGCTTCGTTGCTTGTGGAAGCGCTGGTGATATGTTCTATGTATGTAAGATAGCCCAGCAGGCATTCTTCTTGACATAGAACATGACATATGTTATGTTTTATGTGTTATGAATTGCTCTGTAAGCAAGAAACTCGACACAAAACATAACATCCCGAAGACTGTCGGCCGCCGGGCGGCGAGCCTTCTAGCTGGGCTCTATGACCGCTCGCAATCGACCTTTACGCTTGCAGATGCTGAGAAGATTACCGGCCTGAGCTCAAATCTAGCCAGCAGCCTGCTTCACAAGGCAGTGCGGCGTGGTCTTGTTTCGCGACTGAAACCAGGCGTGTTCGTTATCGTTCCCCCGGAGCTTGGGAGCACCGCCGAATACGCGGGCGATCCCTACCTCACGGCCCGAAAGCTGGCAGGGGGCGCGCCGTGTTTCATCTCCCACGCATCCGCGATGGAGATACATCGAATGGTGACTCAGCCTCAGCTAGCTGTCTTCGCCTCCAGCCCCAAGCGGCTGCTAAGCCGTACGGTACACGGAATCGAATTCCGCTTCATCTTCATCCGACCTGAAAACTATTTCGGCACCACCAAACATTGGGTCACGAAGCAGGAGTCCGTAGAAATCAGCGATCTTGAACGCACCATCATCGACGGCCTCCGCCAGCCTGAATATTGTGGCGGCGTGACGGAAGTCGCCAAGGGGCTGTGGATGCGCCATCAGGACATGCAAGCGATGAAGCTAGTGGATTACGCGTTGCGTCTTGGGATTGGAGCAGTCATACGCCGGCTTGGGTACCTGCTTGAACTGTACGCGATCGCGCCGGAAGGCGAACTGGCGAGATTACGGAAAGCCCTAACCGCAACTTATGTTCCGCTCGACCCTCTGCTCCCGAAGGAAGGTTCCCACTTGCGTCGTTGGCGTCTTCAACTTAACGTCACGCCCCGGGAACTCGAAACCGTTCGGGCAAGCTGATGATCCCACAGCGAAACCTCTCGCTTCTCGCAAACAGGCTCGCACAGGAAGGTGGACGTCGCATTCCCGAGAGCGTGCTCGAACGTGACTACTGCCTTGCGTGGTTCCTCTCCGCTCTCGCGGAATCGGACCTCAAGCCGATGCTGGCCTTCAAAGGTGGCACTGCGCTGAAGCGATGCTATTTTGGCGACTATCGCTTTTCAGAGGACCTCGATTTCACTTTGACCGAGCCAATCGCGTTTGAAGAGCTCATGAGGCGACTTGATCCGGTGTACGCGGCTGTGCGCGAAGCCTCGGGAATCGTCTTCGGTTTCGACCGTGACGATCGCCAGAAGCACGAGAACACCTACACTTTCTATCTCCGCTACGAGGGTCCCTTGCCCAGAAGCAGTGATGTCAAAGTGGACATCACGCTGCGCGAGCGACTGGTTTATCCGCTCCGGGAGCGCGCTATTCTCCGCGGCTATGATGAATTCGAGGACGTTCCCGAGAACCGGCGTGTTCGGGTCTATTCACTGGACGAAATAGCAACCGAGAAAACGCTCGCGCTAGCAGATCGAGCGCGCAATGAACCCCGAGACCTCTACGATCTATGGCATCTCACGACGAATGAGGGAATAGAGCTTGGCGCACTCGCGGATGCGATGCGGCAGAAGCTTGAGTTTCGCGGGAAGCCGCGCGAGGGCATCGCAGAAGCCATCCGCAACAAGGAGGCCCGCCTGAACGCGCTATGGGCAAGTCGTCTTGGGTATCAGGTGACGACGCTGCCGGAATTCGACGAAGTATTCCGGGCGGTGTTACGAGCACTCCGCCAAGCCGAGTTGCCGTAGACATTTACTGGGGGCCAGGCGCTGCGCAGCGGAACATTGGTGTCAACGAGGACGCGCATCACCGGTCGCGGTCTTCATAGATAGCTTCGCGACTAACGGCGTAATCGGACAGGGGAGGGGTCGCGCGATGATTGGCGGACCACGCCTCAAAGGCAGCCGCTCGTTGCTCAGGCGATAATTCCTTATGCGTTGCTGGGAGAACGATGCCTTCCACCATCGAAAGCAGGTATTCTTCCACCGTCATTCCGCCAGCCTGGGCCTGGGCCAAGAGTCCGGCTTGGAGTTCGGGCTTGAGGTTCAGGATAACGGTCATCGCTTCCTCTCTTCTTCTTACAGTGTATGCTCACCCTACCCGCGCCTGACACACTAGCCCGGAAATCAAACATAGGGATCTTGAAGAAGTACGGCGGAATCGAGAGCGAACTGGCAGAGATCCGGGGCAGCATTTCAGACGAGGCGAGTCGTCCCGCGCCATTTATTTTGGAATGAAATGGAATGAAAACGCCGATTGGACTTCTGTAAGTTATTGAAAACGTGGTGGCCAGGGACGGAATCGAACCGCCGACGCCAGCCTTTTCGGGGCTGGATTCGTTCAGGGCTATCATATTCATTACAAAGGGCTAAGGCCGCTCCTTTGTCCCGAAAATAGCCGATTTTTTGGGACAAGAATGGGACAAGATCTGTAGGCCGGTCAAGTTTGCCTCCCCAATTTTGTCCTGTATTGGTTATCTTCAGGAGTCGTGTCGCCAATCGGGCATTGACGGCTCACGCTGAGCTGCGTTAGCATGGCCATGTGATATAGCATGGCCATGCGGAATATCATGGCCATATGATGAGATGCAATATGCCCGCCAGAAATGCCGCCGTCCGAGACGCCGAATTCGAGAGCATGCTCGCCAATACTTTCCGGAAGAAGGGATGGCGCGTGGACCGGCGCAGATCCGCTAAAGATCTCGGCGTGGACCTCGTTCTCGATCGAGACGGGAAAAAGTATATCGTCGAGCTGAAGGTCTCCTCTGAAGGGCGCCGCGATCGTCTGATCCCACTTCTCTCCCAAGCCATCATACAAGCCCAGGCCTTCGTTCGACATTCTGCGGAGCCTTTCGTGCCGGTTGCGGTTGTAGCGGCCGAACGCGTCCCCGCATCCGTGGCCGAGCAGATCAAACAGTTTGCGGAACGTTATGCTCCTGAGGTCGGAGTTGGAGTCATCGACCGCGACGGTCTGCGGTCCTTTTCCGCCCACGGCCTCGAAGAACTGGACGCGAAGCCACGTCGCGTCAACGGCAGCGCCGTCTCTCCGTCGCATTCCCCCGACCTATTCTCCGATCTGAACCAGTGGATGCTAAAAATCTTCCTGGGACAATATCTGCCGGAGGCACTCATTTCCGTACCCAGAAAGCCGATCCGGAATGCGTCGCAACTTGCCGAGGCGGCCAACGTATCGGTGATGAGCGCATCTCGCCTTGTAAACCAGTTAGAGGATCGTGGATTCCTTGACAAACGCGAAGACCATCTCAGGATTGTCCGCATAGAAGAGTTGCTTGACTTGTGGATTGCTGCCAATCGTGACGCAGCAAAAGAGGTTCCTGCTCACTGGATCATCAAGAAGGGGCCGGAACAGATGCAATCCGTTTTACGAGATTACGCTTCCGCGTTGCACTCCAAACCATTATCGAAATTGCCAAGATATTGCTTGGGTCTTTTCAGTTCCGCGGATGCTTTGGGGCTTGGGTTCGTTCGTGGCGTTCCCCCACACATCTATGTTGAGCGGATGACGCTCGATCTGTTGCTGCACCGGCTGGGTCTTTCGGTTGAGCAGTCGAACAGGCCCGTCGATGTCTATTTACGAATACCTGTCCACCGCGAGGCCATCTTTAGGGCATCAGTGGAACGCAACGATATCGCTGTCTCAGATGTTCTGCAAGTGTGGCTTGACGTCTCGACCCACGCCGCGCGAGGTCGAGAACAAGCACAGGAGATTTGGCAGCGCGTGCTAAAGCCGGCCTTCGGCAAGCGGCGATGACGCAAGCGCGGGATGATCCATTTCAAGAACTTGTCGCTGCACTGGAACCGTGGCTTGATCAGGTGGTGATCGTTGGCGGCTGGGCGCACAGACTTTATCGGCTGCACCCGGATGCACAAGCATTGGGCTACCCGCCATTGGGCACGCTTGATACCGATATAGCAGTGCCCCACGCCATAGCCGTTGGCGAGCAAGATATCCGCTCAAGGCTGTTGGCGCATGGCTTTAAGGAGGAGCTTCTCGGCGACGATCGTCCACCCGCGACCCATTATCGTTTGGGCGACGAAGATTCCGGGTTCTATGCGGAATTCCTGACTCCTCTGGTCGGAGGTCTCTACGACCGAAAACATAGACGAAAAGCTACCACCGATGTCGCAGGTGTTTCCTCGCAGCGGTTGCGACACATCGAGCTTCTCTTACATCAGCCTTGGTCCGTCGATCTCGAATACGGCAAGGTTCGAGTCGCGAACCCTGTGAGCTTTTTGGCCCAAAAGCTTCTGATTCATAGGACGCGCAAACGCGAGGATCGAGCGAAAGACATTTTGTATATGCACGACACGCTTGAAGTCTTCGGCGCACGACTGCCGCAGTTGCGGGACTTGTGGCGGAACACGGTCGCTCCACAATTGACCCCTCGCAGCGCGAAAACAGTATCGAACGCGTGGAAGACCGTCTTCGGTGAAATCACTGACGATATTCGCCGCGCTGCGGATATTTCTGCCGAACGCGCGCTCACTGGGGACGCGCTCAGGCAGGTATGCCGTCACGGTTTGATCGAGATTTTCGGTGAGTAGGTTCAGTCCGATCTGCCTGCGAGATTCCCTTGGCGAAGCGAAGGTGCAAACCGAGCATTGCCATTTTTTGGGGTAGACAACAATCGCTGACGGAATCAGGGCACGTCAATGAGTCGAATGATTGAGTGGGCTAATTGACGGTCACATCGGTCAGATTCTTAAGCCAGTCTGGATTCCCGAGAACGCGCTAACTTTTGCGTCAGCCGGTGTGTCCGGCCGGAAGAACTGCACTGCGATCATTGATCGAAACTCCGATGACGTGCGATTCGCCGCCCTGGATCTTGAGTTCGCCGGCGATTGTGCTCACTTGTAGCCGCCACGGCTAAGATCCCGACTCGCACCGCCCACCAGTTTTGTAGCCGGATCGAATAGGCTAGCTTCCAATACTTGAGGAACCGCCGTGTTTTCGACTGACGATGTGATCAATCTGGTGTGCAAAACCGGCGCTGCCCTCATGTATGAGGCAGTACTCACATCGCCGGCCTGCGCGTTCGATTACGAGACAGCGAGACCTCATCTATCTCACGAGCCGCTGGCGAGGATCTGCCGAGCGCGCGCCTTGGCCACTCGGAGGATATGCTCCAAGTCCATGAAATGATCGAGTCCGGACTTCTCCTCCGAGGTTAGAGCGCCTTCTTTCTCTCGTTGAATCAATTCAGCGACGCGGTTCTGAGCCTCAGGCGATGGGCGATAATCAACAACAGCTTGAGGCGTACTGCCGCTCGCGATGAAATCGATGATTTCCAAGTAAGAAGGAACGGCAGCATTGCTCACGACTGGTTACTAGATTGAGGATAGTGCAGAACCAGCGAACGATGCATATCCCTCGAGCGCAGAACTTCTTCGAACGCCAGGAATGGAATGAACAGTTGGTCATTTGCGCGAGAATGAACCATGCGCCAAGCGAAACCGCGAATGCCCGATCCGGAGACTCGCCAAACGATTCTGCAAGCGATCGATGTCGCGGATGTTCCGATTACCGCGGCAACTCTTGGGAAACGGCCAGGAATCGGGACTGGCGCGAGAGTGAAGTCGCTGCTCGCAGAGGATGTGGCGAGCGGCCGCGTGTTCAACTGGGGCAAGTCCGCATACTGGAATCTGGACCCGGAGACCGTCGCCCGCCAACGCGTACTCGAAGTCGTCGGCCGCGAATGTCTCAGCTTAAGCGATCTGAAGAGGAGCGTCTGCGCAGCGACACCAAAACTGACCACCCAAACAGTCCAATCCGCAATCAAGAAACTGATCGTCGAGCAACGTTTGCTGCACAAAGAAACCAAAGGATCTAATGTTTCTGGCATAATTGACCTAAAACACCCGGAGCCTTACTTGCAACGGAAGATTGCGGCCGTTCTGAAGTCCGTTGGAATCGAGCGATCTGCAAGTCGTATCGCTGCTCTGCTTGCCACGGAAATCGAGTCTCCGGCGGCGTCTGCCTCGCCATCGCCGAATGTACACGATGTCGCTGAACAAATATTCGTGGCCATGAATCGCGTTGCATTCGCTCCCGGCACCACCGTGACCTTCCACATTCTGCGCCAACAGCCCGAAGTGGCGCACATTCCCAAAAGCATTTTCGATGAAGCAGCACTCCTTCTCCAGAAGGAGCGGCGGGCGCTGCTTAATCCTCATGGCTACGCCGGCTCAATATCAGTTCAAGAGAAAGAACAGCTCGTAACCGACGGTTTGGGCAACTATTATGTCTCCATCTACGCTCGATAGTCCCAAGCCCCGCCTCCCTCTTCAGCCGAATCCCTTTACGAATATCGCACTTCGATCCGCATGGGGAGAAATACCAAGCGATGTGTCTGAGGTTCACAACGCAGCATTTCTGACAATACTCCGCGTACTCGATCAAATTCGGATGGGCAGTGAAGGCACATCGATCGTAGTGACCGGTGCACCTGGAAGCGGGAAGACTCACCTTCTTGGACGGCTGAGAAACTGGATCGGAAATAATGCAGGCGAAGCCGTTCATGGACCGATTTATATCTACGTGCGTTGCAACGCCAGCGCTGCGACCTTCTGGAGGCATTTGCAGCTTTCGCTTGCATCCGATCTCCTGAGGGCGGGCTGTCTGGATCGGCTACTAAGCCAGCGCTCGGATTTGGACCGAGTCGAGAATCTCAACGTTGTGCGGGTCTTGCGTAGCCTTCAGGAAGGTAGGAATCGACTGCTGGCATCAGCGTGGCTTCGAGGCGAGCCACTGACGGAAGCCGACTCGGTCGCCCTCGGCATCAAAGTCGCGGCGGACGATGAAGAACGTGACCGTGAATGGGAAGCGAAGCGAATCACCCATGCGCTGCTCCGCTTCACGATGCCCGCGCCCACCGTGTTGTGCTTCGACCAAATAGAGGGTCTTGAGACATACCTGGGCGAACAGGCTGGCTTTCGCGCTTTTGGTCAAGTCATCTCCGAGCTTCACGCTCAACACAAGCATCTGCTCTTTCTGTCGTGCATCGTCTCTGACTATGAAGATCGGTTCCAGCAGTCTCTCATTCAGGCGGACAAAGATCGCATATTCCGGTACGTCGCGAACCTCAAGCCAATCGCATGGGAGCCGGCCATGCGAATCGTAAGAGCGCGTCTGGACGCTGCACCAGCGCTTGCTTCCGATCGGCGCGCGCACGCGGGCGATCCTTGGTGGCCGCTGGATCCGAAGCGGCTCGAGCCATTGTTCGCCGCGACCGGGCTCTGCCTGCCGAGGAGACTGATTCAACTCTGCGCACAGGAATTTGACGATTGCATGGGCGAGGATCTTCCGGGTTTCGAAGAACGTCAGACAATGAGCTTGCCGGATTTTCTCCAGGAACAGTATGAGAGAAATCTCGCCGACGCCCGGCGCACCGCGCCCCGTGAAGGAGCGGACAAGATCTTGGGCGAATCTTTGCCCTGGCTGCTTCAAAACAGCGGCTTGACCGTGCTCGGCCCGGACGCCGAGGCATCGCGGTTCTCCAATCTCGCCTACCGCGGCCCAGCTGGAGACACTGCTCTCGTTTATTGTTTCCGCCGCGGCAACGCACTCACAAATAGCTTGAAGCGGATCAGTAAAACATGGAACCCACCCGTCGGCCTCAAGATCCTGAGTGATCCTTCGATTCAGCCGAAGCAAGGGACGGTAGGCGCGAATGTCCTGGATGAGCTCAAACGGCGTGGCGCCCAACAGAGCTATCCACTTCCGGAAGCACTGGCGGCGCTGCACGCGATCCGCAACCTAACGACTAGTGCGCGCTCCGGCGAACTAACGCTTGGGCGGCGCCAAATCACCGAGCCGGAAACCACGGAATGGGCGCTTGCGAATCTGGCTCCTCAAGTGGAGCAACTGCGCGTGGAACTGGTCCAGAAAGCCGACGAGGACCTGATGCTACCTGCGTTGTCTGCGTTGGTGGCTGAGAAAAAAGTGATTGACGCCGACATGGCCGCTCGCGAACTTTCGTTGCGAGCAGAGGAGGTAGCCGCCTGTGCGCGTCGTCATCCGATGCACTTCGGGCTCCTGGAGGGTCCTCCGCTGGTGTTATTCCAAGCGGTGGAGGGATCTCCGGCGGGAACGAATCATGCTTGAACCGGTGCGCATTAGCGTCTCGGACGTCCGGCGCGAGATATATAGCGCATCGGGATTCGCCGTCGGTGGTGGGCAGCCGAGCAATCAGTTGCTCGGGTCCCTATTTCACAAGGCATTTCAGATACTGATGCGCGCTGATTCCGACCTGGGTTGGAAGAATGTCCTGGATGCGGAGGATCTGGGCGACTTCGCGAAGCTTCAGGAACACGCTTACGAAACGATCATCGGCCCCTACATGCGGCAGAATCAGGCTGCACTGCAGAGTTGCTCGCAAAAGGTGGTAACCATGTGGGAAGCCATGGGGCATCTGTGCCAGTTCGTGTGCCGACTACTTGCAGCCAGCTTCAGAGAAGGGACTCTGCGGCTCGATCCCAATACTCATGAGTGGCGCGGTGCCGATCAGTTCTCGGTAGAAGAAGACCTGAGCTGGCTTGTGGAGGAGGACACTTGGACGGCGCCGGTGTTGGTGAGCGGAGTGGCCGATGCCGTGTGGCGCAATCCATCCACCAAGCGCTGGTGCGCCCTGGAATTGAAACTTGGCGCCGGGTCGGTCGAAGCGGACTTGGCCCAGCTCTGCCTCTATCATGAAATGCTGCGATCGCAAGAGGGCGGTGGCACGGGGCAGATTTCTCTGTTCCACTTTCAGCCTACGCTAAGTTCCTCGACGTTAACCGAAGCGCAGATCGCACCGGTCAAATCCAAGCTGCGGGCTTTGATCGGACGAATCGCCGGTGTAAGTGGCAAAAGCAAAGGCAGCGCGCCGACGCTCGCCCACCGCGAATTGGGCGCTCGACTGGTGCAGGTCCTGGAACAGTTCGGACCGATGGTTGCCCTGGAGTCCGATCCAGTGGTTGGCCCGGCATTCTTGCGATTTCACATCATGCCCAAGCCGGGCGTCAAGGTCGACAAAATCCTTCCTCTCGGGCGCGACCTGGGCGTCCAGCTACGCCTATCCCGGCCGGCTCTGATTCGGCTCGAAGACGGAATGCTGCTCATTGACGTGCAGCGTCCGGACAGAGAGAAACTCTCCTTTGCTGAATTCCGGCCCCTGCTTCCACGGAACCGGAATGGCAACGCCAAAGTTCTGGTGGGAGTGGATCTCAACCGCCAGCCACGCTTCGCGGACCTCGCCACGGAGTGTCCGCATATGCTCGTGGCGGGCACCGCTGGAAGCGGAAAGAGCGAATGGCTGCTGACGGCTCTGGCGAGCCTCGTGGATACGAATACGCCGCGGAGCTTGCAGTTGATGCTGATCGACCCGAAACGCGTGACCTTGAGTCAATTTCAGGACCAAGGGTTTCTATTGAAGAATGCCCTGCTGGCGACACCTGAAGAGGCGATACACGGGCTCAAGCAGCTGATCGATCTGATGGAAGAGCGGTACCTGCTGCTCAGCAAGCATGGCTGCACAGACTTGGCGAAGCTTCAAACCAAGGTTCCGGACGAAGCGCCGCCGCGCATCGTTTGTTTCTGCGATGAATACGGAAATCTGGTCGCAAAGAAGAAGGACAGGGAGCTAATCGAACTTTCGATTAACCAGCTGGGCGCAAAGGCGAGGGCGGCGGGAATCCATCTCATCGTGGCTACGCAAGATCCGCGTGCGCAGATCGTCTCGCCGATCCTGAAGGCCAATTTGGGCGGGCGCGTTTGCTTAAGGACTGTATCTGCTCTTCAGTCGCGGATGATCTTGGAGGAAAACGGTGCCGAAGCGCTCCTCGGGTATGGCGACCTGCTCTTCAAAATCACTGGCGAACCGCTACGATTGCAAGCCCCCTTGCTCGGTGACCCGGATCGCGAAGAGATATTTGGGCAAAGATCTTAAGTGCCGTGAAGGCCAGATATTTCATCGTTCTTGATCCTGAACGCAATTCAAACACAAGTTGGCACCGGTTGACTTATCGGTTCTGTGCGTAATGCTAATCCTGGAAAGATGCGCTTTGCCGAATCCCCCAGTTGGTCTAACCGCGCAAAGCAAGAATTCATGGAAGACGCCAAGCCCTCGTAGGCTGCGCTCTGCCGTCCTTCATCTCATTGTGTTTACAACAGCTTACTCTCTTCCTTTGACCAAGTGCAGAAAGGCGACCACAGTTCATTTGAACATACAGTGCGTAACTGACTTAAAAGAAACGAGAATTGGCGCCGTCTACGAAGTGAGGGACGGTGGCCCTTAAGGCAGCGAGCGGGATAACGGACAACTTTACAGACTGCGTAAGTCCTTTAGAATGTGGTGGCCAGGGACGGAATCGAACCGCCGACGCCAGCCTTTTCAGGGCTGCGCTCTACCAGCTGAGCTACCTGGCCCGAGACAAATTCAATTTTAACAGACCGGTCACGCCTGTTGCAGTTCGGCCAGCTTTTCGCCGGTCTCGCGCTCCACGTCGGCATGCAGGCTATTGCCGTGCGCGTCCATGGTGACGATCGCCGCGAAATTTTTCACCCGCAGATGCCACATCGCCTCCGGAATTCCGAACTCCATCAGATGCACCCCCAGCACCTTCTCAACCGTGCGCGCATAAAATTGCGCCGCGCCGCCGATGCCGTTCAGATAAACCGCTCCGTACTTTTCCAGCGCCGCCAGCGTCTTTTTCCCCATGCCACCTTTTCCGATCACCGCCCGCACTCCATACTTCTCGATAACGGTGGCTTGATACGGCTCCTCCCGGCTGCTGGTTGTGGGACCTGCCGCCTTCACTACCCAGCCATCGCCTTGCTCGAGCATCACTGGACCGCAATGATAGAGGACGGACCCGTGCATATCCACGGGCGGCGCGTTCTTCATTAAGTACGCGTGTACGGCGTCGCGTCCGGTGAGAACCTCGCCCGAAATCAGCACCACATCGCCCACGCGCAGCGCACGGACTTTTTCCTCGGACAACGGAGCAGTCAACACTACTTCCCGGCCCGTGAGCGGGAATCCTTCCAAATGCGCCATGCGCTCCACGGCTCGATTAGGGTCGCGGTACAGCCAACTGGTGATTGCGCCATTCGATGCATCCAGGCGCACGCCCAGCCGCCGGAAGGCCCAACAGTCGTAAGCTACCGAAACGAAAAAACTGGCGGGCAACCGGTTCGCCGCGCAGATCTTGCATCCGATGAGCGATACTTTGCCTCCGAAGCCCATGGCACCCACGCCGATGCGATTGGCTTCCTCCATGATCTCGGCTTCGAGCCTCGCCAACTCGGGAACCGGATTGACATCGTCCAACGTTCGAAAGAGCTGGCCTTTCGCCAAATCGTATCCATGCGCGCGATCGCTGCCAATGCAGACCCCTACCGCACCCGGCGCGCAGCCTTGCCCCTGAGCCTGCCACACGGCGTGCAAAATGCACCTGCGTACGCCTTCCAGATTCCGATCCGCACGCCCCATGTGTTCCAATTCAGAGGGCAGCGAGTACTGGATGTTTTTGTTTTCGCAGCCGCCGCCCTTCAAGATCAATTTCACCTCGATCTCGTCCTGCTCCCACTGCTCGAAATGGATCACAGGCGTCTCTTCGCCCAGGTTGTCACCGCTGTTCTTTCCGGTGAGCGAATCCACCGAGTTCGGCCGCAGCTTGCCGCGCCGCGTGGCCTCCGCAACGGCTTCGCGAATCGCGCGCTTTACCTGAAGTTGGTTTACTCCTACCGGCGTGTGCACAACAAAGGTCGGCATCCCCGTGTCCTGGCAGATGGGTCCGGAATCTTCCTGGGCCATATCGATGTTCGCGGCGATAATTCCCAGCGCCTGCGACGCTTGCGTCCCAGCTATCTCCGCTTCCAGAGCCACGCCCATGGCGGCGCGCACATCGGGCGGCAAGTTGGTGGATGTCTGCGTGATCAGCTCGATCAAACTATCTTTCAAAAAGGTCATTCGATTCTTTGGCCCCTACGCTCTAGAGTATAGCGACGGCCAAAGTAAAGAAGAAAATGGGTCTTTCGGAGGTCAGCTCAACGACGCTGGGCGTCGGCGGCCATGTCTTCTTTTATAAGCGCCTGCCCAGGCGACACTCGATCCGCACAGATATCGCGTCCGTCGCAAGGAAATAGGCGGTAAACGGGAACATCGGTTCGCTGAAAAACGAGCTGGCGATGTTCTAATTCCCCGATATCGTCCGGATCGGTGATCACGAAGGAATTGCCAGTCTGCGCCCTCACCCGAAACTGCCCCGTGGACGGCTCGTAGTCCGCAAAATCGAAACAGCGGCCGATGCAAGCGCGGTCCGCCACATGCTGCAGAGCGGGAATGTACAGCCGGGAATCCTTTACGGCTGCAATGATTCGCGTACCCGGCGGCAACCCCGCGACCGCGCGAGCCACTTTCTGCTCGACGATATTGAGCGCGCTGTCATCCCGATAAGACAAAAACAGAAAAGCAGACAGCAACAGCGCCAGGCCGATGGTTTCAAAAGCCCTCACCGGCACCGGCGCGATCGCAGCGCATAACAGAATCGCGGACAACAACGAAAGCCTCAGCGCGATGTATGCGAAACCGCCGCTGTAGAACGGCAGCCAGACGGAATCCGGCAAACATAAAGATGCAACCGCCATCAGCAGCCATAAATGAAGCCCGATATCGTTCAGAGGCTGCCGATGTAATTCGAAGCGGCGGATCAGGAGCACGATCATCCAGCAGAACAGCCCGGCGGCGACGATGATGTACTTCGCACCGAAGGTGAGCGCTTGATCGGCTCCGCAGAATGCAGCCCGGACGCCAGGCGCCCAAACCGATGGAACATAGGTCGCCAGACAAGCTGCCAGCCCGCCAATACCGATGAGTCCGGCGGCAAGCAAACGCCAGCGGCGCGAAGGAGGGATGGAGCGTGCGGTAAGGATGTAGCCGATCGCCAGCATGGCCCATAGACACGGGAGAAAATGAGCAACCCATGCGATGGCCAACGTTGGAACGGCAAGCCAACGTGCGCGCGAATGGTTCCACCATGCCAACGCGATGGCGCCGCAACAAAGTCCGACTGATATATAAAAATTGAAGAAGCCCATCCGGAAGACAGCGCCATAGGTCAGCAGTGTCAGCACCGGCGCGCGTCCCCAGGCTGGTTTGCCGCCGGTAGCCGACACGAGAGCGAAGCAGCCCCAGAAGAAAATTTGGACTGCGGAAATTACTGCAATTCGTTCCGTAGAAACTACGCTAAAGGTTTTCAGCAAGCCGCTCAATAACAAATCGAACAGCACATTGGTGTATTGGGGAACAACATAGAGCCCCTTCAATCCGCCGGCCGCTGCCTGATTCGCGAGCCATGCATTATACAGGTGGCTTGCCAGATCGCTGGCCTGAATGTGGGGCTGCCACACGCATGGCACTGCCAGCAGGACAGCAGCCGCGAAATAGAGCGCTATATTTCGGGGTGATCGATTGCTTGTGAGAGCTCGCTGAGTAATTATTGGTTCAGCAATCGTCATACCGTGCCGAGCCGTAGGGATTGAAAATCGGGCAGAAGCTGGAAGTCGATCCGAACGGAACGGAAGGTTTCCGCCGCCTGAAGGATGCTGGATTCCGTCAATGCCTCCGTGCCCGCGCTCATGCGAAGATAGTCGATCTTCGCCGGGTCGATCCCCATGATGCGGCAGCACGTCGCGTCAACAGCCGGCAAGTTGTAGCCCGCTACCAACACTCCGGCATGTTTGGGCGTGCCCTGGATGGGTCCATTGCCCTCCATTCCTTCGATGCCGTCTACAATCGCGAACGTATTTGGAAATTGAGCATGCAGGTCGACGATCGACTCGTTGATCCCCGCCCAGTGCAGTACATTCTTCGGCCAGCCATACACGCCTCCCGGAAGCAAGCCAAAAAGATTTTTCATGCTAAGGGTCGCACCAACCCAGTGATGGGTTTTCATCTTGGGCATGGATACCAACAAGTCGCAGCCCAGCACGGTGTTGGGAAAATAAACCGTGCGCAGTTTTGAAACCGGCCGCTGCAGCCGGACGGGCGTAATTTCATCCAGGTTCAGATCGGTAAATAAACCGTCAAAAGAAGGAACGGTTTGAAAATAACCGGCGGCCTCGGCCAGATCCATCGTGATGCGCCGGTGTCCAGGACCCTCAGCAATCCGGACCTCCGCCGCGTCTAAGGAGCGGAACGCCTCCAACGCCGCATGAACCAGTAGCGGGTGTGTATTGATGGTAGTGGCCGAATCGAATTCCACGAGATTCGGCTTTAATACCACGCGCTTTCCGCGAATATTCACCCGGTGCGCGATGAGAAGGCGCCGCACCGCATCGTAAACCGTTTGATCGTAGGCCGATTGTCGCAGGATGGAAACTGTCGCGCGGGCGGGCGCAATTCGGCGGGCACACGAAGACCCCGCAAGAACAACGGAAGCCCCTGCCAGCAGATTTCGACGGGTCAAAGTATGTGGCGATTGCATAAGGTGCGATCAGGCTTCAAATATGCCGTTGCCTCCGATCGCCTGCCGCACGATCGACGATAGGACCAGTTCTGGAACGGAAGCCGGGTGTTTGGCGGCCACCGCGGCCGTTCCAAGCGGGCGCCGGTGCGCCAGCAATCCCAACCGCAGCCAACTGGCCGCTTCCGCCGAGCGGCAGAATTGCAGATGCTGCTCAGCGCGATCCAGGCATCGAAGGACACGGTTCGCCGGCAAATCCCCCAGTGCCAAAAGCGCCAGACCGGTGGTCTCCGGATACGACGCCGATTCGTAGCCCAGCGCCTTAGTGGAGCCGTGATTCCATCCTCCGTCCTGGCACACGCGTGACATGAGAAACTCCTGGCCTTGCTGGATTCGTTCCCGTATTTCAGTGCGGGCGTCGTGCTTTCGCGCCTTACGAAGCGCCAGAATGGCGAACGCCGTGGGCGCTACCCAGGCTGCCGTATCCGGAAACCAGGGCCACCCCTCGGGACCGTTCTGCTGGATCCGCCCGCTCATCATGGCGGCGCGCAGGCGTTGCACCCAGTCCAACTCGCGCCCGGTCTTGGACAAGAGCCAATTCAACGCGCGCACGCCGTCTAACTGAGCGAGCATGTCGTTAGGCAGAAGCAATACTAATGCGGTGACCCACGTGCTCTCCTCCACCAGCCGCTTAGGGGCAAACCCGCCGTCCGGCTTTTGATTGGCTTTGAGCCACTTCAGGGCGTTAGCGACTGGGGGCGAATAAAGCTCGCCCTCAGACGCCAGAGCAAGCAAGGCAAATACCGTTGGCTCCGTCCAGGAACTGCTACGGTGGTAAGGCCAGCCGCCATCGGGATTTTGAACGGCGCACAGCTCCTTCAGAGCGCCGGTCACCTATCGCAGCGACCTCCGGTTCCGGCGGCGCATCACGTAAAGCACCAAAATGAGCGCAGCTCCAATCCAAAGGACCGCTGACATTGTCATATTTTCCATAATAGTAGTTTCCTTTCTTAAAAGACCTAACCTTTAAACTGACGCATGATCGGGAACAAATGCTTGAATACCTGCAGGAGACCAGGGCCGGCCGCGACCAACAGCATCGACGGCAAAATAAAGAAGAAAATCGGGAACACCAGCTTTACGCCGACTTTTCCCGCGCGCTCCTCGGCTTCCTGGCGGCGCCGTACGCGCATGAAATCGGAGTGGGTGCGCAACGAGTCGGCCATGCTGGTGCCGAACTTGTCGGTCTGAATCAAAATCGCGATTAGCTTGCGAAGCTCACGCTCGCCGGTTCGATCAGCCACGTTCCGCAGCGCTTCCGCCCGGCGTTTTCCCGCGCGGATCTCCAGATTCAGAAGCCCGAGTTCTTCGGCTAATGCCTTGTGCGTGTTGCGCAGCTCCCGCGCCACGTACTGAATGGCTTGATCCAGGCCCAGCCCGGATTCGACGCTGATCACTAGAAGATCCAAAGCGTCGGGAAGCGACAGGCGGAGATCTTCGCGGCGTTTGTCCACCAGATGTTCCAGATAAAAATTCGGGCCGAAGTATCCCAGGAAACCGGCAGCCGCTACCAGAACCACCGAAAGGATGGGATTGGAAGTCACGCTGCTGCGAAACAGGAACGCCAGAATCACCAGAGTGGCGCAAATAATTACTTTTAGGCCATAGAAAATAGCCAGCGCGTTGTCTTCCCTATATCCGGCGGCGATCAATTCGCCTCGGCTTAACGCGGCATCCTGTGGCGAAGTGGGAATATTCTTGCCGATCTCCTCGATA
>Ga0181525_10001583_pt1 | contig 19331 bp, 18 predicted proteins | sample PEATcosm2014_Bin_48_FD_121100 | JGI IMG/M metagenome (GOLD analysis project Ga0181525, IMG submission 121100) | Peatland microbial communities from MTU Mesocosm Facility, Houghton, MI, USA - PEATcosm2014_Bin06_10_metaG | ecosystem: Environmental > Terrestrial > Soil > Wetlands > Peat | place...
CAGCGGCAGCCTTTCCCCGGGCCGGGGCTGGCGGTGCGCGTTCTGGGGGAAGTCACGCCGGAGCGTCTCGGGCTTCTGCGCGAGTGCGATGAAATTGTGGTCAGCGAGATTAAGAACGCAGGTTTATACACGAAAATCTGGCAATCATTTGCAGTGCTTCTGCCGGTGATGTCTGTCGGCGTGATGGGCGACATGCGGACTTACGCCTACACGTGCGCGGTTCGCGCCGTGAGTTCCGAGGATGGCATGACCGCCGACTGGGTGGCACTGCCGCACGACGTGTTGAAAACGATCTCGACACGCATTGTGAATGAAGTGAAGGGCGTGAATCGTGTGGTGTATGACATTACTTCCAAACCTCCCGGAACAATTGAGTGGGAGTGAGCGCTTACGCCGAGAGAGTCTTCCAGCGCGAATCAGGTAGTCCTCTGCGGAAAACCCTGTAGAACCATCGCGATTGTGATGATTTATCAAGAGCGAGTCGAGTCAAAACTCCGGCAGCCGTGTTATTGCAAGTATGCCCTCGTCGGGAGGAGACTTCCTTGAGCAATTTGACTGCGGTTTGCACTTGCGCAATCTGTGGTAATCCCGTCTCGCTGGAGTACACAAAAACTGATGAGGCTGGGCAAACCGTTCATGAGCAATGCTACGTGCTGAAGCTGAAGGGGAAGCAGGACGCGTCTGTTCTCGGGGAGCGTGAAACAGGAGGTCGCATGCTGGCCTGGAATTGCTAGATGCGGGCGAAGTCGATGAAGCCGTGTTGCACGTCGACGCGAATCAGTTTAACGCGGAACTGGTCTCCCACGTCTGCCCCTTGCTGGCCTTGCGCCAGTAGGCCCTCAACGCGCGGCTGTTGTACACGAACGAACGTCCCTTTGGGAGTTGCACCGGTGACGATGGCGTCGAAGGTCGCGCCGACGCGGGACTGCATCGCGATCGCTGAGAGCCGTTTCGACATTTCACGCTCTACCTTACGTTCCGCGTCCCCTTTTTCAGTGCAATTCGTGGCGATTGCGGAAAGCTCGTCATCTGAGTAAGGATTTGGACGCCCCCCGAGCATGGCCTTGATTAGGCGCTGAGTCACGATGTCGGGAAAGCGGCGATTGGGGGCGGTCGAGTGCGTGTAATCCTGAACCGCGAGCCCGAAGTGTCCGGCTACTGGATCGCCGGGCCGCTCCAGAACATACTCTCCGGGACCAATCAACTTGATCACCGTGAGCGAAAGGTCGGCAAAGTGATCAGGATCCGCCGCTTTCCTTCTTGCCAGGAGATCGTTGAGCGCTTTAGAGTCCGGTTGCGGCGGAAGCTTCTCTCCGTGATCCGCAGCGAGTTGAACAATGCGGTCCCAATTTTTCGGCTGCTTCACAATTCGGCGCAGAGATGAAACCTTTTCCAGCATCCGCGCCACCACGCCGTTGGCTGCGATCATGAAGTCTTCAATCAATTCGGTGGCCCGATTTTTCTGCTGCTGTACAACGTCGACCACCTGATCGTTCAACACCAGGGGAGACACTTCATCGGTCTGGAGGGTAAGCGCCCCAGCTTCGAGGCGGTGATTCTTCAATTGTTGAGCCACCTCACCTTGCAGATGGAGTTGCGCCTGCAGATCGGCGGAGGCCGCGACTTTCGGGGGCGCCGCGGCCGTGGCCTCCAGCCATGCTCCGACCGAGTTGTACTGCAGTTGCGCCCGGTTGCGAACCACCGCACGATAGACGTCGCTGGCCGTCACCTCCCCGGTGCTATCCACCACGAATTCGGTGACTACGCTTAGGCAGTCCTGATTTTCAAGCAGGGAAGTCTTGCCCGTGGAAAGTTCTTCGGGCAGCATCGGAAAATTTCGGACGCCAGTATAGACCGTTGTGCTTTCTCTGGCTGCATGTTGATCGATCGCGCTCAGCTTGGGGACGAACGCGTCTACGTCGGCGATGCCGATCCGGATCCTCACACTGCCATCCGGAAGGCGCTCCGCGACTTCGATCTGGTCCAGATCACGCGAGGTGTCATTGTCGATTGACGACCACAATTGATTCCGCAGATCACGGATGTTCGGTCCGGGAGAGATCTGCGGAGGGTGGGCCCGCAAGTCCTTCAGTTGTTGCTGCACGGCGGGAGAGAAGTCCGGTCGAAAGCCGTGTTGCCGCAGGATTTCTCTTGCGGTAGCTTGCAGATCGATGTGAGATGGGCTGGCCGTCACTCAGTGACCACGGCCTTCACCAGGTTGCGCGGGCGGTCCACGTTGTATCCCTTCATCGTGGCTACGTGATACGCGAAAAGCTGCAGGGGAATCACTTCGACGATTGGCAGCAAAAGCTCGGGAGCAGCCGGAACAAAGAACACATCGTCGGCAATCGCCGTGACCTCGCGATCGCCTTCGGTCGCGACTGTTACCAGCCGTCCGCGCCGGGACTTGACCTCCTTCATCACATCCAGGGTGCGCCGGTAGCGCAGCACCGAATCTGGATCCTGGTGGTCGCAGGTCGCCAGCACAACCACGGGAAGGTGCTCATCGACCAGCGCGTTGGGACCGTGCTTCAGTTCTCCCGCGGGGTAGCCTTCCGCATGTGCGTAGGAAATTTCTTTGAGCTTCAGTGCGCCTTCACGCGCGATAGCGTAATGCACACCTCGTCCCAGGTACAGGAATTTTTCGGCCCGGAAATGATGCTCCCCGTATTGCTCCGCCAGATCGTCCCAGGCTCGAAGGTTGTTCTCGATCGCGTCCGGCAGGCTCTGCAGCCGTTGCAGGTAAGAGCGCGTGACCTCGGAAGTCATGCGGCCGCGTTTTCGTGCCAGGAATAGCGCCATCAAATACAGGATCGTGACCTGCGTGGTGAAACTCTTGGTTGCCGGCACAGCGAGTTCAGGTCCGGCGCCGGTAATCAACGCTGCGCTGGCTTCACGAGGGATGGTTGCCGCTGCCACGTTTGAAACAGCAATCGTCTTTACCCCGCGGGTCAGCGCCTCTCGTTGCGCGGCAATGGTGTCGGCGGTTTCACCCGATTGCGTCACGACCATGACGATGGGCTCGACCGCGGCGTGCGTGGAGCGGTAGCAATACTCGCTGGCGTACTCCACGTCGACGGCAACGCCGGAAAGATCTTCGATCATGATTTCGCCGGCCAGGCCGGCATGGCGGCTCGATCCGCTGGCGGCGATGATCAGTTTTTCGAAGGTCAGCAGGGCGCTCTCAATGGCGTGCAGTTCGCCGGGGAAGAGGATGTCGTCCTTCAGGTGTTGCTCAATGGTTTTTGCGATGGCGCGCGGTTGTTCGTAGATTTCCCGGCGCATGGCATGAGCAAAACCATCGGTTGCGGTGTTGGAACCGGGATTGTTTGCATTCATGATGGGCTGCGGCTGAGAGTAAACCATTTGCCGCATACGGAGCAAACACTGAAGGGTGCATCACCAGGAAGCGCATACGGAGTAGAGTCTTCGCTGCGATTCGATCGAGGTCCGACAGCGTTTGCCGGTGTTCCTCGGCGTGAGACAATGGCCTGGTAGCTGCGGCCCCGTAGCTCAGTTGGATAGAGCAGCGGTTTCCTAAACCGTTGGTCGGCGGTTCGACTCCGCCCGGGGCCCCCATGCTTTCAGCCACTTGGAGTGGTTACTTTCGAGTGGTCGTCCTCCCTCTTGTGCTCAACGCGTTGCACCATGCACTGTGCTATAATGGTTTCCAACGCTACTGCCACGGTTTGCTCGTGACGCGGTGATCCTGTTGGATCAAGATTCATCTCCGCTTTTCCTGCCCGCCGTTTATTCAGCGTAAATCAAAAACATAAGAGCGGCGTGGGAACTCGCGATGAGTGTATTCAGAGTTTGATCAGGCCCCTCCAGAAAGAACAAATACGAATGACAAGCTTTACAGAACTACCGCTATCTTCTGCGTTGCAGCAGAGGCTGGCGACGGCTCAATTCATTACCCCTACGCCCATTCAGGTGCAGGCTATTCCTTGCGCCCTTGAGGGCAAAGACGTGCTGGCTACGGCTCAAACCGGAACCGGCAAGACGCTGGCGTTTCTGATCCCGGTGATCGAGATGCTGCAGCGCGAACCTTCGCAGAAAGTCCGCGTGCTGGTGTTGCTGCCGACGCGGGAGTTGGCGATTCAGGTCAACGAAGAGTACGAAAAATTGCGCGGCAGGGAATTATCCAAAGCCGCGCTGGTGATCGGCGGCGTATCCGAGAAAGCGCAAATACAGGCGGTGCGCGGCGGATCGAACCTGGTGATTGCAACCCCCGGGCGCTTGCAGGATTTCATTACGCGTAAGCTGATCGACCTGCGGGAAGTCAAAATCCTGGTGCTCGACGAAGCCGATCGCATGCTGGATATGGGTTTTCTACCGGCGATCAGGCGCATTCTGGCGATTCTGCCGCAACGCCGCCAGACGCTGTGTTTCTCAGCCACCATGGAGCAGTCGGTCGCAGGACTGGTGCACGACGCCATGCGCGATCCCGTCCGCGTGGCGATTGGCTCCGTACTCAAGCCGGTGGAAAGTGTGCGGTTGCAGGCTTATGAAGTGCGTCCGGCCGAGAAGCCCGATGTGCTTCGGCAATTGCTTTATGCCGAGAAAGGTCAGACTCTGATCTTTGCCCGCACCAAGCGCGGCACGGAACGGCTGGCCAAGGAACTGGTGCGCGAAGGTTTTTCGGCAGCCATGACTCACGGCGACCGCTCGCAATCGCAACGCAACGGAGCGCTGAGCGGATTTCAGCAGGGACGCTATCAAATCCTGGTCGCCACCGACGTAGCCGCTCGCGGTCTGCACATCGACGATGTGGCGCACGTAATCAACTACGATCTGCCCAAGATGGCCGAGGACTTCATCCATCGCGTGGGACGGACAGGGCGTGCGGGATCGGAAGGCCTGGCTACGAGTTTAGTGGCTGGCGGCGAGGTCATCGAGCTGCGGCACATCGAGCGCGTCTTGAAGCTGAAGATCGAACGCAAGCAGATCGATTGGACGAACGCTGGGCGGTCGGAACATGTCGTCCAAAACACATTGGCCAGCCGGACTCTGACCAGGTTGCCGGGCGAGATTTTCGCGTAACCCCAGCAGCGGACTGGCGAACCGGGCAAATTAAAAGGGCGCGTCTCTGAGACGCGCCCTTTTGCTGATTATCACTTCGTAGATCTACAAGTGTCGAGGTTTATGGCTCGGTCTTTTCCGGTTCGCGTTCGCGGGGAATGCTGGAAATATCGCTGTCGTCGTCACCCATTTGAAACAGGGCGGCCTGCTCGGCGGCGTGGCGTTGCAGTTCGTCCATATCCAGTTCGCTCGAATCGCTGGACGTTCCTACCGGTTCATCCTTACGCTGGATGCGGCGTTCCGCCTTATCGCGCTGTTTTTGCTGGCGCGTGTGTTCTTTCTGTCGTTTGGTGAAACTTGATCGTCCTCGTCCTGGCATAGCAATCTCCCATAGTCTTTTTATGATCGAACGCCCGCTCAGCGGCTAAAGCCGCTTTTGATTTTACGGGGTTCGCGGCGCGGCTGGAAGCCACGCCCTTTCAAACCGGCCGCGGGTCAAGCTACCAGCGTGGTTCGCGAGGCTGGCGGGCATGGCCTTGATAATCGTCGCGGCCTCCGCCGCCTCCCCCACCGCCAAAGCGTTTTCCACCGCCGCCGCCGCCGCGCGGAGAATCCGTCTTCGGTTTAGCCTCATTGATCTTCAGGGCGCGGCCGGCCAGTTCGGTTCCGTTTAACGCCGCAACCGCCTTATCGGCTTCTGCCGGGTTGGTCATCTCGACAAAGGCGAAGCCGCGGGCGCGCCCAGTTTCGCGGTCGGTCACAATGCTGACCTTCTCGACTGCGCCATGCGCCTCAAACAAGCCGCGCAGCTCGGGTTCGGTGGTGCTGTGGGGTAAGTTGCCGACGTAAAGGTTCTTCATAGGAGTTCTTCTCTCTCGGTTTTGGTGACAGCAGTTTCTTCTACAGCGGTTTCTGTTGCGACTATTGCTGTTGGAAATACGGGCTGACGGGTGACAGGTTCGGGCGCGGAGTATTGTTCAATCGCTTCCGCCCAGCGGGACGGCCGGGGCGTTTCGCGTATGGCGCGCGAACGAGCTTCGCTCACGGCGCGAACGCTGGAAATTTTCTTACAGGCTTCGAGGATTCCCCAACGCTGCGAAGAATTTCCCGAAGCTTGGGCGATCAACGCTGCAACCAACTCCCTTTGCAGGGCGTCCGCGTCAGGTCCGGCGGCGGCCACATCGGAATGCGGGGCAGCCGCAAGATAATCCGGTTCGCCCACGAAAAACGCAATCCGCTGCGGAGGAGTCGCGCTGCGCAGATCGGTGCAGAACTTTGCGCGGCTGTCGGTTTCTCCCGCCTCGCTGATGAGCACCAGGTTGTATAAATCGGCGCGCCACCAGCCGCGCGCTTCGAGCACATCGGCGGCGCAATCCACCTCAATGCCGAGCTTCCGCATCACGTCGGCCCGAAGGTCCCGTTTCGTCTGCGAAGTATCGAGCAGAAGTACGCGTTTTTTCTTTGCGGCAATGTCCGGCGTGGAAAGCGGCAATCCCAGGGCGGGTGTGCTCACGCCGTTTTCTCCTTGAGATTCTCTGCCTTCGCCGGGGCTACCAGGTGTTGTTGAGCCAGGGCTTTCAACATCTTTTCGTTGCTCTGGCGGCGGCTGATCTTCTGCCTGCGCCGGCGGTTGAATCGAGCTTTGTCGCCGTTGATTCCGGACATGTTTCTCTCCTGCCTGGTTGGCTGTTAACGTGAATTTGCCGCGAGACTCTCGTCTCACCAAATCTCTAAATCGGAGCTTTTTCCATCCCTCGCTACAGGCGAATGGCGGACTCGACCGGATCAAATGGCCGTTTTCTGAAGTCGATGTTTTGGGATTGCAGGAAATGAGTTCCAGCTGCCCTTAGCTTCGACACGTCACTCGCCTTTCAGGGAATTTCTCAATCGCGAAGGCGCAACGTGCTGTCAGGGTGTCTTCGAGGTCAAGACATCCAGTATACGCTGCATTCGCAAAAGTTGCGCAGGTTTTGCGGATGCGTTCATGGTTGCGAAGGGCTGATGGGGGTACTCTTGCATAAAAGAAGGCAGAGCAGCAGAACGCCGCCCCCTGCGCCGCCCCCAATCCCGATCCACTTGGTATTCAGGCCGGGTCCTGGATTTGTGGGACGGGCTGCAGCTCCACAAACTGCCGATTCGTCGCGCGTGGCCTGCTGTCCCTCATGCACCGTGGCGGATTGCGAGGCGCCGCTATCCGGCCCTGGCTTTTTCAACACACCAGCGTGCGCTATGTTGACGTCGTTCTTGCGCGCCGCGACCTGCACCGTTCCGCTCAGGTTGGCCACGTCGTATTGGGTTCGCTCTGCCGAGACCGGTTCGACCTTGATGCAATTCACTTGTACGCTCATCGACGTGGAGGTTCCAACCGACACACTTCCGTGCTCCAGACCCAGAAATGTACCTTCGAACTTCACGATCGATTCCGGCTGAATCAGGACGGATGATCCCTCGGCGTCAAGGTTAGCGACGAATCCGGGTTTTGTTTCCAGCAGATCTCCGGGAAAGACGGTGGTAGATCCTGCTACCTCCTGGCCGTTGACCCAGACGCCGCCCTCGCTATGTAAAATGGCGGAGCCCGGGTCGGCCGCCGCAAGCGAAAGCGGGCACAGGACGACCATCATCCAGCCGATGAAATTGCGCAAAGCAGACACACTCATTCCTAACGGAAATTTCCACTGCGAGTATTTCGCCGACGATCTTTGTCCCGTCAGCGATCTGGTTAATGATCTATGGGAATCGTAGCCGGGGGGAGCCGGGTCGTCTATTAGCACTCTGGATGCGGCTCGCGCGAGAGTAACTAGGACGTATTGCCGCGCGTTTCTAGGCGAGGCTCGCGAACTCGGGTATGCTGGGCGAACAGAACATGGAACCAACACTTGCCAATGGCCCGGTAATCGAATTCCGCGACGTGGCCTATGTGCTGCCCAGCCGCCAGTCGCTGCTCAGCGGGCTGAATCTGCAAGTGCAACGCGGCGAGACTCTGATCCTGCTGGGACGCAGTGGCTCCGGAAAGACCACCACGCTGAAGCTGATTAACCGGCTCTTGACCCCAAGCGGCGGGGAAGTACGGGTGAATGGGTCGTCCACGACCCAGAGCGACGTGATTCGTTTGCGCCGCAGCATCGGCTATGTCATCCAGGATGTGGGCTTGTTCCCGCATTACACGGTGGAACGAAACATCGGCCTGGTTCCCCGAATCGAGGGATGGACCGCGGAACGGATCCATCTTCGAGTCGTCGAGCTGTTGCAAACGGTTGGGCTCGATGCGACCATAGCCTCGCGCTATCCCCACCAGCTTTCGGGCGGGCAGCGGCAGCGCGTGGGAGTGGCTCGGGCACTGGCTGCCGATCCCGCAATCCTGCTCATGGATGAACCGTTCGGCGCGCTCGACGCGCTCACCCGCGACCAACTACAACGCGAATTTCTTTCCCTGCAACAGCGGCTGAATAAGACCGTGGTCTTCGTCACTCACGATTTGCGCGAAGCGCTGCGGCTCGGTTCGCGCATCGCTCTGATGGACGCGGGACGGCTGATCACGGTTCTTTCTCCGCAGGACTTTCTGCGATCGAAAGATCCGTTAGCGGCGGCCTACGTGAAGGCTTTCGGAGACGGACTGGAGTCTGTAGCAAATCGAGGCGCGTCATGAACCTCTTGCACTTCCTCTGGCAAAACCACGATCAAGTTCTGGAACTCACGCTGGAACATCTCTGGCTGGTCGGAATCTCCACGCTGCTGGCCGTGCTGGTTGGAATCCCGCTGGGCATCGTGAGCGCGCGCTGGCCAGCGTGGAACAAGCCGGTGCTGGGAACCGCGAACATCATCCAGACAATTCCCAGCCTCGCGCTCTTCGGGTTCCTGCTGCCCGTGCCCTGGCTTGGAGATCGAGCCGACCGGCTGGCAATCCTCGCTCTCACGCTCTACGCGCTGCTGCCCGTGATCCGCAACACGTATACCGGAATACGCGGCGTCGATCCGGCTGTGGTCGAGGCCGGGCGCGGCATGGGGCTGACCGATCGCCAACTTTTGTTGCAGGTGGAGTTGCCGCTGGCCTTCAGCGTGATTCTCTCCGGGGTGCGAGTGGCGGTTGTGGTCTCGGTGGGACTGGCCACCATTGCCGCCGCGATTGGCGCGGGAGGCTTGGGTGAATTCATCTTTCGCGGCCTCGCCATGGTAAATAATCAACTCATTCTGGCGGGCGCGATTCCTGCCGCGGTTCTGGCCTTGTCGGCGGATTTCGGCCTGGGATGGCTGGAGAAACGTTCGCGGCCAAGATGAAACGCGACCGTTATGAAATGCGCGGGATATCAAGAGCCGCGAACTGGAGAGCTGCGAACTGGGCATTGTTCGGCCTGATGCAGCTCGGCCTGATCCTCGCTGCTGTACTTCTGTCCTCGTGTGCGCCGTCGCACTCCGACCGCATCGTGATTGGCTCCAAGAACTTTACCGAGTCGCTGATGCTCGGCGAACTTCTAGCCCAGCAGATTGAGGCGCACACGCACCTGAAAGTGGAGCGCCGCTTCTATCTCGCGGGAACTTATATCTGCCAGCAGGCAATACTGGCCGGGCGCATCGATATTTATCCGGAATACACGGGCACCGCGCTGACAGCCATCCTGAAACAGAAAGTGGGCGGCGATCGAGCCGAGGTCTATCAGCGGGTCAAGACGGAATATGAAACGCGCCTCGGCCTGACCCTGGGTCCGCCGTTCGGATTCAACGATACTTTTGCGATGGAGGTGCGGGGAGAAGATGCGCGCCGGCTGAATCTGAAAACCTTGTCGCAGGCGGCCGTGTTCGCTCCGCAATGGCGAGCCGGATTTGGCTACGAATTCATGGAGCGGCCTGACGGCTATGCCGGCCTGGCCGCCGCATACGGCCTGCACTTTGCCGCCCCCCCGCGCGTCATGGATCTGGGGCTGCTCGCCCCGGCATTGAAAAATCGCCAAATCGATATAGCGGCGGGCAATGCCACCGACGGGCTGATTTCGGCGCTGGATCTGTTCGTGCTCGAAGACGACCGCCACTATTTCCCGCCTTACGAAGCCGTGGCTGTCATTCGACAACAGACGATTCACCAGCATCCCGAAGTTGCGCAGGCAGTTGCTGAGTTAGGAGAGAAGATATCGGATCAGGAGATGCAGAAATTAAATTACGCTCTGGATGGGCAGCACCGTGACGTGAAAGATGTCGCGCATGAATTTCTGCAGAGCAAAGGATTGATTCACTAGCTCCGATGTGTGGATCAGATCAGCAATTCTCCGCGCAACGTAAGCACCGCGTTCCCTTTAAGCAACACGCGTTCTCCTCTGACCTCGCACCAGATCTCGCCGCCGCGCTCCGAAACCTGGCGCGCATGCAGGCTGGTTTTTCCCAGCCGCTGCGCCCAATACGGCGCGAGTGAGCAATGAGTCGAGCCGGTGACCGGGTCTTCCGGAACGCCGTAGCTGGGTGCGAAGTAGCGCGACACAAAATCAGAATTGTCGCCCGGAGCCGTGATCGCAACTCCCGCGGGATGCAGTCGCTCGAGCAACCGGAAATCAGGACGAATGCCTCTCACGTCTTCCTCGCGCGCATACACTGCAAAATAGTTGTCTTCGATCTGCACCACGCTGCCGGGAACTTTTCCCAGGCCTTCCAGCAAAGCGGGTGGCGGAGCCACGCAGGGCCAAGGGGTGAGCGCAGGAAAATCCATCACTAGCAACTCACCCTCACGGGAGACCGTGAGCGCTCCACTATGGCATGTTTCGAAGCGCACTGAATCGCGTTTGGGCTCGAGAATCCGCAGCACGACGAATGCGGAAGCCAGTGTGGCATGGCCACAAAGCCTCACTTCGCATCGCGGTGTAAACCAGCGCAACTCATAGGCATCGCCGCGAGGCACGAAGAAAGCGGTTTCCGAAAGATTGTTTTCGGCTGCGACCGCCTGCAGCCAGCTGTCATCTAACCACCCTGCCAGCGGACACACCGCTGCCGGGTTGCCTGCGAAGGGCTCGCTGGTGAAGGCGTCAACGTGAAATACCTCTCGGGACATTCCCCTATGGTACTCGCGCTGCCGTTTGTCATAGAATGCTCGGCACTGACTCGCTTGCACCAGCCGCCGCTAAGTTGTTCGTCGGCTCACCCCAGTTTAGGAGGTCCGAATGACCGCCACGCAAAGCGACGTTTTAGTCCGTGATTTAGTTCATCACGATTTGCTGCGGCAACTCGCGGATGCCCGCCAGCGCACCGATGAGCTGTTCGCCGTGGTCAAGCCTGAGTTTCTGTATGAGCGCCCCATTGCCGAGCGCCACCGCATTGTTTTCTATATCGGCCATCTTGAAGCTTTCGATTGGAATCTTTTCCACGCACGCGTTCTTGGACTGAAGAGCTTTCACCCTGAGTTTGACCGCCTGTTTGCCTTCGGCATCGATCCGGTTGGGGGCGGCTTGCCCAGCGATCAGCCCGCGGAATGGCCCTCTCTCACCGTGGTACGAGACTACGTGGGAACAATCCGCAGGATCCTCGACGAGAAGCTCGCGGACGCACGCGCCGATGCTCTCCCGCTCGCAGCAGAAGATTATCCGCTCAGCACTCTGCTTAATGTGGCCATCGAACATCGCCTCATGCACGCCGAAACCCTGGCCTACATGCTGCATCAATTGCCGCTTGAACGCAAAGTTCCACTCCGCGAATCCAACGATGTTGAAAGTTCTCCGATCTCGCATCGCAGCGTAGATATTCCTGCCGGCTCGGTCACGCTCGGGCTTTCGCGCGATAGTGGCGTTTTCGGCTGGGACAACGAATATGAAGCTCACATGGTTGACGTCCCGGCATTTTCCATCGATCAATATCAGGTGACAAACCGGCAGTATCTGGAGTTCATCGAAGCGGGCGGCTACGAAACGCGAGCATTCTGGGGAGACGAAGCCAGCAGTGCCGACTGGGATTGGAAGTCTGCTCACGGCATTTCGCATCCCGCGTTTTGGAAGCGCGTAGGCAGTCAGTGGTTATATCGCACGATGTTTGAGGAACTCCCGTTGCCGCCGGATTGGCCAGTCTATGTAAGTCAGGCGGAAGCGAAAGCGTATGCGCGCTGGGCAGGGAAGCGCTTGCCCACCGAAGCCGAGTGGCAGCGCGCAGCTTATGCAACTCCGCGCGGGAACGAGCGCCCATATCCGTGGGGCACGAATGCACCTGCCGAACAACCTGGAAACTTTGATTTCGCCCGTTGGAATCCCGCGCCGGTGAATGCTTTTCCCCAGGGCCAGAGCGCGTTCGGCGTTCACGGCATGTTGGGCAACGGCTGGGAGTGGACGTCGACCGAATTTGCCCCGTTCCCCGGATTCGAACCGTTTCCCTTCTACCGTGGCTACTCCGCCGATTTCTTCGACGGGAAACACTTCGTCCTGAAAGGCGGATCGGCGCGCACCGCTGCCTGCATGTTGCGGCCTACTTTCCGCAACTGGTTCCAATCGCACTACCAGTTTGCCTACACCGGATTTCGCTGCGTAAGCCGCTGATCGTGAATCAGCCGCTAATTACCAATTAAGGACTCACCAATATGCTGACTCAAACCATCATTCCGAACACGACCTACGAATTCGCCGTCGACGTCCGCACCGGGCTCACCAAGCCGCACCAGAAAGAGCTGCTGTCGAAATATTTATACGACGACGTAGGCTCGGCTTTGTTCGAAGTGATCAGCAATCTGCCCGAATACGGCCTCACGCGCGCCGATGAACGGCTGCTGCGGCGGTACGGGCATGACATTGTCGAGCGGCTGGCTACTCCTGTTTCCGTGGCCGAACTGGGCAGCGGCAGCGGCCGCAAGACTCGCCACATTCTCGAAGCTCTTTGCCGCCGCCAGCGCACCGCGTACTACCCCATCGAGATTTCGCCCTCCGCTCTTGCCATGTGCGAACGCGAACTCCGCGACATTGAGTCCATCAGCATCCTGGGCTTCGAGCGCGAGTACCTCGACGGATTGCTCGAAGTGGCCGCACACCGCTCGCCCGGCCAGCATCTTCTCGTGTTGTTCCTCGGCAGCACGATCGGCAATTTTGATCGCCCATGCGGCGTGCAGTTTCTCGCTGAAGTTCGACGCATCCTTCAGCCCGGAGACTCACTCCTGCTCGGAACCGACCTGGAAAAATCGCACTCTCAATTACTGGCTGCGTATGACGACGAGTTGGGAGTGACCGCGGCCTTCAACTTGAACTTGCTGGCTCGCATCAATCACGAACTCGATGCCGATTTCGATCTTGCTCAGTTCGAGCACGTGGCCAGAATCAATCATGAAGCCCGCAGCGTTGAAATGCACCTGCGCTCCACCTGTCGCCAGACCGTGACCATTGCTGCCGCCGAGCTTTCCGTCGAGTTTCTCGCGGACGAAACCATCTGGACCGAAAGCAGCCACAAGTATTCGCCGCAGGAAGTATTTTCCATGGCCCGCACGGCTGGCTTCCGATGTGAGGCGCAATGGATCGATGAGCAATGGCCGTTCGCGGAGAACCTGCTGATCGCCGAATAGCTGCGCCGTGAGCGTAGATTACTATTCCTTAATGTGAACATCGTTTCCTGTGACGCGGAAGTAAAACTTTGTAAATCCCACCGTTTTGCGCGATACCCGTTGTACATTTAATAAGTACATTAATAAACAGGATGACTACGCGGGTAAATAGCAGGTGTTTGCATGGAAGCCCCCGGCTTCTAGCGGTCGCGCTCTGCGCCGCAAGTGCGGCCGCCATTTATTTTGTGCCTCTCAGCGATGCCATGCCGTTGCAAACCCAGCAGGCTCCTGCCTCGCGCGCTGTAGCCAAACGCATCGGCGCGATCAAAGCAATCAACGGAACGGAAATTACGTTGACGCCAGACTCCGGCCCCGACGTGAAGATTACCGTACAGCCCGCGACGCAAATCGTGCGCTTCGCTCCCGGCGAGACAAATGTGAACAATGCCACGCCGATCCAGTTGAAGGATCTGCAGGTGGGCGACCGCATCCGAGCGACTGGCTGGGCCGCCGACGAGAATCTGCCCCTTCCCGTTTTGAAGATCGTTGTGATGACCCACTCCGACCTCGAAGCTCGCCATCAGCAGGATTTGCAGGACTGGCAGAAGCGCGGAGTGGGTGGGCTGGTCAGTGCCGTGGATTCCGCGGCCGGTACCGTGACCATCTCCGTCACTTTTTTCACCGGAAAGAAGAACATCACCATTCACGCCTCCAAGACCACGGTGATTCGCCGTTACGCGCCCGATTCGGTCAAATTTGACGATGCCAAGCCCGGCACGCTGCAAGAAATCCATCCCGGTGATCAGGCACGCGCCCGCGGCGAGCGCAATGTTGACGGCACGGAACTGACCGCCGATGAAATAGTTTCCGGATCATTCCGCAATATTGCCGGCACGGTCAACTCTGTCGACGCAAGTTCCTCGACGCTTAGCGTTCAGGATTTATTGTCGAAGAAAACCGTAATCATTAAAGTGACGTCAGACTCGCAGCTTCGCCACTTGCCTCCTGAGGTGGCGCAGCGCATCGCCATGCGCCTGAAAGGAGCGGCCGCCGGCCCAACAGGCGCTCCTGGCGCCGCGCCCAGTGCGGGTTCCGGCCAGGGTGCGCCGCCCAATCAGGCCACCAGCTCAGCAACCCCGCCGGGTGGAGTGCCGGAAGGCGGAATGGGCCCGCGAGGCGCTGGCATCGGCGGCCGTTCCGGTGGCGCTCCGGATTTTCAGCAGATGCTCAGCCGCATGCCGCCCTCATCGCTTACCGACTTGCACAAAGGCGACGCCGTGATTCTTGTTTCAACCGAAGGCAGCGCCGGAGTGGGCACTGCGATCCAACTCGTAAGCGGCGTCGAGTCGATCCTGCAAGCCGCACCCAACGCAGGCCAGGCCATGATGCTTGCACCCTGGAGCCTGGGCGGCCCAGCGCCCGATGCTGGGGGTCCATAAGTTCTTGATTCCTTAGCAACCCAAGAAAGCATCCAAGAGGCTTATACCGAAAAACTACACCCTGGAACGGAATGACCGAATGAAGGTTCGTATCTATCTTTCTTTTGCACTGATTGTTTTGTCGTTGCAGTGGCGCGCCACGCCCGTAATGGCACAGAGTCCCGCAGTGGCACAGACTCCCGCCCCGCAGGCGAGTTCCGGCACGTTGCGCGGGCAAGTAACAGACCCCTCCGGCGCGGCCATCGCCAACGCCGATGTGGTCATGACGCCCGCCGCCGCTTCCGCCGCTCTCATAAAAACTAAATCCGACGGCCAGGGAGCGTACGAGTTCAAAGGCCTGCCGGCCGGCCAGTATGTTCTCACCGTCGTTGCCGAGGGATTCGCCGTCTACGAAAACGACAACGTGGTTATCACCCTGGGTGCGCCCCTGCGCCTCAACGTCGCTATGAACATCCAGGTCGAGGAGCAGAAGATTCAGGTATCTGACACCGTGCCCACCGTGGATGTGAATCCGGCGAACAACGCCGGAGCGATCATCATCTCGGGAAAGGAGCTCGACGCGCTGCCCGACGACCCCGACGAATTGCTTACCGATTTACAGGCGCTCGCTGGACCCTCCGCCGGACCTAACGGTGGTCAGCTTTACATCGACGGCTTCACTGCCGGCCAGCTTCCTCCCAAGGCATCGATTCGCGAGATCCGCGTCAATCAGAATCCGTTCTCCGCGGAATACGACAAACTCGGCTACGGACGCATCGAAGTTTTCACCCGGCCCGGAACGGATAAGTTCCACGGTCAGTTCCTTGTCAACGGTAACGATTCGGCCTTCAATTCCTCCGACCCATTCGCTGGTCCCGAGCCCGGCTATGACTCGGTGCAGTACGATGGCAACGTCGGTGGCCCGATCAGCAAAACCGCATCCTTCTTTATCAACGCCCAGCGGCGAAACATCCACGATCTTTCCGCCATCGACGCTCAGACTCTGGATTCGAACCTCGATCCCGTTCAGACCCTGGAATCCATTCCCACCCCGCACTACCGCACCAACCTGGGCTTGCGCCTCGACTACGCCCCCACTAAGAACAACACTCTGACCGGGCGTTACCAGTACTACCGCGACAGTGAGAACAACTACGGCGCCGGCCAAACGGTATTGCCCTCGCAAGCCTATAACACCTACAACACCGAGCACACCATTCAGATCGGCGACACGCAGATCTACGGCGCGAAGGTCGTAAACGAAACCCGCTTTCAGTATCTGCGGGACGATTTAGGGCAGACAGCATTGGATACGAATCCATCCGTCAGCGTGCTGGGTGCATTCGTGGGAGGAGGCAGCGGCCAGATCAGCACCGATTACCAGAATCACTACGAATTCCAGAACTACACTTCGGTGATTCACGGCGCGCATACCATCAAGTTCGGCGGACGCGTGCGCATCTTGACCGACAGTAACAATTCCAATGCCGGTTTCAACGGAGCGTTTACATTTTCGTCGCTCAATGGAGCCACGGACACTCCGGCAAATTGCTCCAGCGTGGGCCAGTCTCCGCCGTGTCCTATCTCCCTTGCCTTCGCATTAGCGCAACTTCAGAACCCGGGAGGCAACGGTGGCGCTCCTCCGTACGCTACCCAGTTGACGTTTACCCAAGGCTCTCCGCTGGCCAGCGTCACAACCTACGACATCGAACCATACATTCAAGACGATTGGAAGGTCCGCTCGAATATTACGCTCAGCCTCGGTTTGCGCTACGAAACGCAGAACCACATTCGCGATCACGTCGATCTGGCGCCTCGGCTCGGTCTGGCCTGGGGAGTCGGCGGACGCAATGGCCCTCCGAAAGTTGTGATTCGCGGCGGCGCGGGCATCTTCTACGACCGCTTCGCGGAAACCCAGATCCTGCAGGCGGAACGGTTGAATGGCATCACCCAGCAGCAATACGTCATCAACAACCCCACGTGTTTTCCCGGCGTGGATCAGCCTCTCACGACTCCCCTGGCTAACTGTGGCACAGTCGGTCCCAGCACCTCCACCGTCTACCAGATCAACCCCTCGCTCTACGCACCTTACACTTTGCAATCGGCGATCAGTGTGGAGCGGCAGGTCACAAAGTCCGCGACCCTGTCGGTCACGTATCTGAACTCCCGCGGGTTCGATCAGCTCCTCAGCATCAATGCCAACGCGCCTTATCCAGGCACGCCCTGCAATCCTTGTGTGCAGCCTATACCGGGTGGAGGCAACATCTACCAGTACGTCTCCGAAGGAGTTTTCCGGCAGCAACAGCTGATCGCGAACACCAACATTCGCGCCGGCACAAAAGTTCAGCTATTCGGATACTACGTTCTCAATTACGCCAACAGCGACACCGCCGGGGTCTCGAGTTTTGCGTCGAATTCGTATGACATCAGCCAGGATTACGGTCGCGCATCCTTCGACGTCCGCAACCGCCTGTTTTTAGGCGGCTCGCTTGCGATGCCGTATGGCATTCGCCTAAGCCCGTTCCTGGTGGCGAGTACCGGTTCACCTTTCAATATCAGCAGTCCCAACGATTTGAACGGCGACTCGCAATTCAACGATCGACCGGGGCTGGTCTCCACTGCAACGTGTCCCACGGTTGTTCTGCCGGGCACGGGATCCAGCATCTACTGCACGCCTCTCGGAACCTTCGACGCGGTGCCAACGCCTACCGAACGAATTACTCCCATTAATTACGGCACCGGCCCGGCCCACGTCAGCCTTAATCTGCGACTCGGTAAAACCTTCGGATTCGGTCCCAAGGTGAAGCCAACCGCCGGCAATCCGGGCGGAGGCCCCCCCGGTGGTGGCGGCGGCGGACGTGGAGGCGGCGGTGGTCCGCGCGGCCCGCTGTTCGGCAGTGGCCCTAACATCAGCGGCAGCTCTTCCGATCGCCGTTACAACCTCACCCTGAGCGCTTCCGCGCGCAACGTGTTCAACAAGGTGAACCTGGGCAATCCCGGCGGAGTGCTGGGGTCGCCATTCTTTGACAAATACAACAGCCTGCAAGGCGGTCCGTTCTCCACCGGCGTCGCGGTTCGCCGCATCGACCTGCAAGCTACGTTTAGCTTCTGAGTTGATCTCTCCGTCAGGCGCATCTGGCTGTCGGGTCTTAGACCGAACACCTGAAACCTAATGTTCTTCCATTCGCGTTATTCTGGATGTGGGGGTTGAATGCCGTTGCCGCCCACGGAATCCTTTTGTCTCCGCTAACGACCACAAGACGCCGCTTTCTCTGCTGGAGCGCCGCTGCCGCCGCGGTTGCGCTTGCCGGAGATTCCATCCTGCTCGAACCGAACCGTCCTCGCCTCGTGCGCCAGGATTTCTTCCTGCCGCGCTGGCCGGAACGGCTGAACGGCTTCACCGTCGCTCTACTTAGCGATTTCCATTACGACCCTTATTTCTCCACGCATCCTCTGCATGCGGCGATTCCCATGGTCAACGCTCTTCACCCTGACCTGATCGTGCTTACCGGTGACTTCGTCACGGTCCCGAATTTCGGGGATGACCGCAAGGGTGCTTACGCCGCTGAACCGTGCGCTCACCTCCTGCACCAATTGAGCGCGCCTCATGGTTTGTGGGCTGTGCTCGGCAATCACGATGAAGGCACGGATTACAAATACGTGACCGGCGCGCTGCGGTCGGCGAAGATTCCCGTCCTGGCCAATCAGTCGCAGGCCATCGAACACGACGGTGCCCGCTTCTGGCTCGCCGGAGTCAACGACGTGCTCAGCCACACCGCCGACCTGTCGAAGACGATGCGCCCCGTCCCGGCCGGGGAAGCCGCGATCCTGCTGGCGCATGAACCGGACTTCGCCGACGAAGCCGCAAACTTCCCCATCGACCTGCAACTCTCAGGACACTCGCACGGCGGCCAGATCAGGGTCCCGTTGCTGCCGCCGCTTTACCTGCCCAAAATGGCGAAGAAATATGTTTTGGGCACATACCACATCGGCCCGCTCACGCTGTACACGACGGCGGGCATCGGCACGATCGGGCTCCCCATGCGATTCAATTGCCCACCTGAGATTACGTTGCTCACTCTGCGGCGCACCGTTTAAGGAACGCGCAGACCGGCTCAATTGCTGGCCACAATTGCGACACCGTCGACATAAGTGGTTTGGGGACTGGGACCGCTGTATCCCCAAATCGAAAATCCAGAAAGCTCTTCTCCGGGATTCAGATCGGCGGTCACGTTGAAGGAATCCCAATCGCTGTCCGTCGTATCCACAGCGTATTCGTCGTCGTCGCCGTTGCTATAGAAGAAATCGATGGCCGCAATCACGGCTCCCGCCGGGTGCCGTAAATAAAAAGTCACGCCTGCAATGGAACTGGTCGGAGTGGCGGCAAAGTCCTGCCTCAACTC
>Ga0181525_10001585_pt1 | contig 19317 bp, 18 predicted proteins | sample PEATcosm2014_Bin_48_FD_121100 | JGI IMG/M metagenome (GOLD analysis project Ga0181525, IMG submission 121100) | Peatland microbial communities from MTU Mesocosm Facility, Houghton, MI, USA - PEATcosm2014_Bin06_10_metaG | ecosystem: Environmental > Terrestrial > Soil > Wetlands > Peat | place...
CATAAATCCCTCGCGTTGGATATTTCGGCCGCGCCCGTTGAGGAAACGGGCGGATGCGAGGGTTTCATGAGCTACGTCTACATCGCCACACGGTTTGCCTGGACGATCGCGAGCGTTTTCGGCGCGAGCGGCCTTCTTCATCTGGCGGGGCTTGGTTTCGTGAAACGCACCTATGCGCGCGCGGATTTCCCGCCGGGCTTCTACCGCCTGGCCGGTCTTGTGCAATTGCTTGCAGCGGTCTTCCTCGCCTCGCCGATTACGCGCATCTGGGGTGTGATTTTGGCGGCGTCGGTGACCTTCGCCGCGATGGTCGTCCTCCTCAGCAACCGCCAATACGCCTATTCAGTCCCGGGCCTTCTGTTGCTCGCCGCTCTCGTTCCCGCATCCCTCGCTGGTCCGCTCTGAGCGCAAGTCCGACTCTTGCGTTTAGACTGCTGGCAGGCCACGGATGCGGGGACTGAGGCAGGGAGAGAGCGGCCATGGACTACCAGAATATTCTCGTCAGCCGTGACGGTGCGGTCGCGATCGTCACCCTCAATCGCCCGAAGGCGCTGAACGCCCTCAACTCCGAGCTTCTCACCGAACTTGTCGCAGCGCTGGAAGGCTTCGACGGCGATGACGGTGTGCGCGCGATCGTGCTCACCGGCTCCGAACGTGCTTTCGCCGCCGGCGCCGATATCAAGGAGATGGCGCCGCAGTCCTACATGGACATGTTCAAGACGAATTTCTTTGCCGGCGCCGCCGACAGGATCGCAGCCATCCGCAAGCCGATCATTGCCGCGGTTGCAGGCTATGCGCTGGGCGGCGGCTGCGAGCTCGCCATGCTCGCCGATTTCATCATTGCCGCCGACACGGCCAAATTCGGCCAGCCTGAAATCACGCTGGGCGTCATGCCCGGCATCGGTGGGACGCAACGCCTCACCCGCTTCGTCGGCAAGTCGAAGGCGATGGAGATGTGCCTGACCGGCCGGACCATGGATGCGGCGGAAGCGGAGCGTTCGGGCCTGGTGAGCCGCGTCGTGCCGGCCGCTGAGCTCATGGCGGAAGCGCTGAAGGCCGCGCAGAAGATCGCCGAACAATCGCTCCCCATCGTCATGATGACCAAGGAGACGGTTAACCGGGCCTATGAGACGACGCTGGCCGAGGGGATCCGCTTCGAACGCCGCCTCTTCCACGCCATGTTTGCGACCGAAGATCAGAAGGAAGGGATGGCCGCCTTCGCCGAGAAGCGGAAGCCCGCTTTCAAGGATCGCTGAAGGGCCGGATTGACGTCGCCCGAGCCGCTCGGTAGAACCCGCCCCCTACTTCGAACAGGACGACCATGCCCAATATCGCCTCGGCCAAAAAGCGCGTTCGCCAGACCGCCAAGCGGACTGCGATCAACCACTCCCGCAAAAGCCGGATCCGCAACTTCACCCGCAAGGTCGAAGAGGCGCTGGCAAAAGGCGACAAAACTGCCGCCACAGAGGCGCTGAAGGCGGCGGAACCCGAGATCATGCGGGGCGTCTCCAAGGGCGTGATCCACAAGAACACCGGCAGCCGGAAGGTTTCTCGGCTCACCAAGCGTCTCGCTAAACTGGGCTGAACGCTAAGTCCCCCCTGTCCTTAAATAAATCCCAGTTGTCGCGGGTCCAGAAAGCAATTTTGGACCCGTCTTTATTTGTCAGTAGACGGATATTCAAGAATTCGTCACCGATCTGACGCATCGTGACAGACGCGCACAGGGTAACTCCCTGATTCCACGCGACTTCCTATTTTCCGTATACGGTTCTTGGGGTTAGCGGCATTCATGGAATGGTAAAAATCGCCTTAACAAGTGGTTTTTCTGCTTGCGGAGCCTACCCCTCTTGGATATCTTCCAAACCCTGGTGGCGGGGCCGCGAGAGAAATGACAAAGACAAAAACAAATGACGACCGAGTATTCGGCCTAAGTAGTTTCTCTCGGCGACCTTCGGGCAAATCCAGTATCTAGTAAATCGTAAATCTATGCTTTGACCGGTCAAGTAATTGAGGCCGGAATGCAGCGCCGTACGCGGTGCGCACGGGGCTGAGTGCGGGGTCGATAATATGGTTACCAAGGAATACGCCGGCGATATCTCGACCGCAGAGGCCTGGTCCCTGCTCGAGAGTGACCCGAAGGCTCAACTTGTGGATGTGCGCACCGCGGCCGAATGGACATTCGTGGGCCTGCCCGATCTTTCCGCGCTCGGCCGTGAAGTCCACCTGGTGGAATGGCAGTCCTTTCCGGAAATGACCGTCAACCCGCAATTCGCGGACACGGTCGCCAATGAAGTGCGCGGCGCCGGCGCAAGCGAAGAGACGCCGCTGCTGTTCCTGTGCCGCTCGGGCGCACGCTCGCGTGCGGCGGCGATCGCCATGACCCGCGCCGGTTTCGGCAAGGCCTACAACATCGCGGGCGGCTTCGAAGGCGATCTGGACGAGAGCCGACGGCGCGGCAAGCGCAATGGCTGGAAAGCCGGGGGTCTGCCCTGGCGACAGAGTTGAAGGAGGTGCACGCGTGTGGGCCGGACTGATCCGGCCAGGGGCGAAACGACATTTAGAAGCGAAATCAATAGGGGCTGCCGGCGCGAGCTGGTCAACAACAAGAAGAAGGCAAGGGACATGACACAAGCCGTAATCAAATCGGGACCACTCGATTGGAGCGTCATCTGGTCGGGAGCGCGGGAACGCCTGCGTCGCGAGTTGGGCGACGCCGTTTTTGAGACATGGATCAGTCCGTTGGTTCTGGTGGACGCCGCGAACGGCGAACTGAAGATCGGCGCGCCGCGTCCGTTCGCGCGCAACTGGGTTGCCAATCAATATGCCGTGCGCATCGAACGCGCCGTGCGCGCGGAAGGCGCGGAGCCCGCGTCCCTTTCGATCGTGCTCGCGCCGCAAAAGCAGGCCGCCGTGCCGGTCGTGTCGCGCGAAGTGCGCCCTACCCCCGCCACGATCTCGTATCTCCAGGAACAGACCGCTGCGAAGGCCGGCGAACCCCGCCGCGCGCTGTCCAACCGCGTCCTCGATCCCTTGCAGAGTTTCGACAATTTCGTCGCGGGACCGGCGAACGAATTCGCCTATCGCGCGACGCGCGCGCTGGCGGAGGACGACGGCTCCGACGTGTCGCTCCTTTTCGTCCATGGCAGCTTCGGCTACGGCAAAACCCATCTTCTGAACGCCGTCGCCCTCGAAGCCAAACGCCGCGGCCGGCGCGCCCTTCTTCTCGGCGCCGAAGATTTCATGCGGCAATTCCTGGGTGCGTTGAACCGCAAGGACACGCTGGGTTTCAAGGACGAGCTGCGCGCCGCCGACATGCTTCTGATCGACGATCTGCAGCACCTGTGCCGCTCGACCTACACCGTGTCGGAGTTCCTCCATACGCTGAACGCGTTCTCGGATTTGCGGCGCAAGCTCGTGATCGCAGCCGACCGTCCGCCTTCGGCGCTTGAGACCTTGGGCGCCGACGTGCGCTCGCGGCTTTCGGGCGGCCTTGTCATCGGCCTTACGAAGCCCGATCGGGCGACGCGGCTCGCCATCCTTCGCGCCCGTGCAGGCGATTATGCGCGGCGGCGTCCGGATGCGGCGCTCCCCCATGAGGTGCTCGAACATCTTGCCGACATGGAAGAGGCGAGCCCGCGCGATCTGATCGGCGCCTTCACGAAGCTCGCCGTCTATGCCGATCTCACCAAGAAGCCCGTCACCATCGACGTGGTGGCGGAGACGATCGGCCAGCGCGCGCACGGCAAGAAGACGTCGATCGAGGATATCCAGCGCCGCACAGCCGAGTTCTACAAGCTCGATCTCCGCGATTTCCATTCGCCGCAGCGCTCGCGGCGCGTGGCACGGCCGCGGCAGGTCGCGATGTATCTCGCGCGCGAGTTGACGGAACGCTCGCTTCCGGAAATCGGCCGCCGGTTCGGCGGGCGCGACCATACGACCGTCCTTCATGCCTGCCGGCGGATCGCCGCGTTGTGCGAGGAAGATCCCGTCCTCAAGCAGGAAGTCGATTTCCTGAAGGATGTGCTCGGCAAGATCAGCTGAGCGTCTCCTTCAGGGCCGCCGGGCTGCGCCACAGCCCGGCGGTTTTTTGTTATGCTGGCCCGGCTGCCAAGGGGCTTCCGCCATGACGTCCAGATCGATCCTGTTCCGCAACGCGCGCCTGTTCGACGGCGAGCGGAGCGTCGAAAACGCGCATGTGCTCGTCGAGGGCAATCGCATCAAGGACGTGAGCGAGCGCGAAATCAAAAGCGCCGCGGCCGAAACCCTCGACCTCGCCGGCCGCACGCTGATGCCCGGCCTGATCGACGCGCATTTCCACGCCTACGCGACCGATCTCGACCTCGCCAAGGCCGAGGGAACACCCCGCTCGCTGCTCGCGCTGGAAGCCCATATCCTGCTCGAGCAGGCGCTCCAGCGCGGTTTCACCACTGTGCGCGACGCGGCAGGCGCCGATTACGGGCTCGCCAAAGCCACCGAAAAAGGCCTCATCAAAGGCCCGCGTATTTTCTACGCCGGCCGCGCGATCACGCAGACGGGCGGTCACGGCGATTCACGCGCCGCCGGCATGGAAACCTGCGCCTGCCACACGAACGGTCTCAGCCTGGTGGCCGATGGCCCCGACGAAGTCCGCAAGGCCGTGCGCGAAGAACTGCGCAATGGCGCCGACCAGATCAAGATCTTCGTGTCGGGCGGCATTTCGTCGCCCACCGATCCCGTCTGGATGCCGCAGTTCAGCGACGAGGAAATTCGCGTTGCCGTCGCAGAGGCGGCCACGCGGCGCACCTATGTGATGGCGCACGCCTATACGGCGGAATCGATCGCCCGCGCCGTCAAATGCGGCGTGCGCTCCATCGAGCACGGCAATCTTATCGACCGCGCGGCGGCGGAAATCGTGAAAGCGCATGACGCCTTCGTCGTGCCGACGCTCGCGACCTATGACGCGCTCTACAAATTCGGCGCGGCGACCGGCGCGCCGGAATTCCTCAAGAAGAAGCTCGAGGATGTGCGCAGCGCCGGCCTCGAAGCGCTCGTGCTTCTGCAGGACGTCGGCGTCGCCATGGGCTTCGGCACCGACCTGCTCGGCGCACTTCACGTCCATCAATCGGAAGAATTCCTGCTCCGCGCCCGCGTGATGAAGCCGCTCGACATCCTCAAATCCGCAACCTCCATCAATGCGAAGCTCCTGAACCGCGTGGGCGAGCTTGGCTGCGTGAAAGGGGGCGCGCTGGCCGATCTCATCGTGGTGGACGGCGATCCGCTGAAGGACCTTGCCGTACTGACCGGCCAGGGCGCGCGCATTCCGCTCATCATGAAGGACGGCGTGGTGATGAAGCAGGCGCTGAACTAGGCACCGGCGGCGGGCCCGTTCCCCGCCCTTTTCCTTGCCTCCTCAAACGCTTATCCGCTAGGCGCCGCAACATACCCCTGATATACTTGGTGACTTGAGTCGTCCTCCTCGAAAACACTCAAGTAAGTCAATGGGTTACAGGCTGTCTCGCGACACGGCGAAGGCCCGCCCGAGGGGTTAATCTGAGCGACCGGAAACAAGCGCAAAACCTATGAAGATCACCGTCGAACGAGGCGCCTTTTTGAAGGCTCTCAGCCATGTCCAGAGCGTCGTAGAACGCCGGAACACGATCCCCATTCTCTCCAACGTCCTCATCGATGCGGGCCAGGGGCGGCTCAAGCTGACCGCCACCGACCTCGATATCGAGATCGTGGAGGCCATTCCGGCGGACGTGATCCGCAACGGTTCGGCCACCGCGCCCGCCCACATGCTCTACGACATCGTGCGCAAATTGCCCGAGGGCGCGCAGGTGCAGGCCGAGCTTCTGGCGGCCGAGGGCGGGCGTCTGGCCGTCTCCGCCGGCAGCATCCGCTTCGAGCTCGCCTGCCTTCCCAAGGAAGATTTTCCGCAGATGTCGGCGGGCGCCCTGCCCCACAAATTCCGCATGGCGACCGACAGCCTCAAACGCCTCATCGACAAGACGCGCTTTGCGATCTCGAGCGAAGAGACGCGCTTCTACCTGAACGGCATCTATCTGCACGCCGCGGTGAGCGGAAAGACGCAGGTTCTGCGCGCCGCAGCGACGGACGGCCATCGTCTGGCCCGCTTCGAGATCGAGCGGCCCGATGGCGCGGCCGACATGCCGGGCGTGATCGTGCCCCGCAAGACCATCACGGAATTGCGCCGCCTCCTCGACGACGCGGACGGCGCCATCGACGTGTCGCTCTCCGACACCAAGATCCAGTTCATCACGGACGGCGTGGAACTGACCTCGAAGCTCATCGACGGAACGTTTCCCGACTATCAGCGCGTGATCCCGACCGCGAACGACAAATCGCTGGCGCTGGATTCCAAGGAGTTCGCGCAGGCCGTCGACCGCGTTTCGACCATCTCCGCCGACAAGACGCGCGCGGTGAAGCTCAATCTCAGCAAGGACAAGCTGACGCTCACAGTCGTCAATCCGGATTCCGGTACGGCGACGGAGGAACTCGGCGCGACCTATAGCGCCGGCCCCCTTGAGATTGGCTTCAACGCTCGCTATTTGCTCGATATCACGAGCCAGATCGAAGGCAAGGAAGTGCGCTTCCTGCTGTCCGATGCCGGCTCGCCAACACTCATCGAAGACACGGACGATAGCGGCACGCTTTACGTCCTGATGCCGATGCGAGTCTGACAATTTGACGAGCCTGACCGATATGCGCCGAGACGGCGCTCCGTCTGCCATTGCGGAACGTGTTCCGCAGCTTGCGGTCACGCGCCTGGTGCTGACGCAGTTCCGCTCCTATGCCGCGGGCACGCTCGCTGCGAGCGGAAAGCCGGTGGTGCTGGCGGGGCCGAACGGCGCCGGCAAGACCAATGTGCTCGACGCGATCTCGCTTCTGGCGCCGGGACGCGGGCTCAGAGGCGCAAACCTCGGCGATCACATCCGCAAAGGGCCGATCGAGACGGCGGACAATGCGCTCTGGGCCGTGGCGGCGACGATCCTGCGCGGATCGGAAAGCTATGAGCTGGGCACCGGGCTCGGCCTCAATGCGCAGGGCGGCGAACGCCGGCGCATGCATCTGAACGGCGCGCCACTCACCAATACGAGCGAGCTTGCCGAGATCGTGCAGATGATCTGGCTGACGCCCGCCATGGATCGCCTCTTCACGGAAAGCGCGAGCGGACGGCGGAAATTCCTCGACCGGCTGGTCCTTGGTTTCGACAGCGCGCATGCACGCCGTGCCGCGCGCTACGAGACCGCGATGCGCGAACGCCTCAGGCTCCTCAAATTCGGTCCGCGCGATCCGGCCTGGCTCGACGGTCTGGAACGGGAAATGGCGGAAACGGGCGTTGCGATGGCGACGGCGCGCGCTGAGACCGTGGCACGGCTCAACGTCGCGCTCGCCGAACGCGGCAGCGCCGGTGCATTCCCTTGCGCGCAACTGGCGCTTGAGGGCGAAGCCGATGCGCTCGCGTCTGAGGATGCAACCGCCGCCGAAGGCGAATTCCGGGCGCGCTTTGCGAAGATGCGCATGCGCGACGCCGAAGCCCGTCGCACGACTTTCGGCCCGCATGCGAGCGATCTTGGCGTCCGTCACACCGAAAAGCGCATGAACGCCGCCGATTGCTCCACGGGCGAGCAGAAAGCGCTTCTGATCTCCATCGTGCTTGCGGACGCGTGGGAGCTCGCGCGCGCCCGCGAAGGCCATGCGCCGATCCTGTTGCTCGACGAAGTGGCGGCGCATCTCGACCTCAAGCGCCGCCATGCGCTCTTTGAAGAAATCCTGGCGCTCGGCGCGCAGGCGTGGATGACCGGAACGGATCTCTCGCTGTTCGACGGTCTCGCCACGCGCGCCGACGTCTTTCTCGTCAACGCCGGCACATTCGCCCGGCAGGAATAACATCATGACTTTGCCAACCGATCCCCCCGACATGGACGAATACGGCGCCGGCTCCATCAAGGTCCTGAAGGGCCTCGACGCCGTGCGCAAACGCCCCGGCATGTATATCGGCGACACCGATGACGGCTCGGGCCTGCATCACATGGTCTACGAAGTCGTCGACAACGCGATCGACGAAGCGCTTGGCGGCTATGCCGACTGCGTCGACGTGATCCTCAATGCCGACGGCTCCTGCACCGTGCGCGACAACGGCCGCGGCGTGCCGACCGACATCCATCCGACCGAAGGCGTGTCGGCCGCCGAAGTGATCATGACCCAGCTCCATGCCGGCGGAAAATTCGAGCAGAACGCCTACAAGGTTTCGGGCGGTCTGCATGGCGTGGGCGTCTCCGTCGTCAACGCGCTTTCGGAATGGCTCGAACTGCGCATCTGGCGCAACGGCAGAGAGCACTACGTCCGCTTCGAGAACGGCGATCCGGTGGCGCCGCTCATTGTCGTGGGCGAAGCCGACGGCAAGCGCGGCACGGAAGTCACGTTCCTGCCAAGTCCCAACACCTTCACGAAGACGGAATTCGACTACACGACGCTCGAGCATCGCCTGCGCGAGCTCGCCTTCCTCAATTCCGGCGTGACGATCGTCTTCGCCGATCTGCGGGGCGTCGAGAAGAAGGAACAGGTGCTTCATTACGAAGGCGGGCTCGAAGCCTTCGTGCGTTACCTCGACCGCGCCAAAACGCTTCTCATTCCGGGTCCAATCATGATCCGCGGCGAGCGCGACGGCACGACGGTGGAAGCGGCACTTGCGTGGAACGATTCCTATCACGAGAACATGCTCTGCTTCACCAACAACATCCCGCAGCGCGACGGCGGCACGCACCTCGCCGGCTTCCGCGCCGCGCTGACGCGCGTGGTGACGAAATATGCCGAGGATTCGGGCATCGCGAAAAAAGAGAAGATCGCGATCACCGGCGACGACAGCCGCGAAGGCCTGACCTGCGTGCTCTCCGTGAAAGTGCCGGATCCCAAATTCAGCTCGCAGACCAAGGACAAGCTCGTCTCTTCGGAAGTGCGACCGGTTGTCGAAGGCATCGTCATCGAGCAGCTCGGCCGGTGGTTCGAGGAGCATCCGTCCGAGGCGCGCAGCGTCGTGGGCAAGGTCGTGGAAGCTGCGGCGGCCCGCGAAGCGGCCCGCAAGGCGCGCGAGCTCACCCGTCGCAAGGGCGCGCTCGACGGCATGTCGCTGCCGGGCAAGCTCGCCGACTGCCAGGAACGCGATCCCTCCAAATGCGAGATCTTCATCGTCGAAGGCGACAGCGCCGGCGGCAGCGCCAAACAGGCGCGCAATCGTGCCAATCAGGCGGTGCTGCCGTTGCGCGGCAAGATCCTGAACGTCGAACGCGCGCGCTTCGACAAGATGCTGGGCTCGCAGGAGATCGCGACCCTCATCACCGCGCTCGGGACCGGCATCGGCCGCGAAGAATTCAACGCCGACAAGCTCCGCTATCACAAGATCATCATCATGACCGACGCCGACGTCGACGGCGCCCATATTCGCACACTGCTTCTGACGTTCTTCTATCGCCAGATGCCTGAGCTGATCGAACGCGGACATCTCTACATCGCACAGCCCCCGCTCTACAAAGTCGCGCGCGGCAAGTCCGAGCGGTACCTGAAGGATGAACGCGAGCTGGAAGACCATCTCGTCTCCGAAGGCACGGCGGGCGCCGTCTTCACGCTGCATTCGGGCGAACATGTCGGCGGCGCCGACCTCGATCAGCTCGTCGCCAACGCGCGGGCGGCGGTCTCGGCGCTGGCGGGTTTTCCGCCGCACTATCCCCGTTTCCTGCTGGAGCAGGCGGCCATTGCGGGCGCACTCAATCCCGAAGTGCTGGTCGACCCGGCCAAAGCCAGGGAGGCGGCAGACTATATCGCCCGCCGGCTCGACCAATTGTCGGATGAGACCGAGCGCGACTGGCATGGCGAGCCGACGCCCGACGGGGGCTTGCGGTTCTGGCGCGAAGTGCGCGGCGTGCGCGAGGCCGTCGCCATCGACGGACAATTGATATCGAGCGCCGACGCGCGAAAGCTCGACCGCATGGCGACGGACCTGAAAGCTGCGTATCTCAAGGCCGGTACGCTGGTTCGCAAGGACGAGACACGCGAGATCCGCGCGCCTTCGCAATTGCTCGATGCGATCTTCGAGTGGGGCCGCAAGGGCGTTTCGCTGCAGCGCTACAAGGGTCTCGGCGAGATGAATCCCGAGCAGCTCTGGGAAACGACGCTCGACGACAATGCGCGCACGCTCCTCGTCGTGAGGGTCCAACATGCCGACGAGGCCGACGATCTCTTCGCCAAGCTCATGGGCGAAATCGTGGAGCCGCGCCGCGAATTCATCCAGGACAACGCGCTGAACGCAGCGCTGGACGTGTGACGCGGGAGTGAGCCCTGCCCGTTGTGCATGGCCGATGCTCCTGATCAGGGAGAATCGCCCTTACTTGCCCACCGGCGCGACCGACCGTAAAATCCGGCGTCGCTATTCGGGGGCGGGCATGGAATCGAGTTCGGGTCGAGTCCTGGAAGGGAGCGTGTCTGTCGCCAAAACATCGCGCGACGACGGCTCGGACATTCCCTCCTATGTGGACGGCAGCGCGCCCATAGCCGGGCTCTCCTCCCGCGAGAAACTCCTCTATCACGGCAGCGGCATTGCGGTCGGGCTTTTCATTGCGGCGTTGATCTTCGCGGGCTGGCGCTATTTCGATCAGGACACAGCGACGACGGCACCGTCCTCGATAACGCGGCAAACGGCGAACAATGCGCCGACTGATGCGGCCGCCGAACCCGACAACGCAACAGATTCCGCCACAGCCAATGAAGAAGCCTCACCGCGCCCGCGTACGCATCGTGCCAGGGCCGCCGCCGGATCCGCGGTGATCGCAGCCGCCAAACCCGCGACAGGGCTGATGTATGTTCACCGCAACAATTCGGACCTGCGGCCGGCGCCGTCGACCACGTCCGAGCCGATCAAGAAGCTCGCCAAGGGCGAAAAAGTTCAGCTTTTGATGCTGTCCGACAAATGGGCGCAAGTGGACGACGCCGGCACTAAGGGCTGGATGCGCGCAAGCGTGCTCAAAGACACGCCGCCGGACGAGAAGAAATCTCGCAAGAAGAAATCGGACGACGAATAGCGCCGGCGCTAACTTCCGCCCGCACCGCGCAACCGGAAACGCATCGGCTTCCATTTCCCGCTCTGCGCCGCCATCACCAGCATGACGACCGCCGCGACCAGGCACACGCCGACCGCGGGAATCGACGCTTCGGGCCCGAACGCGCCGCCCGTGAGATAGACTGGGCCCGACAATGGCGCGTTGATGAGCCCTTTGGTCGAACCGCCGGAAACCGCGGCGCCGAATATTCCGCCTTCGGTAAAATTCCAGGCGAAATGCAATCCGATCGGAAGCCACAGCGATCGCGTCAGCGCATAGGCAGCCGCCAGCAGGATGCCTGCCTCCAGCGCAATCGCCGCGGAACTGGCGAGCGTCGCGCCTGGGTTTGCGGCATGCAGCGCGCCGAACACCACGCCCGAAATCACAACAGCGATCGTGGTTCCGAAACCTTCTTCGAACAACCGGAACACGACACCGCGGAACACGATCTCTTCGCCGAAGGCCGCGGCAAACGACATGCCGAACACGATCGCGAGCCTGTCCGTCGTGCCGAAGCCTTTCATGGTTGCGGCGCCCATGGTCCAGATGATCGCATAGACCGCGACGAACAATACGAATCCGATGACAGCGCCGCTGAGGACGAGCGGAACGGCGCGCCCCGCGCGCAACTCGGTCACCGGCCTGCGTTCGGTCCACCACACAAGCAGTCGATAGACAAGAACACAGATCGTGGCTGCCATGAGCCCGATGCCGATAAAGGCGAGTTCTTTGGTGCCGCCCGTCAACAGCCTCGCGCGCGACGTCGTGAGCGCGACAAATCCGATATAGAGCGTGGCGATCGTCACAAACATCACGACAAAGCGCAGGGGCCACCACGCCCACACGCCGCGCGCATTGCCTGTGTCGGAATTGGTCGTCATGCCCCTGCCCTCGCTCTGCTTCCGCCAACAGGTAGAGACCGCGAACGGAGCACACAAGACTAGTCGAAAATCCCGCTAGAGGATTCTCAGACGCGGGCCCGTACGAACCAGCAGGCGACCGGCGGGCGAACGCCTTCCGGCGTCGCGTATTTTTCCATCGCCTTCGCGACTACCCCGCGGATCTTTGCACGCGTGTCGGTGTCGACTTCTGCGGCGGCGCGCGCGAGCGGACCAATGTTGAGCGTCTTCTCCGCGGCCTCGTCCGCGGTCGCGGCCATGTCCATATGGCCGTCGAATTTTTCGATATGGATGTCGCGGAAGCCCGCACTCGAGAGAATGGTCTCGACGCGCTTGCCGTCGGCGAAAGCGAACGGCCCCGGCGCGAAGGGATCGGGTGTCTCCTGCGGCGGCAAAAGCGGGCGCGCGGTGGCGATGGGTGTCGACGCCCAACCGTTATCCTGCAGCGCGCGCCAGCAGACGAATGCGAGCCGCCCGCGCGGCGCGACCGCCTTGCGGATATTGCAGAACGCGGCGGACGGATCATCGAAGAACATCACGCCGAAACGCGAGACGACGAGATCGAAGACGGGCTGGAAGTCGTAGGTCGCTGCGTCGGCCTCGATGAACGGGATGTCGGCATTGGACGCCCTGGCGCGAGCCCGCGCGACCGCGAGCATCGGCGCGGAAACATCGATTCCCGCGACGCTCCCTTCGGGACGAACGCATTGGGAAAACGTGAATGTCGTCGTGCCGCAACCGCAGCCGACATCGAGCACCTCTTCGCCCGGTTTGGCCGCCGCGAAAGGAATGAAAGCCTGCGTGATGTGGCCGAGCATCTGATCGGTGTAATCCTGAAGCGCCGCCCACTTCTCGCCCGAACGGCCGTTCCAATATTCGATTTGATCCTGGTTGTTCATGGCTCGACCTTCTTCCAGAACACCACCGTGTCGCAAAATGTGCCGTCTGGAAAGAGTGCATAGTCGGGGATGACACCGGCCCGCTGCCAGCCCAGCCGCGTGTAAAGGCGTTCCCCAGCGCTCCCCCTCACGGTGTCAAGGACGAGAAGCCTGCGGCCGCGCGCTCGCGCCACCTTCTCGATTTCCCGCATCAGTGCCGCAGCAATTCCCGCCTTCCGCGCGCCGCGATGAACGAGGAGCTTCTTCACATCGCAGCGATGCGGCTGATTGGGCGGCGTGTCGAGACCCAGTTGCACCGTGCCCTCGATGCGGCCGTCGACGCGTGCTGCGAGAAGAACGGTCTTTCCCTTCGCGACATCCGCCGCCACGCCGCTGAAGAAGTCTTCGGCGTCCGATTGGCCGAACGGCGGCATGAAATTCACCGAGGCATTGCCGTCCACGCAATCGGCGAGCACGCGTGCGAGTTCGCCCACGGCAGCGCGGGCTTCGGCCGCATCGAGCGCTGCGATCTCGACCGTCTCCGCCAACTCTATTTCCCAGCCTTGCGCTTGCGCATGGCGAGCGTCCGGAGGCGCAACGCATTCAGCTTGATGAAGCCCTGCGCGTCCTTCTGATCGTAGGCGCCCTGATCGTCTTCGAAGGTGACGAGATCTTTGGCGTAGAGCGAATAAGGCGATGAGCGGCCGATGACGATCACATTGCCCTTGTAGAGCTTGAGGCGCACGGTGCCGCTCACAAACTCCTGGCTCTTGTCGATGGCCGCCTGCAGCATTTCGCGTTCCGGCGAGAACCAGAAGCCGTAATAGATGAGCTCCGCATAGCGCGGCATGAACTCATCTTTCAGGTGCGCGGCGCCGCGATCGAGCGTGATCGATTCCATCGCGCGATGCGCGGTCAAAAGGATCGTGCCGCCGGGCGTTTCATAGACGCCGCGCGATTTCATGCCGACAAAGCGGTTTTCCACGAGATCGAGCCGGCCGATGCCGTTGGCCCGGCCGAGTTCGTTCAGCTTCGCGAGCAGCGACGCCGGCGACAGCTTCTCGCCGTCGACGGATACCGCATCGCCTTTTTCAAATCCGACTTCGATGATCGTCGCCTTGTCGGGCGCGTCTTCCGGCGAAAGCGTGCGCTGATAGACGATGGAATCCGGTTCGACCGCGGGGTCTTCCAGAACCTTTCCTTCCGACGAGGAGTGCAAAAGGTTGGCGTCGACCGAGAACGGCGCCTCGCCGCGCTTGTCCTTCGCGATCGGGATCTGATGCGCTTCGGCGAACTCGAGGAGCTTGGTGCGGCTCGTGAGGTCCCATTCCCGCCACGGCGCGATGACCTTGATGTCGGGTTTCAGCGCATAATAGGTGAGCTCGAAGCGCACCTGATCGTTGCCCTTGCCGGTTGCGCCATGGGCCACGGCGTCCGCGCCCGTCTTCTCCGCGATCTCGATCTGCTTTTTGGCAATGAGTGGGCGCGCGATCGACGTGCCCAGGAGATAGACGCCCTCATAAAGCGCGTTGGCGCGGAACATCGGGAAGACGTAGTCGCGGACGAATTCCTCGCGCAGATCCTCGACGAAGATGTTCTCCGGCTTGATGCCGAGAAGCTCGGCTTTCTTGCGCGCCGGCCCAAGCTCTTCGCCCTGCCCGAGATCCGCCGTGAAGGTGACGACTTCGGCGCCATAGGCCGTCTGCAGCCATTTGAGGATGACCGACGTATCGAGCCCGCCGGAATAGGCGAGGACCACTTTCTTCACGCTTTTCTTGGCCAACGGAGCCTCCTGAAATCGGGGCGACTATATCGGCCTTGCGGCTTTGGACAAGCGCGGCGCGCCGACGCTATAAAACCGCGGGAACGCTATGCTAAGGGCGCGCGACGACGATGGCCGTATTGGAGTTCTGGTTCGAATTCGGCAGCACCTATTCCTACCCGGCCGCGATGCGCATCGAAAAACTGGCCTCCGCCGCGGGCGTCAGGCTCCGCTGGCGCCCCTTTCTGCTCGGCCCGATCTTCGTATCCAAAGGCGGCACGGATTCGCCCTTCAACACCGATCCGGTGAAGGGCCGTTATATGTGGCGCGACCTCACCCGCATCTGCGCGCGCGAGGGGATTCCGCTCAAATTGCCGCCCTTCCGCTTCGTGCAGAACTCGCTGAAAGCCGCGCGCGTGGCGCTCGCCGGCGAGAACGAGGCCTGGATGCCGGATTTCACCCGCGCCGTCTACAAAGCGAACTTCGCCGAGCAACGGGACATCTCCGACGACGCGACGCTTGTGGAGATACTCTCGAGGCTCGACGTCGATGCGGCGGCGGTCATGGCTGCCGCGAACGCGCCGGAAAACAAGGTGCGCCTCAAGGCGCAGACGGAGGAAGCGATGGCGCGCGAAGTCTTCGGCGCGCCGTTCTTCACCATCGGCGAGGAACGGTTCTGGGGGAATGACAGGTTGGAAGAGGCGATTGCGTGGGCGGCACGGCAGTCATAACGCACCACCTTCAAATTTTAAAAATGCCGTCATGGCCCGGCAAGACCGGGCCATGACGGCTAGTTGGGTTGTTTGCGCTCGTGAAAGGTCCTCTCACCACATCCCGCCGTCGACGCGGATGACGGCGCCGGTCGTGTAGCTGGACGCGTCGCTCGCCAGATAAAGCGCGGTGCCGACGATTTCGTTCGGTTCGCCGAAACGTTTCAAACCGACCGCGTTCTTGAACGCCGCATCGTCGCGCCAGGCGCCGGAAACATCCGTGAGAAACGGCCCCGGCGCGATGCAGTTGACGCGCACATTCGGCGCGAACGCCTTCGCCAGCGCCACTGTCATCGCGTTGACGGCGGCCTTCGCGCCCGAATAGGGCACGGTGTGCGGCTCCGGCTTGAACGCGGCCGAGCTCGAGAGATTGATGATTGCCCCGCCCGCGCCCGCTTTCATCTTTTCGCCTATGAGCACCGAAAGCCGGAACGGCCCTTTGAAATTCACGTCGATCACCTTGTCGAACAGGGCTTCGGTGGTTTCGCTGAGCGACGGCGCCAGTGGCGACATGCCGGCATTGTTGACGAGCACATCCACGCGACCGAAATGATCGTAAGCACGCGCGGCCAACGCATCGTTGTCGTTCCACTGGCCGACATGGGCGGCAACAGGCAACGCGCGGCGGCCCAATGCTTCGACCTCGCGCGCAACGGCTTCACAGGCTTCGAGTTTGCGGCTGGCGATGACCACATCCGCGCCCGCTTTCGCAAACGCCAGCACCATCTCCCGTCCGAGCCCACGGCTGCCGCCCGTGACGAGCGCGATCTTGCCAGTGAGATCGAAGAGCGAAGTCATTACCCCGGCATCCGCGCCAGTTCGGCTGACTTCATCGCCGCGAGCCGCGCGCTCGCGCGTTCCTTGACGCTTTCGCTCTTGAGCTGGCCACAGGCGGCCATGATATCGCGGCCGCGCGGCGTGCGGATGGGGCTCGCATAACCCGCCCGATTGACGATCTCGGCGAATTTCTCGATCTGCTCCCATTCCGCGCATTCGTAAGGCGCGCCCGGCCAGGGATTGAACGGGATGAGATTGATCTTGGCGGGAATGCCCTTCATGAGACGCACAAGCTCGCGCGCATCGGCGAGCGAGTCGTTGACGCCCTTCAGCATCACATATTCGAAGGTGATGCGCCGCGCATTGGAAAGTCCCGGATAAGCCTTGCAGGCGACCAGCAATTCCGCGATCGGATATTTCTTGTTGAGCGGCACGAGCACGTCGCGGATCTCGTCGCGGACGGCGTGAAGCGAAATCGCCAGCATCGAACCGATCTCGTCGCCCGCGCGCGCGATCATGGGAACAACGCCCGCCGTCGACAGCGTGATGCGGCGTTTGGAAAGTGCGAGCCCATCGCCATCGGCCACGATCGAAAGCGCCGCTTTGACATTGTCGAAATTGTAGAGCGGCTCGCCCATGCCCATCATCACCACATTGGTGATGCGACGGTTCTCGCCCGTCGACGGCCAATCGGAGAGCGCGTCGCGCGCGATCATCAGCTGGCCGACGATTTCGTCCGGCGTCAGATTGCGCACGAGCTTTTGCGTGCCCGTGTGGCAGAAGCGGCAATTGAGCGTGCAGCCCACCTGCGAGGACACGCAGAGCGTGCCGCGACCCGGCTCGGGAATGAACACGGTTTCGAATTCAACGCCGGGTGCCGTGCGCAACAGCCACTTCCGCGTGCCGTCATTCGAGATCTGCTCGGTCACCACCTCGGGCCGCGCCAGTGAGAAATGCTCCGCCATCTCGCCACGGAAATCCTTCGCGAGATTGGTCATGTCCGCGAAGTTGCGCGCACCATGAACGTAGATCCAGTTCCCGAGCTGGCGCGCGCGCATGGCGACGGATTTGGGCGCCACGCCCGCTTCCGTCAGCGCCGCCTTGAAGCCGGCTTCGTCGAGACCGATGAGTGACTGTTTCAACACTTTCCTACCAACACTATCGCAACTGGATGGCCGGCTCGCGCTGACGCTGGCCGGCCATGACGGGTTCTAGAGACCGCATGCCTCGTGCACCTTGTCGAGTGCTTCGGAAAGGCCCGCGAGCGAATAGGTGTCGTGCGTCACCGTTCCGCGCTTCGACGTGCCCACCACCAAGACCTCCGCGCCGCGCCGCATGGCGTCGACCAGCCGCGTTTCGTCGGCCTGTTGTTCGACCCAGGCGCCGCCGGCCTTCCCGTCGTTCTTGGTGAAGAACTCGAACTTGTCCGCCCCTACTTCGACAATCACCGTGCTCTTGTCCTTATACTCGTAGCCCGGGACGATCTCCGGCTCCGATTTCGCCTTCCGGCTGGGCCAGTCGTTGATCAGGAAATAGACCGCGTCGCGCTTGGTCTTCGAGGGTTCCATCATTTTCGGGCTCGACAGCGCGTAGCAGACCTTCGCATCGCCCGCGCCCGAGGAGTAGGCCGTCCAGCTCTTGAAGTCGCCCAGCTTCTCCGGGGCATCGGCCGCGGCCGGAACTGTGGCCAGGACGCCGCCGGCAACCGCCGCGGCAATGGCAAATCGCTGAAAATTCATGGAAATCCTCGAGAGCATGTTTCGATGTCGGGTCGCGGCGCCGGCCGTAAAGGTCAACGGGAACAGGGCTCGTTCGCAAGCGGCGCGGAGAATACCGGGCGCGGCGCCGCCCTGTCCATCGCTGAAAAGTTAATGGCTGTGCGAAATCAGGCCTGGCGCAGGATTTCCTCTTCCACGTCGCGGAGCCGGTCCTTGCCGAAGAAAAGTTCCGTGCCCACGAAGAAGCTGGGGCTTCCGAACACGCCGCGCTCGACCGATTCGGATGTGTTCTTCAAAAGCTTGTTCTTGATCTCCGGCGTCTCGGCCAGCGCCATCAGCCTGTCGGCGTCGAAGCCGGCCTCGGCAAGCGCCGCGCGGATGACCGGCGGATCGTCCATGTCTCTCGGCTCTTCCCACATGTAATGGAACACGGCGTCTACGTATGGCAGGAGCTTCCCCTCGCTCTCCGCCGCAACGGCGCCCCGCATGAGCATCAGCGTGTTCACGGGGAAGAACGGGTTCATCTGGAATTCCTTGATGCCGTGATGCGCGATGAAACGGCGCATCTCCAGATTCTCGTAAGCCAGCTTGTTCTTGACGTCGCCGAACTGGATCATCGGCGGCTTGTTGTTGGTGAGTTTGAAGACGCCGCCCAGCAGCACCGGCACATATTCGAATTTGGCGCCGGTGCGTTTCTCGATGTGCGGGATGATCTTGTGCGAGAGATAGGCGTTCGGGCTTCCGAAATCGAAGTGAAATTCCACGTGGCTCATCACCATGTCTCCCCGTAAGGTCTTGCGTCGAGTTCGAACGTCCAGGCGTCGCGCGATTGGGTGTGCAGGTCCCAATAGAGTTTGGCGACGGAGTCCGGATTCATCAGCTGATCGGGCTTGATGCTGGCGACGGCTTCGTCGCCGCCCCTTTCGCGGATGCGCTCGCGCACGAAGGCCGTGTCGACACCCGCATCGATGACGAGATGCGCGACGTGGATGTTTTTCGGCCCCAGCTCGCGCGCCATGCTTTGGGCGACGGCACGCAGGCCGAATTTGGCGCTGGCGAACGCTGCATAACCTTTGCCGCCGCGCAGGCTGGCCGTGGCGCCCGTGAAAAGGATCGTGCCTTTGCCGTGCGGCAGCATCCGGCGCGCGGCTTCCCGGCCCGTGAGGAATCCCGCATAGCACGCCATCTCCCAGACCTTCCGGAAGACGCGCTCCGTCGTGTCGAGGATCGGGAAATTCACATTGGCGCCGGGATTGAAGATGCAGACTTCCAGCGGCGCGATCCTATCGGCCTCGTCGAGAAACGCGACGACGTCTTCTTCCTTGCGCGCATCGAGCGCGCGGCCGACGCAGCGCCCGCCCGCCTTTTCGATCTTGTCGACGAGTTGCGGAAGTTTCTCGGCGGTGCGGCGGCCGGCAAC
>Ga0181525_10001587_pt1 | contig 19306 bp, 17 predicted proteins | sample PEATcosm2014_Bin_48_FD_121100 | JGI IMG/M metagenome (GOLD analysis project Ga0181525, IMG submission 121100) | Peatland microbial communities from MTU Mesocosm Facility, Houghton, MI, USA - PEATcosm2014_Bin06_10_metaG | ecosystem: Environmental > Terrestrial > Soil > Wetlands > Peat | place...
GGCGATCCACGACGACCCGGAAATCGCGATGCGGATGATCGCCACGCTGATCGAGCGCAACCGCCAGGCGACCGGCTGCCTCAAGAATCTTGCGCTGATGGACGTCTACGGCCGGGTGGCGCGCCTGCTGCTCGACCAGGAAACCGTCGTCGGCGCCGATGGCCTGGCCTGGAGCCGCGAGCGCCTCACCCAGCAGTCGATCGCCGACCGGGTGGGCGCATCGCGCGACATGATCAGCCGCATCCTCAAGGACCTGCGCACCGGCGGCTACATCGCCCTGCGCGACAAGCGCGTAGCGATCCTGCGGCGGCCTCCGGCGCGCTGGTAGCGCACGGGTCTGGCGCTGGCTTCGAGTGGCGCCCCAAAGACCCTGTGCACGTCATAGGTGGCATGCGCCACCGGTGGAACTGCGGGTAAATTGACTGGCGTCAAGGAGCGCCGACAGGGGCGCGGCCGCGCCAGCGGAATTTCCACTAGTGTCCCGCTGCAGTGGGCACGCGGGCCGGCCGCCAAACGGCGCCGCGAGCGCAGACGCGAACGCCGACGCGGCCAGCGTGCCGGCGCTGCCCCGGAGCGCAGTCACTACAGCAGAAGACGCAGCCATGGCAGCCCCCACCTCGAATCGCCTCGAACCGGCCGACGCTCGGCGCGGAGCGGCGACCGATGGTCGCTGCGATTTCTGCGCCGAGCCGCTCGCCGGCCGGCCCGCCGTGCAACGGCCGGTGCGCGGGGTGGCACGCAACTATTGCTGCCTGGGGTGCGCCTTCATCGCCGAACAGCTCGCAGCGCTGGCGCTCGCGCCGGACGGACCGGGCGCCGCGGGCGCACCGGCGCCGGCCGCGGGCGGCGGCCGCTCGGCGGCCAGCGCGCGCATCGCCATCGGCGGCATGGTGTGCAGCGCCTGCGCCGTGCTGCTCGAGCACCGGCTGCGGAGCACGGCCGGCGTGCGCAGCGCGCACGTCGATTTCGTCGCCCAGCGCGCGCAGGTCGTCTACGACCCGGGCCGCACGGACCGGGCGACGCTCGAGCGCACGGTGCTGCGCAGCGGCTACCGCGTGCCCGCGGGCGACGATCCGCGCGCCGCGAAGCGCGCGTCGCGCATCGAACTGCTGCGCGTCCTGCTCGCATGGCTGGCGATGATGCAGGTCATGATGCTGGCGGCGCCCGGCTACCTGGCCGCACCCGGCCAGATCGCGCCGGGCATCGAGCAGATGCTGCGCATCGCCCAATGCGTGCTGAGCGCGCCGGTCGTGCTGTTCTGCGCCGCGCCGTTCTGGCGCGCCGCGTTCAGCCAGCTGCGCGTGCACCGCATCGGCATGGACGTGCCGGTGGCCGTCGGCCTGGCCGCCGCCGCCGCGGCCAGCGCCTGGTCGACCGCGACGCAGCGCGGCGCGGTCTACTTCGACTCGCTGACGATGTTCGTGGCACTGCTGCTGGCGGTGCGCTGGTGGCAGCTGCGCGCGATGGCGCACGCGACCGCGCAGGTCGATGCGGCCGCCCGGCAGACGCGGATGACCGCCAACCGCCTGCGCGCCCATTCCAGCGGCGCCGCGTACGACACGATACCGGCCGAGCAGCTGCGGGCCGGCGACCGCATCGCGATCCCCGCCGGCGAGGCCGTCCCGGCCGACGCCCGCATCGTCGCGGGTTCGACCAACGTCTCGCAGGCGTGGTTGACGGGCGAGTCGGCCGCGCTGCCCAAGGTCGAGGGCGACATGCTCCTGGCCGGCAGCCTGAACGTAGGCCAACCAGTGGTGGCCACGGTCGTGCGCGCGGGCGATGCCAGCTCGCTGGCGGTGCTGCAGCAGCTGATCGTCGAGGCGGCCGGGCGCCGCCCGCCGGCGGCGCCCTTCGCGGGCCGGGTGGCGGCGGGATTCGCTCTGGGCGTGCTCGCGCTGGCCGGGTCGACCCTGGCCGCGTGGCTGCTGATCGACCCGGCCCGGGCCGCCGGCGCCGCCATCGCCGTGCTGGTCGTTACCTGCCCGTGCGCGCTGTCGCTGGCCGCGCCGCTGGCCGCCGCCATCGCCCAGGCGCGCCTGGCGCGCAACGGCGTGCTGCTGCTGCGCACGGCGGCGCTGGAGTCGCTGGCCGGCGTCGACATCGTCGCCTTCGACAAGACCGGCACCCTCACCGAGCATTGCCCGCAGCTGGTGCGCTTGGAGGTGCTGGGCGGCATGGGCGCGGACGACTGCCTGGCGATCGCCGCGGCCGTCGAAGCGCACTCGCAGCACCCATTCGCGCTGGCGCTCGCGGCGCAAGCGCGCGCACGCGACGTGCCGCGTCCGCCGGCGATCTGCATCGCCGAGAACGCCGGCGTGGGCATCGAGGGCATCGTCGCCGGGCAGCGTTTCCGACTCGGACGCGCCGGCTACGCGCTCGCGCTGGCGCGCGATCCGCTTGCCGGGGCCGCCGCGCTGGCGGCCCTGCGCGCGCGCGCGCACGCGGTCGACGGCAGCCAGGTCGTGCTCGCCGGCGCCGACGGAGCGCTGGCGCTGCTGGTGTTCGGCGAGACGCCGCGTGCCGACGCTCCCGGCCTGCTGCAGTCGCTGGCGCGCGCCGGCAAGCGCGTGCTCGTGGTCTCGGGCGACCAGGCGCCGGCCGTCGCACGGCTGGCGCGCCGCCTCGAGCAGAGCAGCGGCGCGGCGCTCGAATGCCTCGCCGACCAGTCGCCCGAGGGCAAGCGCGCCGTGCTCGAGGCGCTGCAGCGGCAGGGGCACCGCGTGGCGATGATCGGCGACGGCATGAACGATGCGCCCGTGCTGGCGCAGGCCGATGCCTCGATAGCGCTGGCCTCGGGCTCGCGCCTGGCGCAGGTGCGCGCCGATGTCGTCATACCCGGCAGCGAGCTCGCGCAGGTGCAGAGGGTGTTCGATCTGGCGCGGCGCACGCGCGCCATCATCCGCGAGAACCTGCTGTGGGCGCTCGCCTACAACCTCGTCATGGTGCCGCTGGCGGCACTGGGCCTGCTTGCGCCGTGGATCGCCGCGGCCGGCATGGCCGCCAGCGCGGCGCTGGTGCTGGCCAACTCGCTGCGCCTGCGCGGCGTGGCCGCCGGAGCGTAGCGATGGACTCCCTGTACCTGCTGATACCGCTGTCGGTCGCGCTGATCCTGCTGGTCGGCGGGATTCTCGTCTGGGCGGTGCTGTCGGGCCAGTTCGAGGACCTCGACGCGCAGGGCGCGCGCATCCTCGACGAGGACCGCGATTGACATTCGTCAAGTGCGCGGGCCTTTGGAGTGGCCGGATGTGATGGCGCGCGCTAACGTTGCAGAGCAGCACGCAGCGAACGATTGAAAATGAAGGTCCACAGAAGAAAACAGCCACGCGCACGGACGCACGCAAGGTGCGTCCCGGCATGCGCGCCGGCCGTCCTACCCGGCCCGCATCGGGCAATGAAACCGCACGGGAGTAACCCGCAATGAATCCTTCCAGTGATCAACCCCGCTACGACTATGGCGTCATCCGGGCATTTTCGGTGATGACCGTGGTCTGGGGAATCGTCGGCATGCTGGTCGGCGTCTTCATCGCCGCCGAGCTCGCCTGGCCCGAACTGAACATGGGCATACCCTGGCTGAGCTACGGCCGCTTGCGCCCGCTGCACACCAATGCGGTGATCTTCGCGTTCGGCGGCTGCGCGCTGTTCGCAACCTCGTTCTACATCGTCCAGCGCACCTGCCAGACGCGGCTGTTCGCGCCCGGGCTGGCCTGGTTCACGTTCTGGGGCTGGCAGCTCGTGATACTCGCGGCGGCCATCACGCTGCCGCTGGGCTACACCAGCGGCAAGGAATACGCCGAGCTCGAATGGCCGATCGACATCCTGATCGCGGTCGTCTGGGTGTCCTACGCCGTGGTGTTCTTCGGCACGCTGGCGATACGCCGCGTCACCCACATCTACGTGGCCAACTGGTTCTTCGGCGCCTTCATCCTGACGGTGGCGCTGCTGCACATCGTCAACAGCGCCGAGGTGCCGTGGTCCTGGATGAAATCGTATTCGGCCTATGCCGGCGCGCAGGACGCGATGGTCCAGTGGTGGTACGGCCACAATGCGGTGGGGTTCTTCCTCACCGCCGGCTTCCTGGGGATCATGTACTACTTCATCCCGAAGGCCGCCGAACGCCCGGTCTACTCGTACCGCCTGTCGGTGGTGCACTTCTGGGCGCTGATCTTCACCTACATGTGGGCCGGCCCGCACCACCTGCACTACACGGCGCTGCCGGACTGGACCCAGTCGCTGGGCATGGTGTTCTCGCTGATCCTGCTGGCGCCCAGCTGGGGCGGGATGATCAACGGCATCATGACGCTGTCGGGCGCCTGGCACAAGCTGCGCGACGATCCGATCCTCAAGTTCCTCATCGTCTCGCTGTCGTTCTACGGCATGTCGACCTTCGAGGGCCCGATGATGTCGATCAAGACGGTCAACGCGCTCTCGCACTACACCGACTGGACCATAGGCCACGTCCATTCGGGCGCGCTGGGCTGGGTCGGGCTGGTGACCATCGGCGCCATCTACTTCATGCTGCCGCGGCTGTACGGGCGCACGCAGATGTACTCGACGCGCCTCATCAACGCGCACTTCTGGACCGCCACCATCGGCATCGTCCTGTACATCGCCGCGATGTGGATCGCCGGCGTGATGCAGGGCCTGATGTGGCGCGCGATCAACGACGACGGCACGCTTACGAACAGCTTCGTCGAGAGCGTCAAGGCGACCTATCCGTTCTACGTGATCCGCTTCGCCGGCGGGCTGCTCTACCTCTCGGGAATGCTGCTGATGGCCTACAACGTCGCCAAGACGATCGCGCTGGGACGCGCCGTCGACGACCCGATCCCGCTGGCCCTGGCCCATGCCTGAGCACGGACACCCCGCGCAAACCCTTCGAATCGCAAGGACCTCCCCATGAAACTCAACCACGATTTGATCGAGCGCCACACCGCGCTGCTGATCGTCCTGATCGTCCTGGTGGTCGCCGTCGGCGGGCTCGTAGAGATCGTCCCGCTGTACTTCCAGCGCCAGACCACCGAGCCGATCGCCGGCCTCAAGCCCTACGCGCCGCTGCGCCTGCTGGGCCGCGACATCTACATCCGCGAGGGCTGCTACAACTGCCACTCGCAGATGATCCGGCCGTTCCGCGCGGAGGTCATGCGCTACGGCCACTACTCGGTGGCCGGCGAGTCGGTCTACGACCATCCGTTCCAGTGGGGCAGCAAGCGCACCGGCCCGGACCTGGCGCGCGTCGGCGGGCGCTATTCCGACGACTGGCTGAAGATCCATTTCAACAACCCGCGCGACGTGGTTCCCGAGTCGAACATGCCGGCCTACCCGTGGCTGCTGACGACCCCGCTGGACGGCTCCGACGTGCAGGCGCGGATGCGCGCGCTGCGCATCGTCGGCGTGCCCTACAGCGATGCCGACATCGCCGGCGCGCCGCAGCAGGTGCAGGGCTACACCGAGGTCGACGCCCTGGTGGCCTACCTGCAGGAGCTGGGCATACAGCTGCGCAACGTGCGCGACTAGAAGAAGAGGCGAACCATGGACATCAACGACATCCGGATCACGTGGACCGTGGTCTCATTCCTGGTTTTTCTGGCCATCCTTGCCTGGGCATTCAGCCGGGGCGCGCAAAAGGGTTTCGACGAGGCAGCCCAGCTGCCGTTCCGCGACCAGGACGGCGCGCAACGGCGCCCGGGCGCTTCTGGAGGGAGCATGCGATGAGCGATTTCTACAGCGGTTTCTGGGACTGGTATGTCGCGATCATCACCCTGATCTCGGTGATCGGCTGCGCGATCTTCCTCAAGTCGCAGAGCAAGTCGCACGTCAAGCTGCTGCCCAACGGCGAGCCCGAATCGACCGCCCACGTCTGGGACGGGGACCTGCGCGAATTCCAGCATCCGCTGCCGCGCTGGTGGGTGGTGCTGTTCTACCTCACCGTGGTCTTCGGCCTGGGCTACCTCACCTTGTTCCCGGGGCTGGGCACCCGGTACAAGGGCGTGCTGCAATGGACCTCGGCGCGCGAGCTGCAGGCCGAGAACCGCGTCGCCGACGCGCGCTTCGGCCCGATCTTCGATGCCTACCTCAAGCAGGACCTGGCGGCCGTCGCGGCCGATCCGCGCGCCCGGCAGATCGGCCAGCGCATCTTCCTCAACTCCTGCTCGATGTGCCACGGTTCCGATGCGCGCGGCGCGCGCGGCTTTCCGAACCTGACCGACGAGATCTGGATCTGGGGCGGAACGCCCGAGGCGATCGAGACCACGATCACCGAGGGTCGCGAAGCGGTGATGCCGCCGCAGGGCGAGGCGGTCGGCACCCACGAGGACGCGCTCGACGTGGCCAACTACGTGATGTCGCTGTCCGGAACCGTGCACGATGCCGGACGTTCCGCGCGCGGCCAGGAGAAGTTCGCGGCGATCTGCTCGGCCTGCCACGGCGCCGACGCCAAGGGCAACCAGCAGTTGGGCGCGGCCAATCTCACCGCCAGCGTCAAGACCTACGGCAACAGCCTGAACGCGGTCCTCGATGCGATCGAGCACGGCCACCACGGCGTGATGCCGGCGCACAAGGACGTGCTCACCCCCGCGCAGATCCACCTGGTCGCGGCCTACGTCTACGGACTGAGCCACGCGGCCGGCGCGCCGGCCGCGGCACAGTCCGGCGGCGCACTGGCGGCTCGTTGACGCGGCGAGGGCGCGCGTGAACGGTCGGGAGCCGCTGGACGCCCCGGCGGCTGCGGCGACCGCGCCGGGGCCGCCGGCCGGCGCGCCGCGCGAGGTCGTCATCTCGCTGTACGCCAAGCGCGAGCAGATCTACCCGCGCGCGCGCATCGGCAAGACGCTGGGCGTGTTCGCACGCTGGCGCTGGGCGCTGGTGTGGATCACGCAGCTGGTGTTCTACGGCACGCCGTGGCTGCGCTGGCACGGCCAGCAGGCCGTGCTGCTCGACGTGGTGGCGCGCAGGTTCTCGTTCTTCGATCTCGTCCTGTGGCCGCAGGACGTGGTCTACCTCACCGGCATCCTCATCGTCTCGGCGCTGTCGCTGTTCCTGGCCACCACCGTCGGCGGCCGCCTGTGGTGCGGCTACGCCTGCCCGCAGACGGTCTACACCGAGATCTTCCTCTGGATCGAACGGCAGTTCGAGGGCGACCGCTCGGCGCGCATCGCGCGCGACCGCCAGCCGATGAGCCCGCAGAAATTCGCGCGCAAGGCCGGCAAGCACGCGGTCTGGATCGGCGTCGGGCTGTGGACCGGGTTCACCTTCGTCGGCTACTTCAGCCCGATCCGCGAACTGGGCGCGGCGGCCGGCCAGCTGGCGCTCGGTCCGTGGGAGAGCTTCTGGATCCTGTTCTACGGCTTCGCCACCTACGGCAATGCCGGCTGGCTGCGCGAGCAGGTCTGCACGTACATGTGCCCCTACGCCCGTTTCCAGAGCGCCATGTTCGATCGCGACACGCTCATCGTCACCTACGACAGCGCGCGCGGCGAACCGCGCGGCGCCGGAAACCGCAACCAGGCGCGCGCCGAGGGCGGGCTGGGCGACTGCATCGATTGCGGTTTCTGCGTGCAGGTCTGCCCTACCGGGATAGACATCCGCGACGGGCTGCAGTACCAGTGCATCGGCTGCGCCGCGTGCATCGACGCCTGCAACCACGTGATGGGCAAGGCCGGCCTGCCGCTGGGCCTGGTGCGCTACGCCACCACCAACGCGCTGGCCGCGAAGCTGCCGCCGGCCCAGGTATGGCGGCGCGTGCTGCGTGCGCGCGTGCTGGTGTACACGGCCATCCTGGGCGCGATCTGCGTCGGCCTCGCGGTGTCGCTGAGCCTGCGGGTGCCGCTGAAGGTCGACGTGATCCGCGACCGCGGAATGCTGGCGCGCGAAGTCGAGGACGGCCAGGTCGAGAACATCTACCGGCTGCAGATCATGAACACCAGCACGGCGCCACAGACGTATACGCTGCAGGCGGCGGGCGTGCCCGGCCTGGTGGTGGCCTCGGAATCGGTCGTCGACGTGGCGCCGACCTCGACGCGCACCATCGTCGCCCGGCTGCGCGCATCGGCCGCGCAGACCCCCGCCGGATCCAACCGCATCACGCTGGCGGTGACCGCCCAGGGCAACCCGGCCATCCAGGTCAACGAGAAGACCGTCTTTTTCGGCCTGCGCCCCTGATGGCCGCGACGATGATCAATGACATCCACGCGCGCGGACCCGCCGCGGCCGCGACCCGCCGCAAGGCGCCCACCAACCCACTGGAGACGAGCGATGCAAACCGACACCCTGCCCTGGTACCGTGAACCCTGGCCCTGGCTGCTGATGGCCGGCCCGGCCCTGGCGGTCGTGGCAAGCCTCGGCAGCGCCTACCTGGCCGTCCAGGGCGCCGACCCGATCATCGAGGATCACTATTACGAGCGCGGACTGGACATCAATGCCACGCTGCGCCGCGTCCAGCAGGCCGCCGACCTTGGCATACGTGCCAGCGTCGAGTACGACGGCGTGCAGCGCGGCGAGTCGGTCTGGGTACGGGTGCGCTCGACCCAAGCGATCCACGATACCGCGCTGCAGGTGCGCCTCGTGCATCCGGCGCGCGCCGGTGCCGACCAGACCGCGGTGCTGGGCCGCGTGCCCAACTCCCCCGACACCAACGCCGAGTTCACCGGCCAGTGGCCGCAGAGCGCGCCGGTGGCGCCGGAACTGGCAAACCGCCCCGACGCCATCAACTGGCGCATCGCGCTGCAAGGCAGCGACTGGCAGGTCGAGGGCGACGCGCAGGGTCGCAATGAGATCAGTGCCCGCTAGGAGAGGTCGGGGCGAGGGAACGGGTACATGACCGGCCTGCAAGCCCAGCTGGGGGCTGCGTTCGCGATGGCGCTGCTGGGCGGCGCGCATTGCGCGGGCATGTGCGGCGGTTTCGTCACGGCGCTGCAGGTCGCGCGCCCGCCGCAGCTGCGCGCGGCGACCTTCGCCGCCGCCTATCACCTGGGCCGGGTGGCCGGTTACAGCGCTGCCGGCCTGCTGGCCGGCGCCCTGGGAGGCACGCTCTTCATCGCCGACGTACTGCCGGTGCAGATCGGCCTGCTGGTGCTCGCCAGCGTCTGCCTGGCCGGCATCGGCGGTTCACTGCTGGGTTCGGCCGCCTGGCTGCGGCGCCTGGAACCGCTGGGCCGTTCGGTCTGGGCGGCGCTGCAGCCGCTGGCCGGCCGCGTGCTGCCGCCGCGCTCCGCGCCGGCCGCGGTACTGGCCGGTTTCGTCTGGGGCTGGATACCCTGCGGCATGGTGTATGCCGCCCTGCCGCTGGCACTGCTGAGCGGCAGCGCGCTGCGCGGCGCCGCGGTCATGCTTGCGTTCGGCCTGGGAACGGTGCCCAACCTGCTGGCGCTGGGCTGGGGCGCGGCCAGCTTGTTCGGCACGCGCCGCGCGCAGGCCGTGCGGGCCTGGCTACGCCCGGCCGCCGGCGCGCTCATCCTGGTCTTCGCCGCATCCGACCTGGCCCACGCCGCCCGGCTGGCCGGCGCCGACGTCACCGCGGTGACGCTGCTCGCCTCCGTCTGCCACGGCGGGCGCTGAGCCTGCCCGCGGGCCGCCTGGGGCGCGCAGCGCCGGCCATGGGCCGCGCCCGTTGCTAGCCGTGCGCCTCGCCGCCCGCCGGCCGGGCACGCCGCAGGACGATAGGCAGCATCACGAGCCCGGCCACGACCATCGGCAGCGACAGCCATTGCCCCATCGACAGGTTCAGTGCCAGCGGCCCGAGGAAGCTGTCGGGCTCGCGGGCGAATTCGGCGATGATGCGCAGCGTGCCGTAGCCGATCAGGAACAGGCAGGAAACCACGCCGGGCGCGCGCGGCTTGCGCGAGAACACCCAGAGGATGGCGAACAGCAGCAGTCCCTCGAGGCTGAACTGGTAGAGCTGCGAGGGATGACGCGGCGTGGGCACCGGATCGTTGGCCTGCGGAAAGACCATGGCCCACGGCCAGACCTTCGGATCGGCCGGCCGTCCCCACAGCTCGCCGTTGATGAAGTTGCCCATGCGCCCGGCCGCGAGGCCCAGCGGGATCATCGGCACGGCGAAATCGGTGACCTGGAAGAACGGCTTGCCGCGGGTCCAGGCAAACAGCCACAGCACGACGATGACGCCGATCACGCCGCCGTGCGAGGCCATCCCGCCTTTCCACAGCATGGGGATCTCGAGCGGATTGTGGAAGTAGTAGTCGGGCTTGTAGAAAAGGACATAGCCCAGGCGCCCGCCGATGATGACGCCGAACACGCCCCAGAAGAGCAGGTCCTCGACTTCCATCGCGGTGAAGCCGCGCCAGGCCTCGCGGGCGCGCAGGCGCCCGAGGGTGATGAACAGGACGAATCCGAGCAGGTACATCAGGCCGTACCAGCGCACGGCGATCGGGCCGATCGAAAAGGCGATCGGATTGAAATTCGGATGGATGAGCATGGTGCCGGCGGCGGCTCCGGATTTGCGAATTAGAATCACGGATTGTAGTGGTCCCGCCGCGCCTCCCCGCGGCACCGGCCGCACGCAGCTCCCGCCGCATCTTTCCTGACGAGAACCCGCACATGGCGCACAACGATCGTTCCCGCAATGTCACCCAGGGCGTCGCCCGTTCGCCCAACCGCGCGATGTACTACGCGATGGGCTACCGGGACGAGGATTTCGACAAGCCGATGATAGGCGTGGCCAACGCCCACTCGACGATCACGCCGTGCAATGCCGGGCTGCAGCCGCTGGTCGACGCGGCGATCGCGCAGATCGGGCAGAGCAACTGCAATTCCCAGGTCTTCGGCGTGCCGACCATCTCCGACGGCATCGGCATGGGGACCGAAGGGATGAAATATTCGCTGGTCTCGCGCGAGGTGATCGCCGACGCCATAGAAACCTGCGTCAACGGCCAGTGGATGGATGCCGTGCTGGTGGTCGGCGGCTGCGACAAGAACATGCCGGGCGCGATGATCGGCATGGCACGCTGCAACGTTCCCGCGATCTTCGTCTACGGCGGCACCGTCAAGCCGGGCAACTACCACGGCAAGGACCTGACCATCGTCTCGGCCTTCGAGGCGGTGGGCGAATTCACCGCCGGACGCCTGTCGGAGCAGGACTTCAAGGAAGTCGAGCGGCGCTGCATCCCCGGCTCGGGCTCCTGCGGCGGCATGTACACCGCCAACACGATGAGCTCGTCGTACGAGGCGCTGGGGATGAGCCTGATGTACTCCTCGACGATGGCCAACCCGGACGCCGAGAAGCGCGACAGCGCGGCCGAATCGGCGCGCGTGCTCGTCAAGGCCGTCGAGCTGGGTCTGCGCCCGCGCGACATCATCACGCGCGCATCGATCGAGAACGCCGTCGCCCTGATCATGGCCGTGGGCGGCTCCACCAACGCGGTCCTGCACTACCTCGCCATCGCGCACGCCGCCCAGGTCGAGTGGACCATCGACGACTTCGAGCGGGTGCGCGCCCGGGTTCCGGTGCTGTGCGACCTCAAGCCCTCCGGGCGCTACGTCGCCACCGACCTGCACCGCGCGGGCGGCGTGCCCCAGGTGCTCAAGATCCTGCTGGCCAACGGGCTGCTGCACGGCGACTGCATGACCGTCACCGGCCAGACGCTGGCCGAGGCCCTGGCCGGTGTTCCCGAGCAGCCGCGCGCCGACCAGGACGTGATCCGCCCCTGGTCCAGGCCGCTCTATGCGCAGGGGCACCTGGCGATACTGCGCGGCAACCTGGCGCCAGAAGGCTGCGTGGCCAAGATCACCGGGCTCAAGAAGCCGTCGATGACCGGCCCGGCCCGCGTGTTCGATTCCGAGGACGCAGCCATGGAGGCCATCATGGGCGACCGGATCAAGGCCGGCGACGTGATCGTGATCCGCTACGAGGGTCCGCGCGGCGGCCCCGGCATGCGCGAGATGCTCGCGCCGACCTCGGCGATCGTGGGCAAGGGCCTGGGCGAAAGCGTCGGCCTGATCACCGACGGACGCTTCTCCGGGGGCACCTGGGGGATGGTCGTGGGCCATGTGTCGCCCGAGGCCTACGTCGGCGGCGCCATCGCGCTGATCCGCGAAGGCGAGACGATCTCGATCGACGCCGGCACCCGGCTGCTGCAGCTGCACGTGGACGACGCGGAACTCGCGCGGCGGCGCGCGGCCTGGCGGCCGCCGGCGCAGCGCTACACGCGCGGCGTGCTGGCCAAGTTCGCGACGCTGGCCTCCAGCGCCAGCAAGGGCGCGATCACCGACGAGAACATCAAGTACTGAGATTCATTGAGGGCGTGCTTCGTAGGGACAACGCCCTTGGACGCCCGGGGGCACGGCCTCGTCGGCAGCCCACTCCTCCCCCGTGCCCCCGGGCATCCAAGGGCTACGCGACCGGCGAGGACGTTCTGCGCGCGCGCCGGCACCAGTCCCGGCGTGGCCGGGGTTCCGCGGGGGAGGAGTGGGCTACCGACGAGGCCGCGGAACCCCGGTCGCGCCGGGACGCTGGCCGCAATGGCGCGTGCGCTCTGGCGGCAGCGCCTTCGCTAGCGCCGTTCCACCCAGTACAGCGCACCCAGCGCGAAGCAGAAGGCCACCAGCGCCGGCAGGCCGGCGACCACGACCGGCGGCCAGGTGTTGATCATGCCCAGGTGCGAGAACAGCTTGTTCATCGCATAGAACAGCACGCCGATCATGATGCCGGTGAAGATCTTCAGGCTGACGGTGCCGGCGCGCACATGCAGGTACGCGAAAGGCAGCGCCAGCGCCATCATCACGATGCACACCAGCGGGTAGAAGATCTTCTTCCACAGCGCGATCTCGTAGCGATCGGTGCGCTGGTGGTTCTCCGTGAGGTGGTTGATGTAGTGGATGAGGCTGTAGGCGCTCTGGCGCTCGGGCTGCACCATCAGCACGCCGAAGATCGCCGGCGTGAGGTCCGAGGGCCAGAGGCGCACGGGCTCGCGCACGATGTGCGTGCCGGCGGCGGCATCGCCGGGCGTGTTGCCGCGCGCGTCCACCGGCGGCAGCTGCGTGTCGACCACGTTGGTCAGCAGCCAGCCCTGCCCCTGCTGGTAGGTGCCGCGCGCCGCCGTGCTCATCGAGCGCAGGCGCAGTTCCGCGTCGAACTCGAAGATCCGCCAGCCTTCGACCGTGCCGTCCGGGTTGACGTGCGCCACGTTGACGAAGCGCATGCGGTCGGGCTGGCCGTCGCGGGCGTGCAGCAGGTCGCGCACCCACACGCCCGAGCGGAACTCCTGGCCGATGGAGGCGCCGATCGCCCGCGACTTGAAGCGCTGCGCCAGGTCCTCGGCCGGCGGCGCGATGATCTCGCCGAACACGTATGCCAGCGCGACCAGCGCCAGGGCCACCACCAGCACCGCGTCGCCCAGGCGCCGGGTGGTCATCCCGGAGACCCGCATGATGGTGAATTCCGAGTTGGCGGCGAGCTTGGAGAGCGCGTAGATCGTGCCGATCAGCGCCGCGATCGGCATGAGTTCGTAGGCGTGCGCCGGCGTGAGCAGCGCGACGAAGGCCAGGGCGTGGATGAACTGGTAGTTGGCGCGGCCCAGGTCGGCGAGCTGGTTGATCAGGTCGAAGAGCGAGAAGATGCCGATCAGGGCCAGCAGCACGAACAGCGTCGCGCTGGCGATCTCCCTCCACAGGTAGCGCCGCAGGGTCCGCATCGTCTTCCTAGGGCGCGGGCCGGGGGCGGCCCGGCCAGATCGACGGCAGCTGCGGCAGCCAGCGGCGCAGCGACACGCGCCGGTAGAACAGCGCCAGCAGCAGCACGATGGCGACGGCATGGGCCAGCCACACGGCGGTGCCGAAGCCCATGCGACCGCGCTGCACCGAAGCCTGCATGATCTGGATGGAATTGAGGTAGACCAGGGCCAGCAGCGTCGCGAAGATCAGGTTGGCCGAGCGGCCGACCCGCGGGTTGACGTAGGCCAGCGGCACCGCGAGCAGCGCCAGCACGACCGCTGCCACCGGCAGTGCCAGCCGGTACAGCAGCTCGCCCAGGTTGCGCGGCGTCGGATCGGCGATCAGCTGGCTGGTGGGAAAGGTGCGCGCGTTGGAGCTGGCCAGCGGCGCGTCCACCTGGTTCTCGAGGCGGATGGCGTAGCGGTCGAATTCGAGCACGCGGTGCTCGGCGACGCCCGCCGAACCCTCGTAGCGCCGGCCGTTGCTGAGCACCAGGAAACGCGCCCCGTCGCCGTGGGTTTCGACGTTGCCCTGCGCGGCGACGATGACGATCTCGCGGTTGCCGGTGCGCTGGCTGGCGAAGACGCTCTCGACGTGGGCGCCGTCGATGTCGAGGTTCTCGACGAAGAACACGCGGTCGGACGCGGCCGACTCGATGAAGCGGCCGGGCGTCACCTTGCTGACGTCGTCGCGATGCTCGAAGCGTTCGCGCGCCTCGGCGATCATCCGCTCGGCCCAGGGGGAGACGAACAGCGCCAGGGTCGCGACCAGGCAGGCCACCGGCAGGGCGAAGCGCAGCACCGGCCGCACCCACGCGACCAGGCTCTGGCCGGCGGCGAACCAGACCACCATTTCCGAATCGCGGAACGCGCGCGACAGGGCGATGAGCACCGCGATGAAGATGCTCAGGGTGAGCACCAGCGGCAGGTTGGTGAGGGTGGAGAGCGCGACGATGGAGAACAGCGCCTTGGTGTCGACGTCGCCGCTGGCGGCGTCGCCCAGCATGTGGACCAGCACCTGGGTGAAAACGATGCAAAAGAGCACCGAGAAGACCGCACCCGCGCTGTTGGCGATCTCGCTGACGATGGCCCGGCGGAAGATCATGCGCAGGCGCCCGGCGCGGCGCCGCGACGGCCCGGCGGCCGGGCGGGGCTGCCCGGCCGGCGGCCCGCCATGCAGGATCTATACTCGCGGGTCAGCATGCCCGCGCGGCGCCGCGCCGCCGCCGGCAGTGGTGGAGGGCAGCGCGGGGCCGGTACGCAATCCGCACGTGGCTCCGCCGGGAAGGGCGCGGCAGGAGGCTGTCGCGCATGATCCGGTCGGATATTTCGGTCGCTGCACCATGCGCCGCCAACGGTTGGGAAAATAATCAAAAGGGAACGGACACCGCGATGGAATTTAACACGAAGGCCGCTGCACCCGAGACCATCAAGGCCGACTGCCTGGCCGTCGGCTACTTCGAGGACCTGGGCATGAGCGCCGCGGCGCGGCGCATCGACCGCCTCTCGGGCGGCGCGGTGCGCGCCGCGGTCGCCAGCGGCGACATGAAGGGCAAGCGCGGCAGCATCGTGGTCCTGCGCTCACCCGCCGGCGTGGCCAGTGCGCGGGTCGCGCTGGTGGGCCTGGGCAAATCGACCGATTTCGGCGACAAGGCCTATGCGGAGGCCGTCGGCGCGACGCTCAAGGGCTGCGGCGCCGGCGTCCACACCCTGGCGTTCACGGCAACCGAATGGAAGGTGACCGGCCGCAGCCCGCAGTGGAACGCGCGCGCGCTGGTGGTCGCCGCCCGCGCCGGCGCGTTCCGCAGCGACGAGCTCAAGAGCAAGGCCTCGGCGCCGGGCGCCGACGAGGAGCGCAACCGCAAGCTGCGCATCACGCTGCTGGCCGACAAGCGCGACCGGCTGCTCGATGCCGGCCTGCAGCAGGGCGAGGCCATCAGCAACGGCGTCGAGCTGACCAAGCGGCTGGGCAACCTGCCGGGCAACGTCTGCACCCCCGAGTTCCTCGCCGCGCAGGCGCGCAAGCTCGGCCGCGAATGGGGCCTCAAGGTGCAGGTATTCGACCGGCGCCAGATCGAGGCGCTGGGCATGGGCTCGTTCCTCTCGGTCACCAATGGCTCGGTCCAGCCGCCGCGCTTCATCGTGCTGCGCTACCAGGGCGCCGGTGGCACGGGTTTCGCCGATCCGGTCGCGCTGGTGGGCAAGGGCATCACCTTCGATTCGGGCGGCATCTCGCTCAAGCCCGGCGCCGCGATGGACGAGATGAAGTACGACATGTGCGGGGCCGGCACGGTGCTGGGCACGCTGCGGGCCGTGGCCGAGCTCGAGCTCAAGATCAACGTCATCGGCGTCATCCCGGCCTGCGAGAACCTGCCCTCGGGCAGCGCCACCAAGCCCGGCGACATCGTCACGTCCATGTCCGGCCAGACCATCGAGGTTCTCAACACCGACGCCGAGGGGCGGCTCGTGCTGTGCGACGCCCTGACCTACGTCCAGCGCTACAAGCCGGCGGCGATCATCGATATCGCCACGCTCACCGGCGCCTGCGTGGTGGCGCTGGGCAATGTGCACTCGGGGCTGTTCTCGACCGACGACGCGCTGGCCGCCGAACTGCTGGCAGCGGCCGGGGCCTCGGGCGACACCGCCTGGCGCATGCCGGTCGACGAGGACTACCAGGATCAGCTCAAGTCCAATTTCGCCGACATGGCCAACATCGGGCTGGCCGGCAATGCCGGCGCGGTGACCGCGGCGTGCTTCCTCGCCCGCTACGTCAAGGGGCAGCGCTGGGCCCACCTGGACATCGCGGGCACGGCCTGGCGCGGCGGCGCGGCCAAGGGCGCGACCGGCCGGCCGGTTCCCCTGCTCACGGAATTCCTGCTCAAGCGCGCGGGCTGAGGCGCCGGATGCCGCCGGTGGATACCCCCATGGAACCGATGCAGCCGCCGCGCGACGCCGCCGCGCCGCAAGGGCGCACGATCGACTTCCATTTCAATGTCGACCACTGCGTGAACTACGCCTGCCGCGTCGTGCGCAAGGCGCGCAGCGCCGGCAAGACCGTGCTGGTCTATACCCGCGACGACGGCCGGCGCGGACGCCTCGACATGGCCCTGTGGACCTTCTCGGCGCTCGACTTCCTGCCCCACGTGACGCTGCCCTCGCCGCGCGCGGCGCAGACGCCGGTCTGGCTGAGCGCCGAGGCCCAGGCGCAGCCGCGCGACCTGCTGCTGCTGCTCGACGATGAACCGCCACCGGACTTCGTCCGCTGGTTCGCGGGCTTCGAACGCGTGATCGACGTGGTCTCGGCCGACGCCGATGATCGCGCCCGGGCGCGCCGGCGCTTCAAGACATACCGTGACGCCGGCCTGGCGCCGGTCGCCCACGAAGTGGGAGGACCATGAACCCGCCCCGCACCCCCGGCGCCGGCCCGGATCCGGCCGCCGATGACCTGTCGATCCCGGTGCTTACCGAGCGGCTGGGCCTGCCGCCGCTGGAGTTCGATACCACGCTGCCGCTCATCGAGACCACGGGGCAGATGACCGAGCCGTCGCTCGAGGGGCTTACCGCGCTGCCCGATCCGCCGCCGGGCTTCGCGCCGCTGCCGGGCCCGGCCAGCGACCTGCACCCGATCGCCGCACTGCCCTTCCCGCCCATCGAGTTTCCCGCCGAGATCGCGCCGCTGTCGGGCGCCACCGCGCCGGCGCCGGCGACCCTGGCAACGACCGCTGCCGCGCCGCCTGCGCCGCCGGCCTATCCGTCCGTGCCCGCGGCGCAGGCTCCTGCGGCGACCCGGCCGGCCGCGGCCGCCGCCAGTGCCGGCCAGCACTGGGGGCGCATCGAGGTGGAACTGCGCTCGTCGATCCTGCGCCAGATCACCGAACAGCTGCCGCGGGAAATCGACGGCATCGTCCAGGGGCGCATGCAAGGCGCGATCGATCGCCTGCTGGCCAGCCTCGCGGAGGAAATCCACCTCGCGGTGACGGCCTCGCTGGGCGATATCGTCGAGCGCGCCGTGCGCGCCGAGCTGGACCGCATGCGCAATTCCAACCGAGGCTAGTCTTGACCCAATCGAGCACGACAGGGGCGCCCGAGCCGGCTCCCGGAACCACCCTGGCCAAGAGTTTCGATCCGGGCGCGATCGAGCGCCGCTGGTACCCGGTGTGGGAGGCGCGCGGCTACTTCGACGCCGGCGCGCGGCCCGGGCGGCCGTCGTTCGGCATCCAGCTGCCGCCGCCGAACGTCACCGGCATCCTGCACATGGGCCACGCGTTCAACCAGACCATCATGGACGCGCTCACGCGCTACCACCGCATGCTGGGCGACAACACGCTGTGGCTGCCCGGCATCGATCACGCCGGGATCGCCACGCAGATCGTCGTCGAGCGCCAGCTCGAGCAGCAGGGCATCCGGCGCCGCGACATGGGCCGCGACGATTTCGTCGCCAAGGTCTGGGAGTGGAAGCAGTATTCGGGCGACACGATCTTCGCGCAGATGAAGCGGCTGGGCGATTCGTGCGACTGGCGCCGCGCCTATTTCACGATGGACGAGGCGCGCTCGCAGGCCGTGGTCGAGGCCTTCGTGCGCCTGTACGAGCAGGGTCTGATCTACCGCGGCAAGCGCCTGGTCAATTGGGACCCGAAGCTGCAGACCGCGGTGTCGGACCTCGAGGTCGAATCGGAGGAAGAGGACGGCCGCCTGTGGGAGATCCGCTACCCGGCTGCCGACGGCGGCGCCGGGCTGGTGGTGGCGACCACGCGACCCGAGACGCTGCTGGGCGACGTCGCCGTCGCGGTCAATCCCGACGACCCGCGCTACCAGTCGGCCATCGGCACGCAGCTGCAGCTGCCGCTGTGCGATCGCACCATCCCCGTGGTGGGCGACGGCTTCGTCGATGCCGCCTTCGGCACCGGCTGCGTGAAGATCACGCCGGCGCACGACTTCAACGACTTTGCCGTCGCGCAGCGCCACGGGCTCGCGCCGATCTCCATCTTCACCGTCACGGCCACTGTCAACGCCAATGCGCCGGAGCGTTTCCGCGGGATGGACCGCTACGTCGCGCGCAAGGCCGTGCTGGCCGAGCTGCGCGCCGCCGGACTGCTGGTCTCGGAAAAGCCCCACCGGATGATGGTGCCGCGCTGCGGCCGCACCGGCGAAGTGGTGGAACCGATGCTCTCGGACCAGTGGTACGTGGCCATGAGCCAGGCCACGCCGGCCGGAACGGCGCACGCCGGCAGGTCGCTCGCCGAGGTGGCGCTCGACGCCGTCGACAGCGGCGCGGTGCGCATCGTGCCCGACCAGTGGCGCCTGGTCTACCGCCAGTGGCTCACCAACATCCAGGACTGGTGCATCTCGCGCCAGTTGTGGTGGGGCCACCAGATCCCGGCCTGGCACGACGAGCGCGGCAACGTCATCGTCGCGCGCAGCGAGGCCGAGGCGCAGGCCAAGGCGCGTGCGCTGGGCGCCGGCCCGCTGCGGCGCGATCCCGATGTCCTCGACACCTGGTTCTCCTCGGCGCTGGTGCCTTTCTCCACGCTCGACCCGCAGGCCGCCGACGGCGCCTACGACCGCTACCTGCCCTCCTCGGTGGTCGTGACCGGCCACGAGATCCTGTTCTTCTGGGTCGCCCGCATGGTGGTGATGAGCCTGCA